>Ga0315309_1000529_pt1 | contig 23146 bp, 16 predicted proteins | sample TDP4_MG_FD_203080 | JGI IMG/M metagenome (GOLD analysis project Ga0315309, IMG submission 203080) | Freshwater sediment microbial communities from Lake Towuti, South Sulawesi, Indonesia - TDP4 | ecosystem: Environmental > Aquatic > Freshwater > Lake > Sediment | place: Indonesia: South Sulawesi...
GTACCTCTTGTGATAGTCGATCCCGATTGCATACATCCGGTCCATTATGCACCTCCTGTGCTGGTCTCCTCGATCCTATCTGGATCCTTTTGGAAGTGCATTCGGCTTTCATGTTACCTATTTAATGATAGAATAGGCCGAAAAGGGGGGAGACATGGCGAAGAAAACAGAAAAGAACAAATATGACGCAATAATCATAGGCTCTGGTCCTGGCGGCGCAACGGTTGCAAGGGAACTGACCAAAAAGAAGAAAAAGGTACTCATCCTGGAATGGGGCGGCAACGCTCCTATAAGGGGCTCATTCATCCAGATTGCACAATTCGGGGTATTCCCCGGCCGAAGCCTGCTCTTCACAGACATGACTCTTATGGCAATGTTCAGGGCAATAATAACCGGCGGCAGTTCCATAATGTATTACGCTACAGCATTCGATCCCCCCCTGAATATGCTTAAATCCTACGGCGTGGACATCAGCAAAGAAGTTGAGGAGCTTAAAAAAGAACTGCCTATTGCCCCCCTCTCCGATGAACTAACAGGGCCCATGGCAAAGAGGATCATGGAAAGCGCACAGGACCTGGGCCACAACTGGCAGAAACTGAACAAGTTCATATATCAGGACAAGTGCCGTACCAACTGCGACAAATGCAACCTTGGGTGCCCTTACGGGGCAAAATGGAATGCCCGAATGTATATTGACGAGGCAGTGAAAAATGGCGCCGAACTGATAACCCGCGCAAAAGTAAAAAAAGTCCTGACAGATAAAAACAGGGCAATTGGGGTTGAATATAAAAGGTTCGGCATAACCCATAGGGAAGAAGCCCCGCTGATTGTTGTTTCTGCAGGAGGCATCGGCTCGCCAATTATACTCAGGGCAAGCGGGATCAAAAACGCCGGTTATAATTTCTTCATTGACCCGCTTATCTGCGTCATGGGCACTGTGAACGACATCAAGGGCGGGAAAGAGGTCCCCATGGCGGCAGGGTGCCATTTCAAGGACGATGGCTACCTGATGACCGACATGACGATTCCGAACTCTGTCTATATGTCCTTCACCGCAGAGGTTTTCAGGTTTGATAGAATCTTCTCGCACTCGCGAACGCTGCAGATCATGATCAAAGAGAAAGACAACCTGAGGGGCCGGATTACCGACAGGGGAGGAGTGAGAAAGTCCCTTACAGACAGCGACAAAGGCAAGCTTGCACATGGATACGAAAGAGCAAAGAAGATCCTTGAGCGCGCCGGCGCGCGCAACATTTTCAAAACCTGGTATTTTGCAGCGCACCCGGGTGGGACCGCCAAGATAAAAGATGTGGTGGATTCCAACCTGAAGACACAATATGATAATCTCTATGTATGCGATTGCTCTGTGCTCCCGGAAGAGTGGGGAATGCCGCCAACCTTAACGATTCTTTCGCTCGGAAAACGGCTGGCAAAACATCTTTCCGGGGCAAAGTAATAAATTTTTCCTGTTGGAGGTGACATTCCATGGATTCGAGTGCAGGAGAACGGAATATTCTTCTTTCAAGGCTTATCGGTGAACTGCTCCGTTCCAGGACTGCCCAGGACCTGGTTGACAAACTTCTTCCCAAGATAATACATCTTTGGGCGGGTCAAAATTATCTTAAAAAGACCCTTTCACAGAGCATTGAGAAACGGATCAGGAAGAGTTTTGAGCGAATAAAGCAAAGCCCTGAACTCTCTCAATACGCCGCTTCCATATTGGAGGAGCCTGAATTTATAAGCGCACTTGCCGGACAACTCATCACCATACTTAACGATTCAATTGATATAGCCAGCGTGTTGAGCAAAACAATCGAAAAGCTCCCTTCTGGCGAAAAAGAGCGTTTGATCGGTGAAATCCTTTCCAAAATGGATTACTCCCGTTCTGGAGAGATCCTGACTTCCTATGCCCGCATAATTAACGAAATACACAAAAGCAACCCTACATTTTTTGCTGATATGATAGACGACCGTTTCGCCAAACTGATTGAGCAGATAGATTTTGGCGAACTCAAGGATCTCGCAGACAATTCGGCACACGATGCCGAAGCCGCAATGAGGAAAATCAATGCAGTTATGTGGCAGTATCCTGCCAAAGCAGTTTGTCTTGTTGCTATCCTTCCAACAATGCTTAATTTATTCATTTTTTCTCTTAAAGAGGGAACAAAACAATTCAACAACATCTCTCCTGATCTTCTTACAGATGTAATGCTCTCTCTGATGCGGCATATTGACGGCAAGGCCATCGGGGAGCTCATCAATGAGTTTTCCGAGCTGGCCCGGAAACTGCACACAGGCAGCGCCCTCCTGGGGGATCCCAACATGCCGCAATTCCCACGGGAGCTTTTAAAAATACTTGAAGAAATAGCCGGGACAATTGACGGCAAGCTCCTATGGAAGGCGCGGGTTGCTGTCGCCGAAGGCAAAGAATCAATAGAAAATACCCTGGTTGAAACCCTGAAGAAGTCCCCGGAACTTTTAACACAGATGATCAGCAATTACCCGTCTATCCGCAATGCGCACATAAGGGCATTGAGCAAAAAATTGGCTCTTATGGAAGGCCTCCCTGAAAAGGAGTCAGCAGAGGCTGTTGCACGGGCAGCATCCGAGCTTGACATGGTGGAGCTTGCGCAAACATTCAACCTCTTCTTTGCACTGACAAACCGGATCCATTCAGTAAAGCCCGAAATCGCCTCATCCATGGCTGCACAATTGGCAAATTCGATTGATGCGAACGAGTTCGAAAAGACAGTGAAATGGCTGGCAGGGGATATTGCCAAGTCGTTCAAACCACTCATTCGTGCTGCCTGGCCCCAAATTATTAAGGCAGTATGTGACTGCCTGAAACCTGAAACCGACGAGCACCAAAAAGACATTGATAATGCAATTGCATCGCTCAGAAAGCTCCTGGAGGCGAAGTAAGAAGACAATGAACGAAATAATTATTGAGGCCGCTACACGCATCCAGAACTCATCCATCAAGGAGTGGAAGAAAAAAGGCAAAAAAGTGGCAGGATACAACTGCTCCTTTTTGCCAATCGAGGTTTTTCATGCCGGGGGCATCCTCCCTGTCCGCATGAGGGGCATTGAAACAACAAGCCTGGAGATCGGCGATACATATTTTGGCCCATTTATCTGCACCTTTCCAAAATGTATCTTGCAGCTTGCAGGCAAGGGGCATTATTCGTTTCTGGACGGTGTTGTAATATTGCCTGGCTGCGACTCGATGCGCCGCCTGGACGAATGCTGGAGAAAGGCAGGGGACGATTACAAAGGGATTGTCCCCCCGTTTTTCTTCCATTACGGGGTCCCACACAAAGCAGCATCATACAGTCTGAAGTGGTTTACTGAAGAGACAAAGCGATTGATAGACGCTGTCAACAAGCACTTTAATGTGAATATTACAGATGACAAGCTGGCTGAAGCCATCCGTGAATATAACGAGGGAAGAAGGCTGTTATTAAAATTGGAGGAGTTCAGAGAGAAGGGCAATGTCAAAATTTCCGGCGCAGACAGCTTTGCCGTTGCAGTGGCAGGAACAACGCTTCCGCGAAACGATTACAACGCACTTTTAAGAGAAACGATCAAAGAGCTGGAAAATAAAAAGGAGGTTATCCCGGACAGGAAGCGGCTCATGCTTGCGGGAAGCGTGAGCGATGATATTTCCTTTGTAAAACTGATTGAGGAAAGCGGCTGCGTTGTGGTTGCAGAAAATCTCTGTTTTGGCGTGAGGCATGAAATGGACGAGGTAGAAGAAACAGGGAACCCGGTTTCCGCCCTTGCGAAAAGATACCTGTCCCAATCCATATGCCCAAGGATGTTTGGCGGCTACAAGCAACGGCTTTCTGCCATCAAAGAGAAAATAGAAAAAAGCAAGGTTGACGGTGTCATCCTGCAAAATATCAGATTCTGCGACCTGCACGGATCTGAGAACGGGCTTTTTGAGCATGACCTCGAGGCATCCGGCATCCCGTGCCTGAAACTGGAGAGGGAATACGGACCAATGGTTGAAAGGGAAAGGATAAAAATGAGACTGGATGCCTTCTGGGAACGGATCTCCTGAGCAGAGAGGGATGATATGAGGCCTGAACTAAGAGAATACAACCTCGACTGGATGCTTTGGAAGATCCTTGATATTGCCTCCAAAACAAAATCTGGGACGGACAAGGAATTCGACAGATTGCTCGATTATATCCCGCACTTCAAAGGAAGCATCGGGCCCTTCATGGCCCAGGGCAAGGCAGGGGAAACCCTTCTGCAAATATTTAAAAAATATATGGAGAATATCATCTTTGCGCATGAAAAGGGGAAGAAACTTGCCATGACGACATTTTGTTTTTGCCCGGCAATTTTCTACGCAATGGATGTGGTGCCTGTAACCCTGGAGGTCCTGACAGTCGCATCAATTCTCATCTGGAAGCGTGGAACATCCGATTTCCTGGATTACTGTGTTGAGGCAGGCTTTACCGAAACCTCATGCTCTGCCCAGCGGGGCTCCCTGGGCGCATACCTTGCCGGCCTCTGTGAAAACATTGATTTTATTGTCTGTGACAGCGCAGGCGTGTGCGATACAAATGCGAATGCCTATGCTTTTACCTCTGCTTATTTGAACAAGCCAATGTTTCAGCTTAATTACCCGCCCACGCTCGTTGACGAGAGGGCCAGAACCTATCATCTGAATGATTACAAGGGTTTGATCTCGTTCATAGAAAACCAAACAGGGAAAAAGCTCGACCCGGATAGGCTGAGGATGGTTCTTGAAGAAACCCGCAAGCAGGACGATCTGATTGCAGAGCTTGAGGAGATACAGCGCATCGTTCCGAATCCCCTGCCGACCTTGTATAACTTCTTTAACTATGCCGGACGATTTACATTCGCAGGCCTGCCCGAAAGCACGGAATTGCTGTATGACCTCCTTGAAACAGCGAAGAAGAACGCCGATGCAGGTGCCTCTGGATTAAGTTCCGGCAAGGAAAAGGCTCGGGCGCTTTTCTGCTATATTGACCACTACACAATAGGCTTTAAACTTTGGGACTGGCTGGACAATCATGGCATCTCTCACCTCGGAAGCATGCTGAGCCGTTTCTGTGCAAAGGACGCCCCGTATTTGGCGGGCGATATTGACGGTGCATATGGCATTGATACCAGCACAATGGATTCAATGATATACAGCATGGCTGACCTCAATGCGAAAATGCCTATGGTACGCTCCATTCGCGGCCCCTACGATTCCCCGCATATGTGGGTGGACGGCGTGCTTTCCACGGCAAAGATATTAAAGGCCAGCTGCATTATTTATAACGGCACCCCCGGATGCCGCAATACCTGGGGAATGGTCAAGCTCTTTGCGCGCGATACGGAAAAGCACGGCTTCCCTACCCTGATAATGTATGCAGACGGTTTTGACGACAGGGTCCAATCGTGGGAGTCAACTGCGGAACGGCTGGATGAATTCTTCAGGGTCAGGAAATTAATATGAGGCCCGAGCTGAAGGAATACAATTTCGATTGGATGCTGTGGAGTCTCACAACTATTGCCTCCAACACAATGAACGGAACGCAGAAGGAATTAACACACCTGCTCCCTTATGCCCCTTACTTCAAGGGCATTCTCGAGGTGTTTGTCTCACATGGCAAGGCAGGGTCTTCCCTGTTGGACATAATGAAAAAATACATGGAGAACATCATCACGGCACACGATAGGGGAAAGAAAATTGCCATCTCTACATTCTGTTTTTCCCCTGCAATATTTTATGCAATGGATGTTGTGCCAATTACGCTTGAGCTGTTGACGGTAATGGCCACAACAATGTTCAAGCGGGGAACAAGCGATTACCTGGATTACTGCTGCGAGGTTGGATTCACCGAGACCTCGTGTTCGTCCCAGCGCGGCTCCCTCGGCGCATACCTTGCCGGCCTTGGCGAAGAGATTGATTTTGTGGTCTGTGACAGCGCCGGGGTTTGCGACACGAACGCAAATGCATTTGCCTTTGCCTCGTCATACCTGGACAAGCCGTTATTCCAGCTCAATTACCCCCCTACCCTGCTTGATGCGAGGACCAAGGCATATCACCGTGAGGATTACAAAGGCCTGATATCCTTCATTGAAGCCCAAACAGGAAAAAAGCTGGATCCTGAAAGGCTCAGATGGGTGCTCGAAGAAATACTTGTTCAGGACGAGTTGATTGCCGAGCTTGAGGAGATGCAGCGCCTTGTCCCGAATCCCTTGCCGGGCATATTCAACTTTTTCATCCACGCAGGAAGGTTTCTACTTGCCGGCATGCCTGAATACACGGTCCTTCTCAAGGATATGCTGCGCACTGCAGAGAAGAACGCCAGGGACGGCCTTGCCGGACTAAATTCCGGCAGCGAAAAGGTGCGCGCGCTTTTCTGCTATATTGACCACTATTCATTGCACATGAAACTCTGGGACTGGCTGGACACGCATGGGGTGTCCCATATGGGGAATATACTGAGCCGGTTCTATGCCAGCAATGCCCCATATCTGGAGGGAAGGGCAGAGGAAGGTTATGAAATTGATACCAGCACTATGGATTCAATGATTGACAGCATTGCAGAGCTTAATGCAAACATGCCTATGGTGCGCACCATCCGCGGCCCATATGATGCCCCGCACCTGTGGCTGGATGATGTTCTTTTTCTTTCAAAAATGTATAAAGCCGACTGCATTGTCTATAACGGCACACCCGGATGCCGGAATACCTGGGGAATGGTAAAGCTCCTTGCCCGCGATACGGAAAAATACGGCATGCCTACCCTTTTATTGTATGCCGATGCCTTTGACGAGAGGGTTCAATCGTGGGATGCAACTGCCGAACGGTTGGAGGAATTTTTCTGTGTAAGGGGGCTTTTATGAGCATTGTGATCGGCTGCGACATCGGCTCTTTGGCCTCAAAAGCCGTCATAATGAAAGACAATACGATTCTTGGCTTCGCAATAATAAAATCCAAGCCCAAACCCCAGGATTCAGCCAAAGAAGTCGTGGAGACAGCACTTTCCCGGGCAGGGCTGACATTCAAGGATATTGCGTTCTGTGTTGGAACAGGATATGGAAGGGCGAAAATTCCATTCGCACATGATTCCATCTCGGAAATCAGCTGCCACGGCAAGGCTGCACGATGGCTTGTCCCAACGGCAAAAACAGAAATAGACATCGGCGGACAGGACTGCAAAATAATGAAGCTGGATGCAGAAGGAAAGGTCCTTAAATTTATTACAAATGACAAGTGCGCCTCTGGGACAGGCCGTTTCCTCGAAGTGATGGCACGGGCATTGGGAATAAGCCTTGATGACCTTGGAGCACATTCTGCCGCATCTCGCTCCCCAATCACCCTGGCATCTGCCTGCACTGTATGGGCACAGGCTGATGTTATCAAGCACCTCAATTCCGGGATCCCGATAGAAGACATAAGCGCCGGCATAAACAATGCCATGGCTGCACGAATATCAATCCTGGTGAACTCGATAGGAATAGAGCCTGATGTGTGCATAACAGGAGGCGTGGCAAAGAACTCAGGTGTGGTAAGCGCCCTGACAAAAATCACAGGTCATAAAATAATACTGCCAAGAAGGGCAGACCCCCAGCTTGCAGGCGCCATCGGCGGTGCCTTGTTTGCAAAAGAAAGGGCATCCGGGAGGGCATAAATGGCAGCCGCAGGATGCGATATCGGCTCTTTAACCGCCAAAGCAGTAATCCTGGAAGACGGGAAGATCGTCTCCCAAACAGTCATTCGAGCAAACCCAAAACCCAGCAAGTCCGCAGAGGAAGTCATGCAGCTCGCCTTGAAAGGGGCAGGCCTGTCCATGAAGGACATATCCTGCACTGTCGGGACCGGATACGGGAGAAACCAAATACCATTTGCACAAAGTGTGGAATCTGAAATCGTCTGTGCTGTTAGGGGGGCCCGCAAGACGATGCCCTCGGTCCGCACAATCATAGATATCGGCGGCCAGGACGCAAAGGCGATCAGAATTGATGAAAGCGGGAATGTGGCACGATACATCTATAACGACAAGTGCGCCTCCGGGACAGGGAGATTCCTTGAAATCGTTGCCGAAATCCTGAATGTGAAGATAGACGACATGGGTGACATTTCGCTGGGCTCACGGGAGCCGGTTAGCATATCCAACCAGTGCGTGATCTTTGCAGAAACCGAGATCATCTCCCTTGTGAACGAAGGAAAGGAAATTGCCGATATCGTCAACGGCCTCCATCATGCAATGGCAAACCGCGCTGCCTCCCTTGCACGAAGCATCGGCGTTGAGAAAGAAGTGGTTTTGGTTGGCGGCGTTGCAAAAAACAGCGGCATGTTCCGCGCCATGGGAGAGGCGCTTGGCCTCTCGCTCCAGGAAGTGAAAATTGATCCCCAAATCATTGGTGCGCTCGGGGCAGCCTGTTTTGCCGAAGAATCCCTGAAATGATTCCATTCCCATCCTGTCATGTAGTTGCCCCATTTATGGGGCCATTTTCCCGTTACACTGTAGTTTCCCCATTTATGGGGCCATTGTCGTTTTTGGACAGAATTGACTAAGATCTGAATGGCTCAACTTTTTGATGAAATAATCCGCGAGCTACGAAGCTATATCAAAAAGAATCTCTCAAAAGGAATCGGCCGCGAAACAAGATACAGCGGCGACTCGTCATGGCCTGCATCGGGCAGCCGGGATATCGTGTTGCGGTCGGATCTGGGAATAGAGCTGGGCAGCCCAGCAGGGGAATCCGTATCCTTCCTTATGTGGACCGGGGATAGCTCGCTTGTTTCGGATGGCATCATCACTATTCTCGGGCCAGATATCAATGAATGCTCCTCAAAAAATGTCCCGTTCGGCAGGGTCGTGCTCGTCAAGGGAAGCGGTTTCAACGCAGAAAATATTTACGACCGCTATCGCGAGATGGATCACCTTCGTTACGATGTATCCCTCAAGGGCTACATGATGAGGGCGGTCTCGCAATACATGCGTGAATGGAGCAGGGTCAGCAAGGAGGCGATAAGCAAAGGATTCTCCCTGCTCACTTTGGGCGGCGTCCTGATTGATAAATACAGGAAACTGAATTACATAGATGCTGTTGAGATACTTTTCGTTACATCATCAAAAAAAGAGGTCCGGGAACTGCGCGGCATGGGTGAGCGGGTGATGCAATACATAAATGCCATGAGGAAGATGAAGGAAGAGATCTCGATTGACTGCGATAATTGTGAGTATCAGGCAGTGTGCGGTGAAGTGGATGTTCTTAAAAAAATGAGAAACTCTATCAAAAAGATCGAAAAATGCCGAAATCCACAGTAATAGCAATATGCGGAAAGGGCGGCTCGGGCAAAACCTGTGTCAGCGCCCTCCTGACGAGGATACTGATAGAGGACGGGAAGAAAAAGCTTCTCGCAATAGATGCCGACCCCTCAGCAGGCCTCGCATCTGCCCTGGGGATAAGGGTGAATAAAACCGTTGACGACATAAGGAACCGCATCATTAAAAATATCAAGGACGAAAATGACAAAAAGGAATTGATCGCTCAGCTGGACTATGAGGTATTTAATGCAATTGCGGAACAAGGGAACCTTGCCTTCCTTGCGATTGGCCGTCCTGAAAAACAGGGATGCTTTTGCAAGGTAAATAACTTTCTTAAGGACATCATCAAGGAAATTGCCGGCCGCTTTGATTATGTGATAATAGACGGCGAGGCTGGAATAGAGCAGGTAAACCGCCGTGTCATGGAAAATGTGACCAACCTCCTTCTGATAACCGATACCTCGGCAAGGGGACGCTCGGTGGCCGAGACAATTGCAAATGTGGCGAAGCGCGCAATAAAACATAAAAAACTTGGCCTATTGATAAACAAGGCGAGAAACAGCAGGGAGGCAGATTCGTTCCGCTCCATGACCAAATTGCCTGTCATCGGGTGGGTACCGGACGATGATATTATCCGCAGATTCGATCAAGAGGGCAGGACGGCATTTGACATCCCATCCTGCGCTGCCCTGAAGGCGTTGCGGAAAATGAAGAAATATTTCTGACATGCCTTCAAACAAAATAATATCTGCAATCTGCCTCTGTTTTATAGTCTTCTCAGGATGCTCCCGGATCAACATATGCCAGTCCTGGACCCTCTCGGCACCCGGAATCACTGTGAATGTCCAGAGCTGTCCCTACCAATATCAGGTTTTTGATTCATCCAATAAAGCTGTCCTGGGCAGCCTTGGAAAGGGTTCCCATGACGGCTACGGTAGCATCGGGTATGCTGACGGTTCTATAAAATGGAGCACAATCGGCTCCCCGGGCTACTTCAGCTTCAAGCCCAAGCTGGAGCCCTGGCATGATCGATGGAATGTCGTCAATGCAGTAATGAAGGGGAAAAACGAGCTTGATCTTACGCTCCGATCCGCTGACAATGCCCGCATCGCCCATGTTGTCCACAAAGTCCAGGAGTCCACATTGAGGGTCGAGGTCTCCATAGATGGGGACAAACCCCGTGCCTGGGAGGCTGCGTTCTCAAGCCCTTCGGACGAGGCGTTTCTCGGATTCGGGGAACGATATAACAGGACTAACCAACGGGGCATGGATTTATACTCATGGGCCGAGGAAGGCGGGCTTGCCAAGGGAGAGAACTCGCTGCCAAGACCGGACAATCCCTTCCCCAACGGCGAAACAATGACCTACTATCCTGTCCCCTTCTTCATATCCTCCAAAGGATACGGGTTCTGGCTTGACTCCACATGGAGAAACGAGTTCAACCTTGCCACACATCGCAAAGACGCATGGCGTGTCTGGCATATAGGTCCAGGCCTTGCATATGAAATCTATGTTCCTATTGCAGTCGATCCCCGGCCCTGGCCGTATCACCTCATTGACCTCTTCACCGAAGCAACGGGCCGTCCCATGATTCCCCCTGCATGGAGCTTTGGCCCTCGCCGAAGGATCAATGCCGGAGACACAGAGGGAGGCAAGCCTGAAATCCAGGCCATGCGCGACCTCCATCTCCCCCTGACTACGGCTGACGATGCCACGCACATCCTTCCGCACGGAAGCGAAATTGGGCGCGAGGCAGAGCTGTTATCATGGACAACGAGTGCGAAAGACCTCGAGTGTTATGTCATCGCATACTACAACCCTTATCTGACCGCGAAAACTGACTCTCCCATCTACCCGGACACGCAGACTGCCCTCAACAACGGCTGGTTTCTAAGCGATAAAAACGGCGATCCCATTACCACATGGCTCATAAGCGGCGGCGGCCAGAGCGTCTATACAATAGACATGACCAATCCGGACGCCGTGTCCTGGTATCAATCGCTGTTCGATCGCGGTCTGAACCTCGGCTATATCGGCTGGATGTATGACTTTGGCGAGTATGTCCAGCCAGAAACTGTTTCTTTCAACGGCATGACAGGAGAGGAACTCCACAACCTGTTTCCTGTCCTATACCAGAAGGCTGCATATGATTATCTGGAGAAGACATCCATAAAAGGGCAGTGGTATACATTTGTCCGCAGCGGTTACACAGGCGCATCCCAATGGTCACCCATGGCGTGGTCAGGCGACCCGGATGCCTCTTTCGGAAGCGTCATGGGGCTTTATTCCACGGTCAGGGCCGGGATCAACATCGGGATCTCGGGCGTCCCGCACTGGGGAAGCGACATCGGAGGATTCAAGTGCCTGTCTCCGGACGGCTACGAGCTTGCCGACGGAGAGCTGCTCACCCGATGGATCCAGGCAGGCTCCATGCAATCCAACATGCACGATGAGGATGCATGCTCAGGGGGAGAGGGGCCAAAAGCAACAATCTGGACCTCATCAGACGCCCGGGAAGCATGGAAGACATATGCCGGCCTCCACACCCGCCTGTTCCCCTATTTCTACACCCTCGCCTATGATGCCCATGCTACAGGCGCACCAATTATCCGCCATGTATTTCTTGAGCACCCGGATCGGGTCGATCTCGTTGGGATAGATGACGCCTATTACCTGGGCCCTGCCCTGCTTGTTGTCCCTGTCGTTACTCGAGGCGCCAAGAGCCGGGACATCGATCTGCCGGAGGGATATTACCTGGATTGGAAAGACCAAATCCTTCTCAGCGGTGGGCAAAAGGTAACACTGGATGCGCCTTTGAACAAACTTCCGCTACTCCTCAGGGATGGCTTTCTGATTCCAATGCTCGATCCAGGCATAGAAACACTCATTGAAGGGATTCGAGCAGATATCCCTGGCCCTAATGATGTTTCAGATGTCTATGATGTGGTGGGCCTGCTTTCCACAGCCAAGGGGGAGGCATCCTTTACACTGTGGGACGGAGGAACGCTCCGAGCGACATGGGCCGGGGGTTTTTCAAATCCCACTTTTGCCATGGCATTCAGCGAGACAGACCTTAGCACATGCGATCAGTGCTGGCTTCGCGAGGATTTAAATGACGGACTTTCCCGGATCCGTATAACAAGCTCAGCATACCATGTAACAGCAGGCGGCCTCCATCTTGATTCGTCTGTCAATCGAAAGATAAGATGGGATCTCTATGTTGTTGAATAGCCCGATGAAATTTAACCACATACTATCATTTTGGGCTTTTACAGCCCTAATAAGCCTAATTTGCTCATGCCGTGAGCAGCATGAATCAGGACTCGCCTCATACGCCGTCAACGCAAATGTCCGTGTGGGTGTGGCTGCTGCCCCTGGCGATGAGCGCCGTGAGCAGATTGTTATAAGAGAGTTCAATGCGATCTCTTCCGAAGGTGAGTTCCTATGGCAGGTGATACACCCGGCACCCGATACCTGGGACTTCACCGGGGCAGATAAGTTCATTGACTTTGCCGAACAGCATAACCTCTACACCACCCTCACCCATTTCGTATGGGATCAGAAAGATGAATGGTCCCAGGTGCCTCAGTGGGTGCACGACATCAATGACCCGGACGAGCTGAAATCCGTGATGCGGCAGCACATTAGAACGATCACACAGAGATACGGGAACAAACTCAAGAGGTGGATAACGGTTAACGAGCCCTTCGATTATTATAATTCCACTGCCCTGTATAAAAACCACTTCTACAAAGTTCTTGGTGAGTCTTATATCGAAGATGTCTTCCGCATCGCCAGTGAAGAGGCCCCGGAAAGCGAGCTTTGGTTGAACGAGATCTTCACAGAAACAAACCCTACCAGATCCGAGGCTTTGGTACAGCTTGCAACAGACCTCGTCAGCGACGGAGTGCCAATAGACGGCGTGGGATTACAGGGCCATCTGTTCTCAGGCGACCCGGATACCGAGCTCGTGGAAAACACAATGCGCCAGCTCGGAGCGCTCGGTTTGAAGGTTGCAATCACCGAGCTTGATGCGCCTGTAGGAATAGGGCTGCCCGACCGCCTGACCATCCAGGCAAAACGGATGGCCTCAATGGTCCGGGTCTGCCTTGCTGTCCCAGAGTGCATATCCATCACCTGGTGGGGAGTGGATGACGGTGTCTCATGGATAGATTGGATACTTGGTCCTGGGCTTTCCCCCTTGTTGTTTGACGAACACCTCAGGCCCAAACCCGCTTACTTTTCAGTCCGCGATGAGCTAAAGAACGGCCGTCCCTAGGCCAAAGCCATTATGCAAACCCTCCTAAAAGCCTCTCTTGCAGTTTTAATCGGCACTATAATTTTTTGGTCCTGCTCCAGGAATAATTTCATATCCACATCTTTTCCCCTGGACCCATCCAGCCCATGGCCGAAGTTCCGGCGAAATGCAATGCAGGATGGAAGAAGTCCAATCCACCCTGCAAAATCAGGCGGCATCTTATGGACATTTCACACCGGGCAAGGGATCTTCAGCACCCCTGTCATTGGCTCCAATGGCACAATATATGTCGGATCAGCGGACAATATATTCTATGCAATAAATCCTGACGGGACATTGAAATGGAAATTACAAACCAATGGGATCATTGATTCCTCCGCCCTCCTTGACAATAAGGGGAGGGTTTATTTTGGATCCGGCGATGGAAATCTCTACGCTTTAAACGCAGGAACCGGACAAACGATATGGACATATCTTGCCGATGATCCATCAATAAATTCTGCATACATCCGGTGGTTTGAGGGCAATGTTGCCATAGGACCAAACGGCAACCTGTATGTCCCAAACGGTAACTTTTTTATTTACTGTATAGACAGAGATACTGGCAAACCCATCTGGAAATTAAAGATGAACGACCAGACCTGGTCGCTGCCTGCAGTAGACCCTTCCACCGGAATGCTCTTTGGCGGCAACAATAACATGCTCTCTTTATACGGCAAAAATATATACAGCATTAATGCCAATGGCAAGCTTCAATGGTCGGATTTTGTCAACGGGACTGTTGCAGCAAGCCCATTGCTGACATCAAACGGAGAAATGATCGTTGGCGCTTTTGATGGATATATTTATGCATTCAAAAGCAGAAACGGTGACCCGCTCTGGAATTTCGGCACCCGCGATCATATTTATTCAAGTCCCGCACTGCTTCCTGACAACACTGTCATACAGCCGTCTGCGGACGGCACCATATATGCTCTCAACCCTCTTACCGGCAAAGAGGTATGGGCATTTGATACGCTTATGCCCATTCGCTCATCGCCTGCAGTAGATGCAGACGGCAATATCTATGTTGGCTCTGGTGGTGGAAAACTGTTCGTCCTGAACCCGGATGGGACACTTCGATGGTCAATACAGCTTATTGAAAGCGGGAGAAACGACCTGAATTCATCGCCTGCCCTCGGCAGGAATGCCGTATACATTGGCGGCGAGAATGGTGATGTTTTCAGTGTGCCCTATGATTACTGTCTAAGGGCTGATGCTGCAAACGATATTAGATGTATTGTGGGAAGCACTGGACAAAAGAAGGAGAATGGACTCCCTACAGATGGAGTATTTTTATATTACACGGACAACCTCGGCAATGTCATGGTAACCCCCCCTTCTGCGATAAATGCCAACCAGCCCCTGGCATTTTCCCTCTTCGTAAGAAAGAATGATCAAACCCAGACCGCCGTGATAGATACCGACACTTTTACTGCAACCGTTTCCCCGAATGTTCCAATGAATGTAAATATATCCGGCGACAGAAAGTTTGCCACAATCACACCTGTTGATGAATTTATCCCTGATTTAAACAACCTTGTCCATTTATCAATTAACGGCAATTACCTTGTGAACATGAGCCGAAGCGGGCTCGCATTCACCGGCGGCGAAATAGGCGGGACTTTCAGCAGCACATTTACATTTACTACTTCTATAAGCGGGACCACGACCTTCCCTATGCTGACTCCAGATGCACCAGGCGATCCGGCTGGTGTTTGGGAGATGTACCGACTTGCTGCCCCTCTTCCATCGATCCTAACGAGCTACAATCAAATAGGATTTGACTCGTATCATTTTTTAATCGGTATTGTTGGAAAAAGCATAACAGGCACGATTGGATGGGTGGCGGGCGCAATGCTCAGCGAAGGGACCAATCAGACTGTAATCGATCCAAATACCAAGGTCCTATATCCCGTGGATATCAATTATAATAATGGTCTTGTGACAATGAAGAACAAAAACGGGATGACTTTTGAAATATATAATGTTCAGATTAGATTTGATACATTTGAAATTGCCACGAATGTAGACAGTAATGGGAATCCATATGATATTCCGCAGGTCCTGGTTACTACTAATTGTAATAACATTAAATTCTATGGCCAGTTTCTTAAGGAGCTTGGATTCTGCAACCCTCAGACAGGCCTGCTCACCGTGTTCGGAGCAGCACTGCTGCGGCCATACAATGGCGGGAGCCAATCTGCACCTGCTGGCATCGGTTCAGTGAGTTTTACTACAACATCTGGAAAGGTAACTGCAAACATCACGGGCTCTCAACTTCCCCTTTCCATGCACAGCTTCGGAATACTTCTTATAGACCCTATAACCCGCTCGCCTATATCTCTCAACTATGGAACCCAGACAAATAGAAGTGCAGACGTGCCAGGAAACATATCAAAGGTTGAACTTATTTTTGATCCAGGCGCTATCCCATCAGGCCAAGGGATAGCATTTCTCATGGTGGACACATACCCCGCAGTACAATCCAGCATCCTGTCTTTGTATTAATCCAGGTTTATTACTTGTCCTAATTAAGTTTTCTTTGGTTTATTTTATATTTTCTTGCACTTTTCCAGCATTGGAGGCCGAGAAAATAAATAGGCGCTGTCCCTATTTAAATTGGCTGTGACAGGGAGACCCAACTCATTGACTGGGACCCTGTGACACTTTAAGATCTGGAAAAGGCAAAATATCAATGTCCAAAAATGACATGTCACGCCGGAGGTTCGTCGGCGCTCTGATCGGCGGGGGTGCAGGCCTGGTTATCGGACGGCCTATTTTTAACACTCTTGCCAATGCAGCGGTGCCGAAGCGTCCCAATTTCATTCTCATCAACTGTGACGACCTGGGGTATGGCGACCTTGGATGTTACGGAAGCCGCGCGATCAAAACCCCCCATCTCGACGACATGGCCGCTCACGGCGTGCGGTTCACTGATTTTCATGCGTGCGACTCGGTGTGCACGCCATCGCGCGCCGGGCTACTGACCGGTCGGTATCCCGCCCGGATGAAACTCGATTTCCCACTTCCGGCAGGCAATGCATCCCTCAAGAACAAGATCGTTGAAAGGATCGGGGTCATTGCGGGCTCCCTGGGCATTATAGACTTGGCATCAGAGGAAGGGGCCAGGGGAATCAATGACTTCGAAATAACCATTGCAGAGGCACTTCAGAAAGAAGGGTATTTTACAGCCATAGTCGGGAAATGGCACCTCGGAGATTTCTCCAGGGATGCAAAATACAACCCCCTCAATCACGGGTTCGCAAGCTTCTTTGGAGTGCCGCATTCCAATGACATGAAGCCATTCCCGCTGTATCGCGGGCGCGACATCCTTGAACCCTCTGTCACCGATATCGCAAAGTTGACCGGGCTATACACCGACGAGGCGATTCGGGCGATTGACTCGCGGCGCGGCGCGCCGTTCTTTCTCTACCTCGCCCATACCTTCCCGCACCGCCCGCTGGCAGCATCCGAGCGCTTTAAAAACAAGTCTGACGGAGGCATTTTCGGTGATGCGGTAGAGGAAATTGATTGGAACTTCGGCCGGTTGATGGACTATCTCAGGGACAAGGGCCTGGTAAAGAACACGCTAATTATGTTTACAAGCGACAACGGCCCCTGGTATGACGGCAGCCCGGCATCACTGCGCGGCCGCAAGGGGCAAAGTTTTGAGGGCGGCTTTCGTGTTCCTTTTATCTTGCGCTGGGACGGCACCGTGCCCCGGGGACGGGTCTGCCCTGCGCTCACATCCAATCTGGACATATTCCCCACCCTGATATCGCTTGCCGGCGCAGAACTTCCGCAAGACCGCATTATAGACGGGATCTCTATGAAAGAACTCCTGGTGAATCCAGGGGCGCGCCGGGCCGAAAGGGACATTTATTATTACCACCAGAGCGAACTCGAGGCGATGCGAACCGGCGACTGGAAATATATCCGCACCATCAACCACTATGTCTGGCCGATACCAGTCAACAAGAAACTCGGCCGGTTAAGCCATCACACAAGAGGTCCCCTGCCGATGTTGTTTAATCTTCGCGATGATCCCGGAGAAGCGTATAACCTGGCAGGCCGTTTCCCGGAAAAGGTCAAAGAAATGGCGTCGCGAATGTCCAGCTGGGAAGAAGCAATGGCGAAGAACCGTCTCGGCATGATCGGCGGTTGAAGCCCAAAGCGCTGACAAACATAATCATCAAGCCTGCTGGCCCCGATTGCAATCTCGGGTGCAGGTACTGCTTTTATCTGGACAAGGCGCGGCTCTTCCCGGGAACGCCCACCCATCGGATGACCGATCAGATCCTGTCCACGACGCTCCAACAGATGCTCCGACAAGATTCAGACAACCTGTCGTTCTCCTGGCAGGGAGGTGAGCCCACATTGATGGGGCTGCCCTTTTTCCAGGTCGCGATTGAATACGAAATGACATACGGCCGCGGCCAGACGGTCAGCAACGCACTCCAGACCAATGGCATCGCTCTTGATCGATCGTGGGCCGCATTCCTGGCACGCTACCGGTTCCTTGTGGGTCTTTCCCTTGACGGCCCAGAACATGTTCATGACCACTACCGGCTCAATCTCGCAGGCAAAGGCACATGGCGCACAGTTCATGAGCGGGCGCAAATGCTCCTTGACGCCGGCGTGTCCGTCAACGCGCTTGTGGTGGTGACCGATTACTCTGTTCGCTATCCAAAAGAAATCTATTCTTACCTGAAGGAACTGGGGCTTGTATATATGCAGTTTATCCCCTGCTATGAGCGCGATCCGTCCACCAACGGCATGCCAGCGGCGTATTCGGTGCCGCCGGACGCCTATGGGGAATTCCTGTGCGCAGTCTTCGATGAGTGGCTCAAGGATTTTTCAGACGGAAAGCCAACTACATCCGTAAGGTTTTTTGAGTCGCTTGTGTCAATACGGTCAGGGCTTCCGCCGAACGATTGCACCCTATTGTCAGAGTGCGGAACATACCTCGTTGTGGAGCACAACGGCGATATCTACAGCTGCGATTTTTATGTCACCCCTGATTGGAAACTGGGAAATGTAAATGACGATCTTCTCGTCACGATATTTTCCGGGGAGAGGCAAAGGGAATTCGGACGGATCAAGGCACTCCTGCCTGACGAGTGCCTGTCCTGCAAATGGCTTTCGCTTTGCCAAGGGGGCTGCCCAAAAGATCGAGCGAAAGTTTCCTATTTCTGTCCTGCGTTTCGCCGATTTTTCAAATATTCCGACTCTGCCTTCAAGCGGCTGGTCAACTTGGGAAATTAATACTGAATGAAGGAATAAATGGTGCCGCAGGTGGGACTCGAACCCAATTAAAACCCTCACACACCCAATCTCATCCCATCACATCCTAACAATTTCAAGGATTTATGATTTTTCGAGTTAGCAGGAGATGGGGCAAGATTGGACGGCAACCGCACAATTACCGCACAGCGAGGGAGAAAGAGTAGTAGCCTTAGAATAATTGACGCATTTAATAAAGGACTTTCGCAAAGGACTCCAATTCTTCTCGACTCTGTGCATCAACATCCCACATCGGCCCTTTAGCCGCAGTTATTACAGGATTCACATATTTATCCCGAAAGGCATGCCACTCCTTGTCTGAGAGGACTGGAAGCTCCATGGTGAGGTTCTGACAGTATTCTCGGCCGGCAATCGTCACCGCCCGCCCGTGCATCTTCGCCAACGCAGTGATTTGGACATCCGGTGGTCCAGCCCCCCATTTTTTCAACCTGAGGACAAACGACCCATCATTTTGGGTGGTTGCCATGACCATTTTGCCTGACCGAAGGGACCGAACCATCACGAGTGCACCCGGTAGTGGTCGTTTACCATCTGTCTCCACAATAATTCCCGCACAGGTGAATGGCAAACCCACTGTCCCTAGATGTAAAATACCCTCACCCACGGCAACCACTGCCCACATAACGCCCTCAGCAATGTTCCCTTGACTTGCGTAATTTGGCTCTCGTATTGGGGTAACAAATAACTCTTCAGGTTGGTAATAGTGATAACAGCCGCAAAACAACCCACAGATGAGGCATATTCCAAGAACTCTTTTTTTCATAGTCCCCATGATAATCAACATTGAGAGCTATAATAGTATTTTTAGCCTACCTCATAGCAGGGGAGAAGGCAATACGGAGAAGAGATGGGACAAGATGGGACGGCAACCGCACAATAACCGCACAATTTGGGGTATTCATGACCTTTTTTCAATAGGAAAAGTTTTCCTCACTGTAGGAAATTCAAGATGTTAGAAGATCGAGAGTGCTAAAAAAATTGATGCCGCAGGTGGGACTCGAACCCACATGCCGAAGGCGCCACCCCCTCAAGATGGTGTGTCTGCCAATTCCACCACTGCGGCACTAATTAAATTATAGCGCTTCAGACCAGAGGTTCCACCCCCTCAAGATGGTGTGTCTGCCAATGGCCGACCCGCCTGAGGCGGGTGCCCGGCCCAAGAAGCGCATGGATGGAAAGCACAGCTTTCCTCAATCTTTTGGAAGCGGAGCGCTTTCCACCACTGCGGCACTAATTAAATTATAGCGCTTCACACCAGAGGTTCCACCCCCTCAAGATGGTGTGTCTGCCAATGGCCGACCCGCCTGAGGCGGGTGCCCGGCCCAAGAAGCGCATGGATGGAAAGCACAGCTTTCCTCAATCTTTTGGAAGCGGAGCGCTTTCCACCACTGCGGCACTAATTAAATTATAGCGCTTCACACCAGAGGTTCCACCCCCTCAAGATGGTGTGTCTGCCCAAGAAGCGTTACGGCACAAATATTATTATAACGCAATAAGCCTATATTTTCCTTCTCAAGCCTTTTAGTCTTGACCAACCTTCTGCTCGTCAAGCCTTCTTAATCCCTCTAGGATAAGGGCCTCGTTGGGTTTTATGATCGCTTCGCGGCCGATCTCAGCATCCGGATCCACCTTAAAGTCCCCTTCGTTCCATCCGATCATATCGTAAAATGCCTCCTCCCCTTCTTTATCACCGCAAAATGCATTAACGATCTGTCCCTCCTTAATATGAATCTGTCCCGATTGGCCCCTATTATCAAGATAAACCACTGCGCTCTTTCTTCCTGCTGAAAGCACCTGCATGATGTCAGGGAGGGTCATGTCCTGAAGAGACCCTGACACACCCTGGCTCGTTTGTTTTTTCTCCTTGTGATCCTCAATAAATTTCTCAAGGGCCGGACGATCGAATATCCCCGGAAATGCCTCTGTGTCGTTCTCTGCCCCGATATACTGGGCGCCAAAATCCACAGATGGAGACTCGTCTGAAGAAAGCGTATCAATCAACCGGTTATAGTTTTCCTGTATTGCCTTCATTACTGCGCTGCGAAACCCATAGTATAACTTCACCGCCTTGATGCCGGTGTAATACTGCACCTCCTCTAAAATGGATGAATTATTGGGATCAGCCACAGCAACAAGCAAAGCCCCATCCTCAGTGAATCCAATAGGTAGAACCCCCATTCCCTCCGCCACTGTCCTTGGAATCATGCGGATGACCTCTTTAGGAATGGAAAGGGTCTTCAAGTCTTCAACCCCAATATATCCCAATTCGTGATCCATCTTTTAATTATACCGCATCGCTAGCCGTCCTCCAACAACCCTCCGAATATACGTAAATTTTCTCGATTTATGCGATAAACAGCGGGCAAAACGCTGGTGAGCCGGGCGGGACTCGGACCCGCGGCCCTCGGCTTAAAAGGCCGATGCTCTGCCGCCTGAGCTACCGGCTCACGCTTGTCTTTTTAATATGTTACACGATCCGGTGATATTCTTCCACCCCATAGGATCCATAAAGTCCCATTGGAGAACCTTTTCTTTTTCATTGCTCATAGACCCCACAAGTACCTGGAGTTCTAAGTGGATGAAGGAGGAATTCCGCACATTTCCTTGACTCATTCAGAATCCTTGACAAGGGCCGTCTCCTGGGATAAAACAAGGTCAAAGGAGGCCTTTATGAAAACAAGAATATTTTCACTGACTGTAGTATTGGCAGCACTAATAATGTTTCCGGCCCTTGTTCAGGCCGCCCCGGATGTGACGCCCTTGCCGCGCCTCGGCATCCATTCCATTGAGAAGATGACGCCCAATGGGGAGTATGTGATCTTCGTCCTCACGGGCACCCGATGGCAGGAGGTCGGAACACTGAGCTTTGACCGGTTTTTCCGGGAGAGGGAGCTGGACCTCGGTCCGTATCTCTCTTCTTCAGGGCAGAAGGCGGTGAGGGTCCGGCTGGTGCAGAGGGGCGGAGGCGCCGCGCATATTGACTCGGTCCTCCTGGGAGGGCTCATGCCGACAGAGGTCAAGGTGAAGGGATACAATGCCCGCTTTGCCTTAAAAAAGGTCTCGCAGAAGGACTTTGATGTCCTGGATGCCTTTCAGAAAAACTGCGAGCTGGTCTTCCCGTCCAAAGGACATGATGCTGTGCTGAGAATTACGGCCCGGGTGGAGGGCACGAAGATCAGCAAGACCCCCTTCCAGTTTCCCAGAGAGAACCTTTATAGAGAGATGACCTCAGGCTCCCGGTTTTACCCCTACACGCTCAGCTCTGGGGCTGGCGCACAGGCGCCCTTTTTCAAGGAATACTCCCGGACCGGCTCAGGTCATCCCTCAGGATATACCTATGGGTGGGTGAAGAACGACGAGAAGAACCTGTATGTGACCATAGATTTCACCCCGGACAATACGATGGACGGAGCGAAGGACTATGCCATGGTCTATGCGAAGACCAGCCAGGGACTCAAGGAGTTCAAGGTCTCGGTGCCGGAGAGGAGATGGGGCAGGGCCAGGTTCACCTATACGGACACCGTGGCCTATCAGCACAAGGTCTATGAGTTCGCGATCCCGTTACACGAACTTGGGGTCAAGGATGTCAGGAAAGACAAAGACCTCCTCCTGGCATTTTCAGCGTATGGTACAGCCGGCCCGGGTGATCACCAACCCTCCCTGGCGTATGACCCTCAAAACAACCGATTCCTCGTGGTCTATTTTAAGGTAGATAATTCTGGTCTTATCTGGGACATCTATGGACAGCTCCTGAACCCTGACAGCACGGCCGTGGGCCCTGAGTTTGTCATCTCCGATACGGTGAATTATCAGTATTCCCCCTCCTTGGCCTATGACAGTGTGAACCAGAGGTTTTTGGTGGTGTGGCAGGATGAGCGCAGCGGAGTAAGTGACATCTATGGCCAGCTGGTGAATGCCGATGGGAGCCTGTATGGCGCTGGCATCACCTCCGGGGTCAACTTTACGATCTCCAATGCTGTGGGTTACCAGTATAATCCCTCTGTGGCCTATGACAGCGTGAATCAGCGGTTTTTGGTGGTGTGGACGGATCAGCGCATCGGACCCTATGACATCTATGGCCAGGTGGTGAATGCCGATGGAAGTCTGTATGGCGCTGGCATCACCTCCGGGGTCAACTTTACGATCTCCAATGCTGTGAGTGACCAGTATTACCCCTCTGTGGCCTATGACAGTGTGAATCAGCGGTTTTTGGTGGCGTGGACGGATTACCGTA
>Ga0315309_1000531_pt1 | contig 23142 bp, 20 predicted proteins | sample TDP4_MG_FD_203080 | JGI IMG/M metagenome (GOLD analysis project Ga0315309, IMG submission 203080) | Freshwater sediment microbial communities from Lake Towuti, South Sulawesi, Indonesia - TDP4 | ecosystem: Environmental > Aquatic > Freshwater > Lake > Sediment | place: Indonesia: South Sulawesi...
CCCCCTTCCAATTTGGGTCCTTCAGGGCATTGATGATCTCAACAATGTCGTAGACACTGTCGGGTTTTACCCCTAACTCTACCATCTTCGACTTCACTGTGGCCGTGGCACAAGTAGGGATATTCTTGGCCTTTGCAATGTCCAGAGCATATTCGATAAGCAATCTTTCGCCCAGGGATAACTTAAGCAAACGTGGACCGAGAACGAGAAGGGGTCTCTTCGCTTTTGTTATCTGCTTGGCATACTCTACTGGATCCTCCACTTGCCTTGCTGTCCTCGTTCCCGTAAGGATATTCACTCTATGATATGGCATTAATGGTGCTAACTGACTCATCTCTCCTTCCTCCTTTTAGTGTATGACTGAATCCACCGGAACCTTCGTTGGATAAGTTCCAATAAGGGTGGGAAGTCCGACAGGTTCTTTTGGTTTCCAGCCGATCTCCGTTAGATAAGCCTTTACCTCCTTTTTGTAAACGAGAGGGATGTCAGGATCTCTTCTCACATAGAGAGGGAGGTCTTCTGGAAGACCGCCGCCCATATACTTCTTGTAAAGGGAGATATAGTGATTCAGTTTGATCGCCCTTCCTTGAGGCGTATCATTCTTCCGGATACACAGTTTAGGGATCATCACCATTGCCTTCTCTTTTGTTTCACAGACATAGGCGAGATGCTCGGGTGAAGGTTCATTCGTTTCTACAATCTGCCTCTTCCTTGCATCCATGACCTTCCACTCATCTTCTTCCTTTCTCGAGAGATAGAGCCTTCGATATTTGGAAGAGTGAGGACCAAGGATGACCGGAACCCCCAATCTGTTAAACCCGGTTGCGATGGAGGCTGCCTTTTGAGAATAGACACCCCAGGCGATGCCGACGGCTCCTACTCGGTTGAGGACGTAGTCAGCCATCACCTCATAATTTGCTCTTAAAGGTAAGGCGGCAAAGATATTGGCTATCTTTATGGCTGCTCCAGCGATATGACTATTTGCGACACAGGAGCCCACATTAACCACTCCACCCGCATCAAAATCAGGAGGATACTTCTCGTATATTGTCTTGCCCTCGTCATCCTTCCACATCCCAACCGCCATGGCCGTGCATCCTGAAACGACAACGATATACTTTCTACGAGCAAATTCATCCACAATTTCGGCGAGGTCTCGTATATCTGGAAAATTAGAGCAACCTACCAGTGCTACTACCCCGGGGATTGTGCCCAAGGTGATTGGTGCACCGACAGTTCTTATCTCAGTATCCATAATCGGTCCACGTCCGGCGCGTATCTTCCAGGTCTCTTTGCTTGCTCCGACTTGCATGATCTTCAAGATGGGAAGGTCTCGAGGACATTCCTCCTCACACTTTCCGCAGCCAATACATAGATTGAATTGTTCTCTGATCACATCGAAATTGCCTTTTGCAACTTGGCTTACACCCTCTCCAATGTCGAAGAGGTTGGGGCATGCCTGTTCACAAATGCCACAATCACCGCATTTTTTCGCCAACTCAGTGGCTTCCTGCTCGGTTAACCATTCCTTTCTCCTCTGAGGGGCAATGGCCATAGCAACCTTTACAGCAACCTCAGCTGCCTTCTTCGGGTCGAGGATGGCAAAATGCTTCTTATCCTCCACCATCTTCTTCACGACCTCGTCGGTATTCATCTCCGTTGCATCTTCCAGCCCATACATGACCTTGTCGAGAGTGGCAATGAGGGCTGAGCCAGCTTTGGTGGCTTCAATTGGCATATCGGTTCTGATGCATTGCTCATCGGTCATGATAACATCGGCAATGCCACTTCTTATATAAAACAGCTGGCGAGAGTAAGGACCGATCACCTTAGCCCTATCAGAATACCTGGAGGTCTCCAAGGCAGTGCAACAGACCCCACATACCTCAACCTTGTCATAGAGGTTGTTATCTCGCAGGTAATCTACAACAACTGTTGAGGTAGCAGGGTTATGTCCAACAAAGCAGATGATAGGCTTTGTTTTATCCACGGAATTCCAGCCAAGGTCTATTAGAGGTGTGTTGGCAACGGAAGTAGGATAGTTAAATCCTACAATCTGGGCGATGTCACCCACCTCCATGGCCACATGGTCAAGCATGCCGGCATGTAAGGACTTCGATTCATAATCCAGGCAACTTCCCTCCTGACCCATTGCAGTAGAATCGAGAAGGTGGGTGACCTCTTTGTAAACATATTCAATAGCTGTTTTTAGATCACCTAGTGTTTCCGGCTTTAAACCGAGGACCGTCCTTATAATCGGTGCTTCGAGGTCTATGGAAGTTCCTAAATTGATCTTTTTATCCGGGCCATGCTTCTCAATTAAGACTTCCAGAATATGTCCTGCATGAGAGGCATGGGCTGAACATCCCATGAGGCAGGCCAAAAGAACGAATCTTGCCTGCTGAGTCCCAATATCTATCCCACATGCCCCCCTCCGTGTCTCGGTAAGGTCGCATTTGCCGTACGTGCATAAGCAGCATAGGTCACAGAACGGGGCATACCAGGGCTTATATGTCTGAAGGAGTTTCATATCCCAGCTTCTAAGGTCAGGGATCTCAGGCATGGGAGTATGTCCGATAGGCTCCCAAGGGATCTCCGCTTTGATCTTGTGATGAACCTCCTCTAATTTCTTTGTTAATTCCTTTAGCTCTGCCATTTGCCATTACCTCCCTATCGTCTCTTTTAGTAACTTAAGTGTCTCAGGGTGCCTCAAGACAAGGACATTTGCTCCAGCCAAGTAAAGGGATAGAGCAGTGATTCCCTCCCAAAGTAATCCCTGTGTCTTATTCTCTTTGGCCTGTTTCGTCTTCCAGCATTCATCGCCGAGATTGGCGATGATGGGCATCATCGTCATGCTGTCCTTTGTGATGACGCCAATCTGTTTCACCCTTTCCATCAGAGAGAAGCTATATTCAATGCCATAACCCAGTGCTGAGGATAAGGGATCGATGATGACCCTCTCCGGGGGTAAAAACTTGCAGAGCTTGACATTCAGTTCCTTAAGAAGGTTAATGTCGAGGGGACTCTGGGCAATCGCAACATGCCCATTTTCCAATATTGCTTTGCCGACCACCTCAAAGTTTTCCTTCTGAACTGGCCCGATCAGAAGGTTCTCCCCGGCACATACCTGGGCCACCTTCGGGATAACTTCCGAATCCTTCTTTTCATCCCCTGAACCATAAACGATCAAGGGCTTTCTTATTTCCCCCACCATCCGCTTCACTAATTGAGCCGCCCCGTCCGCAGAGGTATCTTTTTCTGCAGGATCTGTGCTAAGAAGAGCAAGGCAGATGGCATCGACACCAAAGTCTTCGCATTTCTTCGCCCATTTGATCGGGTCCGAGATGACATCTCCGAAAGGTTCGATGAGGTGGGGCGTCCGATCCGCGGGTTCCATATCGAGCACTTCTAAGGCAAATCTTGGTGGATTGGGTAATGAGCCCTGATCGAAAAAATGGAGAGGGAGGATGTTCTCACCCCCAATCTTCAAGGCCTTTCCTTCTTTTCCAATGGTTACTTCCCTTACCACTCCCGTATATGACTCTGTGGGTGCCCTATACTCCATTGTCTCCCTCCTTGTAGTAGATCCTAAAAAATAATTATTACTACAAAATAATTATTACATGAGAGTTCTCAAATTTCCAGCCACGCATCCGAATAGAGCGTTTGTGCCATCAAAACCTTTGCTGTCTTCACGTAGGCAACCTCTTTCTGAGGTAGAAGAGAAAGGTCTATCTCTTCCCCATCCATCGTCCTATAGATGAGGTCGATGATATTAGGAATCTCCCCTTTTACAAATGCTACCAATTCTTCATCCAGCGGATCGGCAATGGCTGAATAGAGTCCGTTCCTCATCAGCATGACAAGATAAGTACGATTAAGGATCGGCCTTAAATGGGCAGGTACTCCGTTGGATACATTGGAAAGCCCCACTGTTGATTTTACGCCGGGAAGGACGTCCTCAAGGATCTTGATAAATTCGAGATTTCCTACAGCGATCTTTTGACCTTCACCTGCCGTGCTCACAGGGAGAATGATGGGATCGACCCATATATCTTCATTGGGGATGCCCAGTTCGTTGGCATGTGAAACGGTCTCCATAATACTCTCTATTTTCGAGTCCACTTCAGGAGGCATTCCTTTATCGGTCATGACCGATACGACCACATCACAGTTATATTTTTTTGCCAGCGGAAGCATCTGCGCCTTAGAGTCAGTCTTCCCTGATGCGGAGTTAATGAGAGGCCTCTTCTTACAATACTTCAATCCCGCCTCCGTCGCTACCGGATTCATCGTGTCGATGGAAAGGGGTCGATCGGTCACCTCCTGTACACAATTGACCAACCATTTCATTGTCTCCTCGGTATCCTTCTTCATAGGTCCGACATTCAGGTCGATGTAGTCAGCTCCTGCCTGCGTTTGTTCTCTTGCAAGATCCTGGATTACTTTTCCATTTTTCTCTCTAATCGCCTGAGAGACATCCTTAGCAATAACGTGGATATTTTCGCCGATGATTATCATGACTCACCCTCCTATTTGATTCGCCCCGTTAGAAAGCCCCGCCCTTTTCCATCCATCCCTCGCGACAAAAGCACCGACGGGGCAGACTTCCACCAATTCGATCCTATCCTTGCATCCCGACCTTCCAACAGGTTGGTCTCCAAACGTCGTCACCCATCGTTGAAAACCACGATGGGCAAAGCCAAGAGCGTCTATATCAAGCTTCTCCTGACATAGCCAGACGCACCTGCCACAAAGGACACATTTGTTTGAGTCGTATACAAACACGGGACTCGTCTCATCGATCGGTCGATCCTTCAAGAATTTTCTGAATCTTTTTGTGTTCAGCTTGACTCCTAAAGACTGGGCAATCTTCTGCAGCTCACAGGAACCGCTCTTCAGGCAGTGGCCACAATCGACTGGGTGGTTACTCAGAATGAGCTCAAAGGCCGTTCGTGCAAGTCTCAAAGCCTTCTTCCCTTTGGTATGGACGACCATCCCTTCTTTCACTTGGGTCGTGCAGGCGGTGACAGGAGCGCTCTCCCCTTCTATTTCAACAAAGCATAGACGGCACGCTCCATAAGGTTCAGCCCTCTCCCTCATCGCACAGAGATTAGGTACATAGATACCGTTATCCAGGGCTGTCCATAATAACATTTCATCTTCGGAACAGGCTATCTCTTTACCATCAATGGAAAGTTGGATGGGTTTCATATTATTTAGAGAATAAAAGTCTCAGGTATTAAGGTGAGGGTGAGGATGCCGGTTTTGTTGATAGGTTAGGTCAGATGGCTTTAAATACCCTGCATAACCTTCGCCCTTTGACCAAACTGGCTTCCTAACCTTAACCTTAAGACCATTCTCATCGTTTGTCCCTGCCTCCGGCAGCTGGGCTGAACTTCTAACTGATTCCTGAAGCTACTTTGGCAGCCTTGACGGTGTTCATCATCAACATGGTGATGGTCATCGGGCCAACTCCGCCCGGCACAGGAGTGATCGCCGCTGCCTTCTCCTTGACTCCATCGAAATCGACATCGCCGCAGAGTTTTGCCTTTCCTTCAGGAGTCATGCCGATTCGGTTGACCCCGACGTCGATGACCACAGCCCCTTCCTTTACCATATCCGCAGTGATCGCTCTTGGCTTTCCTGCGGCGACGATGAGGATGTCTGCCCTCCGGGTATGGAAGGCCATGTCCTTTGTACCTGTGTGGCAGATCGTCACGGTCGCATTGGCCCCTTTCTGTTTTTGTAGGAGGATGTTGGCAATGGGTTTTCCAACGATATTCGATCTCCCTACGACCACGACCTCTGCGCCCTCGATCTTTGTACCAGAGCGAATGAGGAGCTGTTGGATCCCCGCTGGGGTGCAGGGAAGATAATCCGCCTCGCCAATCATCAACTTTCCGACATTGACCGGATGGAACCCATCGACATCCTTTTTCGGATCGACGGCGTAAAGGACCTTTGTCTCGTTGATATGCTTGGGCAGAGGGAGTTGAACCAAGATCCCATGAATCTTCGGATCCTTGTTATACTTGTCGATCAATTTGAGCAGATCCTCCTCTTTAATGGTATCGGGCTGGTTGTCTTGAATCGAATAGAATCCAAGCTCCTTGGAGGTCTTCTGCTTTGCAGTCACGTAGCTCACTGAGGCGGGATTTTCGCCCACGAGAATGGTGACCAGCCCCGGAACCAAATCGTATTTCTCCTTTAATTGGGCCGTTTCCTCTTTCAGCTCCTGCCGAATCTGTTGAGCGATTTCATTACCATTGATTAATTTCGCTGTCATTTTTTATCCCCCCCTTCTTCGCTCCTAAAGTGACATTTCACCTGGTTTAAAAACCCAATTCCGCCTCGATTGAAATCGAGGCGGAATTGGGAGAATACCCCTTACGATGGTCCCGGAAAAGATTTCCCCTTCCTTAGAAGAGCCCCTGCACCTTACCTGTGTTCACATCGACATCGACCCTTCTGAAAGCGGGGTCGGAACTGGTTCCTGGCATCAGGCTAATTGTGCCTGTACACGGGCAAAGAAACTTAGCTCCAGCAAAGATCAAGACATCTCGCACAGGTAGTATCCAACCTTTGGGCGTTCCCTTGATAGCTGGATCGTGAGTCAGGCTCAGGTGGGTCTTAACCATCATGGTAGTAAAATCCTTCATTGCGGGATCGGCTTCAAACCGTTTGGCTTTTGCTTCAGCGTCAGGAGTCCAGGAGACACCGGCTGCTCCGTACACCTCTTTCGCAATTCTCTCGACCCTCTGACGGAGGGGCATTTCGAGTGGATAGAGGAACTTGAGATTGACGTTGTCTTTGCAAGCCTCCATGACCACGTCAGCGAGCTCGAGGGCTCCGTCACCGCCTTTGAGCCAGTGCTCTGAAACGGCGACACGGGCTCCTGCTTGTTCTGCATATTTCCGTACCATAGCAATTTCGTCTTTTGTATCGGTATGGAAGGAATTGATGCAAACCACAGGATTGATCCCTGATTTCTTTATCACCCCGATGTGGTGCACCATATTTTCAATCCCTTTCTCAAGCAGTCCCAGGTTCTCCTTTGTATAAGATTCATCAAGTGGAAGGCCAGCTACAACCTTAGGCCCACCGCCATGCATCTTTAAAGCTCTGATCGTGGCGGTTAGAACTGACACATTAGGTGTGAGGCCACTCAAACGACATTTCACATTCCAGAACTTCTCAAAGCCAATATCTGCAGCAAAACCACTCTCAGTGACATGGTAATCGAACATCTTTAAACCGATACGATCTGCAATGATGGAGGACTGGCCAACTGCAATGTTAGCAAAGGGGCCAGCATGGACCATGCAGGGTTGGTACTCTGTCGTAAACATCAATGTGGGGTTGATGGTGTTCCTCATCCAGGCACACATGGCTCCTGCCACTTCGAGATCTGTAGTAGTAACTGGCTTGCCTTTCTTATCGTAGGCCACGACGATCCTACCCAATCTCTCTCGTAGGTCTTTCAAATCCCGGACAATAGAGAGGATGGCCATGAGTTCCGAACTCACTGTAATCCCAAATTTGGAGGCCATCAGAAAACCATCCATCCTCCCACCAATCCCCATGATAATGTTTCGCAAACCCTGAGCGCAGAAATCCATGGCCCAGCCCATCTCTATGTTGGTCGGATCGATGTCCAGACGTTTGAGATTCCGCTTGGCAAGCTCTGTATCGTCATAGTTCCGTTCGTGTTGCAGCCTGGCGTTCAGAGCAACCATTGCCAGGTTATGAGCATTGGTGATGTCGTTAATGTCACCAGTTAAACCTAAGGAGAATTCTGTCATTGGAATGAGCAGAGCCTTACCGCCCCCCGCAGCCGTACCCTTAATATTCATTGTCGGGCCACCTGAAGGCTGACGGATACAACCGCCAACATTTTTCCCTCTTTTACCTAATCCCTCCATCAGTCCCATGGATGTGGTTGTTTTCCCTTCTCCGAGGGGCGTGGGGGTAATTGCCGTAACTTCGATATACTTCCCATCTGGCTTACCTTTTAGGCGCTCCATAATCTTCATGAAGTCGAGTCTGCATAATTTTCCCATGGGAATGATTTCATCCTTCTTGAGACCCAGTTTCTCTCCCGCCTCATCAGGAGTTGGCATATTTTCCTCTGCTATTTCCGCAACCTGCCAATCTGCAAGTTTCCTTGGATCTGCATCGATATATTTCTTAGATATTGTAGACATTTATTCCGCTCCCCCTTTCGTTATTCATTTTTTGAGGTTTCTGTTCTGTACTCCCTAACTGCTTGAACATTAAAACTTTTTGGATCCTCGACGTTCAGTCTAATATTCTTTTGTCCCCCCTTTCTTGTTGCTTTATATGGAATAATTCTCTCGATGTTTTCTATGTGCCAATAATCACAATGTAGTTTGGCATACTAAAATAACAGACTTTTTTTGTCAAGGGAAATTTTAGGCTTTCTAAAGGAGGGTAGAGGAACGAGTAAGTGTATTGAAATCATTGAATATTTCGACAAACAAGTCCTTATGGCGAGGCCCCACGAAATCGCATGTTAAATAGGGAAATAACTTGCCGTCGACGTGTCTGCTTTTTTCTCAGATTTCGGAGGCGATCTCCGTCGATTTTATTTATCTTTTTCCATCAAGAAGAAATTTTTTCAGACTTCTCTTGTCCAATTTGGAGAGACCCAGTTCCTTTACCCCTCTACCGATCTTCCAGTAATTTGTGCGGTTAATCACAGAGGCCAGTTCGATCACAGCATCATGAGTCGGAGTTGCAATTCCGAGCAGATCTCCTAAGCTGGAGAGAAGGACCATTCCGTAAGGGACATCTTCGGTCACAAATCGGTCTTTTAAATGTTCTGGGCCCTTCATTTTCATACCGGCATAGATTCCGTCCTTTCCAAAAGCGGCATCCATGCTCGTATTGAGGATTCGGTAACGGCATTCATCCTCGGTCTCACCCAAATTGTAATTCTTAAATTCGAGGTTGTCCCAATGATAGAGCTTATATCCAAGTGCTCTACAGACGGAGAGCCTTTCCTCATTGAGGGATTCAAACGTTCTGGCCACGGCAGGAGTCATTCCTTCAGCATAGAGGTAGAACTTACCCTTTGAGTGTTCGATTCGGGTAGCGCTGAGCAGAGTGGCAACCGGGTGGACAATGGGATTGGGATTGTTGAGGGCCGCTTCCAAGACATCCTTTGTGGGCATGATGATGGGATAAAATTCTTTCAATCTTGGAATGGCATCGTTCGTCCTCTTGGAGGGAAAGACTCCAGTGGGAAGAATGATCGCATTAATGAGTACCGAAACATGACCAGGCCCTTTGAGTCGGGCACCATAAGGAAGGGTGCAGGCTTCAGCAAAGGTGATCTCTCGCTTCACTTTTTTCTCTCGAAAGATCTTGGCAAATTCAAGGCTTCCCCCTGAACCTGGCATGAGGACGATGATCTGTCCATCCTGAACAAAAGGGGCACAGACTTCAGCCATGGCCTTATGTCCAAAGGCAGGGGTGACCACAAAGATGACCTCAGCCTCTTTGATGGCTTGTTGGATGTCGATCGTGGCTGAGTTCAATTTGGCTACTCCATCAATCGATACGCCTTCAATCCGGATCTCTTTTGTTCGAAGAACCTTTTCAAAAGGCCCGGCAAACTGGGGAAGTTCGAAGAAGTTGACCTTAAAGCCTGAGAGTGACACGTTCGCCGCTACGGCATGGCCGCCATTTCCTCCACCCAGTACTGCGATTAGATTCTTCTCCATAAAATGGACCTCCACTCTCTCAACTATGAACTATGCATCATGGACCATGAACTCGAAACTCCTAATTCAAATTACCCCATCTCTTGACAAAAAACAAGAACGTTCATTTGATGATGATTCTGCTTGGATGTTTTGGGATAAATATGGTATTAAATCACCATCTGTGGAAGTCATAGCGGTTTCAGAGGAGTGTGATATCAATGCCAGCCAATATTGCTCACCTCTTAATCTGCAATAAGGCGGTGAAGATTCTCCAAGACGGTGGTCAGTACGAAGCGTTCATCAATATCCTCGACTCTGATCAGCATAAACCCTATCTCAATCTCGGATCGATTGGACCTGATCTCTCCTACTATGGAAGCCAGTGGAAGGGATTAAAGGGGCTCTTTTTCGACCAATCCGATAAACCCCTCGGGGTCGACGGATGGTCTTATCTTCTTCACTCCAAAGATCCCAATCGACTCCCATTAACCCTAATCGAACTCACCTGGAAGGATACCCGCTGGGAAGAAGAGGAGTGGGAAGGTGTGGATTATGAAAAGTTTGCCTTCGCCTGCGGATTTCTCTCCCATATGGCTGCCGATCAGATCATCCATCCACGGGTGAATGAGATCGCTGGTCCTTATTACCGAAAGGGAGAGAGTCGAAAGATCCATAGGGAATGCGAGATCTACCAGGACGTTGCCCTATTTCATACCCTCTACCCAGATGAGGACTTCATGGAAAGATCGTTTAACCTATGGGTCGATCTCGATCCAAAAAGCTCCCACAATGCACCCGATTGGTTCCGGTATTTTTTGCAACGGGCCTTTGTGGAAAGTTATGGTGTCTATCCAAAGGAACAAGAGGTCGAGGATTGGATCGACGGACTTCTTCTCATTTTGAGAGGACTCAAGTGGGCAGGTCCTTATAAAACCGCCGATGAAGCCCTGAAAGGCCACGGGATTGAGTCAGGCAAGTTTGCTCATTACTTCAATGGCTATATGGATTTATTCTTTCAGGCCGTTGAGCTCACAAGCATTTACTGGAAGGTGGTCTTCGAACTTTATGATCCACCCAGCGGGGTTCTCCAGATTTCAGAACCAATGAGCGATCGATTCAAGCGGGTGGTTCAGAATGCTGATCTCTCTTCGCCACTTCAGAAAAATATACTGAAGGATGCAAAGGAGGCACTGCAGACAAGGGTTCCTCGCAAATTTGGTTCTCTCGTGAGGAAAGTTCGATTGCCGCTCAAGAAAGGAAAGATCCTCTCCATCAATCCAGAAGACGTAGGAAAATTTTCCTAAATACCAGAGGTCTGACAAATGCCAAAACTGATTAAGAAGAGGTCGAAAAAGGCAGGCCTTCCACCCGGGACTCTCATTCATATCGGCGAGAAGAAGACCGAAGAACTAAAGATCACTGTCATCGATTATGATGAAACCAATGTTCAAGAGAGGGAGATCAAGAGGATTGAAGAATGTTTCCTCTTGAAAGATAAGCGTATGGTCACATGGATTAATCTTGATGGTCTTCATCAGATTGAGGTTCTGGAGAAGCTTGGCGAGTGTTACGGGATCCATCCTCTTGTGTTGGAAGACGTCCTGAACACAGATCAGCGACCCAAGATGGAGGATTATGGTGAATATGTTTATGTCGTTCTCAACATGCTTAGCTACAATGATAAAAGTAACGAGATCCTCACAGAGCAGGTCAGTTTGATCCTCGGTTCCAATTTTGTATTCTCCTTCCAGGAGAGAGAGGGAGATGTTTTTGATCCGGTGAGGGAAAGGATCAGAATGGGAAAAGGCCGCATGAGAAGAATGGGGGCTGATTACCTCGCTTATGCTCTGTTGGATGCGGTCGTTGATAACTACTTCATCATTTTGGAAAGACTTGGAGAGAGGATAGAGCTTCTGGAAGACAAGGTGGTTTCGCAACCAAAACCGGAAACCTCGCAGGCTGTCCATCATTTAAGAAGAGAGATGATCTTTTTGAGAAAGGCAGTTTGGCCTTTAAGGGACGTGATCAATGGTTTGGAAAGGGGGGATTCTCCACTGATTCAGCAGAGCACAGGGATCTACCTTAGAGATGTTTATGACCACACGGTTCAGGCGATCGATACGATCGAGACTTACCGGGACATGCTTTCCGGGATGCTCGATATTTATCTCTCGAGCATCAGTAATCGAACCAATGCCGTGATGAAGGTGTTGACGATCATCGCCACGATCTTTATGCCTCTTACCTTCTTGGCTGGGATTTACGGGATGAATTTTAAATTTATGCCTGAACTTGAATGGCGCTGGGGTTATCCGTTCATTTGGTCGGTCATGATCGGGATTGGCGTTTTCATGTTGATCTATTTCAGAAAGAGGAAGTGGCTATAAGAGGCGAAAAGCAGGAGGGATAGTGATGAAAAGATGTCTGGTGGTCTCTTTGGCGTTGGTCATTCTGTCCGTATTACTGTTTGGATGTACAGGGGCATCGAAAGAAAGGAAGATGAGATGTCCGAAATGTGCTGGGTTCTATCAAACCAAAGAGGGGGCAGAAGAATTTCGGCATATACAAAGTCGGTGAGAGGTCATAGGCCAATTAACAAAAAAAGGGGCTAACCCGTAAAGGGGTAGCCCCTTTTTTGTCGAGTAAAGGAATCGAATCTATTCGACCTTGATCTTGATCTCTTTCTTTTTGGCCTCTTCAGATTTTGGAAGCGTGACTTTCAAAATCCCATTCTTATAAGAGGCGCTGATCTTGTCGCCCTGGACCTCTTTGGGAAGCCGGATGGCTCGAGTGAATGACCCATAACTTCTCTCAACGAGGTGGTAGTTTTCTCCCTTCTCCTCTTTCTCCTGCTTCTTCTCACCTTTGATCGTGAGAAGATCATTGGTCAGAGAGATGTCGATATCCTTTGTATCGATGCCTGGGATTTCAGCTCTGACAACGAGTTCATTCTTCGTCTCTGAGACATCGAGAGTGGGTAGCCATTCCGCAATCTCCTCGACTTTCCTGCCTGGTCTCCCTTCCAAGAAGGAGTCCCAAAGCCGATCCATCTCTCTCCTCATTCTCTCAAGCTCTCTAAAAGGTCTCCAAGGTGAGATTTCCCACACCATAAAGCATCCCTCCTTACTCTATATGGTTTTAATTATCGACAAAAAAATAATCACTCTTTTTAATTTGTCAAGGCCTGTTTTACCTTTAAAATTAGAAGGTGAGATTTGGGGACTTGTTTATTGATATACTCCCATCCTCAAACCGGAATCGCTGTTTGCGTGTTTTCGAAACCGGGAATCGGGGAATCGGGGTCACCCAAAAATTAACCAAACTTCCTCGGCGAAACCTTCCGCGTCCCGAAGGAAAGGGAAGAGAAGCGGTGCGGCGAATACCGAACTCGCCGCCTGATTTTGGGGGCGTGCGATAGATTGGTAGGGGAATGACCAGTTGGATATAAGATGAGGGACATTCTCCATACTTAAAGGTTGAGGGATATGAGGAATCTCAGAATTCCATTTCCCGAAACAGTTTTTCCAGTAAGTCGACGATGTCAAGCTCTCTGGCCCACTTCTCAAGATAAACCCGGTCCAAATTGTCCCTCTGGAGTTTTGCCACATTTAAGGCGTCATAGAATTGTCGCTCCGAATCAGCCATTTTTGACCATTCCAGCTTGGCGAGAATGGTATCCTCGGCCGTTGCAAACCACCGGCTTTCTCCAAGATAGAACGCAGGCTGCCGTCTGGAGAACTCCATTTTGCTAAACGGTCTTGACTTGCGAATAATCAGGTCGATTTTGAACCCTGTTTCGAGGTGAACCACATTGAACATTTGCTCCCTGGCAAGGGCGTCCATTGCCGCTTCCTTGTTGCAATAGAACGCTTGCCCAAGGCTTTCGACAAATCTTTCCAAGGTCCTTTGTTCCGCTTCTATGATCACGTCGGCATCCTGAGTGGCCCGGGGGAGTCCGTGGATATTACTTGCGAAGGACCCTGTGATCATATAGGGAATCCCACATTCATCTAGCTTCGATAAAAGAAGTTTCAGTGCGTCTTCAGACGTCATGGCAGGATGTCACGGGCACAGGGATAGGCCTGAAGAAAGAGGTTTTCGGGAAGGAGGCATCGAATAATCGCCAGCCTCACTTGCTCTTCATTGTAGTTTGGATGGCGTTTTCGTATTCCTTCTGCGATAAGGGTACGGCACGTCTCGGATAGCAGAGCAGCGGATTGGAGACGCTTTTCAGGGGTCATACGTCGAAAGATTTCGATCTGGACCTTTTCAGCGTCAGAGGTCGTGTCGAAAGGTCTCATCGGTTGATCAAGCCTCTACTTCGATGCTCACGAAGGAAAAGATTTGGAGCCCACGGACGGATTTGAACCGCCAACCCGCTGATTACAAATCAGCAGCTCTACCATTGAGCTACGTGGGCTTTTTTTCATTCTTCTAAGTGTTTTATTTTTATCACACTTTCTTAGAATTATCAAATGCACCAGGGTCTTGGAAGCAGTGAGCAGTAATCAGAAAACCCTTCTACGCTGAAGCTTCGGAGGGTGAACGATAGGCAAAAATAGTAATCGGTAGTCAGTAATCAGGAAACAGAAAGCAGTAAGGAAAAGGTCGTTATCAAGGGGGAAACGGATTAGTATTCATTCACATGGTTTCTTAAGAAATCTCGTTATGTATTAAAATCATTGGAGGCCCAATAGGAGGCGAGGACTTGTGATCAGCGGTTGGGGAAATGGGTTTACCTTACAGCCCGATCTTTCGGACATCGATGAGTTCGATGTCCCCTTTTTTTCCGATGCTCTCGATCTCCTTTGTGAATCCAGATCGCGAAAAAAGCCCAAGGCGAAGATGATCTTTTCGCCCTTCCTCTGAAATGAGGGACGTCTTTCTGCGAAGACCTTTCAAGACGTCAATTCCGACCGGCCTTTTTGACCATTTGCACTCAGCCGCAAAAACAGGTTTGTCCCCTACCATTGCAACAAGGTCAATTTCTTCGTTTCCGTTCCACCACCGGCCAGCAAGATCATAATTTAATTTTATCTTTTTCTCATCGGCGATGTGCCGGAGAATTTCGATACAAATTTTATCGAACATCTGGCCGATGAAATTGTCAAGATGGGGAAGAATTTCCTCTTCCATAATCCTCCGCTCCCCGCCTTCCACGAGACGGCTTTTGTAAGGAAGAACAAAGCGAAACCAGAAACGAAAGAAGTTGTCTGAAAGACGGTAAATTCCCTTACGGCTTTTCTCCGGATGCTTTTCCGTAACAGGGATTTCTCTTTCGATCAATCTCAGATCTTGTAGCACAGAGAGGTACTTGCTGACCGGACCCCGTTCGATCCCGGTTCTCTGAACAATATCATTCATCCGGGTATTTCCAAAGGCTATCGACTGAAGGACTGAAAGATAATGTTTGGGGTCGCGGAGCTCTTCCATCAGAATGAATCGGACCTCGTCGTGCAGAAACGCTGTTGGCTTCAGAATCTGTTTTTCGATGTTTTGACGTATCGAAAGTTTATCAGTGAATTGAATCAGGTAGGCTGGCACTCCTCCAAGGATGGCGTAGGCCGAGATTCTTTCTTCCGGGGAGTATCTTGAGAAAAAGCCTTTCAATGTGCGGAGTGGCAGGGGATGGACCAGGAGCTGCCCGGTCCGGCGACCATAGAGGGGGCTTTTGTGACCCAGAACCTCTCGCTCCATAAAACTGATAAATGACCCGCATAGAATCAAATAGAGCTTCGAATCTTTGCCTACCTCATCCCAAATTCGCTGGAGAATTGAAGGAAGGGCCGGGTCACTTGAGCAGAGATAAGGGAACTCGTCAAGGACCAAGACGATCCTGCCATTCTCCGCAAGAGTGATGATATATCGTAAAAGGGCATCCCAGTCAGAAGGCATGTCTGCTTGGAGAAGGGGGTTCGGATAGGAGAGATTAACAGCCTCTGAAAACCTTCTCCGCTGGTCTTGATCTGCCCCAAGATCAGCCACGAAATAAGTCGCCTTCCCTTTAGAAAAAGCTTTTCTTAGAAGCTCGGTTTTCCCAATTCGGCGTCGTCCATAAACGATGACGAGCTCCGCCTTATTTGAGGTCATGCGGTCAAGCAGAAACTGAATCTCCGATTCGCGATTGACGAAAGTCAATTTAACTCCTTTGTCTTCTTCAGAGTAGTCTACTTTAAAGTAGACTAATTAGAACCGATTGTCAAGCTGCAATTTCCAGACTTACCACTGAAGGCTCAAGGTTAACACCCCTCACCTCAATCCTCTCCCCCAAGCCTGCCTGCGGTAGGCAGGGGGAGAGGGTGATGGGGGGAGATTACCTCCTTTTCTCCTCGATGGCTTTTTCTAAGATTTTGATTCCCTCCTGAGAAACATTGATCGACTGGGCCAAGGACTCCCTGGCCTGTTGGGGGTTGTGGAAGCCATCGCTGTTTTCAGCCGTCCACCACTCCCAAAGGATGTGAGCCCTGTCGTGAAGTGGCCACACCTCTCGGAGAATATCATCTCTCACTCCCATGTCCTTGGCTCGCATGTAAGTCTCGATTAATTTCCCTAACCAAAATTCGGCCTTTCTCATCTTTCCCCGAATGTAGTTCTGGATGGCATCGACCTCATATTCGGCTTGTTCTTGGGTCCAGTAAGTATGGCAGTGAACGCAGGTGTCCCTCAGCATATACCTTGCGCTTCTCTGGCCGTGATAGGTCGCCAACTTTCCTCTTTTGTCCTTAACCTTAGGCATATGGCAGTCTTTGCATTCAACCCCAGCCCGTTCGTGTTTGCTCCCCCAGAAGGTTTCTGTTTCAGGATGTTGGAGTTTCGTGAGAGGCACTCCAGTGATTCCATGATGAAAGTCCTTAAACCCGATCTCAGCATACCTTCTCTGGATGTTAAAGACATTGACCCATGGAAAATAGTTGGCCCTCCGATCGTCCATCCCGATATGGAGACCCGTTTTTGGATCGAACCCTGGGTTGCAATTGTATTCAACATGGCACTGGGCACAGAGAAGGTTGGAATCGGGTTTATTAAGAATCCCGATCGCCCTGAAGGGCTTTCCGTCCCGTTGAAACTCTACTTTCGTCATGGTCAACTTCTTACTCTTCTCTTTGTCGTAAGGATAGGTTCCTTCTCGCCGGTCGACCACAGCCTCAATCAGTGCGTCCCGCACAACCCTCGGCTTTGCCGCATGAGGATCGTGACAATGGATGCAACCCATGGGGTTGGTGAGGTACTTTTTAGCCATGAAGATGGCAGCCGGGTTTCCTCCCCTCTTCAACTCTGTTGTAGGGTTTGGGTCACCCATGTAAGGCCACTTCAAAATAGCATCTGTGGTTTTACAAGTGAGACAGACCGTATTTCCTGCCTTTGCGGTCTGTGCAATGTCCTTTCCCGTATCGATCAAGACGTCCCATGCCTTTCCTGGCTTGGTGATGTCCTTCCAACTCTTTAATTGGAATCTTCCTCCATAGGCGCGATCTACCAGGAGGTGGTCAATAAGCATGAAGACATGAGATCGGGGTTCATCATGCTCCTTTGTGAAGCCGTGGGGCATCATCAGTTGGTCAAAAGTTGGAGACCGGCTCGTGGTTGTGGCTTTTTCAACCTTGGCCTTTGACTTAAGATTGACCGATATGAAGGTCTCATATTGGAATCGATGACAGCTGCCACAGAGCGATGGTTCCAAATTCGTTTCAGGAAGCTTTTCAGGTTCTTTCAGGTGCTCCGAAAGTTTGCTGTGGCACCTCGCACAGGGAAGAGCAATATGTTTATTTCCCATCTTGAGTGACTTAATCACTTCGTGACACTCAAAACAGGAGGCATCTCCTTTTGGAACGGTTTCCTTCACGGAACGCGCAATGGAAAGATAGAAGATAAGGGAGAAGAGGGAACAGATTGAGATAAAGAGAACCGTTCTTTTAAACATAAAGGTCCCCGCCTTTTTAGTTCGGAGACTGAAGTCTCATGGTCTTTCAGTCTGGTAATTTTTCTCTTTCTGACTACGCGACCAATGACTATTTGACTATGGGACCAATTATTTATCCAACTATCAGACTAATCGACTATGCGGCTAATGACTTTAAAGCCCGAACTTTATTATTTGGGTCCTGCCAACAGGATGACAATGGTCCATCCGAAAAGGATAAGCAGAAAAATAATGAACTGTTTGACTAATTTGGGGTCCATTCTTATCTTCGCCTTTCCATGAGGTTCAGAATTGCGTTTCTATCGAAAATAGTGTATGGAAAATATAATTTTAGGTAAACCCCGTTATGAAGGACGGGGGGCTTTAACCCTGCCCTCAACAAGGAATGAACATTTTCTTTCTAACGGGCTAACGATACAACGATCCTTAGATAAATTTCAAGAGGATTGTATGAAGAGGAAACTGACCAAGAGCCTGGCGCTTCTCTTAATCCTCCTTGCCATCTGCTCCTCTGTTTATGCGGCATCGATCCGAGAAGTCAGTCAGAATGTTGAGAGGGTGAAGTCGATCGAACCTCCATTCCAATTTGCGGTCCTTGGCGACAGTCGAGATGGTGAGAGGGTTTATACTCAATTGATTCAGAAAATCCTGGAGCGAAAACCTCACTTCGTCATCCATTTGGGCGACATGATCGCCAAACCCAATGCGAAAGAATGGCAGGCATTTTTTGAGATCTCAAGACCGATCCATCTTCCCTTTTTCCCTGTAATAGGGAACCATGAAACAGGCAATACCCGTTTAGGCGAGGAGATGTATCGAAAACAGTTTCATCTCCCAGAAAGGAGGACGTATTATGCCTTTCAAGCAGGAGGTGGACTTTTTGTCATCTTAGATTCAGAAAAAGGGAGAGGAAGGATCATCGATGACCAGTGGTTGTGGTTAGAGAACCTCCTGTCTACATCCAAAGAGCGAATCAAATTTTTATTTCTCCATCGTCCCCTATTCCCTCCACCGGATAGTTTAAAAACAGGGAAGGCGATGGACAAATACCCATCCGACCGAGATGAACTCCATCGGCTCTTCTTGAGAACAGGAGTGACAGCGGTCTTCGCAGCAGATGACCACCGCTATGATCGGAGAGAGAAGGATAAAATTCTTTACCTCATCACAGGAGGGGGTGGAGCGCCGATCTATGCCCTCCCAGATCAGGGAGGATATTTCCATTACGTTTGGATCTCAGTGGAGAGAGGAAGGATAAACGTTGAGGTGGTCGATTTGGAGGGGCAGGTTCAAGATCGATTTGTGATTGAATAGATAGAAATGAACAAATAGCAATCAACAATGATCATTGGCCATTGACCATTGAGCATTGATCTTCTTAGAGGAGGCAGAAGATGGGATTAGGATTGGCTCTCATTGTCATGGGCGTTCTCATTCTTATGGATCGAATGGGCGCAGGATACGGGTTGCGGGAAGGGTGGCCCTGGTTAGTCATTGCCCTTGGCGTTGGAGGAATTTTCCGGAACAGGAAGGCTCTGGCTGCCTGGATCACGACGATCATCGGGATTTTCATCTTGGGGGCGAGATATTACTCCATCCATATTTCATTTCCCGGAATCATCAAAATCTACTTTCTCCCAATCCTTCTGATCATCATTGGCCTGCTCTGGCTTTGGAAGTATCGGAAGGATTGAACCTTAGACCCCTTGGCCCCTTTCCTTAACCATGCTATTCAGCCTTTGAAGGATAGCTTTGGCGCCTTGGGTAATTTCTTCAATGACCTCTTTTACGCTCTTTATCTCACGGATCAATCCAACACACTGGCCACAGGCGATCACGCCTCCCTCCAGATCTCCCTCATCGAGAGACTTCCGACCCATGAGGCCGCTGATGACCGTCAGAAGCTCTTCCAATGAGGCTCCCTTCTCCTCCATCGAGAGTGCTTTTTCGGCTGCTCTGTTTCTCATCACTCTGGCCGCATTTCGAATGGAGCGTTGAATCACCATGGTATCGGTCTCCCTCGCTTTGGTGAACCATTCTTTGATTCTGGGATGGGCTGGACATTCCTCTGTGGCGACAAATCGTGTTCCCATCAACACGCCATCGGCTCCAAGGGCCAGAGCAGCTAAGAAGCCCCTGGCATCGGCGATCCCACCTCCGGCAATGATGGGAATGCGAACGGAGTTCGACACACTCGGAATAAGGACGAGTGAAGTGACATCATCCATCCCGGGATGCCCCCCGCACTCAAATCCGACGATGGTTACGGCATCCGCACCGATCGACTCGGCTTTCTTTGCAAACCGCGCTGACGGAACCTTGTGGATGAGTTTCATTCCCTCCCTTTTCAAATTTTGGATGAAGGGTTCGGGGCTCCTGCCCGAAGTCTCCACGACAGGAACCTTTTCCTCTAAGAGGATCTCTAAAATCTCCTCGGTCCTGTCGGCCTTGGTTAACTCCGGTAGCATGGAGAGATTCACACCGAAGGGTCTTTCAGTCATCTCTTTCATCAGACGAATTTCCTTTCCCAGAGTATCGCGATCCGGAAAGGAGAGACTGGAGATGATTCCTAATCCACCTGCTTCTGACACAGCAGAAGCGAGCTGGGCTGTCGCAAGCCACTGGAGTCCACCCTGGACAATCGGATATTTGATACCGAGCAGTTTGGTCAATCGCGTTTCAAACATGGGGCCTCCTTTTCTTGTCGATTTTCGTTACCGCCGAGTCGTTGTATATTATATTTCGAACGATATAACAATTGCTGAGATAGATTCAAGTTCAAATTTCAAAGTTCAAATGCAGGAAATTAGTTCTCCTGATCACCAGTCATCATTTACCTATTTTGGATCTGATTTGCCATTTGGGCTTTGGTATTTGACATTCATTGACCATAATAACTCTTGTAGTTTTGGGCCGAATGTGGTAACAACAACCGAATTCTTGATGATATTGAGAAGGAGGCGATGAGGTGGGGTCGTACAAGGTGATCTTTTTGGGTCTGGCCGTAGCTGGTTCGGAAGAGGAGATTCGCTTGGTCAAAGGTCTCCAGAAGAAGTTTAATCTCTCTTCCGAAAAGGCAGAGAGTCTACTGCAGAGGGTTCCCATTGTTGTAAAAAAGGGTGTTTCAAAAGAGGAGATGGAGAAGTACGTCAGAGCCTTTGAAGAGATCGGAGGAAGAATCAGAGTTGAGGGGGAACCACTCAGCGAAGTCCTCGAACTTTCGCCTGAGCCAGTCCGTGAACCTACGGCTGAGAGGAAACCCTATACTGGACCGATGATCACCTGCCCACAATGTGGATTTGAGCAACCTGAAAATGATCAGTGTATCAAATGTGGTATCATCATCTCAAAATATTTCCAGCGCCAGGAGATGGCCCCCTTGTACGAAGGCAGGGTTCGAGAAATTTCATCAGAGGAGCAAGGGACATCATGGGAGAGCGGCGAGGGATTCATCGGCGCTTTTTTCAGGACGACACGGGATGCCCTTTTCTCTCCGACACGTTTCTTCAGGAGCGTCGCTGCAGGCGAGGGGTACTGGGCTCCTTTGATTTATGGGATGATCTCAGGGATCATCGGATTCGGAGGATCGATTCTCTGGCAATGGTTCTTCTTTTCACGGTGGTTTCCCATTCAGAAATTTTCGGCCCTTCCTTTCCGCTTCTACTTCATTGTTATTGTGGTTGCTCTCCCTTTTATGGCCGCCTTATCGATCGTGATCGGAAGCGGTGTGACACATCTCTGCCTCATGATCGTGGGTGGGAATAAGAAAGGGTTTGAGGCAACCTTTCGTGCGATCTCCTATTCCTTCGCCGGATACCTTTTTGGAATAGTTCCATTTATAGGGAGTACTATCGGTGGCATTTATACTCTGATCCTGACCATTCTTGGCGTAAGGGAGGGTCATGGTATCAATACTGGAAGAGCGATCTTAGCCGTTCTTCTTCCCCTCATTGTGGGGATTGGCCTCGGCATTGTTGTGGCCGTTCTTATTCCTTTATTTTTCGGGATGATGGGATTCTCCAGGGGAGTAAGAATATAAGTCTGGAATGCAATATTCCACTTTCGTAAAAAAAGGGTCGTCAGGCGGCCCTTTTTTAAATTTAAAATCTTGAGAGATGGTGTCATAGGATGGCTAAGAAGAGGCGAAGTGTTAGGGAGAGGCCTTCAGATCTTTCTGTAGAAGAGATCCTCCAGTTGATGGAAGAAGAGGATCGACCCCTTCTGGTGAGAGAGATCCTTCGCCATTTGGCAGTGAAGAAGGAACTCAGAAGGAGGGTAAGAGAGTTATTAAAGGATCTGGCAGATGAGGGAAAGGTCGTCAGGATTCGAGGAAATCGTTATGGCCTCCCTCTAAAGATGAACTTGGTTGTGGGAAAGATCAGGAGCCATCCTGATGGGTATGGTTTCGTCATTCCAGAAGAAGAGGGACAAGAAGATATCTTTATCAGTCCCAGAAATCTCAAGGAGGCCATGCACGGAGATCGGGTGGTGGCCAGAGTGGAGTCGATCCGGAAGAAAGGGAGGGAAGGGAAGGTCATCCGGATTCTGGAAAGGGCATTCCGCAAGATCGTGGGCAAGTTTATGAGGGCCAAGCATTATTCTTACGTCATCCCGGAAGATGAGCGGATTCTCCAGGAGGTTTACATCCCTGATGGTGAGACGAAGAGGGCCAGACCGAATCAATTGGTGGTTGCTGAGATCACGCGATACCCAACCGAGAGGGCAAGGCCAGAGGGTCGGGTGACTCATATTTTGGGGTATCCGGATGATCCGGAGATCGAGCCCCAGATCATCATCCACAAATACGATCTTCCCCATCGATTTTCTTCGGCTGCCTTGAGAGAGGCGAGAAGTCTTCCTCTTACGCCGCCGTCCCAGGAATATGAGGGTCGGGTCGATTTGAGATCCATTTCGACCTTCACCATCGATGGAGAGAATGCAAGAGATTTTGACGACGCCGTCTCCATTGAGAAGGAGAAGGATGGGGGAATGAGGCTCTATGTATCAATCTCTGATGTGAGTCACTACGTAAAGGAAGACACCCCTTTAGACGAAGAAGCCTTTCTTCGGGGCACGAGCGTCTATTTTCCAGATCGTGCCATCTCGATGTTTCCGGCTGAACTCTCCAATGAAATCTGCTGCCTCCATCCCAGGATGGATCGGCTCACCGTCACCGTGGAACTGAGGTATGATGCAGATGGAAAGGAGAAGGGCGTCCGGTTCTATCCGAGTGTGATCCGAAGCAAGGAAAGGCTCACTTACACCATCGTGCGAAAGATCTTGGTGGATGAGGATGCCGAGTTGAGGGATAAGTTTAAAGCGATTCTCGAACCCTTGGAATGGATGGCTTCTCTCTCTCAGAGACTTCGAGAGAGAAGGATGGAAAGAGGTGCTCTCGATTTTGATCTCCCGGAGCCCGAAGTTCTCCTCAATCTTCAGGGAGAGACCGAGGAGATCATTCGTGCTGAAAGAAATTTGGCTCACCAGATC
>Ga0315309_1000532_pt1 | contig 23104 bp, 18 predicted proteins | sample TDP4_MG_FD_203080 | JGI IMG/M metagenome (GOLD analysis project Ga0315309, IMG submission 203080) | Freshwater sediment microbial communities from Lake Towuti, South Sulawesi, Indonesia - TDP4 | ecosystem: Environmental > Aquatic > Freshwater > Lake > Sediment | place: Indonesia: South Sulawesi...
ACTCCACCCCCTCGTATGTGACAGAGAGCACGATGTTTTGGACCTGTGTCTTCACTCCAACCATTTCCCCACCTCCAAAATTAATCCACATAGGTGATTGTCGCATTCCGTTATATCCCTTTGCCGTTGAAATACCTTTATATCAATCGAGCCAATCGTGGGCTGGTGATGTGTTGGCGGTCACAGTGAAATTTTTTGCGAACTTCCGCGAGGCAGCTGGGAGGGAACAGGAAAGGGTGGAAGGCGTGGCGGACGTCGCCTCCCTGATCGATGAGCTCGTCAGGAGGTTCAGGAAAAAGCTGGTCGAGCAACTCTACGAGCCGGGCACGAGGAGGCTGCGCGAGACAGTCCACATCCTAGTGAACGGTAGAGGTATAAATCTGCTCGAGGGATTGAACACGCCTTTGAAAGACGGAGATGTAATTGCGATCTTCCCGCCGGTGTCTGGGGGTGGGCCGCTCACGCCCGAGGAGTTCGAGCGCTACAGTCGACAGATCCTCATCCGAGGGTTCGGCAAGGAAGGACAGGAAAAGTTAAAGCGTGCGCACGTGCTCGTGGCCGGGCTGGGGGGCCTAGGCTGCCCAGCGTCCGCTTATCTCGTCGCTGCGGGCATCGGACACCTGACGATCCTCGATGCCGAGAGAGTTGACCTGAGCAACCTCAACCGCCAGATACTACACTGGCAGCTCGACGTCGGGCGCTCAAAGGCTGGGTCAGCGATCGAGAAGCTCTGGGCGATGAACCCGATGACGAAGATCGACAGCAGGCTGGAGACGATAACGCGCGGAAACTCGAACAAGCTCGTCAGGGACGCGGACATCGTCGTGGATGGCATGGACAACTATCCCACCCGCTACCTCCTAAATGAAGCCTGCGTGCGCAACCGCATTCCGTTCATCCATGGAGCCGTCGAGGGGCTCGTCGGCCAGCTCGCGACCATCCTGCCAGGTGAAGGGCCTTGCTTGAGATGTATCATTCCCAAGGAGCCGCCGCCCAAGCCGGTCTTCCCCGTGCTCGGCACCACTCCAGGTATGATCGGTTGCCTCCAGGCGATGGAGGCGATCAAGCTAATCGTCGGCATCGGCAAGCCGCTCGTCGGAAAGATGCTGTTCTTCAACGGCGAGGACATGACATTCGACATCATCGAGGCCCGCCGCGACCCGAACTGTCCCGTCTGCAAGGGTGTTTAGTTGCCGGAAGTTAGCATCCATCGAAAGGGCGAGGTCAACTTCCCCAGCTTATTAAATAAATTCAGGCGCGAGCTTGGGAAAGAGGTCGGGGCCATCGGGTGTTTCATAGGGATCGTTCGAGGGATTTCAGAAGAAGGTGAAGCCGTAAAGTCCCTGCGCTATGAGTGCTCCGATGAAGCCCTGAGGAAACTCGAGGAAATAGCTTCGGATGTTGAAAAGTCGCCGAATATCTCGCGCGTGATGATCCACCACGTCATCGATGAACTGAAACCGGGTGAAGATGCGATTTACGTCCTCGTGGCCGGCAGGCATCGGGGCGAGGTGTTCGAGGCCCTGCCTAAGATCATGGACCGTATAAAAGTCGAGGTGCCGATCTGGAAGAAGGAGATCACCGAGACCAAGGAATACTGGGTCCATGGGGTCGGATGACGTGCGCTGCGTGGTCCGCACCCCGGCGAACTCCCTGCTGCTGGGTCGGATGCCCAAGGGCTGCCAGCTCTGCATCAAGGGCGCGAAGCTCGTGATCTTCGTCACCGGCTTGTGCAAGCGCGGCTGTTATTACTGCCCGCTCTCGGAAGGGAGGCGGGGTAGGGATGTCGTCTACGCGAATGAAAGGCCCGTCAGGTCCGGGCAGGACATAACCGAGGAAGCCGAGCTCATCGATGCGCTCGGCACTGGCATGACAGGTGGTGACCCATCCCTGCGGCTCAGGCGGACGCTAAACTACATACGGTTGTTGAAACGCAGGTTCGGCAAGCGCCATCACATTCACATGTACTGCGGTGGGGAACTCTCGGTCGGGCAGCTCCGCAGGCTCAAGCAGGCTGGGCTCGACGAACTCAGGTTCCACTCTTGGTCTGCCAAACCAGTTGAGCTTGCCTTAAAGGTCGGCATTCGAGCTGGGGTCGAGATACCTGCGATACCGGGTAACTTTAGACGGACGACGAAGTTGCTTCGGGAGCTCGACCGCATCCGCTGCCCCATCGTCAACCTGAACGAGCTGGAGTTCTCGGACACCAACCTAGCCGAGCTGAAGGCGAGAGGCTTTGAGATCAAGTCGGATGAGTCGATGGCTGTCGGGGGTAGCGAGGGGTTCGCGCGCAGGGTGCTCGAGTGGGCCGCTAGAAACACCCGCTTGAACATCCATTACTGCCCGAGCGCCCTCAAGGATAATGTGCAGCTGCGCAACCGGCTCAGGCGAAGGGCGAAAAATGTCGCCAGGCCCCACGAGGTCATCACCAGAGACGGTCTCCTTGTAAAGGGCATCATCCATGGTCTGCCTAGGGGCACGCTTGCAACCATATGTCGGCGGTTGATCAAGGATTACAACATCCCTGAGAAGTTGATCGTGGTCGATCGGGAGAAACATAGGCTCGAGATGCCTTGGCAAATGGCTGAAAAACTGGCAAAACTGGAGCCGGGGCTAAAATTTGCGCTCGTCGAAGAATATCCAACTTACGATCGATTGGAAACGTTACTCATGCCGCTTAATTTTTTCGGTTTGAACCCTAGTCCGCTTTGATCTCGATCGTCGTCGAATCAGGACGCAGAGCGCGATGAATGCCGCTACGACAGCCATTGAGGATACCACGACAAATTCGAGCGGCGGGCCTAGGCCAGAGACCTCCGACCAGATCTCGGGCGCGGACGGTAGTTTCGGCTTCGGCTTTGGCGGCAGCACGGTGTAGAGGATAATGGAGTCGCTCGCTACCGAGGATGTAAATCCAACCTTGTCCCTCACCCTTATGTAAACTGTCTTCGTACCGTCGCCAGCTGGCAAGGTATAGGCCTTGCTCGCCGCGAAGGGTTCCCAGCTAGACCAATTGATGCCATCGCTGAACTGCATCGCATCCAAGCCTGAGGTGGCATCTGACGCCCGGATGCTGATGTTCACCTCGTTTGAGCTGGTGTAGCTCTCGCCCCCGTTGATCTCGATTGATGATGTGATGGGTGGAGCTGTGTCGACTCCGCACCTCGCATCCGCCTGGAGAGGGGGTGGCTCCTGGTTGTCGAAGTTGTCAGTCGCGATGGAGTAGAACTCGTAGTAGCCATCCCCGAGGGGGGCATTGAATGACCATTCCCAGGGACTCAGGTTATCGGTGCTGTAGGGGGCCCAAGGGCTCCAGTTCAGGTTGTCGGTCGAGCGGCGATACCAGAGCGCGACGTTTTCAACATAACCAACCGGGCTATCTGCGGTGGCCGTGACGACAAATGGCCTTAATATCTGCCAGTAGGGCGTGATCTCGTTCACCGAGGAGGTGGGGGGAAGGTAGACAATGAGCGTGGATGATGTCGATACTTCGGGGTCGGAGCCCAGAGCCGGAGAGGCAGAAGTGATGAGGGCAAAAGTAAGGACTGCGAGCATGAAAATGCTATAAGTGCCCCTTCCATCCTCCGAGTACATTCAGCCACCACGAAACCTCCGTTTCTTAACAATTAAAACTAGTACCGCCATAGCGCCGACAGCTACGACGCATGCTGCTAGGAGCGGGAGGATGTCTCGCGTAGGAGTATTGCTGGGCTCGGCGGCTTCGATCTCGATCGTCCAATCGATGCTCCCAGCGCGTTGTACGGCGCTCATCCCCCCCATGCGGAAATCCCCGACGTACGAGATCCTCACAGGGTAGTTGTCTGGCTCGGCGTCTTCGGGGGCTGTTATGCGCACCCTCATCGGCCACGCCCTGGCCCATCCCTGCCTGCTAACCCCGTTCTCGTCCGTGTAAGACAGCGAAAGGCAGGCCTCGCCCTCGCCCACCTCGAATGGTTCATTTTCGAGCGAGTGGGGCTCTACCACGAGGTTTTCGGGCTCGAACTTTACCTGCCACCCATTCGGGCGGTTATCCAGTGAGGCAGTAACATAACAGTTGACGGTGCCAAATGCGGAGTAGAAGTACATCGTGCTTTCACCTGTGGTGCCCTGCTTTAGCTTAGGGAATGTTTCATCATAGGCCACGCCGAGGTTATATTTAGGCTCCTCAGCATTAACAGAAGTTAAGCTAATTAATGCCGGGCTTATTGCCATGCCCAGCACGAGCGCCAACCACAGCCTTCGCATCGACTCGCCTAAGGCGGAGTGTCTTCTTTCACAGCCTTAAAGGATATCGTGTTTGTGTAATAACATGCCCACTGCCCAGTTGGAATGCTTATGAACCAGTAAGTGTTCTTGCTTGTACCAGGTGCCTCACTATCGAAGAACTTCGTAGAATACGTCGTAGTTAGTGTCGCATAACCACCGTTCAATAGGTTATCATCAATATCGTACTTGCAGTTATCGACGCCTAGGGTCTTCCCATATGTAGTGTTTTCCCAGTTCGTACCCTTGATGTAGATATCGACGTTCACGTTGGTCGTCGATTCGACCGTCACCGTCGCTGGGTTTCCTGCGTTGGTGTTGGCGAGGTTATTTTCCGTGCCTGGGGCTTTGGTTCCCCAAGCGATCGGCACATTCGATAGGGTTATGTCCACGACTGTAGAAACTGTGACCGATGATGTCGTCGATTCTTCCTCATTATCCGCCGAGAAACAAATGGGCGCGGATATCGCGAATATGGCCACGATTAGCAATGCAACTGGCAACGAGGCAGTCTCATCAAATTCACATAATAGCTGTATTTTAATAATTATCTTGCATCTTTGTCCACCCTCGTCATTATCTGCAGCTGACAATAAATCAAGAACGAATTTCTTTTGTCCCTGCCAATCTGGAGGGTAGCTTGGAGGGGTTCTAATGGTATAGCTTAGGACTGTGAAGTATCCACCTTGAGCTCCTCCACTTTTCTTGTGTCCATGAACAAGATAATCATACCAAGCAGCAACGTCTACATTTTTATCAATCCCGTGTCTCGCGCCGTAGCCTGAGGTGTACCAAGCTATATCGATTCCAAACCTGAGCTGAGGAGTCAACGTTTGAGCTTTTGTAGTTTGAGTGAATTGTGATGTGGAAATTGACACCAGGAAAACTGAGCAGAGAAGCGATAGAGCAGACAATTTTTTCAGCAGTTTCTTCACCAAATTTACATTATGTTTCAAATTCAATATAAAATTCTCTTTCGTTCACTTGAAAAACATACATACAATTCAACATCAATTTCACCATTATTGTACATAAAAAAGGTGCATGACGAGATCGAAATCTCAACCTCCCTGATCATGGCAACCAGAGCTTCACACCACGCCCGACGTTTTTATCCACGCTTTTTCATCGGGTGCTCATCGAAGCAAGTTCCGCGAGCATTTAACCGGCTTTCGGGGAGAGGTCTCTGAAAGTAATCCTCAATTCATCCACCGTTTGAAAACAGTGGTCTTCTTGAGGTGGTTCTTATAAAGCCGAAAGATGATTGTAACCTAAGGTGAGTGGGGTGAAAGTCGCGATTCAGGGCCTGGGGGAGGTGCCCGCGACCATCGAGCTCGTCCTCACCAAGGAAAGGCCGGACATCACCTACATCCTCACCTCCGACTTCCAGCTCAAATATGTCGCATCCCATGCGGGCTACAAAAAGGCGAACGAGGCGGTGATAAAGGAAGCAGGGAAAAGGACCGGCACCAAGGTCGTGTTTAAGGAGTGCGACTGCTTCGACCCGAGATCGGTCGCCGGAACCATCACCGATGTTCTTCGGGAGATCGAGGTCGAGAGGGATGAGATAATCATAAACTACACCGGGGGCACCGCGGTGGTGAGGCTGCTCCTCGGTGCCACGGGCTTCATGCTCTCTGGGTTCGCGAACGTCAGGCTCTTGTACGCCATAAGGTATCCGAAGGGCCCGAGCATCACATCCGATCAGACAGATGTGATAAAAGAGGTATTCCCGAGCGACCTGAACCTAATTTTGGACTTCATAAAGAAGCGCCATCCGGAGGCGGTCGAACCAGACATCTTCCGCCTGAGGAAAAAATCGGCAAAGCGGAAAAAATAGGCATCAAGTCTTTTCGATCTTCCTAAACTACCTCAACTTCGCTTTTTTATGCCGCTGAGCTAGCTTGGCGTAATTCTCTGCCTGCACGCGGATACGCTTGAACTCCTCATCGGTCAGCCTTCTGAGGGGCCTAGCTGGGATGCCGACCACCACTGTGCGCGGGGGCACCTCGACGTTCGAGAGCACAACTGAACCCATCCCTACAAGCGAGCCCCCCCCGACCTTTGCCCCATTGAAAACTATCGAACCCGCGCCCACGATGCAGTTATCCGCCACCGTGCAGCCGTGCAGGAGGGCCCCATGGCCGACGACGACGTGGTCCCCAACCCTCACGGGCAGGTACCTCACGGCCTTGAACTCGTAGATATCGGCGGAGTGGATGACTGCATTATCCTGGACGCATGTGCAGCGGCCTATCCTGACGCTCGAGAAATCCCCCCGAATTACAGCACCTGGCCAAACGCTCGAACGTTCGCCCACGCTCACATCGCCTATCAAAGTGGCAGTGGGGTGCAAAAATGCTGTCTTGTGGACGCGGGGCTTCTTGCCCTCGAACTCGACGAGCAAACTAAGCCCCTTCCCCGGGCTTCTTGGTGCGCACGAGCACGATATCGCCTATCGCCATGATGCTGCTGTAGGGGACCGACGTGACCTTACCTTCCCTCCTCCCAAAAGCCAGTCCTGCTATGACGCCCTCCCTGTCGTCCACTACCAAGTCCTCGACCTCGCCCACGTAGCGCGCCCGATCGCTGTAGATGCGCATCCCGTAGTACTCGGATATCTTCTTCAGATCATCACCTCCCGATTGACCATTGCGATAGCTACTCGTGGTTGGGATTATTAGAGTTTTTGGTGTTCGATTTTTCCTTCATCTTAGGCGGTCAAACTTAAGAACTACGATGATGAATTATCCTCGAATTTCGGGTGCGTCGATGGTTAGGCCATATGTCATACTCAATGCCGCGATGACCCTCGATGGCAAGATCGCGACGGTGGCCGGCGACAGCAGGATCTCGTGCGAGGAGGACCTTGACCGGATCCACGGGCTCAGGGCGGGCGTCGATGCCGTCATGGTGGGCCTTGGAACAGTGCTCGCGGATGATCCTTCGCTCACCGTCAGGAGGGCACGGGGCGAGAATCCGCTCCGAGTGGTCGTAGATAGCCTTGGGAAGACCCCCATGGACGCGAAGGTCTTGGATGGCTCGGCGCGGACCATCGTCGCGGTTACAACGAGGGTTCCAAAGAGGAACGTGGAGAGGCTCCGCGCGAAAGGGGCTCAGGTAATCGCGGTAGGTAGGAAGGAGGTCGACCTGCAAAAGCTGCTCGAGAAGCTGCACGAGCTCGGCGTGCGGAGGCTGCTGCTTGAAGGGGGGTCGACGCTGAATTGGGGTATGCTGAAGCGGGGGCTCGTCGACGAGGTCAGGGTCGCGGTTGCCCCTTATATAGCGGGTGGGACGGATGCCAGAACCTTGGTCGGCGGTCGGGGGTTTGCGAAGATCTCGAAGAGCATCCCCCTGAAACTCATCTCCGTCGATCGGGTCGGGGAGGACCTTCTGCTGACCTATCTGGTTAAAGGTGTTGGGGTTGCTCCGAAAGCTGGGTGACCGCCTAACGCTCGTCGGGGTCGCACATATCCTGCCAAAGAGCAGGGACGAGGTCAAAGCTGCAATCGAGGGCGAGTTACCCGAAGTTGTGGCAGTTGAGCTATGTCGAGCGCGCTATGCCGCATTGATGGGCGAGGCCGAGCGGGCCGGGGCGAGGGAGGCCCTGCGCGCCCGGGAGCTGGGTCCTTTCATATTAAACAAGTTCTTCTACTTCCTTCAAACCAAGTTCGCGCATCGAACCGGGATGCCAGCGGGCGAGGAGATGCTGATCGCCATCGAATGTGCGCGGGAGGTGGGGGCCAAGGTCGAGCTGATAGATCGCGATATCAACTTGACCTTGCAGAGGCTTGTCGAGCGGATGGGCGCCCGGGAGAAGCTGAGGCTCCTCCTCGAGCTGCTGTTGGGCCTGCTGCCGTTCGGCGGGCGGGTGGAGCTCGAGAAGCTGACTGAGGAAGAGGTCGTCGATCGCCTGCTGTCCTCACTGAAGCGGGCTCTGCCCGACGCGTATGAGGTGTTAATAGATGAGCGCAACTCCTACATGGCCGCTAAAATCGCGATGCTGCTCGCCTCGACGAAGGGAAAGATCGTGTGCGTTGTCGGTGCAGGGCACGTTTCAGGTCTCTGCCGGAGGTTGGAGAGCAAATGGCAGGCCAAGCTAGAATATCCGCTGGGCATGCCCTGATATCATAATTTGCACTTTGGGCGATTGACTACCCAGACGAAAACTTTTAAAAACAGACCCCGAAAATTGCAAGGAGTTGTTCATTTGGAAGAGAGGACGTTGGAGCAGCTGAGGCAGATGTTAAAGGTCAAGGTCGACAGGGTGGAGGATCGAGGCGAGGAACTCGTGGTCTACGTGCCCAAGGATCAGGTGGCGAAGGCGATAGGCGCGGGAGGGTGCGTCGCGCGCGCGGCCGAGCTCGTGATGAAGCGAAAGCTCACGGTTAAGGAGTCCACCGGATAGCGGTAATGCGACCTCAACTTTAAATAGCGCCGCGCCAAAAATGGGGCAGGTGAAAAATTGGTTCAAGCGTACATTTTGGTGACCGCAGCGATCGGAAAGGTCAGGCAGGTCGCGAAGGAGCTCGAGCGCCTCCCCAATGTGAAATCTGTGCACGTCGTCACGGGCCCCTATGACATCGTCGTGTTTGCCGACGCGAAGGACCTGGCGAAGCTGACGAGCGTCGTGGTGGAGGGCATCCATAAGGTAAAGGGCGTTGTCGACACGAATACGGCGATCGTCGTCGAAGTTTAAAGTGGTAGCCCGGGACGGAAGTCCGGTCGATTCCGACTTTCGAACCGTCGTCGCGAGGTCCAGAGCCTCGCAGGATTTTTTGGGGGCTTTGAACCCTGACCATTGGGCCCAGCTGTTGTTCAGTTGGTCTACCCCACCGGGCTACCGACAAACTGTTTGTTAGAACAAAATAAAGGTTTTCTAGTTCTATCCTGTCATGACGGTACTCTAGCTTAGAATTTCACTAAGTTTACCCGCCTTTCGTGATGATGCAAACCCCACATTCGTCGCAAAGGATGCAACATCGGCCTTATTTGTGCGCAAATGCCATTTAAGGGACTCTTTATCTCGGTACGGGCCAGTGATATGCGCTCGCACCCCTACCGAGTGCATCATGCTACAAACTTGTGTCAATCCTCCATAGTTTACGGATGATGCTACCAATCCATCCCTTCTAACAGTGCCTTCATCATCCCAAAAAGCTCTAAGCCACGCTTTCCTGACCTCGATCGGGCCTCTAAAAATATCATCCGCGATGCACCAAGAATGTGAATTGCCGGCGCCCAATCCCTTTAAACGCTCAAGAACGCGTTTTGACGAGAACCCAATGTCAACGCCCGATTTTGTGGCAACCCGGTTGTAAACTATCTTCACATCTCGTTTAAATTCATCTAAAAGCAGCTGATCATTATTCGTATACCTTATCTTAAATTCCAATTCTTGAGCTTTGCCTCGTTTTCTCCTCGAAATGCTAAGAGAACCATCCCCACATATGTGGGCGTGTATCCGTGCTTCTTCCAGAGTTATCTCGGCCGGTATATGCACTTTCTTGCACCTATTTGCAGCTTTCAATTTGCATAACATGTTATGCACAGCTGGCTTTGAACGCCCCAAAATGGCTGCCATTTTCGCTATCGTCAAACTAGCATCAGAATACAATTGAATAAGTTTGGATTTTTCATCAGGCTTCCACCTACGCATAGTCCCCCTTAAGCGGTAACAAAATACGCTTTAAGCGGCTTTTGGGGAGAGAGGTGCCCGAAAGTAATTTTTAAAGGTGATTGACCGCTACACCAGCAGGCTATTTGGGTACATCCGATAAAATCATTTACTACTTACCGAAGCCCTCTGTAACATACCTTCATAACTGATTTCTAGCCTTAAATCACTACAACAATATCGGATGAGGGATCATATGCCGCGCACTCCTAAGTTGATGGACCAGCTGAAGTTGCACGAGGAGAAGAGGCGAGACCTGACTGGCCTCCTCCTGTTCGCGCTCCTGATCGGGCTATGTCTGGGCGCCGTGCTCGCAGCCAACTGGTATGCTACGAGGCCTCCACTTGTGCTCGCGGGGGGTGAGGCCTACACGCGCTCCACGGCGATCGTGGGCGTCACCAAGGAGGGCCAAGCGGGGGAACTGGCGACACTCACCGTCGAGCTCAGGTCTGGCAGTGGGAGGGTGCTGATCAGCGTGCCCCCCTACGAGAACGAGGATACCCAGAGATCGGCCAGAAGTGCAAAGCTGGCAGCCGAACGCGAGACGAATTATGACCTCTCCTCCGTCGACATCATCTTCTCCATCGAGGCCGAGGCTGAAGTGGTCACCGGCCCATCCGCGGGGGCAGCGATGGCGGTCGTGCTCGTTGCAGCGATCGAGAACCGATGGGTACTCGAAGATGCGATAACCAGCGCGACAATCGACGAATACGGGAGGCTCGGGCCCGTGGGCGATATAGATGTAAAGGTTCGTGCGGCGAAGGACGCTGGCTTCGAGCTCTTCGTGGTCTCGACCAACCAGACGGGCGTGCCCAGGATATCGGGCATAGAGGTGGAGAGGGCGCGGGACCTAGGTGAAGCTGTAGATTTGATGTTGAGGTAGCCCCGGGGAGATTCGAACTCCCGTCGCGGGCTCCAAAGGCCCGAATGCTTTTATGGGGGCTTTGAACCCTGACCATTGCGCTCCAGCAGCAGCCCGCTGGATCTACACCACGGGGCTTCCACCACTAACTTACCCTCGATACTATTTGAATTGTATTCTAATCGTTTATGGGATGATAATTTTCTCGCAGTTTAGCTTGTTTTGTTCGTGCACCGAACCCCACTAAGCGGTGGAACTCGCCGAAAAAACTGTAAAGGATGAGGGTTTTTAGAGGAAGGTAGGATCATTGGTGGTCTTGAGAAAACGTTAGGTGCTGGAGGATATGGCGTGATGAAATCAGAGCGGGAATTTGCCGTCGAGCTGACCACGTGGGCTGGGAATGCGTTGGCTTCCCACTTTCGGGAAGATCGGAAGTTGCGCGCCCTCCGTAGAACGGTCAAAGGGATCACCACAAAATACGACAAAGAGGTGGATGAGGTATTTGTTAAGGCCATCTCGGAAAAATATCCAGCGTACAATATCTGGACCGAGGAGAGTGGGAGCACTGATAAAGGCTCCGAATATACGTGGATAGCCGATCCGCTAGATGGAACGGTGAATTTCGCAATAGGCAATCCCCTCTTCTGCGTGGCACTCGCCCTCTTGAGGAAAAACGAGCCCATCTTGGGGGTGACCTATGCTCCGGCCATCAACGAGCTCTTCGTCGCGGAAAAGGGCAAGGGCGCGTTTTTGAACCTGGAGAGAATTTCGGTCTCCACCGCTGAGGAGCTGGAGGAGTGTTATGTCTACTTTTGCGAGGGAGGGGACGAGGACAGGCTTAGAACGGGCAAGATAAACGCCGTGGTCTACCCAAGGGTGAGGGACCTCCGAAAGCTCGGTTCGGCTAGCTTGGAGGCCGCATGGATTGCATGTGGAAGGGGAGATGCCTACATCACCACGAAGATCGAGCCTTGGGACATCGCTGCCGGCGTGCTGTTGGTTCGGGAGGCCGGGGGTAAGGTCACCAATTTCAGGGGAGAGGCTTGGAAGGCCGAGAGCTCCGATCTGGTCTTCTCCAACGGAAGGGTCCACAAGCGCATCCTCGAGCTCGTGCGGGGCATGTGAAGTCGCTCCTAGATTTAGTTTCTCGGCCATCTCCCAGATTTAAACCGTATATTGAGGCTGATAACTGCATGGATTTTTTACTTTTCCTACACAATTCTCTTTTCAAGTAATGTGAAAGACATGAAACCAATCGCTCCAAATATCAAAGGGGACCCTTATACGAGCTTCACAATGCCTTCGAGTTGGAAGTTGAATTGCGTCAGTAAGAACTCGTCTGATGGCATCACGCCCGCTGGCTTGACCACTTCGCCCGGTGTCCGAGGAGGTGCTACTCCTGGTATCTCTACGGACTCTACACCAGCGACCAATTCGTACTCGTAGAACGGATCCCACTCTCCCCTCATCATTTGTTCTCTCCTAACCCTGATCAGTTCTATTACATTGTCTGGGACGAGCGGGAGAGCCTTAGGACTTATGGCATCGACACCTACTTTACAATCGTTCTGCAGGTCAACGGTCGGTATGAATGTTTCTCCCGGCATGAACGGGTTAACGGCGGGAACGGCTATGCCATCATCCATGCCTAAGAATACTAAGGTGCTCGGAGCCTCCACGCTCGCAAGATATTCTTTCAGGAAGTGGTACCATATTACTTCCCAGCGCGTGTCGAACGAAACTGCCACCGTATCCGTTGTTGACCAAGGCGTGGATCCTATGATGTCCATCTTTATGTCCGCTCTGCCTATAGCCACGACATCTGTATCCTTGCCCACGTACCAGATGCCTCTCTCCTCACAGACTTCAACGGGAGCTGTGGAATCCGTGTAATTGGTCAAAACGTCGCAGCCCATATCCGCCAGGGCTAATGAAACATCTCTCTCCACCGTTGGGACGTACCATTCTCCCACGTACTTAATGTACAATGTGGCAGCTGGATTTACTTCCCTTATCCCGAGGTAAAAGGCAGCCATTCGCCTGTAGTTTTGAACACACACGGGACCCACAGCTATGCCTATCTTATTCGTTCGGGTTATCGCCCCCGCCACCAGACCTTCCAAATACATCGCTTGGTACTGCCTCGGGAAGAACCTCAGGAAATTCCCGCCTCTGGTAATATCGCTTCCTATGTTACCCAAAAACCAGACCTCTGGGTACTCCCCTTTTATCGTTTCGAACGATGGCACAGCACAAGGCTCCCAACTTCCTACAACAAGGTTTGCTTTCTTCGTAGCGATGAGGTCTCTGGCTGACGAAGCAGGATCTCTCCCCGCAAGCACCACTCCCTCATCGTACGCGTAGTCGAACCAGGGATACAGCCATTTAAGTCGCTCTGCCGCAATAATGTATCGGCCGTCCCACGTGGACCCTTCTATATAACCGCCTAAGACAAAACCCATAGTAACTTTTCGTTCCATTGTAAGAGAGCAGTCCTGCAGTGTATATACCCAGTAGCCTTTTCCAGCCTCGAGAAGTTGCGTCATGTCATATCTTTTCTCACGTGCGTTCCAAGTGAAAGCCCAAGGTATGACTGAGTTATCGGGATCGTCCGCGGGGTCGGCGATGCTCGAACCGCCGTATGGAGACCCTATGAGGTTCCATCCCTGGCGGAGGCTAAGGTTTAGCCGCTCTACTGGGAAACCCAGCAGGTCCACGTTCTCATCCTCGAGCACGTAAACCCAGTACCCGACGCCCACCTCGACATTCGGGTCTGGCTCGATGAAGTCCCCGCTATCGGCATGCAGCACGTAGCGCTTGTTCTCGGCATCCCACCTGTAGAGGACGTAGTAGCCGTCGAAGATCGAGTCCGGGCTCATGTTCTCCAGCAGGACGGGGAAGGAGATCATGTTCCAGCCCTGGGTGAGTTCGAGGGTGAAGGGCAGGAGCTTCCCCACGATCACGCGGAAGTCATGATTATCGCTCGCCGCCTCGAAGGTGTAGTTGTCATCAACCCTCATGTCCGCTACTGAGGCTCCTCCCCGGTAGAGGAGGACTGAGTACTCTAGGGGGATGTTCTCCACGCTCCACGTCAGGGTGATATCTGTGGGGCCCTCGGAGTACTCGACCCTCAGAGGCCACTCCATCAGGTCCTCCGGCGCCAGGCAACTGCGGTGAAGCTCGTCCGGGGTCTGCTCGGGATAGTAGAAGTATGCCCGCACATAGGGTGGCTCCGGAGGCGCAGGCGGCTCGGGAACATCGTACTTGCTATCAAAGCCTGAGGACGCGTCTAGCCTGGCTCCAAAGATCGCATCATCGCTACCTCTAGAGAAGGTCGCGGTGATGAGCGCATCCCATTCAATAACAGGCGGTGGCACGACCCACGGATTCATGAGCGGGTAGCGGTCTCGATTTGTTCCTCCAGAGATGTAGTAAGGCGTATCTCCTATCCCGTCGCTTCCAGGTATATTCTGATTTTCACCGTGGTTTTCGTCAACTCCGGTATAATCGCTCCAGTAGTTCCCGCCCAATGGGTAGCCGTTGTCCCAGTAATTAGAGCCGTCGTCGTAGGCCTGGTTCACGTTGTTAATGAAATTGTTGTGATAGATGTGGTTGTTGTTCGAGTTACTGAACCAGACGCCATAGCCGTTGTTCTCGCAGGTGTTATAAGTTACGGTGTTGTTTTCCGACTCCCCAAGGTAGATGCTAGACCATGGGCCGTTGTTCTCCGCGATGTTATTGGAGATCATGTTGTTCATGGAGCGCCAGAGAGCGATGCCTCCGTAGTTGTTCCAAATAGTACAGTTGTCGATGAGATTGTTGTCCGAGTTATCAAGCGCGATGGCATTAGTACCGCTATTCGAGATAGTGCAGCTCTTAATGAGGTTATTGCCCGAGTTGCCTAGGTGGATGCCATCCCCATTGTTATTAGAGGCCGTGCAGTTCTCGATGAGATTGTTGTCGGAATCGTAAATCCAGATAATGTTATTCTCCGCAGCACAGTTTTCTACGGTATTGTTATCCGAGCTATAGAAATCTATGGCGCAACCATAGTTGTTCTTGAGGACGCAGTTCTTGATGAGATTGGTGTCGGAGTAAATGAGATGTATGCCAGTATTAACGTTGTTCTCGGCGGCACAGTTTTCGACGATATTGTTGTACGAGTAGACTAGTTGGATACCGTCCTCATTGCGGTTGTTCTCGGTGGTGCAGTTCCTGACGAGGTTGTTGTCAGAGTTTTCAAGCATGATGCCGTGAGAGTAGTTATTGGAGCACGAGTTGTTGGTCAGAGTGTTGGTAGACGAGTGGTATAGGTTAATGCCGTTAGCATTGTTGTTCTCGCAGGTGTTGTTTGTCAGGGAGTTGTTGTCCGAATCCCCGAAACTGATACCGCAAGCATCGTTGTTCTTGGCGGTACAATTCTTGATGAGGTTGTTGTCCGAGGAGCCTATCAAGATGCCGTCCAAGCCGTTGTTCTCACAGGTGTTACTTTCTATCCTATTATTGTCTGAGTCGCCGAGGTAGATGCCGAAACCATCGTTGTTCTCACAGGTGTTGTTTGAGATGCGATTGTTGTCCGAGTCAAATTCTAGGAGGATGCCGTCCCATTCGTTGTTCGCGCAGGTGTTGTTATCTAAGGTATTGTTGCCCGAGCGGTTGAGGTCGATGCCGCGGAGGTTGTTCTCGCAGATGTTGTTATTCAAGGTGTCGTCGTTAGAGTCCAATAGAAAGATGCCATACTCGTTGTTGTTCTCCACGATGTTGTTCGAGATGATGTTGTTGTCCGCGTTCTCAAGCTCGATGCCCTTGGAGTTGTTGTTCTTGGTGAGGTTGTTTCCTAGGAGGTTGTTGGACGAGAAGTATAGGCGGATGCCTTGGTTGTAATTGTTCAAACATGTGTTGTTGGTTAGGGTATTGTTGTCTGAGTAATAGAGGTCGATGCCGGTGGAATCGTTCTCGGTGAGGTTATTTTCTAGGAGGTTGTTGGACGAGTTATCATAGATGGCGATTCCCGCCCCATAGTTGTTTTTGGCAACGCAGTTCTCGATGAGGTTGTTGCCCGAGTTATTGAGCTGGATGCCATTAGAACCGTTATTCGAGATAGTGCAGTTATTAAGAAGGTTATTATCCGAGTAGTAGAAGCGGATGCCACTACTGTCGTTGTTCTTGCTTGTATTGTTATCCAAAGTGTTGTTGTCCGAGTACTCAAGCAGGATGCCATCACCGCCGCTGTTCTCGACGGTGCAATTCTCGACGAGGTTGTTGTCCGAGGTTCCTAGGACGATGCCGACCCCGCTATTGCCCCCGGCGATGCAGTTCTCGACGTTGTTGTTTGAGGAATTATCAAATTCGATGCCAGCCCAGTTGTTCATACAAATACAGTTCTCGATGAGATCGTTTTGAGAACTGTTTAAAACGATGCCCCAGTCATTGTTCTCGCCGGCGTAGTTAGTGATAGTGTTATTGTTAGAACTGCAGAGGGCGATTCCCTGCATGTTGTATTTGGCAACGCAGTTCTCGATGAGATTATTGTCTGAATACACAAGGACGATGCCCCAGTCGCGGTTGTTCTCGGCGAGGCAGTTGGAGATAATGTTATTGTAACAATAAGGTTCGAGGTCAATCCCATGTCCTTGGTTATTTTTGACCACGCAGTTCTCGATGAGGTTGTTGTACGAGGAGCCTAGGTAGATGCCATGGTCATTGTTGTTCTTGCAGATGTTATTTTTAATCAAGTTGTTATCCGATAAGTCTAGGTAGATGCCCTTGGAGCTATTGTTCTCACAGGTGTTGTTGTAGATAACGTTGTTATCCGAGTAGTCGAGCCGGATGCCATCGTAGAGGTTTTTCCTCACGATGTTGTTAGAGATGATGTTATTGTCTGAATACTCGAGGTAGATGCCGGTGCCGTTATTTTCCACGATGTTGTTGTCGATTATTCCATTTATTACAGGGTCGAGATAAATTCCATACTTACTGTTATTCCATCCATCGTGCACGTAGCAGTTTCTGACGATGAAGTATAATGTCGTGTTCTCTACCCAAATTCCGTTGGCGTTCTCAGCGCTGATGTCCCAGTTCTCTATGATGTATGGGTCATTCTCCGTGCCAGAGCCAGAGGTGACGCCATTCGCGGGAATAAAATTGTCATCCCCGTTGATGTAGATCGGGCCGCGTGGGATGCGCCCCACCCGTACTGCGTGGGCTATACAGCTCGCGTTGTCCCTGACGGTGTTGTCTGCTTGAGATATTACGGTGACGGTTATGTTGTCCCTCGTACAGTTCTCCGCGCCCGCTGGGATGGTGACGCTGAGCGTCGTCTGCCTGCTCTCGCCAGCGGGAACTTCGAGCAGGTTGTCCCAGAGCGTCGGCCCCCAACCCGCGTCATCGCTTACGGTCAAGATATAGTTGTCATCGAGGCCCCCCATGTTCGTGACCGTTACAGCATAGCTGAGCTCCTCCCCGGGCGCGCCGCTCCTGTAAGTCGGTGAGATCGACACGGATACCGCATACGGCGGGACGTAGACGACCTCGAGGTACGGGTCGCTGCCGTTGTATTCGCTTGAGGGGAAGAAAATGCATAGTTCGTCGAGCTCGCTCTCGATCACGAGGAATCTGCCGTCATCGATTCCAACCGACGGTTCGCTTCCATCATCATTTGCCCACCTTAGCCTGTAGCTTGAATAAGCATGCCCAGCTTCGTGATCGACATTCAGCTGATCATCCACGTCCAAATAATCCCAGCCTGGCGACATGAATTTGCTAGCCTGGGTTTCTTCGTTCGTGAGGGTCTGAGCGTCGAATTCGCTGGCAGTTATTTTTTCACCCCAGAGCTGATCGTCAACCCTGTCGAGCAGGACCTCCCCATCCCAGTTATCGGCTGCAAATCTGTATAGCCAGAGTTTCGCTGAGAGTATCTTTGATCCGGACGGAATGCCGCTGATATCGAATTTCAGTTGCGACCTCGAGTATCTCGCTCCATCTCCGCTGAATGCATAGACATCAGCTGCCGGGTAGATCACCGCCCTGAGTCCTGCAGGGATTAAGTATACTATCTGCACGTTTTCCGGACCTTCATTGCCGGCCTTATCAATGACCCTCACGCCTACCTCATTGGATCCCGGGGCCAATGTTATCGAGGTGTTGAACCTGTTATCAACGCCCGAGATCATCGTCTTTTTTAACGCACCTACTCGAACCTCAACAGTGAGCCCCGATAGAGGTACAATGCTACCCAAGATATTGTCGACAGCAATACCTTCAACTAGCCATGATGCTTGATTTGTTACAGCTGGAAGTGCGGTCAAGCCGTACTCAGCTGAAAGCATTGGCGGGGGGAGTCTGTCCACGGTGAACGTGTTCTCGGTGACGCCAATGCCCACGTTGCCGACCAGATCCTCGACTTGCGACATGATCACGTAGATCTTTGCTGCACCATCGCGGAGCCAGTTGTCACCAGTCGTGTATGTACCCGTCCAAGTGATATTGTCGGCAGATGTCATGGTAACCTGGGTGTTCTCAGGGGCGTTGTTCTCGGCCACCATCACGTTTTCGAGTTTGGCAAGGGTCTCGCTCGCCTTGACCGTGATGGTCACCGCCACGTTGTTCTTGACCCACGAGGGGCTTGCAGCTATGGTAACGGTTGGTGGAACGTTATCGACCGTCAGGGTGATTTCCTTCTGAACGGTCGCGCCCTTATTGTCGGTCGTCTTCACGTATATCGTGTAGGCTGTGCCACTGGGTGTTGTCACTGCGAACGGGAAGTCTAGCGAAGCTCCCCCTGCGATCTGGTTGTCAGCAATCCCCACCCACTCAACGTAGGGACCTGATGGGAGGGTGCTAGTACCGGTGTACTGCTCCCAATTTTTCGGCTTGTTTTCTGCCGAAGCTGGATCTGTAAGGTATATGTTTTCGGTTGCTCTAGGAGCTACTCTAAGCACGTTCTCGTTCTCCTTCAGCTCCACGGTCGTGCCCGCAGCCAGTCTCACCTTCGAGCCTGCCGACAGCACCACTCTGTTTTCATCGCTTTCGCCGGCTGCTAACCATAGCCTGACCCACGCACCAGCTGGGAGAGTGCTCTGTAGACCAGTTTTAATAACTACGACAGTTACAGCGTTCTCCGTCACCCAGTTGCTGCCGTTAGCAAGCACTACGGTCTTCTCCTTCTCCGTCGTCACGTTGTCAGCCGCAACTGTCCTACAATTTGTGTCATCGTGGACTTTAACCAAGGTATTCTCCGGTAACCTTACAATATTGCCCGTTACCCTCACCACTATAGTTTCTGCAAGTGTTACCACATCGTTCTCATTCAACGACACCGTCGTTTGCGCAACCGTTATCACGTTGTCGTTCGTTGTCAGGCCGGTGGCATTTACGGTCGCATTTTTCTTTATTCGAACGTTGTCCACCAGCCGCAGATTCTCGGAGTCTGTACCTGCTTGGTTTTCATAAAATACGTTGTCATTCGCTAATCTGATCAACCACGTGTTTTCGGGAATCGTCACGGTAGTGGCTCCAGTTAGCTTAACCTTGGTGCCCGCTACTAACACAACGTTCTCGTTATCAGGGGCAGCTAGCTCGACCGTGTTATCCTTTGGTACCTTCACCATGGGCGCCAACCCTGTAAACACGGTAGGTAAAATTACCCGGACATTCTCGATCGGGTCGGAACCCGCTGCATTCTGAACCGTTATCGTAAGCACCATTGGGGTGTTGGCTTTGACCAAGCCCTTATCGATGCTTACGGTCGGGGTGTGGGTTGCGCTAACGCCAGTTGTCAATATCGAGAGAACGAGGATCGGCGCCATAATTGAAGTTATCACCAAGGCAAACAGCAGGACTCCCTTAAAACTCTCGGTCTTCACTTACAGCCTCCTCATGGTGATTATGAAGCAGTAGCATATAAAACCCGCCTCCTCCGACCACCCTTCCTCCTGAGGAAAAGGTAGCCTCCGACGAAGATGATGATAATCGCTATTCCAATTAGCGGAACGGTCAGCGGCAGCGCTGGAGGAGCGGCTGCGATCGCCCTACAGCTCGCTGAGTCGCTTATGGTCTGGTCTAATTGGGATGTTGCAGTGATTATAATATTGTCTGCAGTGCCGAGCACGGCGTTTCCAGGTATCGTGACATTCAGCGTGATTTCTTCTGAGCCCCCCATCGATATCGTCAAGGTCGAGGATGAGAGTCCAAGGTTCCATCCGGCGTTATCTGTCACGGTTAGATCATAAGTGTCGACAACATTTCCGGTGTTCGCGACGGTAGCCGTATATTTCAGAGTGGTGCCTGGCGAACCTCTGTCCTCGCTGGGCGAGATGGATACCCTGACACCCGGGACAACGGCGACACGTGCGATGCAGCTCGCGGAGGCGCTCAAGGTCGGATCCGCCCTCGAAGTCGCGGTAACGGCGATGCCCACCGAGCTACCTCCGCTCACCCCGCTCGGCACGGTCACGCTGAGGGTGGCGGTGCCCGAGGCGCCCGCGGCGAGGGTGAGCGAACTCGGCGACACTCGGGGTTCCCACCCGGCCCCACCTGAGATTTGGAGGTCGAAAACGTGCAACTGACTACTTCCGTTCGTCACCCTGACCGTGTAGTTCAGCGTCGACCCTGGCGCGCCACTTTGATTTTCCGGCGTGATCGAGATCCGGATAACCCTTAAGCCCGCCTGGATGACGTGGGCGGTGCAGCTGTCCCTACCGGTGATGTTGGAGTTGGCTTTGGAGGTGGCGACGACGGTTATCCCGTCCATAGTGCAGACGGGTGCATTGCCCGGGATGGTGACGCTTAGAGTTACTGTGTCGGATGCTTTACTCGGTATGGTGAGAGAGTTTTTCGAAAGCGAGGGATTCCATCCGGTGTTATCGCTGGCCACCAAATCGTATGTGTCCTGATTATCGCTCGTGTTGGTGACTGTGACGACATACTTGAGCGTCTCCCTTTGCATGCCGTCTTGGTACTTCGGCGAGATCGAGACGCTGACACCCAGGCTTGGTCCCGGTATCGCTTCAAAGACGGCGTGGAGGCTGTGGTCGCGATCCATCGGTACATCGATCGGGTTCATGGTTTTTTGAACCCCGTCCAGCTCCCAGCGGACGAACCTATAGCCTGAGACCGGGTATGCGGTCACCCTTACGACCGTGTCCGCTGAATAGCTGTGCGAGCCCGGAGTTGGATCAGTCGTCCCACCTGCCGTGGATGAAATCGTGAGCGTGTATTCAGGTAGTCCCACGTCTATGCGAAAGTCATAATCTCCGCTCGCTGCCTGGAAGGTGTAATTGTTCTCAGCCCTCATGTCCGATACGAGATTTTCTCCCCGGTAGAGGAGGACGGAGTACTCTGAGGGGATATTCCCCACGCTCCAAGTTAGGGTGATGTTCTTGATGTTGTCAGCGTACTCAATCCTGAGAGGCCACTCCATCAAGTTCTCCGGTGCCAGGCAGCTGCGATGGAGCTCATCCAGGGCCTGCCCGGGATAATAGAAGAATGCCCGCACATAGGGTTTCGGAGGCGCAGGCGGTTCGGGGATATCGTTGTTATCAAAGCCTGAAGACGCGTCTGGTTTTACACTGAAGAACGCATCATCACTACCGCCCGAGAAGGTTGCGGTAACCGATGCATCCCATGATTGGGCAGGTGGGGACGCGCTGAAGTCCCGCCGCTCCATGCGGGTTCCGTATGTCTGTGAAGGAGCCGCTAAAACTACGTAATGGAGGAGTGATATGACCCCCACTACAGCAAATGCGAGCAAGAGGGACAACCGAGCGTTTTTAGAATACCCGATCCTCACTTTTTGCCTCCTTTTGTAATTTATGAATTAAATAGTATTTAAAACTGACATTTAATCGCCGAAAATCGATAAAAACGAAGCGAAATTGGATTAAAATCGGAATAAATTGCCGAAAATGGCGATTTATTGTTGAGGTTTACGAAAAACTCGCGGGCCGGCTAGAACACTTGATGTGGAAGTGGGCGATCACCGGAGGCTGGATGAGCCAGATCGCCGACCGGCCCGCATTTAAAATCTGCGAACGGCCCGTTTAAGTCACTTATGAAACTATCCTCTAGAACCATCCTCCATCCCATTTTCCCTTTTAACCTCTGCGCGCCGCCTGCGGGACTGTGAATGGGAACAAGAATCGTCTTTCCGATGCTTGACAAAGTGCTGCTTGTTTCGGGTATCATATGGCCGGTATCGAGAGTTGATCAGCCGAGGATGCCTCGCCAGTAATCGACTTCTTCCGAAGTGTCTGCCTCGGGAACGTTTTCTATGCCAGCCCTTATCCTGTTCTCCAGCTCCGAAACCGCATCCCATATCCAAGCGGGTTGGTTTTCCCTCATTTCTTTCACTTTTTCCTTGATCCACTCGGGCGGCCCTGGAAGCACTGGCTCCCCTGTTAGCTCCTCCGCCCTCTCGCCCATCTTGATGAATTCATCTAGGTCCGCCAATGTGCTGACCGATATTCCCTCCATCGGCATCCCTAGTACTGTGGTGCCGATCCCGAGCGTTATCTGATTGCCGTAATCTGCTACAGCCTCTCTGAATTTGTCCTCCAGGACCAGCTTAGTGGTATAGTAGACGCCATAGTCGACCCTCTTCATCATGCTGGCGATGACGAATCCCGGGTTTATCCAATCTTGGTCTGCATCCACCCCTATCCAGAATGGCGGACCCATCTTCAGCTTATCCCTTTTGGCAATGTCCTCCACCGCGCTGTTTATCCCCCACCCGAGTGGTCCCGCGATATTGTAAACGGCAACCGCTCCCGCTTCATACATCGGCAAAGCAGCAAGGTATCCCCTTGTGATGTCGCTGAAAGTTCCGGTATAGGTCCAGAGGACCCTCTCATTCCTGGGCGTGTTGTAGATGCCCCGCTCCATCTCAGGCTTGTTGTTCTCGATCCAGCTCATGGCCCAGTCGCATCCCCACTTGTACCCTATCTCAAACTTCCAAAGTACTGGGATCTCGATTCCAAGAACAGCGCCTATGTGGGGTTTGTCGTAGTAGGCCGCTAGGAGGCCGCCGAGCACGCCGACCAAGGCACTTCCCTTATGCTCCTCAAATACGACGTCCAGTAGGTTCGGCTGTGGCTCCACAAATGCGGTATATGTATCTATGCCCACGAAGTTTTTATCCGGGAACTCCTTGGCCACCTCACAGAGAGCATTGGTCAACAGGTACCCAACTCCGACGATGAGCTTGACATCAGGGTCCTGAGCTGCGGTCCTCAAGTTAGGAACGTAGTCGGCTTCAACATTACTTACTAATTCTATCATTTCGACGCCGAAATCCCTCTCGGCGT
>Ga0315309_1000533_pt1 | contig 23097 bp, 19 predicted proteins | sample TDP4_MG_FD_203080 | JGI IMG/M metagenome (GOLD analysis project Ga0315309, IMG submission 203080) | Freshwater sediment microbial communities from Lake Towuti, South Sulawesi, Indonesia - TDP4 | ecosystem: Environmental > Aquatic > Freshwater > Lake > Sediment | place: Indonesia: South Sulawesi...
GAGAAAACTTGTACCCCACGCTTCCTATAAAGGCCTTTCGATTGAGAATATTGAGAAACTTGGACTTTGTTTAGGTAAAGGGATTACCGGATGGGTTGCTGAAAAGGGTGAACCTCTCTTGGTCAATAATGTCAAGGAGGATCCGAGGTACATCAGTAATGGTGAGGCAATCCTTTCTGAAATGTGTGTACCCTTAAAAGTGGGCATGAAGGTTATTGGAGTGATCGATGCACAGAGCAGAGAACTGAACGCCTTTTCAGAAAATGATCTCCGCCTACTTAATATTGCGTCAGGACAAATCGCTACGGCCATAGAAAACATCCGTTTGCACGAGGAGATTAAACAATCTGAAGAAAGATATAGGACAGTCGTCGAGAGCGCTCATGATGGGGTATGTGTGATCGGAAGAGATTTCCGATTTAAGTATGTGAACAAAAGGATAACAGGGATCCACGGATATGCTCAGGAAGAATTGGTCGGAATGGATTTCAGACAATTTCTTGACGAGGAAAGCAGCAAATTGGTTGACGATCGGTTCGTCCGATGGCGGAGAGGAGAGAGGTTATCATCTCTATTTGAGTTGAAAATTTTTCGAAAAGATGGAGAGATCAGGAATGTGGAAATCAGTGCCAGAGCGATCAAGGATTCGAAAGGGAATGTAAACTTTGTCTGTTTTGTCAAAGACATCACCGAAAAGAGAAAGATGGAAGACCAGTTAATACAAAACGAGAAACTTAGGGCTCTGGGTGAGATGGCCAGTGGTGTGGCGCACGATTTCAATAATGCCTTGGCAGCCATCCTCGGAAACACCCAGTTGCTCCTGTATAACGTAAGAGACGAGGAAATAAAAGAGAGTCTCCAGATCATTGAAAAAGTTGCACGGGATAGCGCACAGACCGTGAGGCGACTCCAAGACTTTACAAGAAGGAGGATTCATCAGGAACTTTTTAAGCTGGATGTCAACTCTGTCATTAAAGATGCGATTGAAATCACCAAACCGAAGTGGAAGGACGAAGTCCAGGGAAGGGGAATTTATATCGACATGGTTACAAATTTTGAGAAAGTTCCTCCGGTCTTGGGTAATGGCTCTGAAATGAGGGAGGTCATCGCCAACATGATCTTCAATGCCATCGAGGCCATGCCCGAAGGTGGAAAGATCGAAATTCAGACATTTCAAAGAAGAGAGAAGGTTTATGTTAAGATCTCGGATACGGGCATTGGAATGTCAGAAGAGGTGCGAAAGAAGATTTTTGAACCATTTTTTACGACGAAACCCTTCTCCAATACCGGGCTCGGTTTGAGCATGTCCTATGGGATCGTCAAGAGATTCGGGGGGGAGATCGAGGTCGAAAGCAGGGTCGGAAAAGGGACGACATTTACGGTCCTTCTCCCCATCAAGTTGGAAGGAGAAGAAGAATCGATCCCTCCTTCTCTTATTGGGAAAGGAAGGGAGGCCCGGATTTTGGTCATCGATGATGAGGAGACGGTCAGAAGTGTCCTCTCGAGGATCCTTTTCCAAAATAACCATCAGGTCACCGTTGCGGAAGATGGAGAAGAAGGGATTCGACTATTTAAAGAGAAAGAGTTTGACATGGTTCTCACCGATTTAGGAATGCCTGGAATGTCGGGTTGGGAGGTGTGCCGGACCATCAAAAGGATAAGTCCGCATACGCCCGTGGGGATGATCACAGGGCGGGGAGCTGAGGTCGATCAAGCGAAGATGGAGGAGAGCGGGATCGACTTTGTCATTCCCAAACCCTTTCAGTTTGATCAGATTTTAAAGGTTGTCGATGACACCATAGCCTCAAGGGAGAAGCCACTCATTACTTAACCGCCCACTCCACACTCTCTTCCAAAAACATCTTGACTCTATTTGAGTTTTCCTTTAGATTTTAGTTTATTAAGTTGATTATCCCAAGGGTGAGAAAGGAGGAATTTTAAGATGAGGAGACTCACGTTCTTAGGGATTCTTTCGCGTATTTCAGGAGCTTTTCTATTTTTCATGGTTGCTTCAGCGGCGGCTCAAGATACGATCAAGATCGGGTTCTTTGCGCCCATCACAGGACCGGCGGCTGCTGACGGCATGAGCGCGAAACATGCTGTAGAGCTGGGACTGAAAGAGCTGAACGATGCCGGAGGGATCAAGGGGAAGAAAGTGGAACTGATTATTTATGATGACCGGTTGAAGGCGGAAGAAGCTGTGGCCATCGCCAACAAGCTGATCGAGAAGGATAAGGTCGTCGGCGTGGTCAGTGGCTCTTACAGTGGTCCCACCCGTGTGTCTGCGCCAATCTTCCAGAAGGCTGGGATGCCAATGGTGGCGGGCTATGCGGTGCACCCCGACGTCACTTGGGACCCAAAACTAAAAAAGCCTAACGATTTTATCTTTCGCAATGGTTTTCTCGGCGAGGTCGAAGGGGCAGCCTGTGCTGAATTTGCTGTGAAGAATTTGAAGGCCAAACGAATCTCGATTATCTTTATGGACAATGACTTCGGTCGAGCCATTTCTGCTGGTTTTGCTGAAAGAGCAGAAAAACTTGGAGCAGCGATTCTCACGAAGCAGATGTACAAATTCCCAGGAGAGAAGGATTTTCGTCCCTTCCTCACACGCATCAAGGAGGGGAACCCGGAAGTTATCTTTGCTGCAGGGTATTATAACGAAGCAGCCGCCATCGTCCGGCAGTCTAAAGAACTGGGAATCACTAGTCAGATCTTAGGAGAGGAAGGTTTCGATTCGCCAAAATTTATAGAAATTGCTGGGCCAACCGCTGAAGGTGTGATCATTGGCACAAATCTCGATCGAGATGACCCCCGACCACTGGTCCAGAATTTCCTGAGGAACTACAAAAAGGCTTATGGGGAAGATGCGGATATGGTCGGGGCCTCCAGTTATGATGCCTTTATGATCCTCGTCAACGCCATTGAGAAGGCAGGAGTAGACCCGAAGGCAATCCAGAAGGCGTTGCTGGAGACGAAAGACTATAATGGCCTAACAGGAAAGATCAGCCGATTTGTCCAAGGCGAAGTGGTCAAACCTGTCCAAATACAAGTTGTTAAAGACGGTAAGTTCCGTCGGCTTGCGGTGATCGACAATCCGGAAGTAATCACCCCGCCCACAAAATAAGGAAACAGTGATCAGTAAATAGTGATCAGTCAGATATACCCCCTCAGCCCAGTTTATCCACCAGACCAAAAAATTGGCAGCGGTGAGGGGCAACTGCTCACCGATCACTGCCTTCTGCTTACTGGTTTTTAGAATGCTTTGGCAACAACTCGCCAATGGAATTGCTATAGGTAGCGTCTACGCCCTTATCTCCCTCGGGCTGACAATGGTCTACGGAATCCTCCGCATCCTGCACATAGCCCACGCAGGCATCTATGCGCTTGGAGCTTACGTCGGACTCTTTTCTTTCAGGCTTATCGGCGACTTCTGGCTCTCACTCTTTATCGGCATGGCTGGGTCGGCTATTGCCGGATATATCGTTCAACGTTTCTTATACCTACCTCTTCTCCATTTGCCGAGGATAGCTCCGCTCATCGTCTCCATCGGCCTCTTTATAGCCCTGGAAGAGGCTTTCCGGATCGCAGCCGGCCCACACACCCTCACTTACAACGCCCGTGTGGGGCTGGGCGACCTTTCCATCGGTAGCTTTCGTCTCACGGAAACACAGATTCTTATCCTTCTTGTGGCTTTGGCAATTCTAATTTTTCTCTGGGCCTTTCTCACTAAAACAAGAACTGGCCTGGCGATGCGGGCCTGTGCCCAAGATCCTGAAACGACGTCTTCCTTTGGTGCGAATGTGAATGCGATCATTGCACTTAACTTTCTCATAGGGTCGGCGATGGCCGGTGCAGCGGGGGTCCTGATCGGAGTCTACGACAACCAGGTGTGGCCTACGATGGGGAGCATCCCGGCCTATAAGGCCCTGGCGATCGTTGTTCTTGGAGGTTTAGGAAATATCCCGGGGACAGTACTTGCATCGATTGTGGTCGGACTTTCCGAAACGTTTTTCATCGGGGTCCTGGCCATTCCTTTCCCAAGGGATGCCGTGGCTTTCATCGCCATGATTTTGGTTCTAATGTTCAAGCCCTATGGACTGTTAGGAAAAGCATAGGATTGGATATCAGGCCATCGGGAGATAGGGGGATGGGGAGTTAGGGAGATGGGGAGAGAGAACTATCGCTTCCCAATCCCCTCATTACCCCATTATGGGACTGTGGCTTATCCTGATAATCTGATTTCCTGATAACCTGAAGATTTCTATGATCGGCGGGTATCTCATCACGATTCTGATCACGATTGTCATCTATGCCATTCTGGCGCATAGTCTGAATATCATCACGGGTCAGGCTGGACAGATCTCCCTTGGCCATGCAGCCTTCTTTGGCATCGGTGCCTATACCGCAGCCATGCTTTATACGGAGGCTGGATTTCCATTCTGGATCGATGTCCCTCTGGCAGCCTTTGTTGCTGGCCTCATCGGAGCCCTTCTTGGGATCCCATGCTTGCGCGTCCGTGACGACTTCCTGGCCATCACCACCATGGGCATCAATTTTGTCGTGGAGGCCGTGTTTCTTTACATTCCCTTTTTCGGCGGAGCCATGGGCATCGGGGGAATTAGCCTTCCAAACTGGTTCGGAAGAGAAATGACAAAGGCCGAGTATTTCCTTCTCATCCTCATCGTCTTCGTCGTTCTTCTCCTCCTCGATCGATGGCTGGGCCGTTCGTGGATCGGATTGGCTTGGGCTTCGATCCGAGAAGATGAACAGGCTGCTGGTGCCATGGGAGTGGACGTCGTCCGATTTAAAGTGTTCGCTTTTATCCTGGGAAGTATGATTGCCGGACTCGCTGGCGGGTTTTACGCCCATTTTTTGACTTTTATCATGCCCCAGAATTTTGGATTCGGCCAATCCATTGTCATTCTTTGTATGGTTGTTTTTGGCGGAATCGGGACCCGCTGGGGCCCTGTGGTGGGAGCCATTATTTTAGGGGTTCTCCCGGAGGTTTTTCGGCCCATCATGGAATACCGCACCTTAGTTTACGGACTATTGCTTCTGGCCATGATGCGCTTTCAGCCTGGCGGCCTCTTAGGATCTGAATCTATTCTGACCAATGTATTGCGTCGATTGATTTATCGTTGGTCGGGTTGCAGAGTCAGTCTATGATCGTTCTGGAAGTGACAGAGCTAAGTAAAGAGTTTGACGGTCTGAGGGCATTGGATGGGGTAAGTTTTAAGGCCGAGGACGGGGAGATTTTAGGGATTATCGGTCCTAACGGAGCAGGTAAGACGACTCTCTTCAACCTGATTTCAGGGATCTACCCGCCATCAGGAGGAGAGATCAATTTTCAGGGGAAGTCGATTCTTGGTATGAAGCCCCACCAGATCAGCCGTTTAGGTGTTGGCCGGACTTTTCAAATCGTTCGTCCCTTCCAAAATTTGGACGTGGAGACAAACGTTCTGGTAGCCTACGGCCACCGCTGCTATCCTTCTCTCTGGAATTCAACCAGACCATTTCGACAACGCCCCATCCTTGAGGAAGTCGAGATACTCATCGAGAAGGCAGGGCTTCAGCCCTATGCGAAACAGTTGGCTAAGAACCTCCCTCTTGGCTTTAAAAAGCGTCTGGAAATTGCCCGTGCGCTTGCCCTCAGACCCCGTCTTCTGCTTCTCGATGAGCCCTCTGCAGGTTTGCGCTTTGAAGAATCGGTCCGGCTCATGGACCTCATTCGCCAGGTGCGGGATCAAGGCATTGGCATTCTCCTTATCGAGCACAACATGCAAGTTGTAATGGATCTCTGCTGGCGGATCGTGGTTTTGGACCACGGTTCTAAGATCGCGGAAGGTTCTCCTGATGAGATTCGCTCCAACCCATTGGTCATCCAAGCCTACCTTGGGAAGGAGGCATAAGGTGCTGGAAGTGCGGGAGATGGAGGTTTCTTACGGTGAGTTTCTGGCCGTCAAGGGAGTAAACTTCACAGTCGACGAAGGGGAGTTGGTGACGATCATCGGAGCCAATGGAGCGGGCAAGAGTACGATTCTCCGGGCTGTCATGGGTTTGGTGAAATGCCGCAAAGGAGAGATTTTCTTCCAGGGAGAGGATATTACTTTAAAGCCTCCCCATCACCGGGCACGCCGAGGCATCAGCCTTGTTCCTGAAGGTCGAAAGATCTTTCCGGACCTGACAGTAGCAGAAAACCTCCTCATGGGAGCTTATACCGAAGAGGACCGGAAAGCGATTCATTCGCGTAGGGAAGAAGCCTTTGGACTTTTTCCCGTTTTGAGAGAAAGACAGAATCAGGTAGGCAAAACCCTCAGTGGAGGAGAACAGCAGGTGCTGGCCATTGCTCGGGCCTTGATGTCTAAACCTCGGGTGATCCTGATGGACGAGATATCCCTGGGTTTGATGCCGATCTATGTGGAGGAGGCCTTCAAAGTGATTGGAGATCTCCATCGACGGGGAGTGACGATTCTGCTGGTGGAACAGAACGCCCGCAAAGCCCTTGCTGCGTCGGATCGGGGATACGTGCTCGAAACCGGCGAGATTGTGCTGAGCGATTCGAGTGAAAAATTGGCAATGAACCCTCAAGTCAAGAAAGCCTATTTGGGAGGAACCTGATATGGAAAGTGCAAAATGGAAAATGTAAAGTTCTGCAAGATCATTTTCAAATTCAAAATTTGCAATTTTCAATTTGCATGGTGAACTTAGACAGGGTGGTGAGGCATGGAGAAGAAAAAAGTAAAAGTCAAAGAAAAGGTGGAGACACTCACCGGCGTTCAGGTTGGGATCAAGGCACCTAGGGGGACGAATATCACCTGCAAGAGCTGGCAGACCGAGGCTGCATTAAGGATGTTGATGAACAATCTTGATCCAGAGGTTGCGGAAAAACCGGCAGAGCTCATCGTCTACGGTGGTGCCGGGAAGGCGGCTAGAAATTGGGAAGCCTACCATCTCTTGGTGAAGTGTCTAAGAAATCTGGAGAACAATGAGACGTTGCTTGTCCAATCGGGAAAGCCTGTTGGAATTTTTAAAACCCATGAAGATGCCCCTCGTGTGCTCATTTCCAATTCGATGCTTGTGCCCAATTGGGCCAACTGGGAGAAGTTCAGAGAATTGGAAGAATTGGGTCTTACGATGTATGGTCAAATGACCGCGGGGAGTTGGATCTACATCGGAACCCAGGGAATTCTTCAGGGGACATATGAAACATTCGCATCTGCAGCAACGAAACATTTTGGAAGGTCGCTAAGGGGCAGACTCATCGTCTCCGCTGGCCTGGGAGGGATGGGAGGAGCTCAGCCTTTGGCAGCGACTATGAATGAGGGGGTCTTCTTGGGTGTTGAGGTCGATCCTGCGAGAATCAAGCGCCGTCTCGAAACCGGATACCTGGATGTGATGGTTGATCGTTTGGAGGATGCGCTGATATTGGCCTTAGGTGCGAAAGAGAAAGGAATTCCTAAATCGATCGGTCTGGTTGGAAATGCAGCCGAGGTTCATCCGGAGATCGTGAGAAGAGGGATCGTGCCAGACCTCGTGACAGACCAGACGTCAGCTCATGATGCCCTGAACGGGTACATCCCTGCAGGACTTAGTTTGGATGAAGCCATTGAACTTCGGCATAAGGATCCTCAAAGCTATATCCGTCGAGCCATGGAATCAATGGCTGTTCATGTCCAGGCCATGCTTGAATTACAAGAGAAAGGATCGATTGTCTTCGATTACGGCAATAACATTCGAGCGCAGGCCTTCGAGGCAGGGGTTAAGGAGGCATTCAGTTATCCTGGGTTCGTCCCTGCCTTTATCCGTCCTCTTTTCTGTGAAGGAAAAGGTCCTTTCCGTTGGGCAGCGCTCTCTGGAGACCCTGAGGATATTTACAAAACTGATGAGGCTATTTTAAAGGAGTTTCCGGACGATGTCTCCTTAGCGAGGTGGATTCGAATGGCCAATGAGAAGGTTAAATTCCAAGGCCTTCCGGCAAGGATCTGCTGGCTTGGATATGGCCAGAGGGCAAAGGTTGGAAAGATCTTTAACGATATGGTGGCCAAGGGAGAATTGAAGGCTCCGATCGTGATCGGAAGGGACCATCTGGATAGTGGTTCGGTCGCCTCTCCTTATCGGGAGACAGAAGGGATGAAGGATGGGAGCGATGCGATTGCGGACTGGCCTATTTTGAATGCCCTGCTCAATGTCGCTGCGGGGGCCACATGGGTTTCTGTCCATCACGGAGGTGGCGTTGGGATCGGTTACTCTATCCATGCCGGGATGGTTGTGGTGGTAGATGGAACCAAGGATGCAGAGCGGAGGCTTCTGAGGGTATTGACGACCGATCCTGGAACCGGTGTGATGCGCCATGCCGATGCCAAATATGAAGAGGCCATTCAAACCGCAAAGGAGGCGGGAATTAAAATCCCAGGCGTAACGATCTATCAAAGGTAATTTCCCTAATTCGTAAATTTGTTGGACCGAAAGGAAGGAGAGAGGCTTCCCCTATAAATGCGATCGCATTTATAGGAGAAATTGAAATTTGAATCTCTGAGTTTTGTATAGTGTTTACATCATCAGAGGGGTAATATGAAAACTGTTACTTTGAACGGTGAATATCTCACCTTAGAAGAAGTGCAGGAGGTGGCTGAGGGAAGGGCCAGGGTCAAGATCTCACCTTCGGTCAATAGGAAGGTGAACCGTTCAAGAAATTTTGTTGAGAAGGCTCTCCAGCATGGTGAGAAGATTTACGGTGTGACGACAGGCTTTGGTTTTTTAAGTGATCAAGTGATCAATCCATCCCAGATTGAAGATCTTCAGAGAAATCTCATCCGAAGTCATTCCGTTGGAGTTGGGCCCTTCTTCGACGAAGTGACCACTCGTGCAATTATGGTACTGAGGGCGAATGTGATCGCCATGGGATACTCAGGCGTTCGGATCGAGGTGTTGAAGCAGCTCGTTGAGATGATCAACAAACGAGTTCATCCACTTGTTCCAGAACAGGGATCTGTGGGCGCAAGCGGTGACCTTGCGCCACTGGCCCATCTCACCTCTGTGTTGATGGGTGAGGGAGAGGCAATGTTTAAGGGCGAAGTGATGTCAGGGAAAAAGGCCATGAAAAAGGCCGGTATCCCACTTCTCACCCTGAAGGCAAAAGAAGGCCTTGCCCTGATCAACGGCACTCAAGTCATGACCGCTGTGGGTCTTCTGGCCCTCCTCAGAGCGGAGCGGCTTTGTAAGATAGCAGATATTGTTGGCGCATGCACCTTAGATGCCCTGAAAGGGACTCTCAGCGCGTTTGATCGAGATATTCAAAGGGTACGTCCATTCCCTGGACATCTTGCGGTCTCGAAAAACTTTCAAAAATTGGGCCGATATAGCAAGATTGCTGCATCTCATAAATTCTGCTCCAAGATTCAGGATGCCTACTCGCTTCGGTGCATTCCTCAAGTGCACGGGGCAGTAAGAGATGCCTTGGCCTTTGTTCGGAGGATTCTTGAGATCGAAGTAAACTCTGCTACGGACAATCCGCTCATCTTCCCCGATCGGCGAAAAATCCTCAATTGCGGAAATTTCCATGGGGAGGCAGTCGCCTTTGCCCTCGATCTGTTGGCAATCGCAGTTTCGGAATTGGGAGGAATCTCAGAGAGAAGAATTGAAAAATTGATCAACCCAGCATTATCCGGCCTACCCGCGTTTCTCACCTCCGAAGGGGGTCTTCATTCGGGATTGATGATGGTCCAGGTGAGCGCTGCTGCTCTGGTCTCAGAAAATAAAGTCCTTGCTCATCCCGCAAGTGTTGACTCCATTCCAACTTCTGCGGATAAGGAAGACCATGTCTCTATGGGAACGATCGCTGCGAGAAAGGGAAGGGAGATTGTAAAGAATGTGGAGAATATTTTGGCGATGGAGTTGCTGTGTGCTACTCAAGGATTGGGATTCTTGCTTCCCCTTCAACCCGGCATTGGCATTAAAGAGGCCTACCATATTGTTCGTGAGAAAGTCCCACCGATTAAAGGTGATCGAAGATTCAGTGAGGATATTCAAAAGATTCAAAGTCTGATCGAATCAGGAGAACTGCTCCACCATGTCGAAAGAGTGGTAGGGGGTTTAAGGTGAAGCGGCCAAGGCATCGAATTTCAAAGAAAGGGGAAGAGAGGTGAAAGTTGAACGATTAGTGAGGGGAGGAATCTTGAAGATAACTTCTTATATTCCGGGGAAGTCGATTGAAGAGGTTCAAAAGGAATTCGGCACCAAGAGGTGGGTGAAACTCGCCTCGAATGAGAATTTGCTCGGTCCTTCTCCCAAGGCAGTCGAAGCCATCCGGAAGGAACTCCCAAACATCTATCTCTATCCAGAGGGTCCCTGCACGGTTTTAAGACATGTGCTTGCCCAGAAATTCTCACTTCCGGAAAGAATGGTTGTCGTCTCCAATGGGGCTGATAATCTGATCCTCATGATTGCTTGCGCCTTCGTGGATGAGGGCGATGAGGTGGTAATGGCGGATCCCACTTTTTCTGTTTATACCAATGTCACCCAGATCATGGGAGGGAGGCCCATCAAGGTGAGGCTAAAAGATTTTACTCATGACCTCGATGGCATGTTAAGAAAGGTCAATCGAAAGACAAAGTTGGTCTTTATCTGCAATCCGAATAATCCTACTGGGACCATTGTTTCCCAAAGATCTTTCAACTATTTTCTCTCCAAACTTCCTCAGCGTGTGATTGTAATTCTGGATGAGGCTTATGGAGACTTTGTTGAGGATACTTACTATCCAAATGGTTTGGATTATATCAGAGATGGGAAGCAGATCATTCTCCTCCGAACCTTTTCAAAGGTTTACGGATTGGCAGGCCTGAGGATTGGTTATGCCTTAGGCAGAGGAGATTTAATAGATTGCCTTTATCAGGTGAGGGATCCTTTTCCTGTCCATCGACTGGCACAGGTGGCTGGAGTGGCGGCCCTAAAAGACACGACTCACGCAGCGAAGTCCGTTCAATTGGTGCATGAGGGGAAGAAGTATCTCTGTAAGGAATTGGATAAGATCGGGCTTGCTTATGTTCCCAGCCAGGCGAACTTCATCTTTATCGATTTCGAGCGAGATTCAGAAGAAGTTTTCCAGGCCCTTCTGAGAGAAGGAATCATCATCCGTCCTGGAAAGATTTGGGGTTACCCGACTTTTGCCCGAGTAACGATTGGAAGGATAGCGGATAACCAGAGGTTCATCAAAGCCTTAAAGAAGATACTCAAGTAAGGTAATTAATTAGGTTATGAAGTAATTTTTGACTTAATGACCAATGACTCAATAACCCAATGACTTCTTTGACTGAAGCTGATCTCATCATTAAAAACGCCGAAGAGCTGCTCACCCTCCCTTCCTCTTTTAAAGAGGATTCAGGTTTAGGAATCATCCGAAATGGTGCGTTGGCAATAAGAGGAGAAAAGATTCTGTGGGTTGGAAAAGGCGATCAACTGTCAAAAGAAGTTTCTTTGATTCGTGAAGGGCAGGAGATCGATGCAACAGGGAAAGTGGTGATGCCTGGACTCATCGATGCTCACACACATCTCATCTTCGCTGGGTCGAGGGAGCATGAATTCGAGCAGCGGGTTCAAGGCCTCTCTTATCTGGAGATTGCTGAGAGAGGAGGGGGAATCCTTTCGACCGTTGAGGCAACTCGTCGAGCCTCCTTCGACGAACTTTTTTCTCTGGGAAAGAAGAGATTGAATCGGATGCTATCCAAGGGGATCACAACCATAGAAGCGAAAAGTGGTTATGGGCTTTCTCCACAAGATGAATTAAAGATTCTCGAGGTGATGAAGGCATTACAGATAGATGATCCGATCGATATCGTCCCCACTTTCTTGGGGGCTCATACGGTTCCAAAAGAATTCGAGAATGACCGGAATCAGTATATCGATCTTCTCATCGAAGAGATGATTCCGAAGGTTGCTGAGAAGGGGTTGGCTGAATTTTGTGACGTCTTCTGTGAGGAGAAGGCCTTCACTCTTGAAGAATCGAGAAAGATCTTAGAGACAGGAAAACGGTACCGCCTCAAACCGAAGATCCATGCAGACCAATTGAGCGCGGGGAGCGGAGCAGAGCTCGCTGCAGAAGTCGGGGCATCTTCTGCTGACCATCTTGAATATGTCAGTCAAAGAGGAATCGAACGAATGGCTGAAAAAGGGGTCACAGCAGTTCTATTACCAGGTGCGAGTTTCTTCCTTTCCATGAAGAAACTTCCCCCAGCAAGGGAGATGATTGAAAGAGGAGTCGTTGTCTCTTTAGCCACGGATTTAAATCCTGGCTCATCCATGACTGAATCCCTTCCTCTCATGATGACGATGGGCTGTACGATGCTCAAGATGACGGCCAGAGAAGTGATCCAGGCAATAACGATTTGTGCGGCAAGATCGATGGGACGAGAGAATGAGATTGGAAGTCTGGATATTGGAAAACAAGCTGATGTTCTTATTCTTGATATTCCTAATTATAAATATCTTCCTTACCATTTCGGTGTGGATCATGCGGAATATGTCATTAAAAAGGGAAAGATAGTCTACCAGAGGCCGGCTTGAGGCTCAAAGCTGAAAGGTCAAAGTAATTGTTTCATCAACCAAACAAACTAAACAAACGAGAGAAACTCAAGAGACAAGATAGACCAGATAGGCGAGACAGACGCATTATCGCATATAGGCATTAACTTGTAGGGTATATGACTATGAGACTCCTGGAATGTGTTCCCAATATCAGTGAAGGTAGGGATGAGAAGAGAATCACCATCATCGCAGAAGAGGTGAAGAGGCATAGCGGGGTTAAACTCCTCGATGTCTCTTCAGACAGGGATCACCACAGGAGCGTCTTTACTTTCATCGGTGAACCCTTAGCGGTTAAAGAGGCTGCCTTTTCTTTAGCCCTCAAGGCCATTGAACTCATCGATATGAGGGAGCATAGAGGAGGCCACCCTCGTCTGGGAGCAGTGGATGTGGTTCCCTTCGTTCCTATACAAGGGGTAAAGATGGAAGAGGTGGTTCAATTGGCCCATGAATTTGGAAAGGAATTGGGGCGGAAAGGGATTTCCGTTTTCTTTTATGAGGAAGCTGCCACCCGGCCTGAAAGGAAAGAGCTACCTTCCATTCGAAAAGGAGAATACGAAGGATTAAAGGAGAGATTGGAAGACCCCAGATGGAAGCCCGACGAAGGACCTGAGACTTTCAATCCAAAGTCCGGAGCAACAGTGGTAGGAGCCCGATTTCCTCTGGTCGCCTATAACGTCAATCTCAAGACGGAAGATCTGAGCATCGCAAAACAGATTGCCAAAAAGGTTCGATTCAGAGACGGAGGATTTCCTCATGTGAGAGCAATGGGAGTTGATTTAAAAGAGAAGAGAATGGTTCAGGTTTCGATGAATCTGACAAACTATCAGGTAACCAATATTCCAAAGGTGTATGAAGCCATCAGAGAAGAAGCAAAGAAAAAGGGTGTGGAAGTTGCAGAATCAGAGATTGTGGGACTGATTCCTCTTGGCGTCTTAGAAGGCATTGCAAAACATTATATAAAATGTCCTGATTTTTCAATTCGACAAGTCATCGAACAACGGATTTTAGAATTTGAATGAGGAGGCACAATGGAAATAAGACGCTTTTTAGAGAAGCTGTCTTCAGACACCCCTACGCCCGGAGGTGGAAGTGCTTCTGCACTATCAGGAGCGCTATCTGCTGCTCTTGTGGCGATGACGGCAGGACTATCCTTGAAGAAAGGAAAACTTAAGAGAGAAGAGGCTGAAAAGACAAGAAAGGACGCCTTGGCTGTTCAGAGGAAAATGCTTCGAGCGGTAACTGAGGATGCAAAATCTTATGAAGCTGTGCTGAGAGCGTTTCGGCTGCCAAAAGATTCGCAAAAGAAGCGGTTTATTCGCACTAAGGCAATACAAAAGGCTTATCAAGGGGCGACAGCCATCCCACAACTGGTAGCTCAGCAATCGCTCCAGCTTATGAACTATTCAAAAATTCTCATATTGAAAGGAAACCCAAATGCTGTAAGTGACGCAGGCGTGGCTGCCTTTCTTGCTGATACCGCCTTGACAGGAGGGCTCCTCAATATCGGGGTGAATCTGGTTTCGGTGACTGATAAAACGTTTTTGAAGAAAATGAATTTATTGATGAAACAATTGGCAAGAAAGAGAAACCGTCTGATGAGGGATATCTTAAATACGCTTGTTGGGATAAAGCAGAGTTGATCTTTTTTTTCAACCTGTTTCTTTTTAACAAAAAGGGGCAAACCCATGTGGGTCGCCCCTTTGATTTTTTTGGAGCGGGCAACGGGGATCGAACCCGCGACCCTCGGCTTGGGAAGCCGATGCTCTACCGGCTGAGCTATGCCCGCACCGTGGTCAGATAGTCTATAGTCCTTAGTCAGTAGTCAGTCGTCCTTTGAATCAACCCAACTATAAAAAATTATTTAGAACTGGTCAAGGGATTTTCAAATTACCTTAAGCTCTCTCGGGAGGTAAGTAAGCACCTCCGCTCCCTGCGAAGTGACCCTGATCATATCCTCAATCCGAACTCCTCCCGAATTGGGAATATAGATCCCTGGTTCAACTGTAAAAGTCATCCCCTCCTGAATGAGGTCCTTGTTTTCCTTATTGACCACCGGGTCTTCATGAACGGCAAGGCCTATGCCATGACCTGTTCCATGGCCAAAGTACTCGTCACATCCATGTTTTCGGATATGGTCCCTTGCCGCCTCGTCGACCTCGTGGATGGGTATACCTGGTCGAATCTTTTCAATGGCCTTGTCATGGGCTTCCCTCACTACCTGATAAACCCTCTCCTGTTCCGGTGAAGGTTTCCCGCAGACGAGGGTACGTGTCTGATCGGAGTGGTAGCCCTTAAATCGCGAACCGAAATCGATCAGGATGAAATCACCTTTCTCAATTCGTTTGGAACTTGCTCTTCCATGGGGGAGGGCCGATCGTTTCCCGGAGGAAACAATGGTATCAAAGCCCGTGGCTTCGGAATCATTGCTCTTCATAAAGAATTCCATCTCAAAGGCGATCTTAGCTTCTAAAGCCCCTTCTTTAAGCATCTCGATGATGTGGAGAAAGGCGTTCGATGCGATATCAATAGCTTTTCGGGTTAAGGCCAATTCCTGAGCATCCTTGACAGCCCTCAGGTTTTTTATCTCGTGCTCGAGCGGAATGAGTGCGGTTTCTTTGGCTAACTTCTCTGAGAGGGATTGATGGAATGAGAAGGTAAGAGAAGGGGATTCAAAGCCCATGTTTCTTAGTTTTAGGTCCGATATGAGAGAAGCAATGCCATCGTTTTTCTTCTTGTAATGGATGATCTGAGATCCCTTGACTTCCTCGTCGGCTTGGGTCCAGTACCGTGAATCCGTGAGAAAGAACGCTTCTTTTTGAGTGAGGATCAAGGCACCATCGCTACCAGTAAAGCCGCAGAGATAACGGATATTCTCAAGGCTGCTAAAGAGGATTCCGTCGAGCTGACGGGAGTCCATTATTTTCCGAACAGACCTTTGGCGTGTCTCAATGAAGGAGTCTTCCATTACCTTCTTTTCCTTTTCCGGATGTTGGCCAGCCATCTCTGGAGGAGCTGAATCCCTTCCTCCGTAGAACGAACCCATTGGTCGGCAGGAGATGAAAAGCCCAATTTTTGACTCAATTCCTCAAGTTTTTCCTTTACCTCTTGATCGGAGGAATCTTTTTCAAAAAGGGCCTTATAGATTTCGTATGCCTCCTTGGGATGGCCCTGTTTCAAATAAAGATCAGCCAGCGTCTTTGTGATGATTTGGTCCATGGATAACCCTTTTTCCAAAGGGTTTTTAAAAAGTTAGAAGATAATGGTTTAAAAGTCAACCCTTCGGCTCTTTCCGGCCTAAAGGCCGGAGCTTGCCTTCGGCCCGAGCTCAGGCCGAGGGCTCAGGGTTGACCCTGAGCGCGCCTTTATCCCTGCTATAAAGAGAGCAGGGTCTGGGCACAGTCGAAGGGTCAAGATACTTGACATGGCATGGGATATAAACTAATATTTATAGGTTTTTCACAAGGATGGAGGCAAGTATCATGGAGAAGAAATATCTATTCTCACCCGGACCGACGATGCTACCGCCCCAAGTACTTCTCAAGATGGCGGAACCTATCATGCACCACCGGGAACCAGAATTTGAAAAGATTTTTGCTGAGATCAGGGAAGGGTTGAAATACCTGTTTCAGACGAAGAATGAGGTATTGGTCTTCAGCTCTTCCGGCACTGGCGCCATGGAGGGCGCGGTCTCCAACCTCCTTTCCAAGGGAGACAAGGCTTTGGTCGTTCGGGGAGGAAAGTTTGGTGAGAGATGGGGAGAGATCTGCAAGGCTTATGGGATTGAGTTTATTCCGATTGATGTGGAGTGGGGAAAGGCGGTTGATCCGGAGTGGGTTCAGGAAATACTGGGATCCAATCCTTCCATTCGGGCAGTCTATACGCAGGCCAGTGAGACGTCAACTGGCGTGAAGCATCCGATTAAAGAGATTGCAGAGGTTGTCAGGAAATTTGAGGATACCGTCATCGTTGTAGATGCCATTACGGGAATTGGTGTATTCAATATTCCAATGGATGAGTGGGGACTCGACGTGGTCGTCAGTGGCTCTCAAAAAGCGTTGATGCTGCCCCCAGGACTTTCTTTTGTTGCCCTAAATGATAAGGCCTGGAGGTTCGTTGGGAGGTCGGATTTGCCCAAGTTCTATTTCGACTTTAGAAAGGAGCTCAGGTCTGCGCAGAAGAATCAAAATTCGTTCACTCCCGCCATCTCTTTATTTGTGGGATTAAGGGAATCACTCGACCTGATTCGGAAAGAAGGCCTGGAGGCGATTTTTCGTCGACACGAAAAGCTGGCTGAGGCGACCCGTGTAGCGGTGAAGGCGTTAGGGCTTGAGCTCTATGCCCCTGATTCACCCAGCAATGCGCTGACAGCGGTTAAGGTTCCGGAAGGTATCCAAGGAGGGAAATTGAAGAATCTTTTCTTTGAGAAGTTTGGGATCACCGTGGCAGGAGGCCAGGATCAGGCCAAAGGGAAAATCATCCGAATTGCCCATCTCGGATATTATGAGAGGCTTGATATGATCATGGTGATTTCAGCCCTCGAAATGCTGCTGAAAGAGATGGGCTACGCCTTTGAACTGGGAGCCGGGGTGAGGGCAGCTGAGGAGATACTGATGGCCCCATAAAGGACAGAGGTAGGAGGAGCAGTCGTGACGACCTTGAGGTTTGAGTGATCCTCAATCGGAGATTTGGATTGGAAGAGATTAAAAAAGTGTTGGTTAGCGATCCTTTATCGAATAAAGGATTGGAGATCTTGGCAAGAGCCAAGAGTCTGAAATACGATATCAAACCCGGCCTGTCAGCGGAAGAATTGAAGAAGATCATTTCAGAATACGACGCCATCATCATCAGAAGTGAGACGAAATTGAAGGCCGAGATCATCGAGGCCGCAGACCGGCTGAAGGTCATTGGAAGGGCAGGAATCGGTCTGGACAACGTGGACCTCCCCGCGGCCACGAAAAAGGGCATTGTCGTGATGAACACACCTCAAGAGAATGCCATTGCAGCTGCAGAGCACACGATCGCCATGGTGCTTTCGATTTCGAGAAAGATTCCTCAGGCCACAAGCTCAATGAAGGCTGGCAAATGGGAGAAGAAAAAGTTCATGGGGGTGGAACTTTATAACAAGACTTTCGGGATCGTCGGCATCGGGGTCATCGGCTCGATTGTTGCGGATCGGGCAAGAGGACTCAAGATGAAGGTGGTCGCCTACGATCCCTATCTTTCGAAGGAAGCCGCAGAGAAAAAGGGCGTTGATCTGGTATCTCTTGATGAGCTGCTGAGTCGCTCTGACTTCATCAGTGTTCACACTCCTCTTACTGAAGAGACTCGAAATCTCATCGATAAGAATGCCTTCAGGAAGATGAAACAGGGGGTCATCCTCATCAATTGTGCCCGAGGAGGAATCGTCAACGAGAAGGACCTTTACGATGCCATTCAGGGAGGGAAGGTGGCTGGAGCAGCCTTGGATGTTTTTGAAAAAGAGCCTGCAGTTGACAATCCTCTTTTTGAATTGGAGCCGGTTATCTGCACTCCTCATTTGGGGGCCTCCACCGGAGAGGCTCAAGAGAATGTGTCGATCGCCATTGCCCAACAGATTGTTGACTATCTGATGTTCGGGGATGCTCGCAATGCGGTCAACATCCCGATGGTCAGTCCGGATATCCTACCCTTTTTGAGGCCCTACCTCCGTCTGGGCGAAAAATTGGGAAGCTTTTTGGGCCAGATTTCAAGCTATGCCATTGAGGAAGTCGTGATCGAATACCACGGCGATGTGGTCGAATATGGGACAAAGCCGATTACCATTTCGGTTTTGAAAGGCCTGCTCACGCCGTTTGTTGGGGAGACGGTCAACTTTGTGAATGCCCAAGTCATGGCCAAAGAGAGGGGAATGAAGATCACAGAATCGACCAGCGCCAAGGCAGAGGATTTTGCGAGTTTGATCGCCATTACAGCACGATCGAAAATGGAGGAGAACTATATTGCAGGAGCCCTCTTTGGAAGAAAAGAGTTGAGGATCGTCAAGCTGAACGATTTTTTCATCGAGGCGATTCCAGAGGGATATATTTTATTAGTGAATAATTACGACAGGCCAGGAGTGATCGGCAATATTGGAACAACTTTAGGCAACAAGAATATCAATATTGCCACGATGCAATTTGGTCGTGACCGAATGGGGGGTAATGCCATTTCACTGCTCCATTTGGATGCCCCGTTACCGCCGGGAGTCTTGGGTGAGATTTTAAGGTTGCCTAACATTATCTCAGTTCGTCAAATCGAATTATAGTGCTTTGAAGGATCGGAGGAATGGTTTGGCATGGCCAGTGTCGTCATTGTAGGAGCTCAATGGGGAGATGAAGGAAAAGGGAAGATCGTTGACCTGCTGACCCAGTATGCGGATATGGTGGTGCGATTTCAGGGAGGAAATAATGCCGGTCATACGATCGTCTTAAAGGGGGAAAAATTTGTTCTTCACCTCATCCCTTCTGGCATCCTTTACGCCGATAAGAAATGCATGATCGGGAACGGGGTCGTGTTAGATCCAGCTGTGTTGCTTCAAGAGATTGCCGAGATCAGAAGAAGCGGATACTTCAAAGAGGATTCGCAGCTGATGATCAGCGAAGAAACGCATCTCATCCTCCCGTATCACCAAAAGATCGATGTTGCCAGAGAAAGAATCTTCAAGATTGGCACTACTGGCCGAGGAATAGGGCCGGCCTATGAAGACAAGGTGGCTCGCTGTGGCATTCGAGCTGTTGACCTCTTGGATGAGAAGGTATTTCGGGAGAAGTTGGAGCAGGCTCTCTTCCAGAAGAATATCTACTTAGTTCAAATCCTAAAGGAGAAGCCTCTTGAGTTCTCAGAAATATTTGACGAATACCTTGGTTTTAAGAGACAGATCGAAAAATATGTGAAGGATACGTCGCTGATCCTTTATGAGGAAATGAAAAAGGGGAAACACGTTCTTTTTGAAGGTGCCCAGGGGACACTGTTAGATGTGGATCATGGTACCTACCCCTATGTCACGGCCTCTAACACAGTGGCTGGAAATGCCTGCGCAGGCTCGGGAATTGGTCCGACCATGATTAACTCGGTGATCGGCGTGGCAAAGGCGTACACCACTCGCGTGGGGGAGGGCCCTTTTCCTACGGAGCTTAAAGATGAGTTGGGGGAGAAACTTCGGGAAAAGGGAGGAGAATATGGGGCGACGACAGGGAGGCCAAGGAGATGCGGCTGGTTTGATGCAGTCATTGTTAACCATTCCATCCGGATTAACGGCATCAAGGGGATGGCAATGACTAAGCTGGACGTGTTGAATGATTTTGAAAGGATCAAGATCTGTGTAGGTTATCGTTTGGATGGAAAAGTCTGTCACCACGTTCCTTCGAGCCTTGAGATGCTGAAACAGTGTGAACCAGTGTATGAGGAGCTCGATGGATGGAGATCAGAGATTAAGGGAGCGAGAAATTTTTTGGACCTTCCTCCTAATGCGCAGCGCTATATTCGAAGGATTGAGGAATTGATTCACACAAAGGTGACGATGATTTCGGTCGGCTCGGAGAGGAATGAAACAATAGAGGTGACGAACCCTTTCTTGGGATGATTTCCTAAAGAGCTCTGAAAAACTACTTTACGCTCTCTTGATGACAGAGATTTCAAAAGAAGATTACACAGATTTTCCCGATTTTTCAATGCACTTCTTATCTGTGTAATCGATTCCTAATCTGGGTAATCAGAGATTTCTTGGTTTTTTAAGAAATTTCCTAAATTTTGCTTGACAATTCAATGACTTTTCTCTTAGTTTGAGGTTGAGAGGGCCGTTAACTCAGGCGGTAGAGTATCTGCCTTTTAAGCAGAGAGTCGCTGGTTCGAGTCCAGTACGGCCCACCAGTCCCCATCGTCTAGCCAGGCCAAGGACACCGGCCTTTCACGCCGGCAACAGGGGTTCAAATCCCCTTGGGGACGCCAAGGCAATATCAAAGGGTTAGCAAATCTGTCTAACCCTTTATTTTTTTAATCTTTACTCCAACTCGTTTTTGTGTTATGAAAACATGCAAAATTGCCCTGGATGGGATGAATCCCAAAGGATGAAAGCCTTGCCTCTATGGAAACGTAAATGGTTCTGGATTATTTTGGCGGCATTTGTTGTTTTCTTCGTCTACGAATACAACTCCCAGTTATGGACAAAAGTCGTTGAAACGTACAATGTTCTCCACGATCGACACCAATTGAAAATCATCATCCGTTCCTTTGGTCCTTATTCTCCCTTAGCTTATATTCTGATCCAGATTGCGCAGGTGATTGTTGCGCCCATTCCCGGTGGAGCCATTGAGTTCTTGGGAGGGTATCTATTTGGGGTAAAGGCTGGGTTTATCTATTCCATGATCGGTCTCGTCTTGGGTTCATGGATTGCCTTTAGTCTGGCGAGAATCTTTGAAAAATTGGCTGTTGAGAAGTTTGTTTCGCCACAGAATATAAAAAAGTTTGATTATCTGGTTGGCCACGAAGGTGTTATCCTCAGTTTTCTCCTCTTTTTGATCCCAGGCTTTCCGAAGGATGCCCTCTGTTACCTCTTGGGTCTGACCCCCATGCATACGGGTATTTTCCTGGTCATCTCCACCATCGGCCGGGTGCCTGGCACATTGATAGCTTGCCTTCAGGGTGGAAAGGCTTTCGAGCATCAATACAAGACATTTTTGATCCTCTTAGGAATCTCTGCTCTCGTGATCTTAGCCTTTTATATCTATCACGAAGAAATACACCACTTGCTTAAGAGACTGAAGAGGCTCAAACCATAAGGAAGGGGCGAAATGGCATCACCGGTGAAAGAGAGTAAAGAAGGAAGGTTGTCCTCGGATCTCGTTTTTGACCTCTATTTGAACCTTTTGACGGAGATTTGGGAGATCGCATCCGCTTTAATCGGGGAGGCCATTTTAGCACTTCTCTTTCTCTCAGCCATTCAAAAAAATGGAGAGAAGCATCCCTTTTTGCTTTCCCTGAAAGTATCCGAAGAAGGCATCGGATTGGATAAAGAGAAGGAGGAAGGAAAGAGGCTCTCTCCTGAAGAGATCCATAAGGCATTTCAGGGTGTGATCAACCATCTCACCCACCTTTTTTCAACGTTGTCGGAAGGAGTGATCAATAAGGAACTCTTTCCAAAGGTCTTTCCAAGAATTAAGGAGGCTGAGCGAATCATTTCCTCAAGATAGGAGGCATGCGTGAGGCTGATCTTTAAGAATCTGAACATCCTTCGATCTGCGATCAATGCGATCAGCATGAACTTTGATACGAAAGGGATCATCGAATCGGCTGGAATCAATCTTCCCAATCTGTTTAACTTCTCTTCCTTTGGTGTGCTCTGGAAGGAGGGCCTTGTCCTCTATCTCTACCAAGAGGAATCTATTCCTCCTCCTTTTACGAAGAAGGTGGTGGAGAACATGGTCAAGGTTCTCTCAACCTTAGGAGGGGAACCCATCGATGTCAACCAAGTGAACCTCCAAATAGAGAAAAGACAATCGAAGCTCGATCCGATGACAATCAGTCCACAGACCACGTTGAAATCCCATCTGACCCTCCCCCTTGCAGTCGAAGGAGAGATCGTCGGTTGTATTTCACTCAACAGTGATCAGCCCAATGCCTTTGATGTTCAGGACCTCCAATTCTTTTCTGTCATTGGATACCAGATATCCGCCACGTTAAAGCATTGTCAGCGATTCAGTTCGATCAAGACCATTGCCATTTATGATACACTGACGAATCTCCATAATCGGAGGTACTTTGAGGAGAGGCTCGGGGCTGAAGCACAAAAATCTTTTTTTAGTGGAACGACGCTTTCTTTGATGATGGTAGATCTCGACCATTTTAAGAAAGTGAACGATACCTTCGGACATCCTGTAGGCGACAAGGTTCTTTGCCACATCGCCTCCTTATTGAAGAATTCGGTTCGGAGGGATGATACCGTGGCTCGTTACGGAGGGGAAGAGTTCGTTCTGATATTGCCGGGGGCAAATTTGGAAGTGACTTCCAGGATTGCAGAGCGGATTCGAGAGCTGGTTGAAAGGACGCCTTTCGAGGGTGGCCAAAACCGGCTCAATCTTACGGTTAGCATTGGAATCTCCAATTTCCCAACTCATCGTGCGAGGTCAAAAGAAGAATTGGTGAAAATGGCAGACGTGGCGCTCTACAACGCAAAAAAAGGAGGCCGAAACCGAGTTTGCGTTTTTACCGGATATCCGGTTGAGTGAGTCCACTTTATCAGGGAGAGGAGAAACAAAAAAGGCACACCCCTAAGTGTGCCTTTTTTGTCAAGATTTAGTTCCAAATTACTTCTTTGGCGCTTCTTTCTTCGGCGCAGCCTTCGGTGCAGAGACTTTGATGGCGGTGGCAGTCATCTTGTCCCCGTCCTTCTTATATTCGACGGAGACATCCATACCGGCCTTCACGTCCGCAAAGGCCAGTGGTTTCCCGGCCTTGGTGATCTTTGTCTTTTCGTCGGTGGCAAAGGTCATCGTTTTCTCTTCT
>Ga0315309_1000534_pt1 | contig 23088 bp, 22 predicted proteins | sample TDP4_MG_FD_203080 | JGI IMG/M metagenome (GOLD analysis project Ga0315309, IMG submission 203080) | Freshwater sediment microbial communities from Lake Towuti, South Sulawesi, Indonesia - TDP4 | ecosystem: Environmental > Aquatic > Freshwater > Lake > Sediment | place: Indonesia: South Sulawesi...
GCTGAAGGTAGCATTCGAACCCACGACCACCGCCTAATTGTACTTGTGATTGGTTTACCAAGGCGGTGCTCGACCAGGCTTTGCCAGCGAACTGGCTTGTAGGCCGGTTCACCATGAGCTACTGGGGCACTTCGACCTGATGATCCAACTATCAATTTAGGCTTGTAGGATTCTGAAAATAAAAAACTTTCTCACAGGGATACCATCATTGGCGCCGTTTCTTTTCGAAGAACAAACTTCATTAAGAAGCCTGCTTAGATTCATTGGAACACCAGCTGATTGCTCGCAATACAATGCCAAGAAGTGTCATACCTACAAATCAGTGCGGGGGGTGGGACTTTCATTCGAGGTCAGTTCTCCTCGAATTTCGAACCCACGAACTCCTTTTCGGAGTGCACGCGACCATTTACCAACAGCACAAGGTCTGAGCCCCTCGTTCGAGAGTGGATCTTAAGTCCACCGCCTACAGACAAACCACTTGGCTTTGTCCGGTCTTGGCGACCCCCGCAGTTCCAATTCTGAAGTTTCTATCAATACTTGCCTCCTTTTTAAAGTTGCGTTAAGTTGGCAAGTCGAAGACATCGATACAAGCGATGGGAAAATGATTTATTTACACAAGTTAATCTTATTACACAACTAACCAATGGAATACAGAGGTGGAGAGTGCCGAGGTAGCTCAGCTTGGTTAGAGCGCCGGTTCACACGAGGTGAGGTGAAACTCATAATCAGCGCTTAATCTGGGGTCAGATGAGTCATCCGGAGATCGCGTGTTCGAATCGCGCCCTCGGCACCAAAACTCTTCTATTGTACGTTACTAAGTGCGATGATAGGCGGCAAGCGCAAACCTTATCGCTTCAAGCCAACACTATTCGTTTTGAACATCCCTCATAAAAGACTCTGATGATGAAGATAGTAGGAGAGAGCCACATGGCGTTTTCCCTTTCCCTCGAAGAAGGTACGTTTCTCGTCAAGCTGGCAAGGAAAACCATGGAGGCCTTCGTTAATAGCAGGAACAGGATGTCCGTTCCGCCCAAAACCCCTTCTAAGCTAATGACGAAATGCGGGGTCTTCGTAACACTCGAAAAAATCACTGATTATTCTCAAGAGCGGGAACTACGCGGTTGCATCGGGCGCCCTCTGCCAGATATCCCACTCGTTGAAGCAACGATCGAATCAGCAATAGATTCCTGCAGCGGGGATCCCCGATTTCTACCAGTCAGAACCTCCGAACTGCAGGGCATAATTGTTGAAGTCTCAGTACTGACTCCTCCTGAACTCATAACGGTCGACGACCCAAAGGAGTACCCTTCGAAGATAAAGGTTGGCGTACATGGATTACTAGTGGAGCGAGGATGGAACAAGGGTCTGCTGCTGCCTCAAGTCCCAGTCGAGTGGGGATGGAACGAGGAGGAATTCATCGCGCAGTGTTGCATCAAGGCAGGTCTACCCACAAGCGAATGGTTGAAGAAGACAACCAAGATTTACAGGTTTGAGGGCCTCGTCTTTCAAGAACTTGAGCCGAATGGGAAAGTAGTGCAGAGAGATCTCATGGGTGAAAAAGGAAAGTGAAACTCAAGGATTATTCTCGAATATCAAACGCTGCCCTGTCGATATGTCGAAGGATTCTGATTGAGATGCGTAATTATGTCGAGTGAGCTTGAAGTTAGGCTACTCAGGGAGAAGCTTCTCGAATATCTTCGTGAAGACGTAGGCTTTGGCGACATAACCAGTAATTCAATAATCCCAGCTAGTCTTCACGCTGAAGCGACGATTACCGTCAACTCTGATGGTGTCGTTGCTGGAATAAGGGAATCAGCATACATATTTCAAGTAGCTGGCATTGAAGTTGTGGATCAGGTTGATGACGGAGTGTGGGCTCGCAATGGCCAAGCAATATTGAGGGTCAGAGGAGCAACGAGGTCAATTCTAACTATCGAGAGAACTGCTCTAAACATACTGATGCGAATGAGTGGGATTGCAAGTCTGACTCATACCTTAGTTGAGGAGGCTCGTTCAGTAAATCCCAAGATTAGAATCGCTTGCACCAGAAAGACTACTCCAGGATTTCGCATCTTCGAGAAACGAGCAGTCGAGCTTGGCGGAGGCGACACGCATCGACTCAGATTAGACGACGCGATACTGATAAAGTCTAATCACACAGCCGCAGTCGGAGGAGTGGAAGAGGCAATCAAGAGAGCAAAGCTCAACGCGAGCTTCACTAAGAAAATTGAAGTGGAAGTCACCTCCTTGGATCAAGCTGTCAAAGCAGCGAAGCTTAAACCTGACATTTTAATGCTCGACAACATGCCTCCTCATGAAGTGGAGGATGTCGTGATGAGACTCCGTGAGATGGGCCTAAGAGATAAGTTGCTAGTAGAGGTTTCGGGTGGAGTGACACCGGACACATTGAAGGCATTTGCAAAGACCGGAGTCGACATTATTTCCATGGGGATGCTGACACATTCTGCCAAAGCCCTTGATATCAACTTGAGAATAACTAAAACATGGGTCCCACACGATGAGGAACGCCAATGAGTGGTTTATGTGAAGAGCGAACTTCTCTGAGACTCAACAACCATTTTCCTGATTATCTCTCGGTACTCTTTCATTTCGGGGTCTTTCAGGGGTCTAACTTTCGCAGCATGAACCACGGTTCCCTTTTGTCGTGACACTCCGATCTTAGAAGCTAGTTTCTCTCCGCCTATTCTCTCAGCAAGATGCTTCATGAAATCATGATCAAAACCAACTAGCGGACAGAAAATGGGGAAATCAACGAGACTACTATTGGTTCTGAATATTCCCACTTGGTCATTCTCGGAGGGGTCTAAGCGTTCTGATGTAACGATTCCCTTCGCTCCTTCTAGGAGGGCGATTTCATTCAAAGCCAAGGTTTCCAGATGCTCCTTGAAGCCAAGGAAATCAGTCTTTTCGATCATCTTCGAGAGAGGCATTTCGATGACTGGCAGATCGCCCACGGAGTATAACAACAAGGTGGACGCAGTGAGGTCTATCAATTCCTTGTTCTCCTTGTTTGAGTTGAACACTACGAGAATGGGGGCACATCCCCTCTTCATCATTAGCCAAGTTGCTATGATACTGTCGTAATCATTTAGACGCGAGACAACTTTCCCCTGACTTCCAAATGGTAGTCCCCCAACACCCCTAATCACTGTGTCATAAACAAAGCATCTATCCTGTCTGATCTCGATGAAGAACTCTTGGTCAGGTGAATCAAGGTCAACGCTAATTTCAATCTTGTTCTTCAGAGTCTCAATTATCGAGGAACCAACAATTCTTGCAACCTGGTTTGAGGTAAATTCATGTTTCCCGACTCTACGAACACGAACGGCAAAGGTGTTCTTCTGCCTCAACTTCTCCTCAGCCAAGTCACAGACAGTTCCCACTATATCATTGATTTCAGCCTTACATTCGGCAGCAGGGCTTGTCGATATCACCCCGAAAACCTTTGAAAGCGCGTCAGCCACCATCTCACTTTCATCGGTGTGGAGTATCAACCTCTCCCACGTATCCTCGATTCTACTTACCGACAGCCTGTCCACGTTGAGCTTGGTCGATATGTTCTGCCTTAACATCCTTCTTAGCGTAGCTCGCGTTCTCTTGCTTTTCAGAGCAATCTCACCGAACCTTACCAGAACAATCGGAAAATCCATCCGTCTACTCCCCACGAGCTGAGAGAGAGAACACGTATTCAACGATTGTCTTGGGAAGCCATAATGCTCTCTCAAAGCTTCCTTAACAAGGATAACCTCGTTGAAATCACTTAAATATGTTCTCGGGTACTAAGAGTTAGGGCGACCAGGGAAAATGAGGAGGAACAAAACCGTACGCATGAATTTGAACTCAGATACGTCGTGCAAGATCACACCCTAGTTCTCAGATCACTCAAGAAACTGGGTGCAAAGATGAAGGGAAAACTATCTCAGAAGGACTACTATTTCACGCCCCCTTTCCTCGATGTCGGCGAAAAGGGTTCCATTGTAAGAGTAAGAGAAGACATACACGAAGAAGGGAAGAGAAGGATAATCCTTTCGTACAAGACCCCAAACAGACCTGTAGGTGGCGTCGAGGCAAGAGAGGAAATCGAAGTGGAGGTCTTGGGCGACGTTCAAACACTCTTAGAATTACTCAAAAGGATCAAAGTCAAACCAATAGTGTCAGTAACAAAGGAAAGGGCAGAGTACACCCTTGCGTACAAGGGTGCTAGTTTCACTGTGACTTTAGATGAGGTTGAAACACTCGGTTCATTTGTGGAAATCGAACTCCTTTCTGGTCGAAAAGACGACGTCCAGAGGGTCATCGCATTAGGCGAAGAACTTGCAGCGAAGCTTAACATAGACCCATCGAGGAAGATAGGCCTAGGCTATCATGAACTCATGTTAATGGGAAAGACAACCAGGCCTGACCAGAATACCCTAAGTAAAAGCGGCTCAGGTGGTGCTTACGTAGGTCAATGAACACAAGAAGCACTACACCGAACATCATTTTTCTGGGTACGGCTGGATCAGGCAAAACGACAATGGTTCACAAATTTGGTCGTTGGCTCGAAAAGGCCTGTCGTTACAAAGTAATGTACGTTAACCTCGACCCCGCTTGCCTCGAAACGCCGTTCAGCCCAGACTTCGATATTCGCTCAATGTTCACAACAAAGAAGATCATGAAACGAGAGCACCTCGGGCCAAATGCCGCGATAATAAGATGCTCCGATCTGATGTCAGAAAGAGCAGAGGAGATTGCTCGATCGATAGGAGTCCTCGAAGGTGACGTGCGACTAGTAGATACCCCCGGTCAAACAGAAATCTTCGTGTTTCGTGAGTCAGGTCCTCGAATCGCGAGAGCGCTAACTGAGAACGGATACACAGTCTCTGTGATGCTTTTCGACAAAACACTTACGTCTACACCGATAGATGTAGCTACAGCCCAATTGATGACGTTAATAGTTCAACTAAGGATTGGCGTCCCAATGATAACAACGATAAGCAAAGAGGACTTGCAGCCCGATTCGGACATTAACGAGCTGCTTTCAAACCAGTCCCTGTTAGCTAGGGCTATAGAGAAAGAAAGAAAGGAAGAAGGCGTATACAGGGATCTCTCCCTGGAACTTTCAACTCTCATCAGGGGCTTCAAGTCACCCATGAGAATAGTAAAGACATCAGCTATGACAGAAACGGGTTTCAGTGAACTTCTTGACATTATTAATGAAACATCATGCGCATGCGGAGACCTGACCTAGAAAAGCGCCTCACATGTATCAAAGTAGATGAACTCTCGCACTGTCCGTTGACAGCAAAGAATAAAAAGGATCGGAAGAATGAATGATACACCTTCACACAACTCTTATATTCCCTTTCTGGCATCTGGAAAACAATCTACTGAAATGAGACCATCTCTCAAGAGTGGGCGATGAACGGTGAGTCAAACGCTGAAGGGAACAAAAGGCACTTTCTACGAATACGCTCGAAGCAGGAGAGTACAGCAAAACAACTTTATACTAATCAAATTCCCTTCCATAAGGGATTCTAGTCAAGCAGCAAGGCTGATCGGGCGGATCGTAGCGTGGAACGCCCCATCAGGACACAAGCTACGTGGGAAGATAGTCTCAACCCACGGAAAGAACGGAGCAGTGAAAGCAAGGTTCGAGCACGGGTTACCAGCAAATGCCATTGGGACAGAAGTCATCATAGAGTGATACCAAAGCAGTCCCTGACAACCCGAGCGCCTTCCTCCGTCCAGGGTTCCTACCTTATTATCAGAAAGTTCAAAGGGCAAATGCTAATAGGCTGTAGACTTTAGATTCATATAGGACCTCGAATGGGCTCGGTGATAGCGTCCGACACGTTTGAATGTCTCTTCTATTAGAGGCAAGATGATGACTTATAGTTACGCCGAGAGCCTCGAGAGAGTCCACCATCCTCGGATGGCTCTCCGATAATGCAGCTGCTTTCTCAAAAATAGGAAGTGAAGCGATGTCGAGAGATCCCTAAAATAGTCTCTTTTTCTCACCTATTCCCTACTTCTTGAGTCTTTCAACTATTTCCTTTTCCATCCACTTCTTGATTGCAGTGCCTGTGACCAGCGTTTTCAGGTCTTCATCTAGCTTTGTTGGCTGTATCACAAGGAGCCAGCCTTCACCATACGGGTCAGTGTTAACTAGGGATGGTGTTCCCTTGATTTTGCTGTTGACTTGGACGACGGTGCCAGATACGGGTGCCTTGAGGTCACCCACCCACTTTCCTGATTCCAGTTTCCCAATGCTTTCCCCTTGATTCACAGCTTTACCTTCCGGTCTTAGTCTTATGAACAGGATCTTGCCAGCTATAGCTTGGCCGAAATCGTCTAGGCCCACTTTCACATTTTTGCCTTCAACCTTAGCATATGTGTGATCCTTGTGATAGTGGAGATTAGCTGGAAGCTTCACATTCATTTTCTCATCGTTTTTCTGAAAAGAGAAATCAAATACTTCACTCATTATTCTGTGGCACTCTCCTTCTTGGCGCGGAGCTAGCTTGTGCTTCACTAGCTTGGTCGTTCACTCGTCTGATCATGTCGGTTCTCTATAGTTTTTTCTATAATATAAATGGATACACTTACTCCTCGAAATGAATCATAGAAAAGCCAACCCTAAAAGATTATATACTTCATGGTAGTGTCTCCCTTATGATATGAAAAACCTTAAGTGGATCTGGAAAACGTAGTGTAGGGCGACATCGAATCAACCTAGATTGGGAGGCTCCAATTTGTCCGCTGACATCTTCATGTACCTCACGGACTTGTTCATGTTGTTTGTGTTTCCAGGAATTCTGTTCTGCATATCATACTCCCTATTCCTTGAATGGATTTATAGAAAATTCTTTGCGGATCTCCAGAATAGGATTGGCCCAAGGTACACGGGTCCTCGTGGTCTCTTCCAGCCTCTGGCTGATTTTGTCAAGTTGATGGCGAAGGAAGACATAGTCCCAAAGGGCGCGGATCGTCTAGGTTTCACGGCCACGCCGATAGCAATACTAACGCTTGCTCTGACAGCCTTGCTACTAGTTCCGATGATTGGCCTCTCAGGATTGATAAGCTTTGAAGGAGACCTGATATTCGCCATATTTCTCATGACGATGATGGCTATCTCAATAGTCTTGGCAGGATGGTTCTCTGCGAACAGATTCAGCGAGGTGGGATCAGCAAGGGCAGGAATGCAACTAGTTGGATATGAGATCCCCCTGACGCTAGCGCTGATCGCGCCAGCAATCATAGCTTCGCGGCTCGATATTGCGGGCATAGTATCATACCAAGCTTCGCATGGCTACCTGATTCTCTGGGCCCCATTAGCCTTCGCAGTATACATCGTATGTCTACTGGCAGAGCTGGAGAAACTTCCTTTCGACATACCTGAGGCGCACACCGAAATCGTAGCTGGGTGGCAGACAGAATTTTCAGGCAAGAAGTACGCCTTCTTCCACCTCTCAAATGACCTCGAAATGCTTTTCGGTGCCGGAATAGCTACTGCTCTATTCCTCGGAGGACCAACCCCACCAATAGATGTACTTAGCTTCGGACCTGGACTCGAGTGGCTCACCTACTCAGTCTGGTTCATAGTGAAAACTATCATAATGGTACTCATACTTACGGCTATCAGTGCTCTGCTTGGAAGATGGCGAATAGATCAGATGATCCGTGGGGCTTGGAGATACCTAATACCGCTGTCAATAATCCAATTGCTGGCCATAGAAGCGCTGATGGTGTTTGGAATCATGCCGCTGTAGAAAACCTAGATTGTAGGAGGGAAGAAAGAGCTGCCACGTGTACTTCCTGGAAAAATCCTCAGAGAGGCTATCAAGAAGAAACCGCGTGCCACAGTAATGTATCCTTTCGAGAAAGCAGAAGTCTTGGAAGATTTGCGAGGCAAGATAGAACACTTCATAGAGAAGTGCACTGGTTGCGGTCTCTGCGCAAGGGATTGCCCAGCCAAAGCGATTACCATGATCGATGACACGAGAACCAAGACAAAGAAGAAACCAGAGTTCCACTATGATAGATGCCTCTTCTGTTCTCAATGCGAGGAGAGTTGTCCGACAAAAGCGATAAAACTAACAACAGAGTTCGAATTGGCCGGTACCGATCGTTCAAAGATGGTTATATCGACATAGAACATCCAGACTCTCTCGTCGAACATACTTCTCTCTAGATTTGCAATAACTTCATGGTGGCAGGTTGTGAGTTAAGGGCAATATCCATCTTCTTGAGAAGTATCACGCTCACCTCCTCAATCAATCCTAACAAGAGGATGGAACATACTGTCATCCGAGGTTCCATAGGTGCTCATAGTGCTAATTCACTATCTATCGAGAAGAGAATCAGCTTGAGGTTCCCAAATTGAAGATAGTTGTATGTATCAAGCAGGTACCCGAGATTTCCCAAGTGAAACTTGATCCAGTCACCCATACGTTGGTTCGTGAGGGCGTGCCTTCGATAGTTAACCCCTTCGATGAGATCGCCCTAGAGGAAGCCCTCAGGATAAAAGAGAAAGTTGGCGGAGAGGTAACCGTAATGACGATGGGCCCCCCTCAAGCAAGGGACGCTCTCCTAAGATGCCTTGCAATGGGTGCGGACAAAGGAATATTGCTAACTGATCGCAGCTTTGCTGGGGCTGATACCTGGACAACCTCCTTTACACTCGCAAAGGCCATCGAGAAACTGGAATATGATCTCATTCTCTGCGGTAAACAGGCTATCGATGGTGACACGGCACAAGTTGGCCCTGAGATTGCAGAGCAACTTGGGATCCCGATAATACCATATGTAAAGAAGGTCATCATTGACCCCGCTCAGAAGAAACTAGCCGTGCACTCGGAAACCGATGAAGGATATGATGTCATCGAATCCAAGTTACCAGTTCTACTGACTGCAATAAAAGGGCTAAACGAACCCAGATTGCCCTCTGTTATGGGGATAATGTCCGCAAAGAAAAAGGAGATAAAAGTTTGGGGAATGGCTGATCTCGGCGGGAACCCCGAGTCCTACGGCTTGAAGGGCTCCCCCACGCAAGTGGTTCAGGTAGCGACCCCAGAACCGAGAGGCAAAGGCACAATCATTACTGACCAGGATCCAAGTGTTGCAGTTAAAAAAGCCATTCAGATACTTACCGAAGCCCACATACTGTAATCAGGAGAGGAAGCGCAAGATGCCTGAACTAATCAAAGTCGACAAGGAAAAATGCACTGGATGCAGTATGTGTGTCCAAGTCTGTCCATTTAACGCTGCCAAGCTGGTTAACAAAAAGGCTGAAATAGGAGACAATTGCACTCTCTGCGGCGCCTGCGAAAAAGCCTGCTCAGTTCAAGCAATAACTATTGAACGTAGGAAGGCGACCTCTCCGGAGGAACTAGCAAAGCACAAGGGCGTATGGGTTATCGTTGAACATAGTGATGGTGAGCTTAGACGAGTTGTTCTTGAGCTTCTAACTGAAGGCAGAAAGCTTGCCGACAAGCTCAACGAGGAACTCGCAGCTGTACTAGTTGGCAACAAAGTATCTGGCCTGACAAAAACCCTAGCTGAGCATGGAGCTGACAAGGTTTATTTGGTTGAACATGAGCTTCTTGACAAGTACACATCAGATGGCTATGTCCACGCACTCGTTGGAGCCATCTCGAAGTATCAGCCCTCGATAGTCCTCATAGGAGCCACGCCGAAGGGGAGGGAGCTCGCACCACGAGTCGCAGCGAGACTCCAAGTAGGTCTGACCGCTGACTGCACGGGTCTAGACATAGACGAAAAGGGACAGCTATTGCAGATAAGACCCGCCTTCGGCGGCAACATCATGGCTACAATCCTTTCACCGTATACAAGGCCCCAGATGGCGACTGTGAGACCCAACGTTATGAAGGTTGGGGAAAGAGACCAGTTCAGAACAGCCAACATTGAGAAGGTAGGAGTAAACATAAGCCCAAGAACCATTAGAACGAAAACCCTACAATCTGTCAAAGAGATAAGTGGAGCAGTAAAGATAGAGGAAGCCAACGTCGTGGTATCTGCTGGCAGAGGCATCGGATCACGCGATAATCTGAAAGTAACAGAGGAGCTAGCAATGGTTCTGAACGGAGCTGTAGGCGGATCACGAGCAATAGTTGATGTAGGATACCTGCCGCACCACCAACAGGTAGGTCAATCAGGCAAGACAGTCTCACCTCGTCTCTACATTGCGATGGGCATCTCAGGAGCAATACAGCACCTCATAGGGATGCAGAGTTCTGACTTCATAATTGCAATAAACAGCGATCCTGAAGCACCAATCTTCAAAGTAGCTGACATTGGAATCGTAGGAGACCTCTTCAAGATTGTTCCAGTTCTTACCGAGGAACTAAGAGCTATCAAGAAGAAAGAGGCATGATTTTTCACTCGAATAGCTGCTATTTCGCAGCAGCTTCCATGCACTTCTGATAGCTTCGTTTCCGCAAAGATTAAGAACGAATATCTATCGATAATAGTTACGAGAAGGATCAAGGGAGTGATTCATTTGGATTTCAGTTTCAGTGAGGAGCAGGAAATGCTTAGACAGACTGTTCGTCAGTTTGGAGAAAAGAAACTTCGCCCCCGAATAAGGGAGATCGACGAAAAGAAGGAGATACCTGAAGACGTCATAAAGGGTATGGTTGACCTCGGACTATTCGGCGTCAATTTCTCAAGCTCAGTCGGCGGCTCTGATCAAGATCTAACTGCTGCCGCGATAGTAGTTGAGGAACTCGCTCGCGCAGATTTCACTTGCGCTACCGCAGTGTACTACCTTGTTCAAGTAGGTTGGGCGATGATGCTCGACAAGTATGGAACTGAACAGGCTAGAATGGAGATACTGCCTAAGGTGGTCAAGCAAGAGAATTTCTTCGGGATAGCCACGACCGAGCCTGAAGGTGGCTCTGACCTAGCTGCGATGAGAACCACAATCAAGAAGAAAGGGAATAAATGGGTGATAAATGGCGAGAAAGCGTATATTAGCGGCGTCAATGAAGCGATGAGGCTAGGTGGCGGGTACTTCGGACTAGCGAAGTCAGACCCAAATGCAGGTCACAAAGGTTTCACATGTATAGTTTTCCCGATGGGGAAGAACGTCAAAGGTCTATCGACTACACTTTATGAAGACATGGGACGAATGGGCTTGTCAACTGGTGGCTTCACCATGAAGGAAGTTGAGGTTCCGGACTACTATGTCATTGGACAGGTGAACAATGGGTTCTATTTGTCAATGGAGGGGTTCAATGCTGCGCGTGTTCTCGTGGCTGCCGCGTGTTGTGGAGCGGGTCAAGGTCTACTAGACTTTGGAATAGACTTCATAAAACAGAGAAAGGCCTTTGGTCAGCCTCTCGCGAAATTCCAGGGTATTCAGTTTGAATTGGCGGACAACTATGCGCAACTTGATGCAGCAAGACTCGTCACGTATAGAGCGGCATGGATGGTCGACGAATTCTATAGGAGCAAGAAATTCACATCACTACAATGCAGCAAAGCTGTGGCAGAGGCAAAGCTTCTGGCTCCGCTAATTGGATTCAAGGCGGCAAACGACGCAATGACCTGGTTTGGAGCATATGGTTATACGAAGGAGGGTTTGATCGAAGCTGGTGTGAGAGGGATTAGGTCCTACTCCGTCGGCGCCGAAGGGGCTCAGAATATCATGAGGATCATCATAGCTCGCGAAGTTCTAGGGAGGGAGTTCATGAAGTAGCTTTAGTCATTCGCCAGGATCAACCGAGATTCCTTTTTCTTCTATATCTTGATAGATTTTTGAGAGTTTGAATTGTCTTCGTGCTGCGGACGAGTTATCGCGAATGTTCGTCTTATTGGTTGACTAACATGTCCCATCGGAAAACCTCGTCCCAGCAAGGGTTCATACCTGTGGGTTCTGAAATTTCCAAAGTCGATGCCAGCCATAGTAACCAACCATAGCTGAAAACAAGCAGAAAACAGAAAAAGAGGAATTATTACGCCCTATGGGCGGCCTACAACAACTCCTACGATTGGCAATGTCCAAATCAAGGGATGCTCTCGTTTGAAAGTTCACTAATGATCTCAAGGATCGCATTCCTGTCCAGAAGCGGAGGCATCACAGAGCTAAGCGGGCTCGGGAGCACGCCACCATATCCGTCGACAATGTACGCAATGCATGGGCCCTTGGCATAAACCTCTTTAGGCTTCCCGCCGACAGCTGCCGAGACATCGACTGGGATACTGAAGTTACCCCGAGCCTTTGTAACTGGGAAACCTGCTACGGTATGCGAAAAATGCATCTTCCTCATTGACAAGCCGTATGGCACAGCAAGCCTCTTCTCTGATATCGCAGTTTTTCGGAAGAATCTTATGAAGAGGGGATACCGTGTGATAGGCCGGTAGAATCTTGGAACGAGGATGTAGATGTCTCCCTTGACCATGATCTTGAACCGTTTCGTTTCAAAGGTCTTGTCTGGCTCGATCTTCTCAAACTCCTGCATCACGAGTTTTGGCAATTCTGCAAATCGCTGTGCGACTGCGCCGCGGTCATTTTTCGGTAACGGCTCAGGCAGAAGGGTTGCCGCATCGGGGTTACCGTACGCCAATCCTTCCATGATGAGTTGAGCTGGGATGAGTTCGAACAGGGTGATAGCGAAGAGCAGGGCCACCATCGCTGGGAAACTCTTGTACGACATGTTAAATGAGTTTAACACGAAAATGAGAAGACTATATGCTATTGCTCCGAAAATGAAGCTCTGTCCAATCGTTCTTGATCTGCGATAAGACTTTATCTTTCCCAGGCCGATCCTGCGAGTCACTTCTGACATGCCTTTCGTTAACAGCAAAGAGGCTGGGAGACCCAGAATAAGAGTCGCAAACAAGCAGACTACCAGCAACAGTAGTATATATCCTGAAACCGCGCTTAAGGAGCCGTAGAAACTGCTAAGGAGGAAAAGCGCGAAGGCGGCGGAGAAGGTTCCGATGGGTGCGGTCGCGACTAGGACCACCTTTCTAATCTGGGTAACTCCGAGTTCCTCTCCAACCTTGGACAGGCAAAGCCCGAGCGGGAAGCAGAGTAGCAGGCCGATCTCGAAGAAGAAAGCTGCCGCAGGCAACAGGAGCGTAGCGCCATATTGAGTAAATTGAGGCGATAGTATGATGAGGACTGTGCAGACGCCTGACACGATAATCCATGAGGCGAGCACATAGCAAAGCTTCGAGGCTCTCCTCAGCATCGGTGCCGAATCTAGGGTATCACACTTCGCTTTGGACACCGTATCCCCTCAGCAAAGAAATGAATTAGCCGTCTATTTAAGTATTCCTTGCATGAGGCATTCAACGAAACCCAACCGCTCACTGTACCGTCGATGCAGTATGGGAATTCATTGTCAAAGACAGTAAAGTGACTTCTCTAAGAGGGCTTTTTGCATATCAGCCAGACTCTGTCAAAACCTCCCTTCCTCGAGGAATCCCCTATCTGCACTTGATCGGTCTTAGCGCGCTTTTCACCCTACGGCTACACCGAGGAAGGGCTAATAGAATCTGGAGTTAGAGGGATCAGATCCTACTCAGTCGGCGCAGAGGGAGCACAAAACGTAATGAGAATAATAATAGCTCGCGAAGTCATAGGAAAAGATTTCATCAAGTAGGTAAGCTCTGCTCTCAGACAATCCTGAAACAGACTGTTTCCATTTACTTTTTTCATTATTTCCCCAAAACATAATTCTTATATCGGAGGTTCTGCAACCTTCACGTAAGATGAGGGGAACTTTGCCCGACGAAGTCACATTCAGAATGTTCCTTGCCTCCATACTGATATGTACTGCGGCTATCCGAGCGTACTACGGTATCTCATCCAAGAGAGCAGGCGGCAGAATATCTATCTCGGAGAACAAACTCATCACGGGAATAATGAGTATCGTCGGCCTCTTCGGCGCCTACCTTCTTTTCGGTTATCTGATTTTCCCTGATACGGTAGTGTGGTCAGCGCTTCCCTTGCCATCATGGCTACGGTGGGTTGGAGTTGCTTTGGGTATCACTACGATTCCCCTCTTTTTCTCGGTCCATCATACACTTGGCAAGTACTTCTCCGCTGCGCTACAAGTCAAGAAAGAACATGTCTTGGTCACCTCAGGTCTCTACCGTTGGGTGCGGCATCCCATGTATGCAGTACTCCTACTGCTGATGATGACCTTCTTCTTGGTCTCCGCTAACTGGGCTATTGGTGTGACTTTCCTGGGTGTCTCTGCAGTCATCCTATCAAGTCGTGTGGGCAAGGAGGAAGCGATGATGGTCAAGAAATTCGGGAACGAATACCGTACGTATCAGCAGCGAACAGGCTGTCTGTTTGCTGCCAATTTCCTCTTACTTATTATTGTGTTGTGTCTGATAGTGTTCGCTATTTTGTGGTTGATGTCAACATTTATTCTTGGCTTCTTCTGATTCAACCTAGGTTTCTATTAGTCTAGGCTGGATTGAAGCATAACATCCAGTCTCCCTGGAGAAATAATAAAGAAGCAAGAAGAACAGATTGGCGAACACGGTGGGCAACGAGGTCTCCCGAGCTTATTTCTCTCTTCTACACGCTCTAAATCAGTGAAGAAGAAGGTTTTTGGGGAGAACTAGGCTCGAATGCCGACCAGTATTGCAGTCTTTCAATCATATGATTCCTTTGTCTGAAGTTCTTATTGGTAATTGCTCTGAGGAGGCTTGTCTCATTGCGTGGTAAGGGGCATGATTTACGGTGGCAATCCAAAAAAGAGAAGAGATACTCTACGAAAAGAGTATCGAATTACTAAGCAGTGAGGAACTAGATCACTTTATTCAAGACTTCCAGAAGCTCGAGCACCTGCATATTGCTACCCATCTGCTTTACTCCATCAGATAGATTGAGATAACAGAATGGGCACGATGTAACTATGGCCTGAGCTCCAGTGGCCTGAGCTTCCGTTATTCTTTCTTTCGCTGTTTCTATGGCTAGTTCAGGGTACTGGCTCTTGACTCCTCCCCCTGAACCACAACACCAAGCGTCTTCTTTAATACGGTACATTTCGACGAATTGCAGGTTGGGTATTGCCTTCAGAACGCGTCGAGGCTTCTCATACCATTCCTGTTTCGCCTGATCAGCTTTCCTCTGGTCAGACAGCCAGTTGTTGGATCCTGCGAGGATGTCTTTCTCGATCTGCTTACCTACATGGCGACCTAGGTGGCACGGATCATGCCATGTTACCTTCATGTTGAAAGGTTTACTAATCTTGAGCTTGCCTTCGGTTATCAAATCCGACGCGAATTCCATCGTATGCTTCACTTCGAATGGTAACTTGCTTCCTGTGACCTTTGGATAGTCTACTCTGAAAGTTCTGTAGCAGCCTGCGCAGCAAAACAGGACCTGCTTGAATGGCTTGAAGAGCTTCATATTCTTCTCTATGACTTTCTTGGCAATTGGCACCTGACCTGTTCTGATCAACGGGGAGCCGCAGCAAGCTTCGTCTGTGATGACCGTATAATTAACTCCAAGTTTGTCAAGGATCTCTTGCGTAGCCTTGGCAATTCCTTTCTGCCTGTATGAAGCTGTGCAACCTACGAAGAAGGCAACATCAGCATTCTTCAGGTTCTTCCTCTTTCCGTCACACCATGCTGTCCGATCACTCTGTTTCTCCTTGTACGGGTTCCACATTGTAGGATCATTCACCGAATCGCGTATCCCAGCATGTTTCGCGAGCGCCGGCGCGCCTGACTCAATGTACGCTGCTCTAAGCGCCTCTATAACGTCGACTGTTGAGATCTTGTTCTCGCACTGGGCCTCACAGTTCCCACAAGTGGGACACTTGAATAGCATGTCTGCCATCTCATCTGAAAACCTTAGGTTCCCTTCAAGGATGGCGCGGGCGATCCATACCTTCCCAGCATTCCAGTATGCTTCCCATCCGTACTCCTTTCCAGATGGACAGCCTGTGAGAGTTCCTTCATACAGTCTTCCTTGGTACTCGCCGATCCCCTGCCTGTCGGGTTCACCTGAGTAAGCGAATCTACATGCCTTGCAGTGGATACATCTGTATATTTCCTTTTGTAAGTTCTTCAAACTCTCCATATTCATGAACCTCCTTTATGGTAAGCCTAGTCTGCCTGGATGTAAGATCCCCTTTGGATCGAGTAGCTTCTTGATCTTCCTTAGGAGGCTGTGATACTCTCTTGCCTTGGCGAAAGTCAAAGGTGCGTGAACGAATGGGTCTGGTCGGTAGTTTAACCAGCCCTTGTCCAGGAAGATCTCGGTTGTCTCTCTGTTCAGTTTCGTGACCTTCTCTATTGACTCTTTGCTTGTAGCATCGTAACAAACGATCGGCATACATATGGCCTCACGGGCGTGGTCGATTGAGGCAACCCACATTACTGGTGGGAACCCATATTCTTCCATTTTCTGGCAATAGATCTCACTGAACTCGCCGCAGTCCTTCCAAGGTGTGTACCAGGTTATGAAGAGGAATCCTGCGTCCCACAATGCGTATGGTATAGCGATCTTGTTTGGTTTCAGTAGTCTTGAGGCGATCTGTTTCGGGTGAAGTTTCCACTGTGGGGTCTTGTGCCCAGTTCTCTCCTCATAACTCTTAGCTACCTCATCAATCTTCTTGACCGTGAAGTCCAACTCTTCCTTAGTCCAAGCCCACACCTCGAAGTTCATCCACCACTTAGAAATACCCATTTTCTCGTAAGCTTCATAACCATTGGGGACTCTCTCTTTCGGCCACCTGGTCATCACCAGAGGCCAATTTCCTCCCTGAACCATCACACAGTGGTCTGCTATTCCCATTTCGTACTTGGACACCTCAAGGGTGAGATCTTGCATGTCGTAGGGGTTGTCCATTCCGTATGCGACTACCGTCTTGTGCTCTAGGTGCGGCATTATCTTGATGGCGCACTTTGTTATGACCCCCATAGTGCCTTGAGATCCAAGAAACAGTCCGCCTATGTCAGGCCCAATACCCCACTTGTAAAAGGGCTTAGCTCCAGGCAGTGCCCAACTGCCTGTTCTTACTATGTCTCCTGTCGCCAAGACCACCTCCATACCCATCACAGTGTCAGCTTGTGGTCCATATCTGCCTGTAACCAAGCTGAAGCCTCTTTCTATGGCGTCTCCGAGTATCGTGGCTGCTGGCGGTGCCCCGTCTGGCACTGGTGGCGCCCATCCAGGATACTTCTTCTTCATGTATGCCCAAATTTCACCTGATCTGACACCAGGCTCCACTACTAGGTATCTGGCGTCGGTGTCGACTTCGATTATTTTGTTCATCTCTCCGAGATCCATGAGGATCCCGCCGGGTTCTATGGTTGGGCATGCAAATCCACCACTAAGACCGCCTGCCGCTGGTGTAACAGGAATCGACTCTTCGGTGGCGATCCTGAGAACTCCTTGAACTTCTTCAACGCTTTTCGGTCTGACTACGCAGTCAGCGACGCACGACTCAAGTCCCATGATGCCCTTTGAGACGTAAGAGTATAGGATTGGTTTGCTGGTTGTAACGTATTTTTCACCTACCACACCTGCAATCCGCTTAACGACTTGAGGCGTTACTTTATTGTATTCCTGCTTCTTACTCATGGAACTCTCCCTCCAGAAATTCTCCTTAGCTCTCAACCTAGGTTGAATAACAATTTTCTCAAGATTGAATGTTAAAATGAGAGTCCGCTTCCTATTTAAGATTTAATGCCTTTTCAATGACTCAGGTAGAGCTCGCAGATTTCCAAATATGTCGGCACATTCTGAGAGGGTTACAACTTCCGGTCTGAAAAGCATTGATGAAAAATGGAGGTCCACAACCAATCAACATCAATTTTATTACAGTTGCGTATAGAAATCTCCGTTGTGCAACATGACTGGTTGGAAGTGAGACTCAGAAGTTGCCGATCCACCCTGAGTTTTCTCCATCCTCTGTGACTATGTGGACGAAGGTGATAATTCTCTCTTTTCCTTTCGACCCGCCCAAAACGTTTTGGCACTCTATTCTGAAATTGTAGCCGCACTTGCCGCACTTGATCTCATATTCGTCCGTGGTGGTGCTCCAAGCCTCTGGGGGTGTGCTGGTGTTTCTTCCTGAGCCTTTTCTCATGCTTACCACTTGCAGTTCCTCTACTGCGCTGTTCCCGCACCTTGGGCACTCTTTCAAGTTAAGAGGCTGCATCCCTCTAGTTCCTAGTGGCGCATAGACGACGTCTGGCAACTCATCCAAGTCCAACGCGTGAACTCCCCTTTTTCAGATAGACCGTTAGTCCGTGCTAAAGAGAATCGTAAACAATTCTTGCCTTCAGTATATTTTGGTACCTTATCAATGTTTTAGAATTGCGGAATAAGATTCTGTTTGTAGAGGTGGCCCCGAAAATACTACTGCGAGTAGTAGCTTTTATATATTAGTTACAATTTCAGATCAATGCGCCAATCGGCGCTCGTTTTCAATGGAAGAGTGGTGAGATCTGCTACGTCAATGGAAAACGTTGTGGACATGGCGAGCCGGATTTTCTTTAGCGGAATCAGATGCGCTGTTGTAAAAGCTTTGTACGACGGTGGGCCTCTCAACGGTGATTTATTGATCCAAAATGTGGGTTTCAATCCTGCTTACACTTCGAAATTTAAGCAGCGGTATATTCGAACTCTTGCGAATGCCAATTTCGTCATGCAAAAGGGTGAGTCGTTCCTGCTGACCCCCACAGGGCTCGCAGTCGTTGAAATGGTTGACGAAGTAGGTTGTGAGTTAAGTCTGTTCAGCAAGATACACTATCTCTATACTCTGAAGGAACCGAAGACAAATGAGCAGCTCATGAAAGAACTGGGTATATCGCGGCGGGCATGCTGGGAACAGGTAGAGCACTTGAAGTCACTTGGACTGTTACGCACTCTGAGAACAACCTATAAAGCTAAGTCAAATCTTAGAACCGAGGAAATAGAAGACCTTCCCGCGTACCATAAGCGACTCCTTTGCCTAATGATAACTAAAGGACCACTCTCACCGGAAGAGATCTCATCGATAATGAGGCAGAGACTCAACAGCGTATACTCAAGGCTGTCCGAGCTCAAAAGGATGAATCTAGTCGAGCACTCAGAAAGTCTCCCTGCTTCCACGAACTCATTCCATATATATCATGAATTGACCGAGAAAGGAAGGAAAATACTGAGGAAGCTTGACCAATTGAATCGCATAAACCTCTACGTTAGCTTAACCACAGAGTACTTGCGCGACCGCAGTAACAAGAATGGTGGCAATTATAGTGGTAATGGTAAGAATGGAGGAAGAAGCTTCGTCGGTCCAACATTTGATGAAAGATCCGTTGACGAGCACGAAGTATGGGACTTCATAGCGAGAAAAACGGGTAACCGAAATGTCGACACTTTCGAAGTTAGGAAGGCGTTTAATCTCCTTCGACGAAGTGGCGTACTGTCCGGGCACAAGTACTATGGTTATACGGCATCGGCTGGTGCCGCCGCTACCGCTTAGAATCTTGCAAAAAGAGAGACGAGGGAATACTATCCGCTTTGGAATTCTATTGCAGTACGACGCTATGCTCCCTTTTCTATCTTGCCATCGTGCAGACGAATCACTCGACTCGCATATTGCTTCATTTCTTCATTGTGAGTAACCAAGACCACGGTCGTTCCTTGCTCTTCGTTGAGCCTTTTCAATAGCTCCAGTATGTCCTTGCCAGTCTTGCTGTCAAGATTCCCTGTTGGCTCGTCAGCGAATATCACTTTAGGATTATTCACGAGGGCTCTTGCGATAGCTACTCTTTGCATCTCTCCACCAGATAGCTCTCTCGCCCTGTGATCCTTCCTTTCAAGCAAGTCGACGGCCCTTAACATGTCCAAAGCCTTCTTCTCAATATCCTTCTTTTTCATATCGGTTGGCAACAGCGGAGCCATGACGTTTTCCATGGCTGTCATATCTTGGATCAAGTTGAAATCTTGAAATACGAAACCAACTTTTTCCCTGCGAAGCTTGGGGAACAGTCTCTCGTCAATCACCGTTGTATCGATGCCATCGAGTATAACCTTGCCGCTCGAAGGCGAATCTAGTCCGCTTAGGAGATTCAAAAGAGTTGTCTTACCACAACCGCTTGGACCAACGACAGCTAGGAATTCTCCTTCCTTTATTTCCAAGTTAGCGTTCTTTATGGCTACAACCACTTCACGGCCTCGATGGTACTCTTTAGAGGCATCCTTGGTCACAATCACACTATACGAAGATGACTTTCTTGAGGACATTTTCTTGAACCTCCCACATCTTAAGGCATCCGAAGAGCCTCCATCGGCTTCACGATGAGGATTCTGTAGTTTGCCAGCAGTATGCCGGGAATCTGCGCTAACACTACGGTCACGAACGATGGCAACAACATATTCCTAGCAAGGAGGACCTGCTGTACGCTGCCTGGTACGAAGAATAGAGGCTTAAACGGATCTCCAGAGACGTAGAATGCGAGTCCCGACACATGAATTCCCACTTCAATGAATAAGAGGAATGCAAGACATGACACGAGAAGTATCTCACCTATTATTAGGATCCTTATGTTGCTGTTTGACCACCCGATGCACTTCAAAGTAGCAATCTCGGTCTTCCTAAAGGCTGTCAATAGGAAACCGTAGAGGGTCGCCACGACCAACCCACCAAGAATTCCTGTCAGAATGTAGAGTGTATTCGTAGAAAGAAGAAGGCCCGTAACCATGAATATAAGAATAAAATAGATCACGATGAATGCCCAGAATCTTTTCTGCGCCCGCCAGGCCAATCGAAATGACTTGAACAGTATCCTTACACCGGCCTTCACCAATTTGACACAATCCTCCTTCTGCTCTGAGCAGTCTGGCTTTACGCTTTAATCTTCCTGTTCATGTTGTTCGTATATAGTTTTAACAACAATCCTAATATAAATCATCCCCTATCATTGCGAGAATCGGGAGAGTTTCCTTTATGGAGAAAAGGATTACCACGCTCAGTCAAGCCGTCAGAGAACTTGTGCATGACGGTGATCTCATGATTTTTGGCGGCATGAAAGTTAATCGTGTCCCATTAGCTAGTGTGCATGAAATCATTAGGGCAAAGAAGCGCAGCTTAAGGTTGATGGGTCTCCCAAATCCTCTCCCTGCCGACATGCTGTGCGGTGCTGGGTGCTTGAAGCGAGTTGAGTTCTGTTACATGGGTTTGCAGGGTGACAAGGGTTTTGCCCAGATGAGGAACTTTAGGAGAGGTGCAGAGGAGGGCACCGTGGAAACAATGGAAGAGATCGGATGGATAACAATCCAGCAGATACTTGCCGGAGCACTACAAGTTCCTTTCATACCTGTTAGAGGTCTTGCCGGCACCAGTATACTGGATGTCAGAAGAGACTTCAAGGTAATCGATAATCCGTTTGGGAAAGAGAAGCTTGTCGCTGTTCCGGCAGCGAATCCAGACGTGGCAATTCTTCACGCTCAGTTTGCAGACGATTACGGGAACGTGAAGCTTCTCGATGACGGGTTCAAGGAGGCTGAGAAATTCATCGCTTTGGCTGCCAAGCGAGTCATAGTGACAGTTGAGAGAATAGTTTCTCATGAAGAGGTCAGGGGAAGCACAACCTTGCCGTACTTTATGGTTGACAATGTTGTCCATGTTCCTTACGGAGCATACCCGACAGCTTGCTACAAGTACTATGAAGTTGACTGGGAACACATGAACTCGTATATCGAATCAGGATCCTCCAAAGAGAGCTTTCAGGAATACCTTGACAACTTCGTCTATGGAACAAAAGACCACAACGAATTCATAGAGAAGGCTGGTGGAGAAGGAATGATGGAGAGAATAAAATGGAAGGAGAGTGAATAGGGAACTTGGGCAAGTATGCCGAAGACTATACGATAGATGAACTAGTCTGTTCCACCATCGCGGGAATGTTGAGAGATAAGGAAATCGTGTTCACCGGAGTTTCGTCTCCCGTTCAGATAGCCTCAATCTACCTTGCGAAATCGACACATGCGCCAAACCTGACTCACCTTACAATTATGGGCGCCGTAGACCCGGAACCTAGATTGCCACCAGTGTCCAGCGCCGATCCTCACCTACTTGACGGCGCTGTGAGCGCTATCACTCTCTCCGATGTCTTCTGCCTAGGGTACAAAGGGAGAATTGACGTCGGATTGTTCGGAGCAGTTCAGATAGATAAGTATGGTAACCTCAACAGCAGTGTCATAGGAGAATATGCGAAGCCGAAGGTTCGCCTCCCAGGGGGGGCAGGCTCCGGATTAATGCTAAAGATATTCAAGAGGTCAATCATATTTAGATCATCCCACGACAAGAGAGCATTCACAGAGATGCTACCTTTCATCACGGCACCAGGCTGGACAAAGGAAGGAGGGCTCAGACCTGGAGAAAAAGACGGATTCGGCTACCCACGCATGGGTGGCCCGGACAAGGTTGTTACGAACTTGGCTATTCTCGACTTTGATGACAACACAAGGGGCATGAAACTGGTATCAGTCCACCCGGGAATAAGCGTGAACGAAGTAATGGAGAATACTGGGTTCGAACTAGTTATTCCAAAAAGCGTTCCTACAACCACTCCTCCAACTCAGACGCAAGTAAAACTGCTCCGTGAGACAATTGATCCGAATGAAATAAGAAAGATCCCGTTCCGAGAGAAATAGAGGCTGTGAACAGTGTAATAGGTTGCATGATGGAGATGCGATTGAGTTATCCACTCGACTTGTTCTTTGAATGTATCAAGTGCGGCTTATGCTGCAGAGATACGGGGAGCCATAGAAGGAAGATAATCCTAACACCCAAAGATATAGACAATATTGTGGAAGTCACTCACCGGATTCCGAGGGATTTCTATAAGGTGACTCACGCAGCTCCCAAACCTTTTTCTTACATCATGAAGAAGACTTGTGGAAGTTGCTTATTTCTTGACGGCGATTCGATGTGCACGATATATGATTCTCGTCCCTTGATATGTCGGTGCTATCCTTTCGCTGTTGAGTACGAACGTACCAATGTAATCGCCTTTACTACCTCATCGAAAGACTGCCCAGGGTTAGGTCGTGGAAGGAGGTTACCAAGAGGGTTCTTCGAAAAACTGGCCCAGGAA
>Ga0315309_1000536_pt1 | contig 23077 bp, 20 predicted proteins | sample TDP4_MG_FD_203080 | JGI IMG/M metagenome (GOLD analysis project Ga0315309, IMG submission 203080) | Freshwater sediment microbial communities from Lake Towuti, South Sulawesi, Indonesia - TDP4 | ecosystem: Environmental > Aquatic > Freshwater > Lake > Sediment | place: Indonesia: South Sulawesi...
TGATTGAAGTTAACCCCATGCTAATCGGGTTAAGAGAAACTATGTAGAAACATGGTATCCCACGTTTTTGAAGACCTGAGAAAAAATCTCGCAGCTTATAGAACGTGGTAATATACTCCAACCTATCTGGGCGATATTCATCATCAATCTCAGCTCTAGGTATCTTCGGCCTGCCAGTTAGCCTTATTATAGCCATTGCTTTAATTTTCGCCTCTGATTCAAATACAAGAAATTTTCTTTGTGTGATTTTAGCTCTAGCTATTTTCAGTATCTCAAAAATATCAATTTCATCCTTGTTAAGCATTTTAACTTGAAGTTTCTTTTTGCGAAAAAATTTGATAAAGTTGAATGAGGTGCGCCTAAGGAAAACAATGTAGATGAAGGAAAGTAAGCCTACTGCAACTATTAGAAAAATTGCAGCATAGCCGAAATTCCTTGTTGCTAAATCGGTTAATAACCATCGAACATCAAACAAGAACACAATAAATAACGCTATTATAATGGAAATTTTTGTAATTTTCTCTGATTGTTTCAACAATTTTTGATCAAGCCCAGCCGAATAGTCCTTTTGCGATTTCCTGTAGTTCTTTCCAAGTTTTGTCGAAAAATGATACAACAAATTTTGTTATGTCTCGTGTTACTCCTAGCATTACTGCCAATGTGAATAATGCTATACATATTAACAACCCCTCTTCAAGGAGCTGTGATGCAGAACGGTCACGAAGGAAACGTAAAATCTGTTTAATCAGCTGTTTCACTGAGAGTCCCAGTTTTCAGTCTGTGGGCGTCTATTTAAGCACCACATTAACAAGCTAACTATGTGACTTGGCTATGAAATTTTCAAGAATATGCTTCTCAAGTCTTAATTTCTCGAAAGCCTCTTTCAAGCTGTCTCCCTCTATGCAATGTATGCCATAAGATGCGGCAAGTGAACGTGTCTTCTCTCCTAGTTTTGGAACGGTTATAAAAACAGCTAACGCATTCCTCACATCTATCAGTTTTGCGTATAAAGAGACAACAGCCCGATGTTTAGCTTCGCTCGGGTTCACATCTATATCAATTAAAACTACTTTCTCAGTGACTCTAGGTGAGCGGGCTACTAAATCAAACCTATGGGTGACACCTGATGTTCCTGTTACGAAACCTGGAATCTCAACATTAAGTCCGGTGTCCTTTAGCAGTTTTTCCAAGGGGGTTATGTCAATAATTTTTCTCTTAATTTCATCTATACGTGACTTATTCAACGAGAACGCATAAATGTCCTGCAAGTTAGCATCAGTCACAATAAAATCCTTTCCACACGCTCGGCAAGTACAAAATTGTAGCGGAGAATCCAGATTTTTTTTACATTCCTCACATGTATAAGTCACGCCACGAATGGCATAATCGGTTCCCGGGCTTGTTAACTGCGATAGTTCCTTATGGCAGTGGGGGCAGATTAAACCCTTTTCGGTCTTGTATTCTTCTTCCAAGTCAAGATGTCCACAGTAGAAATGCTCTATGACTCGATGTTTAATTATTCTTACAGAATTACAGTTGGGGCATCGTAATGTAAACATGATATTAAAAGAATTGCACAATGGGCAGGATACGATTCTACTATAAAATGTCTTCGTCAAAATGTTGGCCGATGCCAATCGATTCAGCAAGTTTGCCGTTTCATTTGGTGGAAGTTCAGTAATTTTTTCAGCGGAGGGGTACCTAAAACCATAAATCGGATCCATAGTGGGCATAATTTCCTCTATTTTGCCCTCCAAAATCCTGTCCAATAGAGTTATGGCATTTCGATCACGGAATACACTGGAATTTTCTTCAGGCATAGTTCTTCTCCCTCCGCTGCTTAATTCACCTTAGAGACTCTGCTAGTAGCCTTTCAACAGCCTCTTTTATTCGTCCCCATTCCTCAGCATTGCGTATGCCAAGTTTCTGTTTTCTTTTCCACTTCTCCTTACCAGCTTGTCTATCAAAACGCCACTGCCACAAATATACGTCAATAGATCTCTTGCCAAACGTTTCTGTTGAGAGAACAGCTTTCCACCATCCCGCTGTCTTATAAATATTAATGCCTGCAAGGACCCTTACATTTGGATCCACTGGATAAGGTTCTTCTGCTGGTTGGCTCAACCTCTCTCACTCCATAAGTGCTCAATATAGAAGGTAAAATCTACTGTATAACTTTTTCAATCTCTATAAATCTACCATTAACGTGCACGCCTCTTTGTATATCCTGGCTCTGGGTGAGTCACTTTTCCCTCTTTTTCCATCTCCACTAAGATCCTCTCAGCTTCCTCTCTCCCCATGCCGAACTCTCTCTTCAGCGCCCTGTATATGCTCTCATCCTCAGCCATTTCAAGTTTAGCTATAGTTCTGAGGACATTCCTTCGCTCTGGGGGTATTCGCGCTTTTTTAGCCTCAGCTATTTTTCTCAGCTCAATCTCTGTGGGTATTTTTCCTAAAGGCCAAGCCTTCTCCATTAAGAAAAACTTTATCATTGCCTTATAGTCGCCTTCTCGAACAAGCGTGACTAAGCCTCTACCATAAGTTGGCTTTTTACCTGTAGCCTTCTCGTAATTCTCCACCATGCTACTAGTAATCCACTTTGGCAACTCCTCAGGCGTACCTACATTCTTTTTTCTTACAGACACATTCTCCAAGTATGTTACCGAAATTGTGTCATACATGTAACCCTCCAACAAGCTCTTCTGGAAAACCATAGTGTCCCCCTCCAACTGAGGGTAAACGGCTCCTGGCGGGCACATGCTCGCTTTAACCAAAGCCTTTCTAAACTCACTATCTATGCTTACCTTAAACAGCCATGTACCGGACACAGTGTCCTTAACTCTATAATACCGCACTTCTCCCCTTCTCAGCGCCCTAGCCACGAAGTCAAACCACACATCGCTCTCTCTTGTCTCCAAGAGAGCTATTTTCATCAATCTATCTACGTCAGCGAGCAACCCTGATAATCCTCTCAAATAGAGACGGTATTACCTATGATAACTTAAAATTTTGCAAAGTAACTAATGAGAAATTTGCCCTAATATCTCCTCAGGGCTAAATTCTTCACGTGACCTAACAGAGGCCTCTTCAACATAGAACCTAATCGAATAGTCAAGAGCGTCCTCACTAACAGGGATATAATCAAGCCTTGACTGAAAGTATTTCGGGAGAGACATAGCGCAAGCCAAACGAACTGCGCGATCCTCTAAGCGTGCAGAAAAACGGACAACCTCCTTCGGTATCCTCTCCAGAATAGCCTCCCGCACCTCACCGATTTTCTGATACATCTCAGATGTTATCATAACTGGCTTAAATTGAAAACGATCTTTAACTAATGGATGCTTTGTTTCTATGGCATAGATCAATGATAGGTGATCCCTAATTCTTCGTGCGCCTTTATCTATATCCACTTCACCTAGAGCTAATCTCATCTGACTCTTAGCAATCTCGACAAAACGTGATTTTGTTAATCTATGAAGACGACAAAGGGTTCTATCCTCAATAGCGTTAAAATTTGGATCTTGAACTGTCACCTCGTATCCCCGACCATAAACAGCCACGTTATAATTAACGCTAAAGAATGAATTGAAACGATATGGACCTATGGTTTCTCGGTGCAGCTCGTACTTTATTTCGCCTCTCTCCATAGCCAGCTTTAACGGCTCGACCATACCTTTGTACTTAAACCAATCATTGAATTCAGGGACTATGAAGTTAAACGTCTGTCCAGTGTAAGCTTGACCAATTCTAATGAAACGAGCTGGGCTAATTCCTCCAGCATATCTATTTCTGCCAGGAACTCCATGTGGTGGAATTTTCGCTTCAGGTTTCCCAAGGATCATATCTCTAGTGGAGAATGTTTTCCCAGTGCCAGGCTCCCCAAACAAGGCTAGGTTAAAACCTGTACTCATACCCGTCTTACCCTGCTCATGGGCTATTATCACGTTAGCCAATCCATATTGTTGCGATATGCTGAGCAGGCTATCAAAGTATAGAACTGGGCCGAATAAGTCTTGAAGATATTTTGCGATAAAAGAAATCGACGTTTCCTTTCCAAACGTTATTGTGTCTTGTAGGCGGTGCTTAAGTAAATCAGTTAGGTACTCACTCAATTCTTGATCCATTGACCTGATATACTCACGTTCCTCATGAACATAATCAACTTCAGCCACCTCGGCTTTAGTTGGAACTACAGCTGGCAACGCACGGAGCGATGGTTTTTCACCGAATTCCAACATCACTAACGGCATAACTTCCTCAAGTATCTTCCATTCTTGATACTCCTCTCCAGTATAGGAGGTTACTATTATTTTCAGCAGTTCAAGTTCCTTAATTATCGGGAGGGGATCAATTTTCTCTCCTGCGCTCTCTAAACTTTCTTTAATTTCTTTAAGATTGCAACTTCTACCAATTTGAACAATTGTCTTTAGAACCAGTAAACCCTTCCGCCCGTACTTTTCTTTCACCTCATTAATATTATTTTGAAGCATTTTCCATGAACCTGTAAGGGCAAGAGAACCATTTTCATATCTGTAATATTTGCCCCTGAAAACAACCCATCCCCAAGGAGCATAGTTATGGAAAATCTCCATAAGCTGATCATCATTGGTATTTGATGCGACCTCGAAGGCGGCTGCATCCTCGTCAACATCCCAACCGCTACTAAAACGCTCAAAATAGGGTAGGTTTAAGCCTCTACCCATCGCAAAAAGTTTAGCTTTAGAAAAGCAGCGCTTCAATAGTATTTTACGCTCTACGAGTTTTTCGCTTTCCGCCATTTAAACCACTTTAGGACCCTAAGTAATTGACCATAATTTTACTAAACTCATCCTGCGAAATCCAGCCCTCATCCTTTAATCCCTTTAACCCCTTAGTCAAAACTTCTTCTAAGTCAGGATCTGTAAGCAAATTTCCAGAAGAGCCTAACTCATACAATTCTTCTCCAAGCCTCTCGTCCCTATCCACCAATTCTAGGAAATGCTTAGTGAAATACTCTGCTAACTCCCTAGAGATTGGCTCCAGAAGAAATGAAATCTTAGATCTAAACACAGAAATCGCTCTTTTAATGCTCTTCAACACGCCTTCATAACTCTTGACTCTCATCTGTGGATAGACGTCATACCTCGCTCTCCTCTCCGACTCATAACGAACAATATAAAATGGAATACCTATCAGTGTAGTTTCATCCAGTTTCAATTGAATAACCATCCCTTCGAGGTTTGATTTCTGCAACCTCTTACTTTCAATAAGCTTCCCAATAGAATTAGTTATAGCCGAAGTCTTTGAGTTCAATTCATCCATCTCTCTCCCTCTAGCATTAATCTCAGATTCACGTAACATCTCAAGTTTCTTAATCTTGTTCAACTCGCCTTCAATTATCTCTTGATATTTTTCATTCAACTCCTTTACTTTCAACTCGCCTTCTATTCGTATTTTTTTAATACGTCTTGATACAATCAAAATTTTCTTCTTAACCAAGGAAACCTCCTTACGATACTTCTTCAACTCGCTGTTCCAATAAGATGCGGCATCCTTATTCTTACGACGCTTATAAGTCTCCTTCTGTCTAACGCACTTATCCACCTTCTGCGCTAATCTCCGTAATTCATGCTCATATCTAGCATGCTCTCTCGATGTGGCTGCTAATTCCTTTTCATCAGCCTTCGCAGCCTTCAATAATTCAGTGTCACGTTTCTTCTTTAAGTCCTCAATTTTACTCTCAACGTCAGGCTTTATGCGGTTAATTTCAACCGCATATTTCTCTTTCACCTGATTAATTTCTTCCAGAATTTTCTGATTATGACTCTTTGTTTCCTCTGTGAGAACAGCAGTAGCGCTCTTCAAAGCCTCTATGTCCACTCTTACTCTTTCCCACTCCTCAACTAGCTTTCTAGCTTTCTCTTGAGCAATTTCTTCATCAAACTTGGGCGATACCATTTTTATGTCCGGTAACATCCTCAGATTCTCTTTTCTTACATATCCTGAAAGTTCTGAGAGCAAGTTCTTATTCATAATAACAAAATCAACTGAAACCTTATCTTCACCTTTAAAACTCTCAAATGTTTTAATGTATTCCGCTAAAGTCCTCCGGTAAAGTTCCCGGTCGGTTGAAGTCCTCTTAAAGTCGCTGATGAAAGCCTCAATGTCAGGTATACTTATGTAAGCTATCGTGTTAGAAACCAGCCCTAAACCATCTATAACCAAGCAGCCATCTCTCCATGGAACTGCGTACATAGGATAATATAGTTTTGAAACAAACGAACTCCTTTCTAGGGGAGCCTTAAGCAATCCACCCTTACCTCTCTTTTCCTCAGCCAAACAAAGGATGGACGCTATCTCCATCTCGGAAGTGAAAGGCTTCTTCCTGTCTTCAGCATTCATCGTATAAGGCAAAGTCGAAGAAAGTTGTCTCATAGTCTTTCAATACTAAGTAGGTGTTCTCATTAATAAAAAATTAAATAAAATCACCCAACCAGACTCCGAACAGCATTTTAACCAGCCAATAAGACTTATACATAAAGTTAAATTATCCCCTAAAAATTGAACAAATTACTAAGGTGCCTATTGTTGGCTAAGAAATCAACTCGTTTAGATGATCTGGACATCCAGATACTTAAAGCACTAAGTGAAGACGCTAGAAAAAGCTCCCGAGAAATAGCTAAAGAGCTTGGTGTAGCCACAGGTACCATCTACAACAGGATTAAGAGGCTAACCAATGAGCAGGTAATCAAGGGCTACGCTACAATACTTGACGCCTCAAAAGTCGGCTTTGAACTCACAGCCCTCATTCTCCTACAAGTTGATGGAAAGTTCCTAATTGAGGTGGAGAAGGATCTCGCTGCGCTTGACGATGTTTACTCAGTTTATGACATCACAGGTGACTATGATGTTGCTGTAATCGCTAGGTTTAGAGATAGAACCTCACTGAACAAGTTCATTAAATCGGTGTTAGCGATTCCTCACATAAAAAGAACAGTTACAAACGTCGTCCTAAACACAGTCAAAGAAGATGCACGAATTAAGTTCTAGCAAAAATATTAATATTATTCAAAGAATAACGTTAAGCTAAACTTCGAGTGATACCGAGTATGGATCCTCTTATGCTCGCTGTTGACCTAGTGGTACTAGCTGTAACGCTCGCCGTCTGTTTTTATGCTTTCTCATTGACAAGACTTTTCAAAGGCGGTAAGGTGGTAGGATGCATATGGATTCTATTTGCCGCCTCTATTGTAGTGGCTGTTAATGAGGTGGTAGAAATAACTGCTCACTTTTTTGGGGCTTTTGTCCTGAACCTATGCGGGATCTATTAAATTTTGTAACCATATCTATTGTGGCATACGGGCTTTACCGTCTCAAAAAATGTGGTCTTCAGTGAGAATAGCGTAATTTTCCGTATTATTTGAGACATGCGGTTGATGCCAATCTACTTAAAGCTAGAAGTAAGGTGTATTAAGACATAGTCAATCTATACGCCTCTTACATGGACATACCAACAAATTGAGGAGAGAACCTTAGGTTGAAACAAAGAGTTGCCAAGCGTGTCCAAGAAGTCGAAAGATCACCTTTCTACGCAATTACTGATTATGCGCGCAGCCTCAATCTAAAGGACGCTATATTCCTAAACGTAGGCGAACCTGACTTCACAACTCCAAAACACATCATCGAAGCAGCAAAAAAAGCTCTTGATGAAGGTTTTACCCATTACTCTGGCGATAAAGGACTGTTAGAACTTAGACAATTAATAGCTGAAAAACTGCGTAAGGAAAGGAGATTCGAGGTCGACCCTGCAGAAGGAGTGATAATCACTTCAGGTGGCGGAGAAGCTAACTGGACAACATTAATGTCATTAATAAACTCTGGCGACGAAGTCATTATTCCAAGCCCATATTATCCGCCCTACAACACAACAGTACGCTTAGCAGGCGGCGTGCCAGTTCCAGTTCCACTCAAAGAAGAACTTGGATTTGAATGGGATCCAGAAGACGTTGAAAGGAGAATCACAAAGAAGACTAAGCTCATAATTGTATCCAGCCCTGATAACCCAACAGGCGGGGTCCTAAGTGAAAAATGCATTGGAGAACTTGCGAGAATAGTTCAAGAGCACGACCTCCTAGTATTATCAGACGAAGTTTATGAAGCCTTCTTCTATGGCGAAGAGAAATTCCTTTCAATAGCCCCAATTTCAGGGATGGAAGAAAGGACAATAATTACAAACAGCTTCTCTAAAACCTACGCCATGACTGGATGGAGGGTTGGTTTCGTAGCCGGGAGCTCAGACATAATTTCTAACGTCCTAAAAGTGCATTACGCTACAACAATATGTGCTTCAACAATTTCTCAGAAAGCAGCTATAGCTGCATTAACGGGGCCTCAAAGTTGCATTAAAGAAATGGCCGCTGAGTATGATAAAAGAAGAAAAATTATAGTGGAAGGTCTGAATAAGATCCCAGATTTCAAGTGTAGCATGCCGAAGGGTGCTTTTTATGCGTTCCCAAACATAAAGAAATTTGGGATGCCTTCTGAAAAATTTGCGAAGTATCTTGTGAAAGAGGCTAGAGTTGTCACAGTTAATGGGTCAGCGTTCGGCCCAAGCGGTGAAGGCTATCTTCGAATTTCATATGCTGCTTCTACAGAAAAAATTAGAGAAGCACTAAGTAGAATTAGGGAAGCCACAGAAAAACTCTAAAGAATCAACGGGCTCTGTTCTCATACACGGGGTAAGCGCCTAGCTATAATGTAGGCAAAAAGCGGAAGAAAGGCAAGTAGAACGAGGAAGATTGCACCGCTGAGAGTTGGCGTGGAAGCTGCTGCATACCAAGCTAGCACCACATAACCGCCCAAAATGAATAGAGCAACAGCTAGGAATAATATCTTCTCTATGTCTATAACAGGGCTCATTAAAGCGAGATCATACCCAGCAACGATTCCAACAAGTTTTCCATCATCAAGTACTGGTAAGTGTCGCACTCTATATTCACGCATCAACCTAGCCGCCTCAATTATTGAGGCCTTGGAGGAGCATGTTATAACTGGACTTGACATAATTTCTTTGATTGGCATTCTTTTCACATCAATCCCTTTTACAACAGCCCTTTCAAGATAATCACGCTCAGTAACTATACCTATCACAGCACTGTCTCTTGTAACAACTAAACTTCCAATTCCCTTGCCGCCAACTTTGCTTTCGGCCATCAACTTTGCTCCCTCTATTATTGGTCGAGAGACATCGATCGTTACAACATTTTTCGTCATGATGTCACTAATTTTTGACGGCGGCCTATACAAAATTACATCAGCGGGCTTTATTATTCCCAAATTTAATTTGGTTCTTGAAGGTTATGTAGATTTCGTATAGGCTTCTATGCAGATAGTTATCCTCATTATCGAAAGGGAAAAAAACTACGGCTAGCTAAGGTGTTCATGACGCCAAGCATGTGGAATGACTCGTATGGCGCAACTTATCACAACCGAGATGCGTAAACTTAAGGCTCTAATTTTTCAGGACGATGTAGATGCGGTCCTGAGATTTTTAGGTGAGGCGGGGATCGTCGAGCTCATCGACGTGCATGAGAAGATAGAGGCTTGGGGAGGAACGTTAAAACCATTTGAGGTTCCAGCAGAGATGTCGCAGCGATATTCCAGTATTCTTTCGAGAATAGAGCGTTTAATCAAAGAGCTCGAATTGAAACCGGAGGAGCTGCCTTCAGTTGAAAGGGTGCCTATACTTAAAAAAAGATCGGAAGACATACTCACCGATATTGAGAATAAATTATCAGAAATCGAAAAGCGTTACTCTGAAATTTCTGTTAGTTTAAAGGAACGAAAGATATTAACAGAACGATTAAAGGGTTTAGCAGAAACTTCGGAAAAAGTAGCTTTGAAAGAAGCAATAAGCGAACTGACAAAAAAACTAACTGAGGCGAGGATGGAGCTCGGTAAGGAAATAATGCTTGTAAAGGCTCTTACCCAGATGGAGGAACAGGTTGCCAACGCAAAAAGCACCGTTGGGGCAATCCGTGAAGATCTCTTAACTATACAAAGAACAGTTGAGATGGAGAAAGGAGTAACAGAAGCTAAGGCTCTTCTCGCAGCGACTGCCACAACCGCTTACTTGGAAGCTTGGGTACCCACCGCCCACGTGGAGGAGGCGACCAATCTGATAAAGAAAGCTACCAACGGCAACTGCCTGGTTGCAGATGAACCTCCAAGACCAGGTGAGAAAGTTCCAACCCTTGTAGTCACCCCGACTGCAATTACAGCTCCTGCGCCTACACCAAGTCTTAAGGCACCGCTTGGGCATAGACCTGCTTTCGGTGCTTATGCACGGATTGTTACAGCCTTCGGGTGGCCTAGCCCTAAGGAGATCGACCCAACGCTATTCATGGCTGTAACTTTCCCAATAATTTTCGGTATAATGTTCGCTGATGTCGGTCAAGGTGCTGTGATGGCTGCCTTTGGGCTCTTTCTCGCATTCTATAGAAGTAGATTAGAAAAGCAGATAGAACGAGGTAGAGCTAAACCTCCTGGGGATATAACGCGTTACTTCCTAATTTGCGGCGAGCTATTCATTTCATGTGGGATTGCCGCTATATTATTCGGCTTTCTCTTCGGTGAATTTTTCGGGCCCTCCGAGGTTATTCATCCAATAACCCTTGTGAAATTCGGCCCTGTCCAAATAGGCGGGTTCGATCCGCTTGGAAACCCTAAGCAATTCATGATATTCGCAGTGATAGTTGGAGTAGCCCATATAGCCTCTAGCATAGTTCTACGGCTTTTAACAGAAATTAAGAGGCATCACTACAAGCTCATCCCTATGCCCATGGCTTGGATATGGCTACTTTTCGGCGGCACTTATATGTGGCTTAGCTTCGGAGGAATAAGCAATCTTGATAAATGGTTCACAAGTCCAGCTTCACTAATTACATTCATCATCTCACCATTAGCCATCATCATTTTATCCACAGCTATAGCAGAAAGTATGATGGAGGGCCTCGCATTTGGCTTAGAGGTCTTCGCTGAAACATTAGGTCACACAATGTCCTACCTCCGCTTAATGGCATTAGGTCTCACGCACTCTGTTATGAATTATCTCTTCTTAATAATGGCTGGAGTGGAGCACGGGCTTATTCCGCTTACTGGTATTCCAATAATTGCTGCAGGCACTTTCTTAGTAATGATCTTTGAAGGTCTAGCTGTGTTCATACACACTCTCCGTCTACATTGGGTCGAGTGGTTTTCAGCCTTCTTTAGGGGAGAGGGGCTTCCTCCTACCGCGGCTATCCCTGCTCCCATTGTTCGGGGAGCTCCATTTAAAGCATTTAAGTTTGAGCGCTCATAGTTATAGCTTGGCGTAAATATCGTGGATGAATGAAAAGTGTTAGCTCCAATTGTGGTTGCTTTAGTTTGTGTTGCGCTAACAATACTTGTGCCTCTAGTTTGTGCTGTGTATGCGATTATAACTTGCGGGACCTCATTGGCCAGCATTGGAGTTCAGAAACCTGAAATTCTCACAAAGGCTGTTATTGTTGTTGTACTAGCGGAAGCGCTTGCAATCTACGGGCTACTAGTCTCATTCATGCTCCTAGCAAAGCTAGATGTTCTATCATCTTCACCTCAAGTGGATGTAGCGTTAACAAAGGCTATTTTTGCAACGATTGTTATGTGCGCCGCAGCTACCATAGCCATGATGGGCATAGTTCACACGGGATCCGCTATGGCTGGCGCAATGGTGGAAAGACCTGAAACATTCTCAGGGAACGTGGTGTCTGTGGTTCTTGCCGACGCCCTTGCAATTTACGGTCTTCTAATATCATTCATGATAATCGCTAAAATTTAGCTGAGGGAGGGAATACGACCACAAAGGAGGTTCCCGACTACTACCTCTCCTACAAGAAACTGAAAGAAATGAAATCAGAGGAGCCCCTCGCACAGACTCCAGAATATAAAATTCTCGCTCAACGATATCCACATATAGCTGAATTCATTCGTTTAGAGAAGGAACGGGAGAAATTAGTTAAGGCATTAAAAACCGTGAAGGATAAGAAAGAACAGTTCCGAATCCGAAGGGAAATCATAGATATAGAAAGGCGACTAAAACATGAAAAGTTTCTGGGACGCCGATTAGGAGAAGAGATTCTAAAGCCCAAGGAACTTGGAGTTAAAGTAAAAAAGCGTCCCTCATTCAGGGTACCCATTACTCGTAAAATTTCTATTATCAAATCAATAACTGTAAACTTGTTTTCTAAACTAAGATTTCAAATTATAACCAGCATACTCAGAGCTACTAGTTTCATTTCCAAACTCAAAGTCCAAGTTACGAATTCCATTTTAAAACTAAAGGCTCGAATTATACATGCCATCCTCAAAGCGAAATTTCAAATAATCATTGCGGCGTTAGCTGCAGCCACAGCCGCTGCGTTATCTACAATCATAGCTCTAACTCTAGCCACCACCCTATCCATGGCATTGATTTTGGCTGTATTCCTATCAACAATTCTCGTTGTAGTTTTAGCGGTGGCCATGGCCACAGCCTTGGTCCTCCTCATCAATGAAAGGCAAAGACTTGTGAATGGAATAATCAAGCTGAGCGGGATATGCGCATTTAAAACATGGATGAGCATACCTAGCGTTTCCTATAGGTCAAAATTTAGAGCTTTCTTTTGGTGGTCAATTTTCACGGAAGCGCCAAAGGATGTACGGAGGTTATACATTCGAAATTATAGATTAAAATATGGATTTCTTCTAAAGAAGCAATGGATTAAAATATTACAGAAACCTCGCATTTTCAGAGAATTTTTAGTAAAGCAACCAGTGAACATCAGGTTATCCGTTAGGGAACATCAATTAAGGTCTATGTTTGCTCTGAAGACTCGGTTAAGGAAAATCCTTGTGAACTACAACTCATTTACCAAGATGTTAAGCAACATGCGGCTGCGTAGGCGAGATGGCATGTTTATGTCCCCGTTTTTCCATGATACAAAAACTCTTGACGTATCATCTAGGGGTTCGAAAATAATGAGGCATATACGGCTGTGGTTCAGGATAAAGAGAAAACGCTTGCTTTCATCTTGATTAAAAATGGAGCGCCGAACATTTCTTCTCTAAATGAATGTTGAAAGCAAAGAAGATAGATCGGTTTCAGGGAGTATTAAGTGGTTTTTTATCCAGTCCGAAGGAAACCTATCTTCCGTTCCTTTAACAATGGTCCTTAAGTTTCTTATTTCAAGCCACTTTAAGTCTAGGTATGCCATAACAAAACCCGCATGTAATATAGACTTGTATCGCGTTAATACATTCAAGTTCCTTATAACTGCTCTATCTAATACATCTTCAACTCTTGACAATGCCTTTGATTCCTGATACTCTCTTAATCTAGCGGGAGGCACCTTTTTCAAAGTGTTCTCAACAGGTACCAGGGACTTAACTTCATCGTACTCCTTTAGGGCTTTAGTTAACGCATCTTCATACAGATCTACCATCAACAGTTTTGCCGTTGACAAGAGTGTTTCTAGGCATCCTCTTACGCCTGTTGTCCTTAAGGCACTTTCAAAGTCCTCTCGCGCAAATCGATAAAATACGGGTATGATGTATCCTCCAATGTCCTTTATTCCTACTGATTTGCATCTCAAAGCAATTTTAACATTTAACAAGTCAATTTCAGTCCCTAACAACTCCCTCACAATTTTTTTATCTATGCCATGGAGTTTCTTCGTTGCCTTCCAGCATTCCCAGTAAACATATTTATTTAAGGCTGTTTCAAAAGGCTCCACTCTTTTATGTTCGAGAACGTTTTTCAAATCCTCTAACGGAAGAGAGATCCAAATTTCTCTATATTTTTTAAACACTCTTCCAATAAGCTCGCCGTACTCTGTCCCGGATAAAAACCGAACTATATCCCCTATGTTTCTTGCTTTTTCAAAAATTTCTAGGCACATTTCCTCGGGGATGTTCTTTGTGGGTGTTATGTGTAACATAACTTCGTTTAAATCTATCCCAGCCATTTTCGCTCTCAAAAGAGTTAAAATATTTTCAACTTCGATCCTCCTTAGTATAGCAGAGATTAAGAGTCCAATTACCTTCGGGGATTCCGCAATAAGTTCGTAGCAAGTTCTTACGAAATTTTGCTTTAGAGCTTTTTCAGCAAGTGCAGCTTTTAACTGGTCTGGCGGAATGGAGGAGACGTCATCACTATAAGTGGTTTTTCCTAAAAATGCGTGAATTTTCTCTAAATTACAGCCGACTAGGGAAAGTAAATCTTCTTTTGCAATCAATTTATATTTTGGGAAAGACAAAAGGTCGGCGATTAAATCCTCAAATCTCGCAGACATTTTTCCGGCTCCTCACTGCGGTGAGTCGCTTCTTGAAGATTTTTTTAGAAATTTAGAAATGTAGATTATTATTACGATAATCCAACCGAAGAAGATTCCACTTATTGCGCCCTTAGCTGCTTCTGTGGGTCCATGGGCATATCCAATAAAGAAGCCAGCCAGTCCCGTGATTAGGAGAATAAAAGCGAGGAGGGAGCCTCCTGAAATGAGAACCTGGGGTAACGGTTTCTCAGTCCTTTCCGGAAACTTAAATCGACTCTTAATAGTCCTCATGAAAGTTTTCAACCGCATTTTTTCAATTTTAACAGCCTCCTGAGGGGCGGTTTTAGTCTCCTTTTTAAGAGGAGGCGGGAGAACGATAATTTCTTGAGGCTGCGTCTTTCTCTTCCCGATAACTCTGGCAAGTTTTATCCAAGAGAACCGGGTTTTGACAACTCTCCATGGCTTAACCATTTTTGGAGGTGGAGGGGCTTCTAGTGGAACTTGCACCTTACGTACTTCAATCTTTACCTTAAATGGAACATTTGCTATACATTCGAACAGAACTTTAGAATAAACTGGGGCGTCAGGATTTCTGCTGTTTATGTCGCAAGCCGCTCTTAGAACCCTTAATGGAATCCACTCCTCTCCCCTAAGCCATCTCTCTACTACCATGCGGTCTCTTCTTGTATATCTTGCAAACTCTTCTAGGCCGATTTCTTTCACGGCCAACTTTAACGTTTCAATGATCCTAGCCCTAGGCTCTATAACTACTTCTTCATTATCCATAAACAATACCAAATAGAATAACTCTCTAGGGGGTTATTACTAAACTTTATTTTAAATGCATCCTCACGTGGTCTCGTTGACGCCTTAACTATTTTTAAGTAGGCTTTTTGAAAAATTTGAAAAAGTAAATGAACGCAACTGAGATCCATCCTAAGAACATTCCGACAAGCGCACCTATAGCAGCCTCAGTGGGTCCATAACTATACCCTAGGAAGAAGCCAACTACTCCTGTAAAGAGAATTAGGAAAGAGAGAGCTGTGCCCCAAGAAACAAGAGATTCCATATTTCTTCTCTTAATCTCCTCCGGCACTTCGACTCTCTTTTCCTTTCTGATAGGTGGGCGACTCTCAGTAACGCCTTTTAATGAGACTTTGAACGCAGCACCTGCCATACATTCAAATAGAACTTTAGAGTGATTAGGCGCATTTGGGTTAGTGGTGTTTATGTTGCAAGCCTCTCTGACAACTCTTAGGGGGATCCATTCTTCCCCGTTAAGCCACCTCTCTAGGAGCTGAGGGTTCGCACCAGTTCGCCTTAAGAAATCATTTAAACCTGTTTCAGCCACAGCAAGCCTTAATGCTTCAACAACTTTCTCTTTTGGTTCTATAATTACCTCAGAAACCTCGCCTTCAGACATGAGTCATCACTGAATGTAGATTACTCATCTAACTTACAAGCTTTTAGTCAAGTTTCTTAAATAACAATTCCTTATTTATCTTAAAATCAATTCCGTATAATGGAAGAATCTTATTGAACAAACTCATTAAACAAGACGATGACGTTCTTCTTCATCTGGATAGACGTAGAACTTACTTGATCAAAATAAAGAAAGGGCAGGTTCTTCACACTCATAAGGGCTTCATCCATCATGACGACATCATTGGCAGAAGTTATGGGGAGCGAATTAAGTCAAATCTCGGTGTTGAATTCGTTCTGCTTAAACCCCAAATCCAAGACTATGTCACAAAAATGTTGAGAAGAACCCAAATAATCTACCCAAAGGACATGGCGCTGATCATCCTGAACACAGGAATCGGACCTGGATGGAAGGTTGTTGAGGCAGGAACTGGAAGCGGCGCTCTCGCCAGCTTCATCGCTCACTACGTAAAGCCAAGCGGCCGCGTTTATAGCTACGAGATCCGTGATGAATTCATTGAGATAGCCAAGAAGAACATAGAGAAAGCCGGGGTCCTAGCTTACATCGAGATTAAGAATAAAGATATCACGCGCGGGATTAGCGAGAAGAATGTTGACGCCGTTATATTGGACTTAGCAACGCCGTGGCTTGTTGTGCCACATGCTTACAAGGCATTAAAAGGTGGAGGCGCTTTCGCGTCATTCAGCCCAACAATTGAGCAAGTTGTTGAAACTGTTGAGGCATTGTATGAGAAAGGCTTTGTCAACATAGAGACTGTTGAGTGCTTAGTCAGGAGTTTTCAGGTGAAAAGAGGGCAAACGCGACCTGAAACGTTGATGATAGGTCACACGGGTTACATTACATTCGCAAGAAAAGCTGTGTAACATAGCAAAATGAGATTCTAGTAAGAGAACATCTGAAGAGCACTTAAGAGAGTTAAATCATCAGCAGTGACTATTCCAACAGGTCTATCCCTATAAACTATGGGCACTCTTCTTATTCTATTCCTGCTCATCGCCTGAATAACCTCCATAACTGTTGCACTAGGCGGAAATGATATTACGTTCTTTGTCATAAATTCCTCAACCTTAACATTTTTCGGGTTCATATCCTGTGCTAGCACTCTAATAACCATGTCTCTCTCCGTTATTATACCCACAATACGATCATTCTCAGTTACAACTAGGTATCCTGTTCCTTCCTTAGTCATTGATTTAGCCGCATCCGTAGCTGTCCTATTGCTCTCTATTGTTATGACATGCCTGTTCATTATCTCATCCACTTTGATGTTGGAACTGATTCTTCTCATCAAGAATTTCCTCTCCAACATCTATCAGCATTTAAAACAGTATTTATCATTTTTTGCCGATACTCATACATTATTCTTATTTATTAATAAAAGAGAACTATGGATGTTCCCAAATTTAGCAAAATGAGGGTGTAAGCTGAATGGCATCAACTGTATTGTCCATCGCAATTGCTCTACCATTGCTAAGCCCATTTTTGCTTTACCCCATAGGAAGAAAGTTTAAGAAAGCAGCTGGACTGCTTTCAACAATTGTACTCGCCGCATCAGCAGTCATGCTATTCTCAGCTGTACCAACATTTCTTAATGATAGGAAGCCAATCTATGAGGAATACAGCTGGATTAGCGTCTTAAACATAACATTCGGTTTTCGTTTGGATGGTCTGAGTCTCCCAATAGCTGTTATCATAGCATTACTAAGCACTCTGACCGCAATCTACAGCCTTGAATACATGAAAGAGAGTGAAGGGCAATCAGGGTACTATGCTAATCTACTCCTTTTCTACGCTGGAATGGAGGGGGTCGTCCTAGCAACTGATCTATTAGAGCTGTACTTCTTCTGGGAGCTGATGATTATTCCAAGCTACTTCTTAATACTTTTCTGGGGCACACCAGAGAAAGCTCCGAGGGTTGGCTTCAAGTACTTTATTTACACCCACGTAGGGTCCTTATTTTTACTACTTGGAATACTTTTGACCTACAACTACACTCATACATTCAGCCTTCTAACGCTTCAAACAGTTTTGAAAGACACCAGCGTACCAGCTATAATGCTGAAGTTGATAGTTATTTTTATGATGATAGGCTTCATGGTAAAAATGGCGGTGTTTCCATTTTATACATGGCTTCCAGACGCCCACTCCGAAGCCCCTACACCTATAAGTGCTCTACTTAGCGGGGTCATGATAAAATGTGGCGCTTATGCAATAGTTCGAATAGTGGCAATTTGCTTTGCTGAAACCTTTACAGATCTTTCTCTTGCACTTGCAGTAATAGGAGTTGCCACGATGATTTATGGAGGTCTCTTAGCCATCATCCAGACGGATGTCAAGAGGCTTCTGGCGTATTCTAGCATAAGTCAAATGGGGTACATCTTTTTCGCGTTCTCCGTCTATACTCAATTAGGATACGTTGGAGGGCTTTTCCACATAATCACTCACGCTTTGGGTAAAGGTCTTCTCTTCATGGTTGCTGGTATCATCATACATCAGACTGGGCTCAGAGAAATTAAAAAACTCGGAGGCTTAGCCAGTAAAATGCCCATCACAGCTGTTGCGGCGACGATAGGCGCTCTAAGCTTAGCCGGCTCTCCTCCGTTTTGCGGTTTTTTTTCTGAGTTCTTCATATTTTATGGAGGTCTAACTGCGGGTGGGCAGTTAACAATTCTCACAGGGTTTGCTCTGATAAGCACGATTATAACTGCTGTGTATTATCTTCTATTTATTTGGCGAGTGTTTCTAGGTTCAACTCCAGATCATTTAAAGGATGTTAAGGAAGCCTCACCATTAATGTGGATCCCAATAGTTACGCTAGCAACTATAACGATTATACTTGGTGTAAACCCCGGATTGCTTACGAATGTCCTCACTCAAGTTGCTACGCAAATAACAGGAAGTTAAAATCACTGATACCCTTGTGAATTCAATTATTAAAATTCCCAGCGCATAATCACCAAACGTTCAGTAATTTCATGATGGTTAATAGAGCCAAGAAAACGACTCCAATAAGGTATGCAAGAACATAGTGCTGAACTATTCCCGTCTGGATTCTCCTCACGGTTTCAGCGGTTTTAACAAGCCTATTGGCGAAGCTATTCATAGAGCCGTCGAGGACTTTAGTATCGAAGGTGTTACTTATCGTAGAAAATGAAACCATAAACTTCGCTATTTCATAGTTAAATATGTCCAATGGTTTATCGACCCATCTATAGAACCTCTGGCAAACATTCGCCACTAAGCTTGCAGCTGCTTGATTTAAAGCATTCAAGGTGCCGTCGATCCAATTAAATACCTGGCAGACTCCGTATGTTCCGTCTATGAATATTTTATAGTAGATTTTGTCGAAGTAGAACCCTTCATTCACTAACTTTTTTAGCCCTAAACCCAACCGCCCAGTTTTTAAAGCATCCATTGAAACTGTTTTTCGATAATATATGAAATAGACAGGAATTCCGCTTGCAACAAGTGCGAGAAGCGATAACGCTACTGTAGCCGCCTCAATTTGTATGTGGGCGTGCTCTATTCCCAGAGGACCTGCAATGTTGGTAAACGTTATTCCAAATAAGCCAATTTCGAGTAGACCGCTTATAAAACATAGTATTGTCAACACCAATATTGGGGCAAGCATAAGAACGGGCGCTTCATGCACATGCCTTTCACTAAGATGCTCAGACTTCTCACCTAGAAACGCGATGGAGATCCAACGCAAACTGTAGGCGAAAGTTAAGGCTGATGATATCAACATAACTATGAGGAAAGGATACATATGGGCTTCATAAGCAGCTGCTATAATGAGGTCTTTACTCCAAAAGCCGTTGAGCGGAGGAATGCCTGAAAGACTTAACGCGCCGATTAAGCAAGCGGTGAAGGTTATCGGCATTTCTCTCCGAAGTCCACCCATAAGTCTTATGTCCTTTGTCCCAGCTGCGTGTATGATGGCTCCTGCGCACATGAAGAGTACTCCCTTAAAAATTGCATGGTTAACAACGTGAAATAGAGCGCCGGTCAATCCTACAGCGGAAAAAGTTGTGAGTCCAAAGAAGATGTATCCCATCTGACTTAGGCTGGAATAGGCTAATAGCCTCTTAAGGTCCGTCTGGGCAAGGGCCATGATGCCACCGTAAATCATAGTAATTACGGCCAATGAAGCGAATAGACTGGTGAGAGAAATCATCATCTCGGTAAAGAATGTTACCAAAATACGGGCTATGGCGTAAGCGCCGCATTTTAGCATAGCACTACTAAGTAACATATGTATGGGAACAGGTGCTTCTGCATGAAAATCTGGAAGCCATGTATGCATGGGCAGTATCGCCATCTTGAGAGCGAACCCTATCATAAAGAAAGTCACTACTATAGCTTGCATGCTTGGATCCATTCTATGGATAAGCGTTGGAATTTCATACATGTTAAGGGTTCCAAGTGATAAATAGGTAAGTAGTATGCCAAAAAGAAGAGAAAAACCACCTACACGGGCATAGAGGAATGCTTTAAAGGAAAATTGTTTCGCTTGACCGGAACCCCACTCCGCAACTAGAAATATCGCTGGTATAATCATAAATTCCCAGAAAATGTAAAATTGAATAAGGTTCGTTGAGAGAATAACGCCGAGCATACCGACGACGAACATTAGGAGTAATGCAAAGTAGACGTCTAGGCCTTCTTCATGCTCCATGTAAGATATCGAATAAATCGAAGCTAGTATGCCAATAATATCTATTATGAGGGCTACCACAAAACTCACGATATCAACACGCAAACCGAACGTTAAGCCGATAGTCGGTGCCCATGCGTAAACTTCTTCCACTACACCGCCAGAAATCACCTCTGAGCACAATGCCAGCATAGAAGCTGTAAAAACTAGAGCCGCGAAAACCAACCAGCCAGTATTTTTGCCGAGCTTTCTGCCAGCAATATAGGTAGCCGGAATCATTAATACTGGTACAACTAATGCTAGTAGAAGTTTACACACCTTTGATCTTCCTATTATCTAAAATTGCTGCGGGATATTACCATATACCTACAATCCTTGTTAAGATCAAAAGAATTAATACAATCACCCCAGTAGCATAAGCAAGAACGTAATATTGAGCGACACCTGTTTGAACTCTTCTTACAGTTGAAGCAACCTTAATTAACGTATTGGCAAAACCGTTCACAAAACCGTCCAGCACCTTAATGTCGAATGCATTGCTGACAGATGAGAAGGAAACTATTGATCTTGCAACACCGTAATTCAACATGTCTAACGGTACATCGATCCATCTATAGAATCTCCAACAGAGCCTGTAGGTTCTGTCAACAAATATTTTGTAGTAAATTTTGTCGAAGTAGAACTCTTCACTTATCAATTTGTCAAGTTTTTTCCATACTAGACCAGCTCTGAGTTTTTCTGCTGAAAGAATTTTTCGGTAGTATAACAGATAGGTAGGGATGCCGCCTAATACAAGTGCAAGAAGTGATAATGTAACTGTGGTTGCTTCAATTTGCACATGGACATGGTCTAAACCTATAGGGTGGGTCACTATGCTAGCGAAAGGAATCCCAACTAAACCAATTTCAATTAAACCACTTATGAAACATAGCCCAACCAACACAAGCATGGGGGCGATCATAAGGAGAGGTGCCTCATGCGCATCTCTATCACTAGAGTGCTTCGCTCCCTTACCTAAAAATACGAGATAAATCCAACGTAAATTGTAAGCGAAAGTCAGAGCTGACGCAATAAACATAACCACAAGAAATGGATACATTTCGGCTTCATAGGCCGCCGCCAATATCAAATCTTTACTCCAAAAACCATTAAGCGGCGGGATCCCTGAGAGACTCAATGCCCCAACTAACCCAGCTACGAAGGTTATTGGCATCTTCCTCCAAAGTCCGCCCATAAATCTCATATCTCTAGTTCCAGCTTCATGGATCACAGCGCCAGCGCACATGAAGAGGAGCCCTTTGAAAATTGCATGGTTAACGACGTGAAACAGGGCGCCAGTAAGCCCTACTGTAGAGACTGTTATAAGTCCAAAGAAAATGTAGCCCATTTGGCTTATGCTAGAATACGCCAGAAGCCTCTTGATATCCGTCTGACCCAGAGCCATAACACCTCCATAAATCATCGTGGCAACAGCTAAAACTGCGAATATAGTTAAGAGGGAGGCCGTAGCTTCGGTGAAGAATGTTACCAGAATTCGAGCAACTGCATAAGCACCGCACTCTATCATAGCGCCGCTTAACAGAACGCTGATGGGGGTGGGGGCTTCTCCATGCGCATCTGGAAGCCATGTGTGGAGCGGAAGGATGGCCATCTTAACAGTGAAACCTATCATAAACAAGATTACTACAATGCTTTGTAACCCTAAATCCATTCTACTTAGACGCACTGGGATCTCATACATCTCAAAAGTTCCGAGCGATAGGTGGGTTATCAAAATTCCAAGTAGAAGAAAAAGCGCACCTATATGAGTGAAAATAAATGTCTTTAAAGCAATCTGCTTAGCTGAACCAGAACCCCACTCCGCAATTAAAAAAATCACGGGGATTACCATAATTTCCCAGAAAATGTAAAATTGAATAAGGTTCGTTGAGAGAATAACGCCGAGCATACCGACGACAAGCATGAGGAAGAAGCTAAAGTATGCGCCCGGGTTTTTTTCATGTTCCATATAAGCGATCGAATACACAGAAGCTAGCACTGATAGAACGTTTATTATCAAAGCCACAGTGATACTCACACCGTCAGCGCGTAAACCAAACTTCAAATCGACTGCCGGCGTCCATGAGTAAACCTCCTCTACGACTCCTCCCGAAAAAGCCTCTGAAGACGTTACTAGCATAGAAGCTGTAAAAACTAGAGCCGCAAAAACCAACCAACCCACGTATCTGCCGAACTTTCTGCCTAAAACATAGATCACTGGAACCATAGTTACAGGTGCAAGTAATGCCACTAGAAGTTTGCACACTTTGATTTATACTCCCAAGATTTCTTAATAGAAATTAACCTTGTTACCTTGTCGGTTTTTCTAGCAATAGTTACACCAACCTAAATGTCCCTGAGGGTTGAGAGCAGTTGAAATGCTATAGAAACCGGTGGATCCCTTAACCTAATGGGCGGGCATCCATGGGCAACCGAGGAGAGCTATATCGTAAGCAGTAATGATTCCTACTAATTTACCCCTATTATTAACAATTGGAACCCTTCTTATTCTATGTCTGCTCATCGCATGAATAACTTCTGAAATGAATGCGTCAGGAGGGTAAGTGACGACGCTCCTTGTCATAAATTCCTCAACCTTAACTTTCTCAGGATTTAAATTCTGAGCAA
>Ga0315309_1000537_pt1 | contig 23070 bp, 21 predicted proteins | sample TDP4_MG_FD_203080 | JGI IMG/M metagenome (GOLD analysis project Ga0315309, IMG submission 203080) | Freshwater sediment microbial communities from Lake Towuti, South Sulawesi, Indonesia - TDP4 | ecosystem: Environmental > Aquatic > Freshwater > Lake > Sediment | place: Indonesia: South Sulawesi...
AAGGCATAATTCAGCGCCCTCTTAGAATGCTCAGAACCATCAACAGCCACAAGAATATTATTGAACATAATTTTCTCCATCAGTAATTTAGCCATATGCCTCTTAATAATATTATCAGTTAGGTTAGAGATGCAAGGTTCGCAACAGATCCCTTTACGTTTCTTTAGAGAATAACAAATGTGGTGCTACAAGGGATCTCGCATAACTCTTAAAGAAGAAACCCGAACCTGGGAGTGATTCCTAAATTATCGAGTAGGGATGATATGAGCCAGCTGGCTCGAACTTGCCTTTAATAGCAATATTGGTGCCGCAGACTGGGCATCTCATGTCTTTCGTAAGGTTCCACTTGACAATTTCAAAGCTGAACCGTTTGACGACCATTTCGTGGCAGTTGGGGCAATACGTGTTTTCGTAAGGATGACCCGGCACGTTTCCAATGTAGACGTAGTTGAGCCCAACCTCACGTGAGATATTGCAGACTTTCTCCAGGGTGGGTATGGGCGTTGAAACGATGTCATTCATTTTGTAGTCGGGGTGAAACCGCAGGAGGTGAAAAACCGTGTCTTTGCCCATATTTTCTCGTATCCATATGGCGAGTTCTCGAATGCGCTCGAATGAGTCGCCGATTTTTGGAACTACGAGGTTCGTGATTTCAACGTGGATGTCGTGGCGTTTCATCTCTAGCAAAGAGGCGAAGATGGGTTCAACCGATGGGACAGCGGAGAACTTCTTGTAGAATTCTGGGTCGGCTCCTCCTTTAAAGTCGACCGTCGCCGCGTCTAAAACGGGCGCTATTGTGTGCACGGCTTCGCGGGTCATATAGCCGTTTGTTACGAATGTGTTGAAGAAGCCCACTTGATGGGCTAGTTTAGCCGTGTCATAGGCGTACTCAAAGAAGATTGTGGGTTCAGTATAGGTGTAGCTTATTCCTTGGCAACCGTTGTCTCTTGTTGCACGCACAACCTCTTCAGGCGAAATGTCGGTTCCCATGATTCCCTTTTCTTGGCTTATCAGCCAGTTGTCACAGAACTGACAGCGAAAGTTGCAGCCGCCCACCGCTATCGACAAGACTGACGAACCTGGATAAAAGTGCGCCAGAGGCTTCTTTGTTATCGGGTCAACCCCAACCGAACAAGCCTTTCCATAAGCCAACGCGTAGAGCTTGCCCCCTTCATTCTTTCGAACCTGACAGAAGCCTAAGCCGCCTTCTGGTATGGTGCACCCTCGAGCGCAGAGAAAACAGCGCACTCGGTTTTCTGGCAGAGGCGAATAAAACATGGCCTCGTGGAGAGGGTCCTTGGGAAGATTCAGTTTTGATTTCACCTCTCTTCTACGTGAACTCCATTGTTGTCTATTTTGATGTTGACTGCTTGGCTCAGAGCACGGAAGCCCTTCTTGTGCCCATCTGTGGCGATTAGGCCGGCGTCTCGTAACTTATGCAGATGGAAAGAAATGGTGGTTGGCGAGACCCGCTTTGACAAGGCTTTCTCGATGTCGGTTATGGTTTGTGGTTGGGGATAAGCCTTCAAGATGTGTCGGAGAATCTCTGCTCGAGTCGAGTCGCTTATTGCATCGCCGATTTTGCGTCCGTTTAACTCCCTCTTAGGCATGGTTATGCACTATTTTCATATAACTATATTACAATATTTATGTGTTGCTGTGGAGACCGTCACTTTTAGACTCTTAAACCAACGCAAAACTCAAAAAGAGTTATGGCTTTGCCTCAGAAGGCTGCCCTTCTACAGGTTGTGCCACAGTTGTTTCCTTGGTTTCCGTGGGAGCAGGCTTTTCGCGTTTAGGCTTTTCTGGCACCGGCACTTTCCTCTTGAAGGTTTCAGTGAATTTCACCGTGCCTGTTTCCGTGAAATATTTCTGTATATCAATTGCTATGCCTCGCTTGGTTGCCTGCAACCCTTCGATGTAAAAGGCTTCTTCGGGCACCTCGATTTCAATAGCGGTTTTCTTTATTTTCCTCACAAACTTTACTGCGTCAACAGAGGGAATTCGACGGTGAATTAGGGCGTTAAGTTTTTCTTCCTTGGTTTCAAGTTTTTTCTCCAACGTAACCTCATACACTAAGGTTTTGCCTGCCAAAGGTGGATTAAAATCGAGTTGAACTCTGCCAGCGCCCAATGTTCTGACAACGGCGAGTTTTCCTTCAAATTCAAGGCGCATTCCAAGCTGGGGCGTTATGCCCTTAGCTGTGAGCCGTCTCAAAGGGACAAGTCTAACCTTTTCTGGGTCACGGTTTCCAAATGCCTTGTCGGGCGGAATTTCCACTGGTGCTGTTTTGTTGAGTTCTAGGTTGGGTAGGCTTTCGTCTAAGGCTTTGAGAACCCAGCCTTCGCCGATTACGATTAGTTTTGGCTCGTAGATTTCTCCTTCTTTGTAGAGTCTCTCTTTTTTGGCTACATCTTCTAGGGTAGTGTCGAAGACTTCACCTGTCTCCTTGACCTTAGCAACGTAATCGATGAGCACGAAGTCTCCTTTTTCAAAGGGCATTTCGGTTCATCTCGTGGTCTCTATACTCTATCACATGCACTTTTAAACTTTAAACAGCCTGTTCAAAACGTTCAATGATTTATAAGGTTGCTTTCTTAAAGTGTTTCCAGCATGGCAGGTCTTTTCATATGGGCGAGGTACTGCTTGGCACTTCAGGCTGGTCTTACAAAGAGTGGATTGGTGCCTTTTATCGTGAAGGCGAAAAAAGCATGTTGAGCGCTTATTCACGGTGCTTCAAAACAGTGGAAATTGACTCCACCTTCTATAGGAATCCAACGAAGGGAATGGTGTTCGGTTGGCTGCGGTATACCAAACCCGACTTTGTCTACACGGCTAAGTTGCCCCAACTGATAACTCACAAGAAAAAACTAGACCCTGCCCAAGGTGTGGAAGACGACTTAAACACGTTTTTGCGGTTGATGGAGCCCCTGCAGTTCAATGGTAAACTCGGTTGCTTACTCGCTCAGTTGCCACCAAGCTTAAAGCTTGACCTAAATCTGATGGAGAGTTTCTTCGCTCTGTTTCCAACCCAGTTTAGGTTAGCCGTGGAGTTTCGCCATTATTCATGGTTGAAAGACGAAACACTGCGGCTTCTGGAGAAGTATAATGTTGCCTACACAGCGGTAGATGAGCCGCTGTTGCCACCTGACATGCACGTGACCGCGGACATCGCCTACATTAGGTGGCATGGCAAAGGCGAGCGGCCATGGTACGACTACCATTATAAAACCGACGAGTTGAAGCCGTGGGTACCAAAAGTGAAGGCAGCCACACGTAAAGCAGAGAAGGTTTTCGGCTACTTCAACAACCACTACCACGCTTACGCTGTTAAGAACAGTTTAGAAATGGCTGAAATGCTCGAAGTGATTACCGCTGAACAGAAGGCTGTGAAGAAAACCGTAGAACAGTACATAGAAACTAAGTTGAAGGCGCCCCAAGCCAAGCCCTCGATGGAATTGACAGCGTTCATGCCTGAAAAAGTTGCACATATGCAACTTGATGATTTGCTGCACGTATTCATGGACGATAACCGAATAAAACGGGCTAAGGGCATAAAAGACAACGAAGTCATCATCGAACAAGCGTCTGAGGAAAACGTGAAAGCCAGAGTGCGGGAGTATCATGTCGAGATAAATATGCCCCAGCGGTTAGTTCTCCACGACTGCGCCGACTGGAGCAGATGCGCACCCCTTAAACAGTTCTGCAAACATGTGGGTAAAGTGATGATGGTTGCCCCGGAAAGCATCTCGGTTGGCATCCTAAAGAAGATGGGTGTTGAAAGAGAGAAGTGGGAGTTCAAGCCGTATGTTGCTTAAAAACATGGAGGCTCATCGAAGGCTTCGGTTAGACGATTCTCACTACGTTCCTGCGCATATATAATTGGCTTTTTGGAGTTCTAAGGGGCATCCCCCACCGCATACTTGCAGTTGAGGGCAGTCTTTGCATTTCGGCTCCACGTATTCTCTCTTCCTTATACTCACCGCGAGTGGATGATTCCAGATTTTTTGCCAGTCCTCTTTGAGAATGTTGCCCAAGCTCTCAAAGTAGCTTTGACATGGGTACACGTCGCCGTTTGGTCCAACGCACATGTTAATCATGGCAGCTGTGCATGATTTGACGCCCAGGCCAAGGCTGACGGGATTGAAGCGGCAGTATTGTGTTGGCGTGTACCATAGAAACTTTAACCCGAGCTGGTTGGCTTTTTCGTTGATTTTGGGTAACAGTTCCTTCAGTGTTTCAACGGACACAACGAATTTGTCGCTTATGTCAGTGGCTTTTCCCGAATAGATGAGGCTGTTGCAGCCGAAGCCGGCGACTCCTAGCTTTTTGATGAAGTCAACTGTTTCAAGGAAATTTGATGCGTTGTGTTGGCTGAGGGTAGTGTTTGTCGTGGCGTAAATGTGCGTTGGAATGACGTTTTTGATCCCCGCTACCGTTTCTCTCCAGCTTCCTTTAGTTCCCGTCATCAGATCATGAACTTCAGCCCTGTGAGATTCAAGCGTCACTTGAATAAAGTCAAGCCCGACTTTCTCAAGGGTTTTCACGAAGTGCTTGTCTTTCAGCTTTCTGCCGTTTGTGACTAATCCAGTTACCATTCCGTTGGTCTGTGCATGCTGCAGCAGTTCGGGTAAGTCGTCGCGGAGGGTGGGTTCGCCTCCAGTCAGAGTCAGTATGAACACGCCGATTTGATGCAGGCGGTCTATGACTGCTTTCCACTGTTCAGTCGTCAACTCCTCGGTCTCGTGCGGACCACCCGCGTAGCAGTGAACACAGTTGTTTTGACACCGAAACGTTAACGCCAAATCAACGCGAAGAGGCGCCGAAAACTTTTGTGTGAAGGGCTCGACGCTTTTAATATCGAGAAACGAGATTGGGCAGACTTCCTGTGTCTGCGCTAAGGTGCTGACCGTGTAAATGAGTTTTTCATGATCTCTCTTTGCGGTTTTTTGGTCCACCTTATACATGCGCCGAATCTTCTTCACAGCGGCGTCTGTTGGCATTCCCTGCATGAAAAAGTAGGCGTGTGCCGTGGCTGTCTCGTTGAGATAGAGTACCGTGTTGGCGTTGATGACCAGAAGCCCTCGCCCATCTGGCTCGACACGAAGCTGAAGCGCCAGACCAGCAAACTTGTCTCTTCCTCTATAGGTGTAGCGACCTTGCGGAATCTTAGGCGCACGGAAGACCCTACGCAAAAAACTCATGGCATCGCAATCCTCCTAATTTTATCCTACACCTCCGCCAGCGCAGGCGCAGGCGCATGAGACGCACGCACATACACACGCACAGGCTGCGCAAGCACAGACGCAACTGGAACGATGATGAGCAGGCTCAGTAGAAGCCTTTGCAGCAGCTGGCATCGGCACAATGGCGTTGGCGAATTTTTCAAGGTTGGCTACAATGTTGTTTGAAGTGTTTTCAACGGCTGTTGCGATGTTGTTTGCGAAGTCTGCGCCCGGAATGGTGGGTGGTTTCGCTGCTTGAGCTGGGGTTTCGACGTTTGGCTTGTACGTGGGATTCGGGTGATAGTGTTGGTAGCCGTACCAGTACCATAGCCAGAATGGACTTGGCTCAAAGGCTCTGTCACGAAACGCTGTCTGAGTACGCGACTGATAGCTGGGGTCAAGGAAAAGCCACAACAGCTGTTCATCGTACGCTTTAGACGCCAGTTCAGGTGTGCCCGCCTGCTCCACCTGTTCCCAAGCCTTCGCCACGATTTTTCGGTAGTAGTCGATTGTGTCGCGTCTGCAGTATCCACGCAGTTTTTCTTCCACAGTGTCTCGGAAAAACATCACCGTGTGGGCTAGTTTCTCTTCGTCTAGGGTTCCATCCTCTTTTATTGCGTTGAGAAAGTCGATTTCATAATAGTGGAGAGGTGTTTCTGATGTCCCGACCTTGTCTTGGAATGTGGGCATGATTTTCAATTTGAGTGATGGAGTTGCGCCTTCAACCCACACGGCTCTTTTCTGCAAAAGGCTATAGAGGATTTCCGTGACTATTTTTGTCGGCTTTACGTCGAGGAGGTAAGAGGCTTCCACGGCTGTTAAACCATGTCTTATTCCGAGGGTTTCCATGCTAATCTTAGGCATCAAATATGGTTTCTTACGGACTACATAGACAACAGCGCCAATTGCAGCGACTGAAATCCCAGCTATCATGAGCGCAGGGCCATACTGCTGCAAAAAGGCAACTACGCCAGTGGGCTTTGCCACGTAACTCTCCACGTATTGTTTTGGAAAAGAAACTCCAAAGGTGTATCTCTGATTTGGCGAGAGATTTCCTCTTTGCCAGAAGATTGATAGGCGGTCATCTTCAGGAAGCGTGCCGTTCCAAAGCTCTGCTGTCGTTGTTACATTATCTACTGTGACACCGGAAGGCAAAACAACCTGCACTTGAAGGTCGAGCACTCTAGCCTCTTGCCACCAAGTCGGAATGAACTGCATGCCAACATTGTCGGTGGTGTCCTCATATATCATGGAGGCTACGTTAGTTGTCAGGTTAAACCCTATAGTTTGCCCCGCTGTCAGGGATGAGTCAAGGTTAACACGTACCTTGTAGTCGTTTCCTGAACTTGCGTCAGAGGTCGTCAACGTGTGACCATACTGATCCATAGCCGTGCCTATTGTGAAATCACCTTGAGGCTGACCAACGTAGACAAAGTTGATTGGGTCGCCAGAATTGAGTTTTATGCTTATGTCATATAGCAAATCTATGCTTCCATTCTGGTTTATCCATATCTTTGCCCATTCATGTTCGAGATGATACTGTCGTTGTGCAGTCACCGTGTCTATCAAGGTTAATAGAATGAATGCACTGAGTAGCGTGACCAGCAAAGGATGAGGCTTCACCATTTTGGTTCCTCGGCAACCTCGAATGTGTGCCCACAGTAGGTGCAGGTTGCATATGGCACGCCTGACACAATTTTAATTTGGTTAGCGTCAACCGAAGCCGAGCAGTTTGGACATTTCAGCGCAACCGCCTTCATCTGTCCGGAAACTTCCAGCCTCTGAATTATCGTCTTCGGCTTCTTGGTTATGTAATAGGCGATTCCGAAACCGACGACAAAGAGCATGGCGGCAACAATCAGTCTTGTCGTCCTCAATTCAACCGAAATGTCTGCTCCAGTTGACCAAGCGAATATAATACCGAAGAAGAACAAAACGGCAATCGCTACAGCGCCCAACACAGTTTTGAGGTTCACGTATACGTTTGATACTTTTTCTAGTAATTCAACCTTACCCTACTTTCACAGAACTCTGCTGAAAAGATTTTAAAGGTTCCCCACGATTAGTTAACGGTCCCACATTAATGGAGAAGCAGCATTGGAGAAACCTATTCAGTACACGATTCGCAACTATCTGGGAGGAGACGAGGTTGCGTTAGCGAAGATCTTCAGCGAATGCTTTGAACCCGTCCCCCCAAGCCGAGTCAGACTATGGCATCGAAGGTCCAGTGTGCGTCCTGAAGACGTGTTCGTGGGTGTTGTAGATGGAAAAATCGTGAGCCACGCGAGCGTAGAATTTAAGCAACTGCATCACGGCGAGGGCGTCTACCTCAAAACGGCTGGAATTGGAGGCGTCTGCACCGACTCCGACTATCGCAAGAAGGGTATAGTAACCAACCTCATGAGACTCGCCTTGGACCAGGGGCAGCAGAACGGAGCTTCGAACGCCTCACTTTACACTGACCTGGACATTCCAGCGCACAGGCTCTATCAGCGACTAGGATTTGTCGACATCATGACTTGGCGCACATACACAAAGATTATCGATTACACGTTCATCTTCGCCCAGTGGCTCCGCCAACTCAACCGCTTACTAAAAGACCACAGAATCGCCGCTAGAAAACTTGAAGGATGGGAAAAATCAGTCGCCGTACAACTTAAAGAAGTGGGCACTTTATCCTTCAGGTTTAGGGAGAAGAGCTTTCAAAGATTGAAGAAACCGCCCAAACGAGCTGATGTTGAGTTTTCGACGGACCTGCAAACCTACACAAAAATAATGAGGCGAGCTGCCAGCTGGGAGGACGCGCTCAGAGAAGGGAAACTAATAGTGAAACGTGGTCAGCCAGCCGACATCGAGATGTTGAAACGGATTCTACGTTGGGGATGGGATGACTGAATATGGAGGTCGCAGTTCGTCAGGCTAAGAGAGAAGACGCCGTGCAAATGCTCCAAGTCTACAACAACTTCACAAAACACTTCGTTGGCTCAGCCTCTCGAACCATAAAATCCTTCAGAACCATGATGAGGAGAAGAGACAACATAAACTGGGTGGCGCTTGACAGCCAAAATCGAGTAATCGGCTACGTTTACACAAGGTTAGATAAGAAGCTCAAACGAGGTGAATTCCGCGAGGTAGTTGTTGAACCAGATCATGATCTCAAGCAGGTGGCGAAGCTTTTAGTGGAAAAGGCCAATGCAACTTTCATGGAGAAGAAGGTTTCCACGATTATTGCCGGTTCGGTTCAGAACCCTATATATGAAGAGCTTTTTCCAGCGTTGGGATTCTTTGAATCAGAATCAAGTGACGTGTTCATGTATGCCATCCTAAACGTGCAGAAATTCCTAAACGAACTTTTGCCAGTGTTCATCAGCCGCTTGAAGCAGTTTCAAAACTGGAACGGGTTGCTAGAAATAGAATGCGAAGGGCACAGCCTCCTCATTGAGAGAAGCAGCGACGGAGTGCGTCAAATCGTCTGGACTAATCAGCCAGTAAACCTTAGGGTCATGTTGAACCGAGAACTGCTGATAAAGCTGCTCTTTGGCTTGGCGAACCCTGTGGAGTCGCATCGGACTGGGCAGTTAAAAGTGGAGACGACTGAAGGCTCTGAAAAAACAAATCAGTTGCTAACGGCGCTTTTTCCTGAAAGACGGTTTCTCGTAATGGACTATTGGTAGCGTTGGAGAATTCTGCAAGTTGGTTGTTGTTCGACGTTGGACTGAAGCTGACATCGACTACGTGACAGAGTCTGTGATGAGAGAGGGTTGGGGATACATTAAACGCGACATAGAAAGATGCTGGCATTACGAGCCGAACGGATGTTTCATAGCTGAGGCTAAAGGAGAGCCTGTTGGACACGTGTTTTCAGTTTGTTATGGCAAGATAGGCTGGATTGGCCTCTTAATCGTTGATCCTATGGAGCGTGGGAAGGGTATAGGCGCAATTTTGACGCAGGCAACCATTGATTATCTACAACACGTTGGCGCAGAAACGATACAGTTAGAGGCTGTAGAAAGGGCGGTTGCATTGTACAGACGCTTAGGGTTCAGAGAGGAGTTTTACTCGCTTCGATTCAGCAAGCAACTTAAGCGGAAAGAGATACAAAAAGCAAGTTCTGAGAATGTTTTTCCAATGCGGCAGAAGGACTTGGAAAAAATAGCTGAGTTCGACTCTAGATTCTTCGGCGCTAATCGGCTACATGTTTTGCAGAGCCTGTACAGAGACCAGCCTCAAAATTGCTTCGTCGCAAGTGAAAAACAAAAGCTGTTAGGCTACCTCATGAACAGAAAAATCTCAAAAATCCATCGGATAGGTCCATGGGTGAGCCAAAATCCCATCATGGCTGAAAGATTGCTTAATGCATGTGTGGAAGCTGTCGGAGGAGAAGAAACAGAATTGCGGCTTGGAATGCCAATTCTCAACGAGGAAGGCCTACGATTAATCGAAAAACTTGCCTTTCAGCAAACAAGCAAAAGTATTCGGATGGCCTGGGGCAAACAGCGACATCGAGGCCACATCACGGGAATTTATGGGATTGGAGGACCTGAAAAGGGTTAATCAGCGTCTCAAACTCTTGAGGCGTGTTATTTACAGATTTCCGCACATTAGTTAGGGGGGCTTCCTCCACTCAGTTTTAACTCAACTCAGCATAATCCAGCGGGTTTTACTAGCACAACCCTCTGGAGATTTGCTCAGGAGGCAAAATCTTGACACCACTTCACCTTTCATCTGACAAATTAGTTGGAGTAAAACTCACATCGTTAGGAAGCATCGAGAAGCCCAAAGTCTAGATGAACGTTTTTTCTCGTCAAAAACTGACCAGCTGAGAAGAAGAAAAAAGTTACCAGAGAGATTACTAAAAGTTACCAAAAGCAACCAAATTCACAAACAAAACCCAACCTTAATGCTGGCTGCTAAAAACCGGCTTCCAAAACATCACTTGACTGTAACAGCCTTCGTCAGATGCCTAGGCCTGTCAGGGTCAAGCCCCCTTTCAACGGCCATGTAATAAGCAAAGAGCTGCAGAGGAATAATACACTGAATAGGACAAAGAAACTCAGGAATATCCCTCTCCACCTCAATATAATCATCAGCTAAAGCTTGAATCTCCACATCTCCTTCCTCAACGATGGCTATGACAGACGCCCCCTGAGCCTTAATCTCCTTAATATTATCAATGATTTTTTTATGGGTATCATCTCCAGGGCAGATGAAAATGGCAGGAATCCCCGGCTGAACCAAATTGATAACCCCATGCTCCAACTCTGCGGCAGAATAAGCCATTGAAGGAATCTGATTTGTCTCTAACAGCTTCAACGTGCCCTCAAGAGCAACGGCTGAACTTATCCCCCGACCGAAAAACAAGAAGTAAGGCTTATCCCGGTATTTCTTAGCGATTTGCTTTACTTTCTCCTCTTGAGCCTTGAGAATTTTTTCAGTGATGTTGGGGATTTGTCTCAGTTTTGCCTTAGAATGCTCCATTTCGACATGGGAAATCTTTCCCCTCTTCTCGGCAAGCATCAATGCTAGTTGCGCCATCACAGAAAGTTGGGCTGTGAATGTTTTTGTGGCCGCAACTCCTATCTCAGGTCCCGCTTGCTGACAAATATAAGCCCGGGAAACGCGGGTCAGAGTTGACCCAACGACGTTAGACAATCCCAGTACCGTGGCGGCGCGGCTTCTCGCGTACTCCACAGCGGCTAATGTGTCGGCTGTCTCTCCTGACTGGCTCAAGGCAAGTATTGTGCTATCAATGTTCACAGATTTTCCGATTTGTTCAATGAACTCTGACGCATAGACCGGGTGAGTTATTAGAAAGGCCATCTTTGAAAACATGTAAGAGGCTGCAAGGCAAGCATGATAAGAGGTTCCGCACGCCACTAAAAAAAGTTCTCTGGCGCGATCAAGGAAAGTGGCCATCAACTCTAAGTATTCCTCTTGTAGCCGTATCGTGCTTCGAAGGCAAGACGGTTGAGCGTGAATCTCCTTGAGCATAAAATGGGGGTAACCCTCTTTTTCAGCCACCTCAGAAACCCAATCAATTATCTTAGGCTCCCTCAACACCTGACTCCAGTCAGCAAATCTGCGGATCTCATATTCCTTTTCGCCGAAAATGACCAGCTCTCCATTCTCTATTACGACGGCTTTTTTGGTCATTGGAAGAAAGGTTGGGATATCTGAGGAACAGTATACGGCGTTTTCACCTATGCCAACTGTGAGAGAGTTCTCTTTTTGGGCGCAAAGAATTCTGTCAGAATTTTTGACGTAAACAATTGCAATAGCAAATGATCCTTCTAGTCGACCTAAAGTCTCACGCGTTGCATCAATGAAAGATAGTCCTTTCTTAAGTTTTTCTTCAATTAAATGGGGAATCACTTCAGTGTCAGTTTTAGATTTGAAAACATGACCAGTTTCCTCAAGTTCTCTCTTGATTTCTGAGTAGTTTTCGATTATTCCATTTTGGACGACTGCAACTTTCATATTGCAATCGACGTGTGGGTGAGCGTTCACCTGCATTGGGGCTCCATGGGTTGCCCACCTTATATGCCCCAATCCTATTCTGCCCGGCAGATCGTCTAAGTTATGTAGTGAATGGACATCGCCGATTTTTCCCCGATCCTTTTTTATGTACAGCCTGCCCTCATGGATAGTTACCTCTCCCACCGAGTCGTAGCCGCGGTACTCAAGCTTTTTCAGGGCATCATGAATAACTGGCGCGGCATTTCCTTCCCTGAGAATGCAGCCGAATATTCCAACCATGCTTTCTTCCTCCTTCCACTCCAATAAACTCCTATATCATTGCTTTTACCTAAGGTTTATTTCTGTAGGCTCTTAAAAGTTAATGTTTTGAATCACAAGAACACTAGCGAGTAATGGAGGATGATAAAATGATTGTCGCTTTATTTGAAGACGAAAGCTATGAAAACTTTTTTCCCTTAACCTATACGAGGCCCATTTTTGAGTGCAGAAGCGGAATGTTCACCATGCTTGAACGTGCTCGCAGATTGTATCAAAAATCCAGATTTCTCTTATTTACCAGAAGCTACATCGCGCCAACCCTCAAAAAACGGGTTTCACACCCTGTGAACGAGTCTAACTCTATAGATGACGATCTTCTTTTGATCAATGGAGCTTTTCTCATGGATGCGAAAGCGAAACATCTCATTGAAAGGAATCTTTCTAAAAATGTCTTGACGATACAGAAAGGAAGAATCGCTTTTGCCCGTATGAGTGAGGAAGTCGCTAGAGATTGTGGAGGGGAATTGTGCAGACCCATAAACAGTCCCACTCTGAAAAAACTCATTAAGAAAAGCAAAACTCTTGAAGTCTCGAACCTGCCTTTGCTGACTTATCCCTGGGATCTGGTGAACAAAAATGCGGAATTAATCAAGGAAGACTACTTTGCTATAGGAAAAAAAGAAAGCGAAGGAACAATTGACAGCAAAGCCACAGTCTACGGCAATGAAGAAAATTTGTATGTGGGTAAGGGCTCCTTTGTCGAAGCACACGTCACGCTGGATGCTCGAGACGGCCCGATATTCATAGGTGATGAAACCTTGGTGCACGCAGGCTCCAGAATCAGTGGCCCCACCTACATAGGAGACAAAACCATAATTCCATCAGGGCTGATTAGGGAAGGTTGCAGCATTGGGCATGTTTGCCGCGTGGGCGGCGAGTTGGAAGAGACGATTATCCAGGGCTATACGAACAAGTATCATACGGGCTTCATCGGGCACGCTTACATTGGAGAATGGGTGAATATAGGAGCTGCCACCACAAACTCGGACCTCAAAAACACTTACGGAACAGTGCAGGTTACAACCAAAGGTGAAAGCGTGGACACAGGCACAACTAAAGTGGGTTGTTTTATAGGCGACCACACTAAAACTTCAATTGGAACCCAAATCTACACGGGCAAAAAAATAGGGGTCGCATCGCAAGTTCATGGTTTCGTCACAAAGGATGTGCCCTCTTTTACTATTTGGTCAGAAAGCCTAGGTTCAAAGCCCGTCGAACTCTATCTTCAATCAACTATCGAAACCCAGAAAAGGACTTTTTCTCGAAGAGGTATAGAACAGACCAGTGAAGACGTTGAACTGCTGAAAAAACTCTTTCAAATCACTGCTCAAGAAAGGAAGAAGGCAGGTGTGGTAAAGGAAAAATTCGCGTTGTAAACGCGCACATCAAATTCATCGTCGGACTGATCGCAGTCGTCTCTGCAACGCCTACGCTGCAAGAAACAAGGAATTGCCGACATAGCTATGGCAATCAAAGTCACAAGAATAGTGGAATCTCCCGCAAACCCTTTGTTAATTTTTAGTCGCTGCGCGCGTGCTATCTCTGCAAGTCCCTGTTCTACACTTTCTGGTTCCACCCGATGGCGACGGATTCACAACTCCTCTACGGCTTCTTGTACATGTTCCTACTCTTCACGCAAGTTACCCCGGCGTGGACATGGTTCACCTCGAAAAGAGATGGACAATCCTTCTGGAGACATACGTCGCCTCGTCGAAAAATGATGCGATTTTTTCTACTCTTCTAGGTTGCCGGGAAGCAGGACATATTTCGCAACGTCTCCTATACCGCACATTATATGAGGCTGTATCCTTTTTTCATCATGTTGCACCGTGTCGAATTTCAGAAAGGTCATCAAGCTTTGAGCAATAAGGTTTGAAAGCTTCCTTATCTCTTCTGTGCACAGTCCTTTTTTGTTTTTGCTACGTACTGATATTCAATGAGATAGTCTTCACTCACAACAACTCCTTATGGCTTCTAGAATATCTTTGAGGTGCTCACTATTTCGCTTTTTTTCGTTTCGGGTTCGATTAGTAATTATATATGCCTTTGAAACCTAGCAGCTCAATTCTATCCTACGCAAAACTAGGATCAGAAAAAAGCGTGCGCTGTGTTTGACAAGTTAGCTCGTAAAAGTTGGGGGTTTCGTTCAGAGAGAGAAAGGAGATTTAACAAAACTTTCGTGATTTGCCTCATCAACCCCCAACAATTTCTTATGATAACGGAGGAATTTAGTTCTAAAGTTTAGAACAGCTCGGACATGAAGTAAGAATGTGGAAAAGTCTACAGCAGGTGGCGAGTTCCTGGGAAACTAGCCTAGTTTACTTACAAGGATTACGGCGTCCAATCCTTTTCGATAATAGTCAGGAATGTTACCCGTAATCTGAAAGCCATGTTTCTGATAGAATTCAATGGCTCAATTCACGCATTTTTCAATGAGCTTATGACCTGCGCCCTTGTTGCTCCATTCTCTCTTTACTTGTATATAATCAAGATATGCAATGTTAAACCATTCTTTGAATACGACGATGGCGAAACCCACCACTTTTCCCTTAATCTCCGCTGCAAAAACTCCATCTGGCTGCTCCTTCAAAGCGTCAGATAACATTTCCTCAACAGCATCCTCGCTCCAGACTCTACCAGTGGGGCTGGGACAATCCGAAAGGATTCCTTTAACGCGTCTAAGGTCATCAGAGCAATAATTCCTAACTAAGATTTCTTCGCTCATATTTGAAACCCACCAAATTCTGTAACAAAACCAGAAACCCTGTTCTGTTTATGGTGTTGCAATAGGCCCTTTTTCCGGCTCTCCCATTTAATAGAACATTTCTCCTTAAATTGTTTGGGCGACAATAATGTTTCCATCAACGACTCTAGATATAGGTTGCACGCATTTTATAAAAGAAGTAGTATCCATCATTATACATGAGGCTGAAGTAAAGGATGCTGAGGACACAATTGGTGAAATCAACAGCGTCGGCGCTGAGAATGCATATAGTTTCACAGAGCGGTTTGCGCGCGATGAAGATATAAGAACTGTAAGGAAGATGTGTTGGCGTGAAAAAGCAAGAATCAATTCGTGAAGGATTAAGGCAGTTGCCCATTAGACCTGTGTATCTGGTTTCGATGGAACATGAAGGTAAAATGAACATAATAGTAATAGGTATGTTTGCTTCTTTCTCAAGCAATCCCACTTTGGTGGGGATTGGCGTTGCACCATCTAGATACTCTTGTGACTTGATCCGTAAAAGCCGAGAATATGTTGTAAACGTGGTTGACGAAAAGCTGATGGAAGCAGTACGTGTTTGTGGAGAGCGGTCGGGCAGAGATTCGGACAAATTCAAATTGGCAAACCTTACTCCTGTGAAGGGAGTTAGGGTAAGTGCTCCATACATCCTGGAGTCTCCAGTTAACATCGAATGCAAAGTTGTTCAAGAAATAGAAGCAGGCGACCACACTTGGTTCATAGGGAAAGTGCAAGCGGTACATGTCAAAAAAGATTATGACTGGAGGCAAGGCTTGCTGTTCAAGTGGATAGGAGAAGACGGGTTCTTCTACAAGGTGGGTAAGAAGACAAAGAAATATTGACCATGTATGCCATGCGCGCGCAATATATGGGCTTGATCAATTGTTAGTTATGGCAACATATACTCGTTTGCCATCCATAGTATATTCGTGCCATTCCGCCTTGACATCTGACCTGCTTTTGTGAAGACTAACTTTCCTCGTCCTAACAAGCTCTGCCATCTCTTGCAGGTAAGGTTCTAACAATCGCGCACTTTCATCGTCGAGTTCAGCCAAGTGTACGGCTTCTAGTATATCTGTAGGCATGAACCCCAGTTCTTTGCGTAGTGCTTGGACGCGGCGGGCGAGGTCGCGCATTACTCCCTCGCCGAGAAGGTTATTGTCTCGTTGAGTGTCTAAGAGAACGTGTAAATCGCCTTCTGAAGCCAGTTTCCAGCGTTTTTCTTCAGCTTCGTTATGTGGGGCGCCGAATTCGTTGAGGTATTCCACAGATTTCACGTTGGCGAGTTCAACGAACAAGTCCTCGAGGCTTTTAAGGGCTTTTTGTTGACTTTTTGGCGCAACGAGCACAGCCTTCTGTAAAGGCCATCGGCGCTTCAACTGGGCGGTTTGTCGAGCTGAGTAGGTCAGGGCTACAGCGTGCATTAATGTGTCAAAATCTTGTTCGAGTTCTGGATTTCGTAATGCTTTGTCTGGTGTAGGCCAGTTTTCAAAGTTTACAGACTCTGGTAACGTGTTGTCTAGGGCTCGGCGGACATTTTGGTATAGGAATTCGCTCAGGAACGGCGTAAGTGGATTACTCAAGAGAAGCATTGTACTCAATGTTTGCCAGAGCGTCGCATAGACAGCTAGACGCCGGTTTAGGGTTTGCGGGTCGTCGCTCCAGAGGTCGCGGCGCACCATGGGGACGTATTGGCGGCTGACAGTGTCAACTCCAAATTTTTCCAGTTCCTCTGCTGCAAAGTTGAACTCGCATGTTTCAAGTTTAGCCGTATAGTCACTTACTGTTTGTTGAAGTTTAGAGAGCAACCAGCAATCTGCAGGCTTCAAAACATTGTTTTCTTCAGCCCACTTTAACGTGTGCTTCTTCGGGTCAAAATGATCATACTCTGCGTTCTGCATGAAAAAGCGGTGCAAGTGGTAAAGCGTGCCCAACACTTGATAAGGTCTCTTGCTAAGCTCTTGCGTGTCAAAGTTCATAGAGTCAACTGGCGAACACTTCCATAGCATGTAGAATCGACAAACATCCGCCGAATGGCGTTGAAGCAGCGGATTAACTTCTAAGACGTTGCCCAAGCTCTTGCTCATTTTTCTGCCCTTTGCGTCCAAAACGAACCCATAGAAAAGGTATTTATGGTATGGCGCTTCGGGTCTGGCGGTTAACAACACATGTTCTAAGAGCAGTGTGTTCGCCCAGCCTCGCGTTTGGTCCACAGCCTCAACTAAGAAATCGCACGGCACATAGTCTTGGAATTCTTCATCTGTAAATCTGGCGTAAGGACAAGCCCCGCTGTTGTGCCAAGTGTCGAGCACAAAGGGCTCTCGTTTCATCGCGCGACCGCATTTGTCGCATCTTAAAGCTAAGCGGTCTATCCACGGCTTGTGCAATTCAAAATCTGGAGTCGGCTCAGCATCTGCCCTCTCAAACAACTCTTTCTTGCTAGCGACAAATACTTTGTTGCCGCAGTTTTGGCAGACCCAAACTGGTAATGGCGCACCCCAGACTCGTTCTCGGGAAACACACCATGGCTTGCCTTCTCTTAGAAAGGCAAGAAACCGATTTTTAGGGCTTTCAAAGAAGTAACCTACTTTCTCTGCGGCCTTCACCACTCTGTTGTTGACCTTGTCAGTCCAGAGGAAGTATTCTTTGCGCGCCAACCACACGAGTTTGTGGTGGGAACGCCAGCAAAGTGGGTATTCATGCGTAACCGTTTTGACGGAGACCAGCAAGCCTTGCTTGCGGAGCACATCGACAACATATGAGTCGGCGTCGCGGGCGAACAAACCGGCAAACTCGCCTGCGTCGGCTGTAAACTTGACTTCGTCGTCGAATGGAACATAAACGGGCACGTTGCGTCTTTGAGCTGCTCTGAAGTCGTCTTCTCCGTTTCCCGGAGACAGGTGGACAACGCCTGTGGCGGCAGTGACATCTACAAAGTCTTCTGTCACGACTGTGTGCACAAGTGGGCGCTGGTCGAGTTCGCGCTGTTTGGCAACCATGCTGAGGAAGGGATACTCATACTTCACCCCTTCCAGAGCCTTGCCAACAACCACCTCCAAGACTTTGAAGTCTTTAACCTTGAGTTCATCCATCAACGGTTCGACTCGCTGTTTTGCCATTACCCAAGTTTCCTCGCCCACTCTGACCTTGGCATAGTCAGCGTCCGGGTGCACAGCCAGCATAAGGTCGGTTACGAGGGTGAAGGGCATTGTGGTCCAGACGAGGAAGTATTCATTTTCTGCTTTTCTCACTTTCATTTTGAAATAAAGCGATGGGTCCTCCACCTCCTCGTAGCCTAAGCCGACTTCAGCGTTGCTCAACGAAGTTTGGCAGTGCGGACAGTAGGCAACTACGTAGTAGCCCTCCCCGAGCAAGCCTTGTTCCCAGGCGCGCTTAAGGTATTGCCATTCTCGCTCTATGTACTCGTCGAGGTAGGTCCAGTAGGCCTTGTCGTGGTTCATGAAGACTCCAAGTTTCATGTCCGCATCGTACCATTCTTTGTGATATTTCATAACGGTTTTTTTGCACTCGGCCACAAAGCGTTCCTCCCCCACTTTTTCCAGCAGGTCTCGTTTGTTTCTTACATTTAATTCGCGTTCAACCTCTAACTCAACAGGCAAGCCTTGACAGTCCCAGCCCGCCCAAAACGGAACATAAAAGCCTTGCATACTCTTCCAACGATAGCGGAGGTCTTTCATGACCCGTCCACGAGCGTGTCCAACGTGGGGTACACCATTAAGGGTCGGAGGGCCTTCAACGAAACCTAAAACGCCTCTATTGTTCTTCAGTCTTTGCCGTTCAAGCTTTTCTCTGACCTTATGCTTATCCCAGAATTCACGCACTTGTTGTTCCAGTTCAAGCGGGCGATAATCTAATGTGAGCCAGCGTTTAGAAACATCAGCCTTGAATTTGGCGGCCACCTTCATTCATTTTGAACACCCGCCACCAAGCAACATATCGGCGCCTACATATAACTTTTTTGAAACACAACTCAGTAAACAGAGAACAAAAGAAACGGTAGTAAAGCTTGTGTCTGAGGTAACTGGGACATCAAGCGGCCAGGATTCTGTTACGCTGTCTTCTAAGCGTATTTACCAGAACAGGATTCGTTTTGGAGCCACTTCGATGACGCAACGAACCTTTCTATCGAATAGGGGTATGCCGAGAGAATCTCTACCATGCTCATCCAGTCGAAGATAATACTTGTCGATGTGCTCCTGTGTTCTCTTAACGAATTCTTCTTCGTTGTCAATAACTCGCCCTCTTCCCCTTATAATAACCGCTTCTTCTCCACGGTAAACAGCAAGAGCCACATTATCGTTTATTGCAAGGTTGCGAACCTTCACCAAATTCCTGTCAGTCTGTATATACACTTTACCATCATCGTAGGTGAAGAAAACAGGAACGATGTGAGGCTCATTTTTGGAGCCAACGGTGGCAAAACTGGCCAAACGCTCTTGGTTCATGAAACTTTGAACTTCCCCTTGGGTTTTGGGCATACACCGTCCTCGCAAGTGTTGCATTCAATGTCTGTTTCCGCGAAGTATAAAATCTCTCATTTACCTGTATTGTGAGGTGCTTTCATACGGTCGCCTAACCAAACTGCTATTTTTGTTTTAGGGGATGAATGGAGGTAGGGAATGGTCGGCTTCTGGTTTTTCGAAGTTCATATGCTGCGGCGATTAGGGCTATTGACCCTATGATTATTGCAGCGGTTAGCAGTTCGAGCGGAGGACGTATGGAAATGTGGGGTAGGCTTTGTGGGTTAATGTATGCTATGTAGGTTGGGTCAACCTTTATGCGGTGGCCTTCCCACGCTGGATAGCAAATACGATACACAAATGTTGAAGCCGCGTAATCTAAGTTTATTTTGGCTTGCATTTTACTTATTTTTGGAAATATATCTTCTAGTTCATCTTCCAGCTGTTCGAGTAGCCAGCTTAGAGAAACACGAGCGTTTGAAGAGACAGTGCTCGTGGCCGAAGCAACTGAAAACGATTTGAAGCTTTCTATTAGGGAGTCTCTATAAAGTGTGTAGTTTTCTCCGAAAAGAAACTCGTACGTTTTTTGGTTTTCCATTCTGACTTCCGTGCGGTTGGCTACTATAGGAGAAGGTGAAGCAGTTGTTGAGTTATAGGGTTGTTCATTTACGATTACTGTGTAGTTTTTAGGTATGATTGTCATGGTTGTATAGAGAAGTGACAGGCTCAGTCCATGCAGGGCTAGGTTTGGTTCAGATGCCTCCATGCTGACTATTTTCCCAAGGTCGAAGTCGCTTTTCAAATAAGAAACATTCTCGTGAATATAATAATCATAGGAAAACGCCATGTGTTCAACAATAACTCTGGTTCCACTTGTTCCATTTTTTTCTTCTAGGAATCCATCAACGGTTTGATGTTTTACCCCCCACCTATAGTGAGCTATATCTCCTAGCACAACTTTTTGAATAGGCGTCAAAACGAGGTTAATTGAACTATTAACAAGGAAGAAATAGCTAGTCTCGCTTGTATCCGGAACATTATTTCCATTAGTGTCGTTGTAGGCTTCCATTAAACTAAGCGTGTTTCCCATAAAGACTTCAGTTCCAGCTGGCGTGGCATAATGTTGACCCACAAAAGTGACGATTGGCGAATTATACACTTCGGAGTGATAGGCGAAGAAGATAACTTGCGTGCTTTGAGTATTGATCCAATCATACCATAGACTCATAACAAGTCGATCATCTTGATAATAGATCGGTATGGAGCCGTTAGAGTATTCGCTTTGCGTGTCTATAGAAGCGGCGCTTTGACCATCTCCAGACAATGGCGGGGGCGAAGATGAAGATGGCAACAATTCAACATAGCTGCCGACAACGGATTTGTCGACCCGTATTGTTGATGAAGCTGGTATGTCCAGAGCTGAAATCCATAAACCATAAACTTCGACGAAATCGTCGACTCTGCACTTTGGTGGACTCGAGTAATTGTAGGAAATGCCAACCAACTGGTCTCTTTCACGGGTGAAAGTCTCCGGCTTTATAAGGGTCTCATTCAGCCGAACCGAAATCAAAGCTGTTATTTTGTATGTACCTAACAAAAGCTGCCCCTGATAATCGTATCGAATTTCCGTTACAGTTCCTTGAATCTTTGTATCTGGATTTTGAGGAGACTGCGCCTTTGCAGTGAGCGCAAAGAATGAAAGTAAGATGCAAACCAGAACTGAAACATACAATCGTTGCTTCATACCTTGCGCCCCAGAATTACAACAGATATGGGCCCATTTTAACCTACACTTTCGAACGTTTCTTCGAATTCCTCGAACCAACAACTCCCAACGGCATACGTTTCCAAACGATCAACGTTTCATACCAGAAAATCGCAGCCGCTAGAATGCCTGGCGATAAAGCGGCGAAAACAATGGGAGACAACACCTCAACGAACAACAAAAGGAAAAGCACAATCATTGCAGACGTTGAGATTGAATAGAGGAGATGTTTGGGAAAGGCTAATCCGCCAACGAACAAAAAAGAGTTCATGACCCCAACTTTGACAGCTTTCTTGATTCTGTAATTGCCAAAGGTGTCTTTGTCAATCAAACCCATTTCCATCAACTTTTGCAGGTGATAATCCGCTGAGCTTGAGCTCGAGAAACCTAGTGCCCTCTGTACCTCCCTGACGCCGGTTGGATTTTGCTTCTTCTTGAACAGATACCAGTAGACGTACAGCGTATTTCCTGTAAGTTCACTCAGCACCTTCCTTTCATCAATAGTGGAGGAGGACAAAAATTATCTAGAGTCCTTGCTTGCTCTGAGGAAAAATATGCAATTGTAACGTTTAAAACCATGCGTTCGAACAGTCTGCTCGAAACTATCGAACACTTTATCATATTTAATTGTTGTTAGAAGCACCTCATTATGATGTTAAAAGACCTTAAATGTAAGCTCATTCAATTCTATGCTGATGTGGAGTATTGGTAAATATGAGTGAGCAGAACCAACAAAAAAAGGAACAAAACCCAGAGAACACACAGTCAGAGCAGTTGCCGCTTTCCAGTTTTTACAAGGTCATTGATCACGTTACTCTTTTTAGAAGCGAGAAATGGTGGGAAGCCATAGTCGTCATTGAGTCTTATGGACGTCGTTCAATAGCCATGTACCTCTGGCAAAAAAGAAACGATCAATGGAAACGCAAACATAAGTTTCAGATAAGAAACACTCAAGAATGGGAGAAGGTTAAGGGCGCAATTGATAAACTTGCGCCTAAACTCTCCGGAGAAGCGCCTTCTTCTCCATAGCTTCTATGCTATTTCGGCACTTTTAGTAGGCTTGACATGAGATACTGTATTTTGTCGTTGGCACTCATAATCGTTTTTATAGTTTTTTCACCTTTCTCTGTGAGTCTATACACCCTCTTTCGCCGATTCCAGACGCCAGCTATTAAACCGTCTCTCTCCAACGAATACAAAAATGAATAAACAGTTCCCGAACTCACTAGAATGCGAAACCTGTTGTTAATAAAGGCAATGACGTCGTATCCGCTCAAAGAACCTTTGCGCAGCTCAGCTAGAATCAAAACATCTAGGAAGTTCTTGATTATTCTGCGATGCATATTATTTAGAAAGGTTGAGGTCTCCATGCTTATCACGACTATTATGTTTAGTCATGTCTAATGATATATAAATATTTTGACTTTTAGATATATTCATGCGTAGAAATTTGAATTTAACCCGACAGGTTTAGGTCGTATGCAAGTTTTGAATTCGACAAGAATTGAAATGCGTAAAGTTTGAGTGTAAAGTACATTTTTAAAGCGATATTATGCATGTCGGCTGGCGCGGATTTAAACGTATTTTCTGAAAAAAATCGAAAATAAGCCGTGTTTTGGCTGTTAGCGATATATCTGCATGTTAAAAAGGATTATCTATGCTTTAATGACTCCTTTCATGGAGGTGTAACAACTTGGGTCATTGGAAAGATTCCTTCGAAAAAGTAAACATAGAACTGGACGTAACCAAACGAAAGAAGCAGATGTTAGACAATTTGCACGAAACAGGCAGAATTTCTCAGTTTGCATACGAGTGTTTGAATAAGGGATTAACCGAAGAAACTGAACAGGCTGAGGCTCAGCGAAAAGTATTGACGGAGAAAATGACCCGCAAACTCAACGAATTAGAAGAACAACGTATAGCCCTAGAAATGTTTCTTGCCAACACTGAAATGGCGTATGTTGCAGGCGAAATCAACGAAGAGCTTCATTCCAAGGAAAGCAGTGCTCTCGACTTGGGATTAGAAGCTACAAAACAAGAATTGAATTTGATAAAAGAAGT
>Ga0315309_1000539_pt1 | contig 23033 bp, 21 predicted proteins | sample TDP4_MG_FD_203080 | JGI IMG/M metagenome (GOLD analysis project Ga0315309, IMG submission 203080) | Freshwater sediment microbial communities from Lake Towuti, South Sulawesi, Indonesia - TDP4 | ecosystem: Environmental > Aquatic > Freshwater > Lake > Sediment | place: Indonesia: South Sulawesi...
ACCTTAATAAAAACATCGACGCGGGGTGGAGCAGTGGAAGCTCGTTGGGCTCATAACCCAAAGGTCGCTGGTTCGAATCCAGCCCCCGCTACCAAATTTCGTATCTGATTTCGCCGCCCTTTAGGGCGGTTTTGTTTTTAGCGCAGGTATTCGCCGGCGTTGGCCGCCAATGTTTGCCCGGTAATCACATCGGCTTCATCGGAGGCAAGAAAGAGCACTACCCCGGCTATATCCTCTGGCTTTATGTTTCTCTTGATAAGTTGTGTCTCCACTATTTGTTTTAAATCTTCTTCAGAAAGTGCCGCCCGCACCGCCTCGGTCTTGACCACACCAGGTGCCACAGCATTTACGTTGATATTGAATTCGCCTAGCTCTCTGGCCAGACCACGGGTCATGGTAACTACACCGCCCTTGGAGGTGCTATAGTGGAGGAAGGCGGGCGCACCAGTAAAGGCAACAGTTGAAGCAATGTTAACAATCTTACCCTTACCCTGCTTTTTCATATAGGGGATAACGGCTTTGCAGCAAAGGAATAAGCCTTTAACATTGACTGCTAGCGTCCTGTCCCAGTCGGCCGCTGTTAGCTGTTCCACCGGTTTCACGAAATCCTTACCGCCAATAACGGCCGCATTGTTAACCAGAATGTCTATTCGGCCAAAACGCTCGACAGTCTTTTTTGCCATCTCGGCGGTATCTTTTTCGCTGGCAACATCAGTTTTTAGAGCCAGTACTTCCCCACCAATAGCTTTTATCTCCTCGGCGACCGGTGCACAGTCAAGGACATCGCAGATAGTTAATTTGGCTCCTTCTTTAGCGAAACGCAGGGCAAATACCCGGCCCATACCTCGGGCACTTCCGGTAATGATGGCTACCTTGTTCTCTAACCGCATATTTTTACCTCCAATCAATAGTCTGCCCGAAGTATACTATAAATAGTTAGCTCTCACCACCCTCACCCCCTTAGTCCCCCTCTCCCTCAAGGGAGAGGGGGAAGTATTTTATAGAAGAGGGGCGTTAGCCCCTCTTAGACACCCCATTAAGCGAAGCTCATTATCAAAGGGGAGGAATAGAAAAGAGGGGGCTTCGCCCCCTCTTATAGCACCTTTGTTAGCCCTGCAAGCTTTCCTATTGAGATAGAGATACCTGCCAGCAGCCATTTTAGTAGGTTGAAATAAGGCGGTCAAGTATTTAGCACTTGGCCGCCTTATTTTTATACTCCAGACCCTAGGGGGTAAACAAGCGAGGAATAAATGAAAGAGCTGTTTCAGCCAAGAGAGACGTGGCGCAACTGACACTGGCTGGAACTATTAGCAAGAAGGAAAGTTGCCGGCAAAGAGCTGGGGGAATGATACCAAAAACTCTGGAAGGAGCGAAGCAGTGGTTGAACCACTAAGACCAGCTAGAGGCGGCTTTCTGCGCCCATTCGGCTGTGCCTGGTTTATCCGGGAGTTTCTCCTCGGAAATGGCCCGATGGGCTCTCCCAAGATAGACCCCGACGTGGGTGCTCCCCAAGTTGATATTCATCGCTATTACAAGGAGACACTCTTCCGCATCTATGGGGAAGATGCAGTAGCCAAGGAGGAAGAAGAGCGCCTTAGAAAGGGCTTGCCTCCACTTACCGTCGAAGAGGCGGAACAGAGAGTGGCGTATTACCTTGAGCGGATTCCGCAGCGGCTCACAAGGATGAGATACTCAAGTTTCACTAGATACTTCGGTCACCTTGTGAGACTGGGCTATATAGAAAGAACAGGCAAGGAAGAGCCTTCCCTGGTCCAGCAAAGTTATCCACCGGCACCGCCACGCCGCTATTTTCGGCTCACCGAGGCTGGAAAGAGAGCAACTATGGCAGAGCTTTCAGACCCGATTATGACCCTTTACCACTACCCACGGGAAAAGAGAAGCGGTAAGAGGCGCTACTACAGCCGCAGGAAAAGGGGATAAAGTCCCCATTGATTTTTCTTTACTATGAGAAAAAGGCTTGATTGCTTCCCCGATGATCTCTTCAGCATGTCCGGCGGCGTACATTTCGGCGGTATCGATGAGGTACATTCCCAATTCAATGCCTGTTCTTAAAGCCTGAATAGCTTCTGTATCCTGGGTAGTGTCAGGGGAGTAATAGCCACCGATCCCCCAGGTGCCCATTCCTACAGCCGGCACTCTTACACCAGTATTCCCGAGCTCCTTCAAATCCATCTTCGACCCTCCCAGTCCAGAGGGCAGCCTGCTTTTTCCAGACGGAGAAAAGTCGTTTTGTAGGGATCGACTATCTCTTCCTCCAAACTTCTTACTAAGGTGGGGTCAATGGCATGCAGCTTCTTTATGAGTGCCGCTCTCTCGCCAGGGCTCATGATCCGTGGGTCAGCACTCATTGCCGCTACATGGAAGCTGACTTTATGCTTGATGAGATTCCTGATGCCATTAAAGGGGATTTCAAACGCCTCGGGTTGGGCACCAGTCTTTCTCATAAAGTCCTCCGGGGTACCCGCTTTCAGCGATACCCGAATGTGCACCTTTTGGAACTTCGAAACCTCCTTGACATAGCTCTCTTTGACACCGAAGTAAATGCCATTTGTCTCCAGAATGAATAGCTTAAACATTGACTCCTCGACCAGGCTGAGCAAGCCCAGCAGGTGCTCCTTGCCCAGAGTCGGCTCAGCGCCAGAAATTCTCAGCTTCATGGTTCCATACTCTTTGGCTTGTCTTGACAGCTCGTCAAAGGCTTCTTCAGGCGAATAGAACCGGCCGTATCTTTCAGGATATTCCCGGCTCAGGTCAACCCAGCAAAAGATACAGCGAAGGCAGCAGCCCACAGTGTAACCGGTGGCGATGCCCCCATACACGCCAGTGGCATAGAAATCAGTGTACTTTCTTTTGTTGCCTGAGCACACGATCTTTTGTGTCTGTTCTATCAGCTTCACGGGATCAAAGGGCGTAAAGCCAGGCACAACAAACCTCGGATATTTCTCCCTCACTCTCCTCTCCATCGCTGGGCAAGCTCCCTTAATGGTCGCATCGCTGCCACGACGTACTTATCAAGCTGACGCGGGTCTATACCCGAAGGCCTGGGCCGAGGCGACTGGATCCTAATCGTCCGCGTCGGCGTCACGATGAAATCTACTGAGATATCTTTGGTTTCCCAGGGCAGCTCGTCATAAACCTGAAGATCGTGAACTACAGCGACAATAGGTGTTTCCGCAGTGACGCTGCCAATTTCCCTCAATATCGTGTATTCCCAGTCAAAATATCCCGTCCCTTTTCCTATTCTTTCACCACCGAGGCTTACCGCCACTGCGCCTGTGACCAAGAGGTCAATTTTACCGACGTGGTCCCGACTCGTCGTCAGTCTTCTGCCCCATCTGCGTATTCCGTAGCTGCGGGTAGCCTGAATCCACAGGTGTTGAGGTATGTTCTGGTCAAGCCCGTAGAAGCCGTCCCTAAGGCGGGGCGTCGCCATAACCAGGGTTTTTCCGTCGCGAACAATGTTCAGCCTTACCTCAAACTGGGCAGAGTCAGGTGGGACAAAGACTCTCCGTGCCCCCACGTACACCTCGAGATTTCTTACTCGCTCGGCAGCTTGCTCCTGTCCCTTGAAGGGAGGTATGTTATTGAAGGCAGAGTAAGAAAGTCCAAGGTCGGTCAGCTTTCTCCAGATTTCTTCCCTGATAAGCTGTTTCTCTTTCATGCGATTACATTGTAGCCGAACAGGGAAACTGAGTCATACCCACCTATCACTGGAATCTTCTCTCCGCAACCTGGACACTTCTTATCCAGGGTAAGAGCATATTTTGTGACATCAAATCCGTATCTTTCGATTAGAAGACGATTGCACTTCGGGCAATACGTGTTCTCGTAAGGATGACCGGGAAAATTCCCAAGGTAAACATAGTTTAGTCCCGCTTCTTTGCCTATCTTCCTCGCTTTCTCTAAAGCTCTCACCGAAGTAGGTGGAACGTATACTTCTGAAGCAAATTTGTACGCTGGATAATACCCGGTTACATGCCAAGGAGTATTCACATCAAGTTCATCCGCAATTCTCCTGGCAATTCCTGCCAGGCATTCTTCATCATCGTTAACTCCCGGTATCACCAGGGTTGTCAATTCCACCCAAATATTGTTCTCCTTTGCTGTCTTGGCATTTCGCCAGACCTTCTCGACATCTGCCATGCAATGTTTGGTGACCGCTTCCTTATCACCTTTAATGTCGATGTTCATTGCATCTAGCCCGTGGTCGATGAGCACCTTCAAGGCTTCCTCTGTCATGTAACCGTTGGTAACATAGGTATTGTATAATCCTTGCTTCTTTGCCAGGTCAAATACGTCTAAGGAATACTCAAAAAGGAGAGTCGGCTCATTGAACGAGATGGAGGTGCCCTGGCAGCCAGTTTTCTTCGCCAGTCTGACGAACTCCTCTGGCGGAAGGAGATACCCGCTACCGATTTTATCGGAACGTTTACTCATATGGTGATTCTGGCACCAGGGGCAAACAAAATTGCAGGACCAGGTGCCAATGGTAAGGCACATTGTGCCCGGCCAAAAATGGAAAAGAGGCTTCTTTTCAATAGGGTTTGCTTGAATGCCGTCAATACCAGGGGCAATCTCGCCATAGACCAATGTGTAGAGTTTGCCATCCATGTTTTTCCTGGTTTGACAAAACCCCTTTTTGCCTGGCCCTATTTGGCAACGCCTTTCACAGGTCAGGCATTTCACCTTGCTGTCTACTTTTTCATAAAGTAGAGCTTCTTTAACTCCGGGATCAGTCCTATTCACGGGCTCTTCCCCGCCTTTTAGTCAATGCCATCTTCACAACTGCCGTTGTGAGTTCTTGATAGAGTTCGGACGGCCTTTTTACATTGATTCCGTAGAGCCGCTTCAGGGCACGGCGGTAGGCCCATATTGAGCCATAATCCGTGGTCAAAAAGACATGGCAGCTATTCGCTCGGCAGGAGGCCAGGTGTGCCGCATCCCAATGCACGGCTTCCCTTTTCTCGGTCCTGTTAATACGGGTCTTGGACAGCAGAAACTGCTCCAAATTCGTGACAAGCGAACTGGTTTCATCCTGCTCATCTGCAGGGGGCAAAAGCATAAACCCCTTAAGCTTCAGCAATAGTTCCTTGCGCCTGTCAGTCCTTCCGACCCTGGTAATTTCAGTTTGGGCATCGGCAGAAATGTAGAGCACGTGGGCATGAGTGCGGCACATGGCGAGCAGATCTGGTAGCACAGCCATATCCTGCTCAAGCCTTCGCTCCGGAGCCTTCACGCCCCGAGCGATATCGACCAGGCGACCGATGATAGAATTGTCAAGATAAATCTTCATGGTTCAGGCATTGCTTTACAAATCGCCGTTCCCTATACCATTGTATACCAATCGCTTTGGTCTGGCACTTTCCTCCGAGGCACATGTCCACTGGGCTAGCTGATTAATTCTCGGTATAATGTCTAGAGGAGAGGCGTGGAGGCGTGGCTGTACTCTGGTTTCAATTAACGATCGCAATTACTTCAGGTTAGCTCAAACACTTACTAGCCAAGATTTTGCTGGTTCTAATCATTGACAGATAAACCTTCTCGCCTTAGAATGCCATTGGAGAACGAGATTGGCTTTGAGTAAGGAGCGCACCTACTATAAAGCAGTCCGTCGGGCGGTGGCAGTAGTCAATTCCACTGCGCGCCTAAGGGAAAAGCTATCTGCCATCGTTAGAAGCACGGCCAGGTCAATAAATTGTGGCGCTTCAATAGTATTGCTTGATTCTACCAGGCAGAAGCTCATTCATACCTCCTCCTGGGGGCTACCCCAATATTATTTGCGAAAGGGCATACTGGATGCCAGCAAGAGCCTCTCTGAAGTCTTCACTGGACAGCCCGTAGTCGTCACTGACGTAAGTAAAGACAGTCGCATCCAATATCCGGACATGGCAACCAAAGCGGGTATTGCTTCCGTGTTGGGTGTGCCAATAATGCTCGGTAGTCAAGTTGTGGGTAGTCTCAGGATCTACACTAGCGATCCACATGAATTCAGCAATCAGGATATCAGCTTTGTGACGACTATGGCCAATGTGGCCGGAGTTGCTTTGAGTACAACTCCTCCATCGCGAGAGGAAGAAGCGGCAGAGCAGGTAAAGGGCCCCGCCTCAGTTGAAGTAGCTACGTTACGGCAAGCACGGTCAGTAACTTTTGCTCATCCCAGTGAGGAGGAATTTGCCCGACTATTAGACTTCTACAATATCGAGTGGGTTTATGAGCCACGGTCTTTTCCGCTACGGTGGAAGGGTGATAGGGTCATAGAAATGTTCGCCCCTGACTTTTATCTACCCGCTCTTGACCTCTATGTTGAACTGACTACTCTGAAGCAAAGCTTAGTCACCGAGAAGAACCGTAAGCTGCGGCGTCTAAGACAACTTTACCCTCAAGTGAAGATAACCTTACTTTACAAGGATGACTATGACCGTTTGCTGGCAAAGTATGGTTGTGGCCCACTTGCACAGACTCGTGCTCATGGCATTAGCCGCGTGCTCTATTCAGCTCTTGAAATTAATGAAAGAGTGCAAGCGCTAGCTGTCCAAATCTCCAAGGATTACGCGGGTCGTCGTCCACTCATGGTTGGAGTGCAGCGTGGCTTCCTCTGTTTTATGGCTGACTTGATTCGGCAGATTACTATTCCCCTTGATATCGATTTCATGACTATATCTCGCTACCGCGGTGGCAATAGTTCCGTCGTCCAGATTATCAAGGACGTTGACCTCGCTGTGAGTGGCCGTCACGTCATCATAGTGGAAGACATCGTGGACACCGGCATCACGCTGAATCACATTCTTAACCATTTGCGGGCTAGTGGCCCCGCCAGCCTGACCACCTGCACTCTGCTTGACAAGCGTGCCCGCCGCATCGTTGATGTTCCCCTTGACTACATCGGCTTCAAAGTACCAGATGAGTTTGTCGTTGGTTATGGGTTGGATTACAAAGAAGAATATCGGAACCTGCCGTTTATTGCCATTCCTATCTTAGAGAAATCACCAACGGAGGAAATTACTCGCCAAAAAGACTAAGCCTGAGTCACACCTGTCGACGAAAAACATATGCCCTAGGCGATCTTTGCACTCCGGACATTCCACTTGTCAGTTCCTTTTCGGTGAAGCTTACTCAGTTGCCTGAGCGCCCTTTCGGTTGCTCTAGCTTCCTTTCAGAATGACCTACTCACTCGCCGATTTCATGGTTTGTCACCACTGCGTCGGTCACCTAGGGCAACTGTTATGATGCCACACATTAGCCATCTTGTCAAAGTAACTGAGGACTCCAAAAAGAGTAATGCGGGCGTTCTAGGCAAATATTCGTTTCTGCTAGGTCGAAAGGACTGCAATTTCCTCATTTTTTGATGCATCGGGAAGTAGGGAAGTTCGGCTCCAACTTTGGAGCGAAAACTTTTTTCATTTTGATGCATTTAAGTGCATTAAATCCTGTAATTGCCGATAAATACCTATCGGTAGCCTGAGGTTCAGCCACTTCTTCTGGATGCTCAGTCCTCAGCTGATAAAGAGGTTTATCAGGCCAACCAGGTTTGGCTAGAGAATGTCTTCCCATCTTACAGCTCAGTACCGACTGTGGTTACTTGTCCAGAAGGTTTAGCGCCCCCGTTTGGATGAATCTTTAGCACCCTCTGGAACCAAGTGCAATAATACCTCTATCTGGGAATGTGCCAAATTATGGGTGAATAGCTTGTCTGCTCTGGAACCTAGCCTTGTGTCCCCCGATAGCCTACGAGTAATATTCCGATGGATTGTTAAATCTGAGTCATAACTCCCCCAAGCGGGCAATACTAGGAGGCGCGAACAGGTGCTCATCAAAGGATTCAAAGTGATGAAAAGCAAGTTGCCAATAGCTCTCGCCACAGTCTCGGCATAGCTTAAAGTCCAGCAGCAACTAGGATGTCGGGAACCACTTCTTCTCTGCCGATGGCCATAATATGGACCCCGTCACAAAGGGAATCCTTCTTCAAAGCAGCCACCATTCGTCCGGCAATCTCAATGCCTCTAGCTAATGCCCCGCCCTTAGGTGCGTTAGCTAATTCGTCAATTAGGCTTTGGGGCACAAAGATACCAGGAACGTTTTCGGTCATGTACTTTGCCATTCTGGCTGATGATAGCAGGACTATCCCAGCTAGTATTTTAACTGGAAACTTACGAGCGTATTGCATAAATTTGCCGAAATTATCTAGGTCATAAATCGCCTGTGTTTGAAAGAACTGGGCACCGGCCTCGACTTTTTTTTCAAACTTGATTAGCTGAGGTTCGAGCGGTCGCGCTTCAGGGGTAACAATAGCACCAGCGCAGAATTCCATAGCTCCATCGAGATCGTTGCCTCCCATGTCTCGCCCCGTTTCCATTAATCGGATCGTCTTCAGCAATTGAACAGAGTCAAGGTCAAAGACACCCTTAGCCTCCTTATGGTCACCGACCACAACAGCATCACCGGTAAGGCAAAGAATATTTCTTATCCCTCTGGTATATGCTAGGAGAAGCTCAGCTTGAAGAGCCAAGCGATTGCGATCGCGGCAGGTCATTTGTAAAATAGGCTCGCCACCATGCTCCTTGATAAGGAGACAGCCACCAATAGAGGGGAACCGCATTACCGAGCTCTGGTGGTCAGTAACGTTAAGCCCATCTACTTTATCCTTGAGAAGCTCAATGTGGTGAAGCATTTTTTCAAGGTTTGTCCCCTTCGGAGGTGCAATCTCACTGGTGATGACAAACTTGCCAGAGTTAAGGGCATCTTTGAAGAGCGACGCCATTATCCTCACCTCCTTGCTCACTGGATTTTCACTGCTCTTGGTCTAGGCACTACCTGAAAATTCTGTGGCGGGTGGTACTTGCGCATTAGGTCGAGCCTGCCCTGGGCTTTTAGACGCTCATAGATAAGAGTCCAGGCACAGTCCTTTTCTTTATCGACTTCGCACTTACCGTTATTGGTGCCGCCACAGGGACCGTTTAGCAATCCTTTGTGACAGGCAGTAATTGGACAGATGCCTGCGGTTTCACCGAGTATACACCGACCGCATTGGGCACACGCCTCACGGAAATAGCCCGGAGCATCTTCGACCGCAATGAACAGGGTATCTAGGGCTGGGATGACTGGGCAGTCGATATATAGGCTTAGACGGTGCACCCCTAAAGCACAGGTCATTGCTAAAATACAGCTTGCGTGCTCAAGCGCTCGCCTGTTTTCTTTGAGTGCTACCTGAGTCATTTCGTCACAGGCTGTCGGGACAACTGTCCAGCCACTAACCCATTTGTTTAGCTTTTGAAGTTGTTCTTTCATCTCGAGAACCTGGTCAATCCCACCAGTTTTGGTCATGGTAGTGCAGGCACCGCAACCAACAATAAAAGGTCTGTCAAAATTGACTAACTGCTCCTTAATTTCGTCCAGCGGTTTCTTTTTGGTTATTGACTTCATGGTAAGCCTCCCACGAGCTACTTTTCTAGGTCACATCTTAAGCATCGCTTGGCCTCTCGCCTGGCTCTCTCTTCAGAAAAGCTAAGCTCTATCTCGGCAAAGCTTGCCTTTCTCGCCTGTACGGGTATCATCGGCACCGCCTGTCTTGGCTGCGTCTCCCAGACTTCCTCAACCTCCTGGCTTGACAGCTCGCCAATAACTCCAGCTTTAAGATCATATATCTCTACTCTGGAGGTATCTCCCTTGAGATATTTGTCTATAGCGATAGCCGCCCGCCTGCCAGCAGCAATGGCGTCTATTAACATGCCTGGCCCGGTAACAAAGTCACCACCGGCGAAGACCCCGCTAACATTAGTTGCCATGTTATTGCTGTTGACGACCAGAGTTTCCCAGCGGGTCCGCTCTAGGGCACTATCTGGAGGCAGGAAGGAAAGGTCGGGAGCTTGGCCAACAGCGGTAATGACGGTATCAGCCTCGACAGAAAATTCAGAACCGGTGATCGGTACCGGGCGACGCCGTCCGCTCTGGTCAAGCTCGCCTAGCCTCATTCGGATACATTGCAGGCCACTCACTTCCCAGTTCTGGCTAACTATTCTTGTTGGACTGACAAGGAAGTTGATTTGAACGCCTTCAGCAACAGCTTGATCATATTCTACCTCAGTTACTGGCATCTCCTCCCGTGTCCGGCGATAGTAGATGTTTACTTCAGTGGCACCAACGCGAAGAGCAGTACGAGCTGCATCTAATGCCACATTACCACCCCCGATGACAGCCACCCGGCGACCAACTCTCACCTGTCTCCCGAGCTTTACATCCCTCAAGAATCTTAGCCCATAATAGAAGCCAGCAACGTCCTCCAGCTCGCCAGGTATACCTATGCGCTGGCTTCTCTGAGCACCAGCAGCAATGAATACTGCGTCAAACCCCTCTTTCCTGAGATCTTCGATGGTGAAATTTACATTGATCGGGGTGTTATATCTTATTTCCACCCCTCGTTTCGCGATATAATCAATCTCTTTTTGAATGACTTCCCACGGCAACCGAAATTCAGGTATCGCTACCGAGAGCATACCGCCACCTACAGGGAGCGCTTCAAAGACAGTCACCGGATAGCCCATCTGAGCCAGAAAGTAGGCACAGGCTAGTCCGGTGGGTCCGGCTCCGACTACACCTGTGCGCTGGCTGTGAGTCCGAGGATATGGCTTCGGCTCTTCAGTCACGCGTTCGAAGTACCAGTCAGCAGCAAAACGCTTTAGCGCCCTAATAGCTACTGGTTCATCCAGTTCACCGCGGCGGCATCTGAATTCACAGGGGTGGTGGCAGATTCGACCACAGATTGCTGGGAAAGGATTGCGTTCCCTGATAGTATCGATAGCTTCTTGGTATTCACCAGCGGCGATATGGGCAACATATTTTGGTATGTTAATTCCAACCGGACAGGTGTGCTGACATGGCGATATCATCAGAGCATCGCAGACAGCCGCCGGGCACTTCTTCTCCTTTATATGGGCATCATACTCGTCCCGAAAATAGGTAATGGTGGAAAGCACTGGGTTAGGCGAGGTCTGGCCGAGACCACATAGTGCACACTCTTTGACGGTTGTTGCTATAGCGAGCAGGGTGTCAATATCGTCGTCCTGCCCTTTGCCTTCAGTAATCCTGGTTAGGATTTCCAGCATTTGTCTAGTTCCTAATCGACAGGGAGTACACTTGCCACAGGACTCGGCTTGAGTAAAGCTGAGGAAGTAACGAGCTACCTCCACCATGCAGGTGGTCTCATCCATGACCACCATACCACCTGAGCCCATTATCGAACCTAGTCCAGTTAATGATTCATAATCTACCGGTCGGTCAATGAAGCGGGCCGGAATACAGCCTCCCGATGGGCCACCTGTTTGCACCGCTTTAAGCCGCTTGCCCCTCGGGATGCCACCACCAATCTCATAAATAATGTGACCTAATGACGTACCCATTGGCACTTCCACCAAACCACTGTTAGCAATCTTGCCAGTGAGAGCGAACACTGCCGTGCCTTTACTCTTCTCACTACCAATGCTGGCAAACCAGTTGGCACCTCGCTCAATGATAATCGGGACCGAGGCCAGCGTCTTTACATTGTTGATGATTGTTGGCTTGCCATCCAATCCTGATTGAGCGGGGAAGGGTGGCCGAGGTCTGGGCATGCCTCGTCGACTCTCAATAGAAGCAATTAAGGCAGTTTCTTCACCAGAGACGAAAGCACCAGCCCCCTCTTTAATATACACCGGGAAGCTAAAGCTTGAGCCTAACACATTGTTGCCAGAGAATCCTCTCTCCTGAGCTTGTTTTAGGGCAGTGTGAAGTCGACTAACCGCTAGAGGGTACTCAGCTCGGACATAGATGTACCCCTCACTAGCACCAATTGCATAGGCAGCAATCGTCAGCCCTTCCAGAACGGCATGGGGGTCTGCCTCGAGAATAGAGCGGTCCATGAAGGCACCCGGGTCGCCTTCATCAGCGTTACAGATTACATATTTGGGTGAGCCGGGAGCATTACGACAGAACTCCCACTTAACCCCGGTAGGAAATCCAGCCCCGCCGCGCCCACGCAATCCGGACTTCTTAATTTCCTCAATGACCTTCTCCGGTGTCATGTTAAAAAGCACTCTTCGTAGAGCCTCATAGCCACCACGAGCAAGATAGTCGTCGATTTTCTCAGGGTTAATGTGTCCGCAATTGCGCAGGATCACACGTTCTTGCTTCTGGTAAAAGTTTATATCGGCGTAATAGGGCACAGCCTGACCGGTGACCGGGTCACGGTAGAAAAGTCGTTCCACTGGTTTCTCGTTCTGGAGGTGAGAAGTTACAATCTCAGCGGCATCTTCTGCTTCAACGTGACCATAGAAAATACCATCTGGCTCGATGACAACATTCGGGCCTTGCTGGCAAAAACCATGGCAGCCAGTGAAGTCGACCATAGCGTTCTTCACTCCCTGTCTTGCCACCTCAGCCCTAAGCGCGTCAAAAGTAGCATCACCACCGCCAGAAACACACCCTGTTCCGCGACAAACAAAGACCGTACGATGACTCTGCATATTATGCTTTGTCCTTTCTGCCAAACAACTGGGCTACTTTCTTAGGGTTCATTTGGCCGTAGGTGTTGCGATTAATCACCAGATTTGGCGCTAGGGCGCAAACGCCGATACAGGCAACAGTCTCAAGAGTATATTCAAAGTCAGGAGTGGTTTCACCTTCATCGATGCCGAGCTGCTGCTTGACCAACTTTAGTATTGTTTTCCCACCACGCACATGGCAGGCCGTTCCCCGACAAACTCGAACGATATTTTTTCCCTTTGGTGCAGTGTAAAACTGTGTATAGAAGGAAATCACCCCTTGTACTTGGCTAGGAAACAAGCCTAGACTTGAAGCGATTGACGGTATTGCTTCCACAGGAATGTAGCCCAACGATCGCTGGATCTCGTGGAGAGCAGGTATTAACGCCCACTTCTCTCCTTGGCAGTCGGCTATGATAGCATCTACTCGTTCTAGGTCAGCTTTTGTCGCTCCCTTTTCTTCAGACATTGCTAGTCCTCTCCAGCCTTATGGAGCACTCTTTAAGAGAAGGAGTCTTGGCGCGGGGATCTAAGGCTATGCTAAATAGTTCGTTGATCGGACTTTCTGGGAACGATATCGGCATGAAAAGCATTTTTGAAGGCAATGTATTGCTTATCCTGGCAGTAGTAGTTATCTCGCCTACTGGTGACACTACCTTGACCAAATCCCCGTCACTTAATCCAATGGGTTTGGCGTCGGCTTCGCTTACTTCTACCCAAGCATGTGGTGAGAATTTCTTCAGCCGTGAAGCCCTTGAGCTTCTAGTACCACTGCCAAAATGGTGGAGTATTGACCCACAGAGTAGGCTAAATGGATACTTGTCTTCGGCAACGTTTGTCGGTGGAATATAATCAACCGGCGAAAACCGTCCAAATCCGCTTGGGAAGAGTCCTTTGTAGAGTCGCCTTGCCCCTAAATAGCCACTCTTCACTTCAGCCAAATCAAGTTGCCCTGTTTCCGAGCTAGCCTCCAAGCTCTGATATAAAGGAACTAACTCTTCAATTTCATCGATAACCTGCTGTAGGGAAGAGTATGGCATCGGGTGGCCCATTTTTTCGGCTAATTTTAGGATTATCTCGAAGTCGGTTAGGCTATCGCCGGGTGGCTCAATAGCTTTCAGTATTCGCTGAACCCTGCCTTCAAAGTTAGTCACGGTGCCTTCCTTTTCAGCAAAGCTAGCAGCCGGCAAAACTACTGTTGCTAACTTGGCTGTTTCAGTAGGGAACATGTCAGTGACGACGAGGAAATCTAGGGAAGCGAGGGCTTTTCTAACAAGGGAAGGACTTGGGAAACTTAACATCGGGTTTTCTCCAACAATTAACATTCCCTTAATTTTTCCCGCCTCTGCCTGCTCAATCATTTCTAGGGCTGTCAGCCCCGGATTCGCTGGTAAGCAAACTCGCCAGCGCTCCTCAAAATTCTTCCTAGCCTCAGTATCCTCTAGACTCTGATAACCCGGAAGCAAATCGGGCAAGCTTCCCATATCACACGCCCCTTGAGCATTGTTTTCCCGTTGCAAGGCGAAAATTCCTCCTCCCCGCTGCCCAATGTTCCCGGTTAACATCGCTAGATTCGCCACAGCCATTACACTATCTGTGCCGTTAATACGCTGTCTAACCCCGTTACCAAGAACAATGGAAGCTTTCTCTGCCCCGGCGAAGGTGCGAGCGGCACGTTCAATATCCTGACTGGAGACACCGGTTATTTCTGAGACATATTGGGGAACATAGGCTTTCAAAGACCTTACCAGTTCAGCAAAGTTGTCCGTCCTGCGGTTTACGAACTCTTCGTCATACCGTTTTTCCTCAATAATCACTTTGGACAAGCCGTTTAATAGTGCTACATCGGTGCCGAGCTTAGGTCTTAGCCAAATGTAAGAAAAGGAAGCCAACTTTGTTCGTCGGGGGTCAACTAGCAATAGCTTGGCACCCTTATACTTAGCTGCACGCTTAATGGCATACCCTACGACTGGGGCGGAAGCAGTAGGGTCAGCCCCGATAACCATTATCACTCCAGATCTTTCAAGCTCATTGAGCGAGCTTGTTGTCCCCGAAAAACCGATAGTCCAACCGAGACCGACAAGGTTAGCCGAGCTATAAAGACGACTACCATTATCAATGTTGTTAGTGCCTAAGACCGCACGGGCTAGTCTCTGTAGTAGGTAGTTTTCCTCATTGGTGCATTTGCTAGAACCAAGGATAGCCAGACTATCGGGACCATATTTTTCCTTTATCTGTCTAAATTCAGTAGTTATCCGTGTTAACGCCTGTTCCCAGGGTACTGACTGAAAATTACCGTTAATCTTGATCAAAGGGCTACTTAGCCGTTCTGGGCTATGGACAAAATCGTAACCGTAAGAACCTCTAACACAAAGGGCACCCTGATTTACTGGGCTTTTGTTACCGGGTCTGACCCGTACCAACCGACTGTTTTTAATTTCCAGGCAGATGCTGCAGCCACAGCCACAAAAAGGACAGATGGTATCGATAGTAGTTGCAGTTGTTCCGCCGTATGTCCTCTCCTTTTCTGTCAGGGCACCGGTAGGGCATAGCGCTACACAGGTACCACAAAAGGTGCACTCAGACTTCTCCAGTGGCATGTCATTCAGTGTTGCTGGCTTGGCGGCAAAGCCACGGGCAGTGTAATCAATCGCGCCCTCAACAACCAGCTCCTGGTCTACCCGAATACACTTGGCACATAGGATGCACTTGGAAAGGTCTCTTTCAATGAATGGATTGACCTCCTCGATAGTATCTAGCTGCGGAATCCTGCGGAATTTTACGAGGCCTATGCCCATCTCGGAGGCTATCTTCCGTAGTTCACATCGATTACCCGTGTCGCACACCGGACAAGAATCAGGATGGCTAGCAAGCATAAGCTCAATGATTATCTTTCGACGCTCTATTACTCGTGGCGACTTGGTTTTAATAACCATTCCTGGTCTTATTGGAGCAACGCAAGAAGCAAGCAGAACCCCGGCATGCTCGTCTTCCACTAAGCAGAGCCGACAGGCGCCGGTAGGAGCAAGGTGACGGTCATAACAGAGGGTAGGAATATCTACACCCGATTCTCGGGCTAATTCCAAAATGGTCATCCCCGGGTAGCCGCTTACTTCTACCCCATTAAGCGTAATTGTAATTGTTTCCACTCATGCCCTCTGCAGCATCGACGAAGTGTCATTTAGCCAGCGGTCGCATGCATAAATCTCTTTCCTTGGCTTACCGTTCTTATGCCATCTAGGAGCTGGGAACTGACCGCCGTTTTAGGGATGAAGCCGAGTGCCCCGGCTTGGGTGCTGGCAAGGATATTTTCCTCATCATCGTACTGGCTCAAAATTAACACCTTCACCTGCTGGCATTCCTTACATATCTGTCTGGTGGCGTCCAATCCATTCATGACCGGCATCACTATATCCATCAGTACCACATCAGGCAATAGCTGGATTGTCTTTTCCAGTGCGTCCCTTCCATTGACTGCTTCACCGACCACCTCTAGATCTCGTTGCAAAGTCAGCACTGCCCGAATGCCATCCCTGACCACGGTGTGGTCGTCAGCCACCAGTACCCTAATCTTCTTGGTTGCCTTGTCTAGCAGCTTCTCGATCCATGGCACGATTGCTGCTGGTTCAATAGGCTTGGCCAGAAAGAGATCAGCATCGCACTGCATCCCTTCTTCACGTCTCCACCCACAGATAAGCTGTTTCTCTGGCGGAGCATTGATAACCAGGATAGGCACATCGCTAAACCAGGGTGTTTTTTTCAGCCATTGGTGTAATAGGAACGCGTCTCCGCGTGGCATAATCGTACCCAGAACAACTAAATCAGGCCTTTGTCTCCTAGCTACTGCCTCGGCCTGGTTTCGGTTGCTAGCAGCTACAACCTGATAAGAGCTAGCCTCCAAAGTCGTTTGCAGAGCAAGGACAAAATCGGGTTCATTGTCCACAATCAAGATTCTCCCCTTACTTTCCATGACTATCCTCCTTCAAGTAGTTTTACCTGGTCTCCCTTTTCTAGATAAGTACCACCAACGGACATATTCTTTTATTCATAGAATAAACCAATACTGGAACGTGTGAAAGAGGGCTTTGCCTTAAGCGGCACAATGTAAAGCCCTTGAGTTTTGTTGGATTTTCCCCTGTTTGTGGTCCCAAAATCACTAATGAAGGTGAGAAGCAATAAAGGAACAAGAAAGACTCTCGCGAGAGGCCAAATATTTTCAAGGAGGTAACGGCGCTTAAATGGTTATTATGCCCTTACGCAGGGCGTATTTGACCAACTCGGTGCGATTGTGGATACCAAGCTTGGCCATAAGTTTGGTCTTATGTCCTTCAACGGTTTTAGGACTGACTACCAGCATATTGGCGATTTCCTGAGTAGTGTATCCTTCTGCTGTTAGCTTTAGTACCTCTCGCTCCCGGTCAGTCAATTCCTCATAAGGGTCGTGAACGACTCGTCTACCCCCATGTCGGTAGTCATCGACTACAAGTCTGGCAACTGATGGAGAAAGATAGGAATATCCTTGGTGAACGGAGCGGATACCTGAGGCAAGCTCTGAAGAGGCCGCTACCTTGCTGATAAAGCCGGAAGCTCCAGCTTGAATAACTGGGAAGACATATTCCTTGTCATCATACTGGGTGAGGATAAGCACCTTGGTACTTGGGAATTCTTTGCATATCCTACGCGTAGCTTCTAATCCATCCATTATGGGCATAGCTATATCCATCAGCACCACATTCGGCTCCAGTTCCTTAACCATCTTTAGTGCTTCACTACCGTTGGCTGCCTCACCCACTACCTCTATGTCCCCAGCCAGTGCAAGCAGGGCACAAATACCATCCCGCACAATGGTATGGTCATCTACCACCAATACTCTTATTTTCGTCATCCTCCTCACCTCTACCTATGGGTACTATGGCCCAAACGATAGTCCCCTGTCCCGGCTGGGAGTCAATGCCGCAGGTACCACCGAGAAGTCCAACCCTCTCTTTCATGCTGAACACGCCTCGCCCACGACCACTTTCTTCAACAGTTGTGATCTTCGAGACATCGAATCCTTGTCCGTCATCGCTAATCCGCACGAGAAGCTCGTTGTCCCGATATTCTAGGAGGATGGTAGTATTCCTAGCTTTGGAATGCTCGGCAATATTGCCTATAGCTCCCTGGCTAAAGCGGAAAAGTTCAGCTTCAACCTCTGGGGGTAAGCGTCTACCTGTTCCCCTCGTTTCCACGGACACATTAATGCCAATGGGACTCAGGCTATTCTCAGCGTATTGACGAATAGCAGGGACTAACCCTAGTGTATCGAGTAGGGCAGGACGAAGATCAGCAATCAATCTGCTTATCTCTTTATGCACCTGAAGGGACAGAGCTTGTACTTTCTTCAGCCTGGCGATAAACTCGGCATCTTGGCCGGACATCTCAGCCATGTCCGCTAGCGCCTGCAACTGCAGGGAGAGGCCAGAAAGTGCCTGACTAGTTTCATCATGTAGCTCCCGGGCAATTCTTCTCCGCTCTTCCTCTTGAGCCATTAAGGTTTGTCGAGCAAGTTGGCGATACCTTTCGCGTGCCTTTCTTAATCGTTCATATAGTCTTGCTTGCTCAACAGCAACGCCGAGCTGGTCTGCAATGGAGTGTAGTAGATGTACGTCATTCGTGGTAAAGCGATGCGCGCTGCGGCTGGCAACATTTATTACCCCTAGAACCCTGTCCTTTGCCCGGAGAGGAACAGCAATAAATGCCTTTAGACCCTCAGCACTTACCAGGCTTGGATAGGCAACACGTGGATCAGTAGACATGTCTTCAATTAGAATTGCCTTGCCACTTTCGGCCGCCCGGCCAATAATTCCTTCGCCCAATTTGAGACGTACGCCCTCAACGTACGACTTACTTAAGCCCTGGTGGACACGATAGGTGAGCGTTTGCGTCTCTTCATCTAGGAGCAGAATTCCGCCGATGGCACCACTCATGATGTCGAGCAAATTATCCAAGGCAACGTTAAGGATAGCATCTAAATCCCGTAAGCCACTCAGCGCCGCTGAGATACGGCTCAAAGCAAGGACTTCATGATACCGTCTCTCTGCCTTGTTCTCCGCACCATGCGTCTCAGCCGAATCCATTTCACAAGCCTCCAATGGCAGTCAGATGGAAGAAAACTATGAAAGGCCTTGTTTTTCTAAATTTGCTTAAGATTAGCCTATATCAAATTTTGAAGGCTGTCAAACTGTGGCCGACAGGGGACCGTCACATTAATATTTTCGAAAAAGGTTGAGAGATGGACAATCTGGCTAACTGTTAAACCGGTGTGGAAGAAGGCCTCACGCCACTACAATCCGAGCAGAGAATCTCGCAATTAGAAAGGACATCACCACCATCAATAGTAATGTGGTGTGCCTCCCATCCACCGCGACGTTCCTTGCTCCTGTTCTCCCATACCAGGACTTTACCGCACGGCATATAGAAGTGACTATGTGTTCGTCTTCTGCACTCACACTGTCCCCCCGCTCTTTCCCACGCCTCCTTAACGACATTTTCTGGGAACCCCATCTCGCACCTCCCCAGCATACCCAGCAGCTCAATGTTTCTCAGATTTCAAGTATAAGGCAAAATCATACTGGCTAGCCTCTATTCACAATTATGACATTGCCGAGAAGCGATTACAATACGGAACAAAGAGATTTCCTAATAGTTGTCAATACTCAGTACTTGGCCTCCTGATCCTTCTCGGTTAGAGTTATTACGGGAGACGGCTTGGGCTGTTACCCGTTGAACAAATGCCGAGCTGTTGTAAGGTTCCCATAGAGTAATTATCCTTTCCAATCACCAGGAGTCAAGAATACGGCTAGATTTGATGCACTTCTCTGGTAGCCTTGTTCTTCCAGTACCCTCGGTACTGGAGCGGCCAGTTAAACGTTATCGCCCCAGGACGTGGACAATCATTAACACAGCAACCGCAGTACCAGCATTCTTCAGGATGCAGTGGGATTGGCGGTTTGCCTTTCTGGGGATCAGGGATAAAAACATCTATCTGGCAGACTTCCAGACAATGGTTGCACCCGTTACAAATATCCGGATTAAAAATCACCGGATTATTCGGTGTAGGAATATTGGGTATAGCGAAAATTTTAACTTTAGGCATTTTTACCTCCAATGCTGCTATTAACCGGCCATCAATCTATCATTTTACTTTGTAGACACCGGTGTAATCTCTATTATGGGCTTCATACTGATTTTTCAAGTTACCCCAGAAGGTCAGTGGCAATTCCCCGATTTTGACCTTGCCGTTTTCCAATTTAATGGTCAGAAACTTATTCCACTCCGGCGGGTCCAGAGTTGGGTAGTCTATCCTGTGGAAATTCAGCGGAACACTACTGGCTTTGCGCGCCAGCATGGCCTGGATAATGATTTCAGCGTAAGTTAGGAGACTGACGTCTTCCAAGCTGCGCATCAGCTTATGCGGGTCCGGAGCAAACAATAAAGGCACTGATTCCTCTTCGATTTTTCGTAGGGCATTGAGACCCATCGTAAGGAGAGACTCGGTTTTGAATTCGCTGACATAATATTGCATGGCTCTGGCGATACCGGCATGTAGCTCTTTCCACTCTATACCGCTATTCCGCTTAACCGGCGCGTAAACCCTGGCTTTCTCAAGGGCAACCTGTTCACGGGATATTTTAGATTTACCGACCTGCCGGACATAAGCTGCGGCTTTTCGGCCGGTATACCTTCCGGTGGCCGCGGCGTAACTATGATCCTCGGGGGAAAACATCTGCATTCCAGCGGCATAAAGTCCGTCGAGAGTAGTCTTCAAGTTCCAATCGACCATCACACCGCCGCCGTAACCGGCCTCCTGCCATTGCGGTAAGCTGACGCCCTCGATAAACTTATAACTCTGGAGTAAGTCACGGCCCGGGTCATAACCGGCCTTGTTGAAGGTGTCGATAATAATTTTTGTCGTAGATTCTTCACCCAGCATCAATTTCCAGGTGGCATTTCTCTCGACCTCCGGCATGGCCGGAAAATCACCATAGAAAGGCAGCGCATATTCACCTTTGAGGATACCATTCCGAATAGCGTCCTCAACTCCGGAAGCCGGCACCATGGCTCCCGCGTCCACCCAGCCCTGTATCGGGTACGGCAGCACTTTGCCATCGGCATCGACGATTAGGACATTTTCATAACTGGCGTCACCGGCACCGGTATACCATTTATGCTTGTAGCCGGTAGCGATACGCAACACTCCTGTATTTTCCATCATGGTCAGCGCCGCGCCGGCTTTCCAGGCCATGATGGTGCCATCGCCTGAAATGGTACGGGGCATCATGTTGGAATATCCGCCTAATTCGGTACTTATCAGCCATATCGAGCCGGCTCCGGCAGTGGCGAGGACAGCCGCTTTAGATTTAAAAACCATGAATTCACCGGTACGGTTATTGAAACCTGTAGCCCCGATGACTCTGCCACCTTGGACTCCGTTTTCGGTGAGCAGGCTAGTCGCCATCACACGGTCAAAGATTTTAACCCCTAAACGCTTACATTCCTTTTTTAATGCCGGTTTAAAAGTGGTTCCCCAGACCCGTAGTACCACGTTGCTCCTTTTTTCGTCCGGACTACGGGACTTTGCTGCCGGATCAGGGAGATAGCTATGTATCCAGCCGTAGCGCGGGGAAATCATGAATTTGGTCTTGTCATCGCGGCCTATAGCGCCCACGTATTCATCACCACTGTCTCTGATTTTTCCGCCCATTTGTTCCAGTTCGAGCAGAGTATCATAGCTTTCCCTGCATTGGATCTGGATACCGATACCGTTGCAGTAGGGACGGCTGGCCATATGTTGTGCCCACGCGTCCGGGTCCACATTGGATAAAGGATTCGCCGGGGCGTCACACCAGTGGTCGCATCCCGGGCCTCCGGCGCCGCTCCTGATGGTATCACCCTTTTCCACCAGCACTACATTTAATCCCTGTCTGGCAGCGCTGATAGCCGCCCAGCAACCGGCGATACCGCCTCCAATTACCAGGACATCGGCATCTATTTCTTGTTCTTGGTCGTAGCGGATAGGGTACGGCCAGTCCGGCGGGTGACCTTCTTCTTTTAAATACTCATGCCAAGTAGTCATTTCCTTATCCTCCTCTTATGAAAGCATAATGTAAGTTTTTATCGACCCTTTTCTCTTTAAAGTTTCTCCACTTCTATCGGGTAGTACCCGTACTTTTCAACCGCGCTTCTCATGGCTTTTAAATTTTCTATCGGAGTTCTTGGAGGAAAATCGCTACATTGAAGTATGAACCGTCCACCTGGCCCACATTTCTTAATGAGTTCTTTGCAAGCCGCTTCTACATCGGCAGGCGAGCCGTACATCATTACATCAAGTGGATGGAGATTGCCTACCACTGTAGCAGGCGCAAGTTCCTTCTTGGCTCTAGCCATAGCATCAGCACCACCATACTCACACAACATGAATGAGGGGACATGGTCTTCTTCTACCCACTTTTTCCATACTGGGATAGCGTGCTCCCATGGTCCCACCGTACAGGGATGTATACCGACCCCTATATGGAACTCTTTGTAAATTCTTTCGAAGAGCTCTGGCGGGTGGTCAGCATGTACCCACACTGGATTCTTTAGAAACATCTCCGGGCCTACCCATTGAGGTAGCAATGACACAGTACCCAAGCTCGTAGCTCCAGCTTTGACCATGGCTTTGGTAATCTGATAGCACGTTTCGATGGCCACTTCTTCTACCGCCTTCCATAATTCTAGGTCATCTCTCATAGCCATAAACATTTGTGTCCAACCCATTAGACAGCCCACATCCCATATAGCACCGCTAAAGCCCCCAACCCCCCATTTACCTTCAAGTTCTTTGTTGGCTAACTCTGTCGCTTCTATAATAGCGGGAAATCTCCCATGCTTATATGGGTCTGCGGGCACCAACTTTAGAGCATCCTTCATTGTCTTGACCAACGGGTTTCCGAACAGAATGTCCTTCAACGGATCTCCCTCATACAGCCTGTGAGGCCCTTGACCCACCCAACGTTGCCAATGTGTAGCAGGGTAGGGGCCTAACCCACTGGCTTCTGCTATAGCTTCCCAAACAACATTAGAGTCAGGTAGGCCAGCTATGGCATCAAAGCCTAATTCCTTGCAACTATACACCATGGCTTCGGCTAGCTTCTTTGCATCGCGACCGTAATCCATCCACGAGTCAGGGCCGAATAGCTCTTCCCACACGAGGGCCATCCCTATAATACCTAAGCCACTAATCGGCACTCTATCTGGCTCTTTTCCCTCCGCTGCCATTGTTATTCTTTGCGTTGACGTCATTTTGGTCATTTTACTTACCCCCTATGTATTCTTTGGCTAGGCTAACCGCGCCCGAGGCAGTCTTAGCATATCCTATGCCAACTTTGTTGGTAAATTTCTCTGTGATAGCGCAGCCACCTGCCATGACCTTCACTTTGTCTCTTATCCCGGCTTGTGAGAGTAAGTTTAGGATCTCTG
>Ga0315309_1000540_pt1 | contig 23003 bp, 27 predicted proteins | sample TDP4_MG_FD_203080 | JGI IMG/M metagenome (GOLD analysis project Ga0315309, IMG submission 203080) | Freshwater sediment microbial communities from Lake Towuti, South Sulawesi, Indonesia - TDP4 | ecosystem: Environmental > Aquatic > Freshwater > Lake > Sediment | place: Indonesia: South Sulawesi...
GTAGGCGATGCCCATGCAGGAAGAGGGCAGACGCTGGCCATTTTCTTTCCAAACCAATGTATCTACCGTCCTCCATCGGTACTTCGATATGGCTACTGTCGACGCCTGGTTGCATGACACTGGGGAGGAGGGCTTCACTTGTGATATTTTGGCGGGTGAAGGCCAACCTGTAGTTATGCGCTTGTTTTTCAAGTGTGAACTCGACGGAAAATTGTATTTCAGCTTCTTGTCCTCCGAATACCACGCGATAATAGCCGCCTCTTTGATTCAATGCCTCGTCAATGGACCTATTGGTAGTCTGAGAAAGAAAGATGAGTGAATCTAGGAAGTTGCTTTTCCCCGAAGCGTTGGGCCCGATAATGACGTTGAACTTCCTCAGGCTTACGTCCACATCTTTTAGACTCTTGAAGTTCTTCATCTCGACGTTTGAAATCATTTTCATGACCCCCCCCACGTATTTTTCTGGTACTCCCTTCGCTTTTTTCCGAGATTTCGCCAGGATAGCTCATTTCTCTCCTTCAGTCAGAATCTTCTCCATTCCAACCAGCTGAGGGCGCTTGGTCTCCTTAATCCTGCTTTATTTTATCCCGCATTCCTTCCGGCAAATCTTCGTCCATATTATTTTGTCAGTTCATCAAGTTTTCTCCTGAGATCCGTTGTTTGAGATTCCACCATTTTCTTGATTCTTATGAATTCTTCTTCTGCATGTCTACGGTCTTTTCCCGCCCTTCGACAATTAATTCACCCACCGTTTCTGCAATGTCAAGTTCGCTGAATCTTCTAAGCTCACCTTCTAGCTGTTCATCAGCTAAATAGAGCATATTACTCAAATCACGAACATATCTGTGCAGATTGGAGGAACTCGTCATACTGTTCTGCAATGGATAGTAAAGGTTTCTTAGTCTATTCTCGATCCATCTAACCTGCCTATCCTTCTGTGTTTCTTTTAACAACTCAATTGTAACAATAGTATAATTCATGGTTACTAAGACCAGTGTTAGACTCCCAATTAGAGTTCCGTATGCAACGATGAATTCTCGCTCTTGTGGCAATGCAATAAGCCAAATAATAAAGAAAGTTATCAGAATGGCAAATAGTAGGTTAATTCCTAAAGGCAATCTCCTCATGTTCACTACCTCGTCCAATAGGTTATCATGTTTTCTAAAGTGCGATCTGCATTGAGATCCAGATGAATAATGTGCGGTTCTTCATGAGGTTTTCTGCGCATACTTTCCTGCGGCTATTACAACCACTGCAAGGATGAAGATCACCACGGAAGCGATCATGTATTGCTCAGTTGTGCCTCCATAATGTTGTGCTATGTAGGCAGATCCAAGAAAACCGAATATACTTATGAGCAACAATAATGCGCCTAGAAGTTTGCCAAAGCTACCCGCTAGGAATCTCAGGAAACCCATGAGCACCCCCTCCTTGTTTTCTGTTAGTAGTACATATTTGCGCCAGCCTATAAGTATTGTCGAGGGTGTTTGGCGCGCGCTTTGGGATTGAGATCCTTGGATCATTTCATTTGATCGTGAGACCGTGGACGAGTCTAATCCCTTTGCTTTTCCCTATTCTTCGTTGCTTTTCTGTATTTCCGGACGATTTTCTTGCGCATTTCTTCTACGATTTCGCGTGGGAGAAGATCTTCTTCGGTGATCCTTTCGTAGGACGGAACCAGATCTCCGCCCACAGATGGCGGGTAACAGAATCGGATTATGCTTTGTTCGATAGCTAGGTGAATTGCCACTGAGGCTTGTTCCGGCGCTAGCCCATTTCTCTTTAGCCATTCTATTAGCTCTTCTTTTCTGATGTCGCGGGTTTTTCGCTCTTCATATGCCCGTTTGACCATTTCTATTAGTTCTTTTTCTTCTGGCATACTTTTTCACCTGTCAAGTCTCAGGACTGATATCAATTCGTCTTGTTTTCTTTCTTGAGGAAACCCTATCTCGTGAAGGAAGTGTCTGCTGTCTTCCCTGGTTTCCGTTTGTAGGACCCAGTGGGCTGAGTAGTCGCCGTACTTTCCTTGGTGCATCTCCAAGGGATACATCCTTGTTTGTATCCCAAAATCGGCGAGCATCTTCTTCTCTTCCGCGAGTATGTTAGGCGGATGAGCTTCTACCGCTTCGTGGATGTCAGCAGGCAAATGCCTGCATGGGGTTGCGGCACAGATCCACTTGCCATTTGTGACCTTATCTTTCCAATCCATGCGGTCAAGGCGTTGAGTCATGTCTTCAGATAAGATGGTTGATGATTCGATGGATCTTCCTATACATGCCTTGCCTTTTTGTGGCCATACGTATCCTTCATCACCGAAAGCTTGTATTAACCACTCGCGCTTGTTCTCTGTTGACCCTTCTCGGATCCATGTGGGTATATGTGGGTTCTTTTCGACTATCTCGCCAGTTATTGCCCCTGCTCTTTGTAATGTGTATCCGATGATGTCTGATGATGTGCGCACTTTCGGTACCTCACCATTATCGTATTCTCTGTTGAGTATATTTGCTCCACCGAATACCTTCCCCAGTGACTCTGTGATCCTGCTTCTCTGCTCTACGTCATTGTTTCCGTAGTCGAATCTCGGTCCTCTGCCTTTAGGTGCACAGAGCGTTCCATCTCCGTATCTTGCGGCCAGTAGCCTAGTTCCATCTCTTTCGCTTAGGTTGAATGAGAGGTTCGGGTTTTCTATCGCTCCACAGTGTCCTATCTTAGTTATGTGGCTAGTTGGTTCATCGAGATCCCTGTGAAGATATCTTAAGATTGGAATCAGTTTGTCGGTCGCCATACCATCTCTTTGTTCATGCAGATGCCTGTATAAGCTGCCGCTACAGAAAGTCGTTCCCCTATTTTTCATGTCGTGTCGAAACGCTGTCTCCCCTCCTGCTTTATCTATCGCAGCTCTAAGTAGTTCTTGTTTGTAATCCTTGTCGAGGTACACTTCGGTGTTCGATGGGAGCGCGTACCACGGTGTTTCATAAGGCGGGATTATCCTGTTTTCGCTCGGAATATGAAGGAATTCTTCCCCTTGTCTTGTCCTGTATCTGAACAGCTCTAGGTCACCTATTTTCTCCTGCTCTACGGAGACAAGTCTGTAGCTTTGCTTTTCTGCAGTAATTGTGAGACCCTCTCCTGCGTAAAGCCCATGTCGAGGAACTGCGTCTCGAAGTTCAGCTGAGTACTCCAACTTTTCTCTGAAGGGTATCGGAGACAACACAATGCTATCCGTTACCACTCCAAGATGGAAATCCCCCTGCGCTCCTCTCATTAGCAGTTCATCTTGAATGTTCTTGCTGAGAGTTATCGCTCCTCCTTCTACAGTTGTGACTACCACCGCCTCTCCTCTTTCAGTTTGGATTGTCATCTTCACATAGTCGCCGTCATTCACCTTGAACCCCAATCCTTCAAGTTCTCCCCTAAGCGATACTCTAGCCTCGCCATCTATCGCGCTTGGTGTGACTGGGATGCTTTGTTTCCAAGGCTGGTCTTCAGGATTCCTTACATCTTGAATTCTGACATTCACCTTGTCTCCCTGTTCAATTCCAATGCCCTCAACAGTCGCTTTCCTGATATTTGCTTCAACACCCTTTTTCGCGGTGAGTCTCGCAATGGTTTGAATCCCCTCTCTCTCAAGCACTGTTGTCACTATGTCTCTCTGGTGGAACTTGACATCAGCCATGGGGTTAAGCTCCAAATAGTACGTCTGCTGGGCTTTGTTATACTCCAGTGTCGCATGCGGGTTTCGGAGGCACTCCTTGAACACTCCCACACTGTAGGTTTCTCCCTTCCACTCTATACCCTCGCCTCTGTTTCCAGATCGGAGTCCACTCAACGCTTCACTTAAGTCTCTGCCTGCCATGTGCGCGAGTTGCTGCAGATCCTCGAAGGGAATGCGTGAATGGTTACTCTCCCAATAAGATACTTGGCTCTGATCGTATCCAAGTTTATCAGCAAGCTCGTATTGGTTGAGACCCAGTTCAGTGCGCCAGCTTCTTACCAATTCGCCTGCACCAATTACCCTTGCATCATGGACAGTTACAGTATTGAGCTCCACCTCACCTGAAGTTCTCTGCTCAGAAAACTCAGCACTGGCAACAGAAACCCTATCAGCGCGGAGCACATCATTCTGCTGATCCGTCTGAATGTGAGAAGCTAGTCGTTCGTTTTCTTGGGATCTAGACTCGGCGACACTGTCGCCCTTCGCATTAACAGATTCTTTATTTTCGGTCTGCTCATAATGATTTTCTGATGAAGATTTCTCGATACTATTAGGCGCTTGTTTCTCAGTGGACTCGTTACTAGCTGCTCGGTCTTGCGCATCACTGTTACTTCTGTCTGAGCCTAGCTCGCGAGTTTGATCTTCGGATCCCTCATTGGGTGCACGTTCAGTCCTCTCCCAATCCATTGTCTTTCCAGAGGAGTCTTCCTTAGTTATGGAGATCGTTTCATCATACTCAGCAAGACATCGCCTGAAATCATAACTGTCCAGATCTTCACGTGATTCCTTTATACCTTGGTTTTCATGCTCTACTGTATCGAGTTCTACATCAGTCGCCTCATCATCATGGGCATGCGGTTCTCTCTCTCTTTCTTGGTGGCTTTCATCTGTGCTTGCCCCCAGAGGATTCGCGTCGTCTTCCTTGTCTCCCTCCTTGGTGTCGGGGGCTGAGGGGTCAAGGGCCTTCTCGTATTCGTCTAGACATTGTTCTATTCGACCATGCTCTGCCTCACTATCATCGCGAGACGACTCTTCAGTGTCTTCACAGTGTTTCAATGTTCTGTCTTCGGCGCTCGGCTCATCCTCGTTTTCTGCATTATCTTTGTCTATTGTGGTTTCTTCTGTGTCCTTGTCTCCTGGTTGCTCGTGGTCATCAAGTTCCTCGTAATACTCCCTCAGTGACTCTTCCATTGTGGGCTCGGTTTCATTCTCGCCACGATTCAAGAAGTCTTCTTCAGAGTCCTCGCCAAGGTTACCGTCTTTGTCGTCGTCCTCTGAATGTTGATCTCTCTCGCCCTCGTGTGGAGGCAAGCTTCTACCTCCCGAATAATCACTCCGCCAGCAAGCTTCCTAATCCACTCATGACCACCTACTCATGCCGTGGGTTCAGGAGGTAGCTTCGCCTTCGCCAGTTCGCTCCGCACAACATCATGGAGACGGATGAAGGTTGATGTCTTCACCTTAGGATTGTACCTTTCCGTGGCCTTCACAAAAATCCTGTCCGCCAGCTTCCTCGCACTCTCACCACGGGCACCGCAGTCCACTGCCTCCGCTAATAGGAAAGGAATTAGGGGCTTAACGTCTCCCGCTCCCTTGGACTTGTGGATGACTCTGGTGTATTGCTTCTTGAAGTCGGTTGAGGAGATCATTAATTCAGCCATCTTCTCCGTGCCAAATATCGAGAAGAAACTGGATGGAGCTGAATCCATTGGCGTCGTCGACACTTTTTGAGACTCCAAGTACTCAGGGTGCTCCTTGTAGAAAGTAGTCCTCATGTATTGGCTGAGTTCCTGATCGGAGACGAACTTCGTCGGATCAACCCCATACTTAGTGACGCGCGTAACCTCAACCTGAAACGGATGACTAACACCAGGAGTCTTCACAACAGGTCTACCAACTTCCAAACTAGTGAGTGCGCGCTTCTGCTCATCATTCAAACCAAGCATCTCCGCAACCTTGTGCGCATCCAAGTCATCAGCAACCTGATGCACAATCTTAGTCGAAGTATTCTCCATAATCTCAAGTGGCAGGCTCACCGCAGACTGATTCACAAAGATCATGATGGCGCCAAGTGCACGGATCTCAGCCGTGATGCGTGAGATGACCTCGGTAGTTTTTCTCCGAGCCTCCTTAGAATCAAACTCCACCCCACCCTTACCCTCAACATTGGAGAAGAGCGCCCCAGCCTCCTCAACTACAATCGCACATCTCACGTTGGACGTGGGACCGAGAGTCTGGAGATACTCGTAGACTGACGTGAGCATCGTCAGAATCACCATCGCCCTATCCTCACTAGCGCCAATCTCACCATACTCCACGACAGTAGGACACGATATCAACTCCTTCGGCGACATAGACACGTTCGAACATAGGGCAGCGCCCTTAACTCCTTGCGAAAGACTCTCAAACCTAGTGCTCAGCGCCGCCGTGATGATACTCCTTGCTTCACCTTGGTAGCCTTCTCTGCGAACTACTTCCTTGACGGTCCTGTTCAACTCAACCAGACTAACATCTTTACCACGCCTTCCTCGAACCGAGTCCCAACCGTTTTTCCAAAATGTCTCATTCAAGGCAATATTAAGAACATAGGGGGCAGGAGCGTACATCACGATGGAAGCGCACATTGCGTCGTAGATCATGTCAATATGCTTTTGTGGCTTGACACCTTGTGGAACTCTAAGAATGTTGAACCTGAGAGGAGCAACAGTCTCATCGCCAACGGTGAAGACGCGCAAACCTGGGACAGCATGAATCAAACTCCTATACTCCTTCTTCACAGGATCAAGAACAAGAAAAGGCACTCCGAGCCTGTGCAGAGCCATCAGGATATTCATGGTCGTCCACGTCTTCCCACCCCCCGTAGAACCTGCTAGCAGAATGTGTCGAAGCATATCCCAAACACTCAGATGAACCTCCACATCAGTTGGAGTACCATGCCTCAACACTCGACCCAACGGGACTTCCCCAACCTCGACCTCCTCTCTCGTGGGGGCAAGGAAGCCACCCTTCCTCTTCACCCTCGTCACTGAATCCATCTCAGGCAACCAGAAGTACAGAGCCAAGTCAGAAGGCAACAAAACAGTACTTCTTCCCCTCGGCACCAGCCTCGAAGTTAGTCTGCGAACTACCTCGGCTTTCCTCCTTGGAAACTTCCCCCAGTGCAACTCATGGTGCTTCTCCTCAAAGGAGTACGCAGAGACAAACGTCCTCAAGACTAGGTCTAAATCCATCGCAGCCTCACGATACGTGGAGCTCTCGCAGGCAATATTGATCCAGCACTTTGCCTGCAACTTCGAGTCCAGCCTCTCAAGCTCACTCACCAAGTACTTCAATTCCTTCTCAGCTCCGTAACTCGCCCGATCACTGATAATGGTGCGGTCAACCACATTCAACAACGGAGATTGCTGCTCCTTGCTTCCTAGCCTTAGCCGACAACCTGCGATACTGCAACTTCCTCGAAAAAGAAGACAACCTAGAGGAACTAGACTCAACTATGATAGTGACTGAACCAGTCAGCTTCCTCTGGACAAATAACTCAGCAACATGCTTCATAGGGTTCCTCGAAGGCGCAGGCAGATTCGCAACCCACCCACAAGCATGACACCCCCCATGCCCCGAGTCAACAAAATCACCACAATGAATCTCAGTCTCAAAATCAGGAAACCACGAATGGAGAGCAGCATCAATATCCTGCAGAACCCGCCTAAGCTGCGAAACCCCATCCTCCCTACACTGAATAAAGAACCTACCACGGCCCTCATTGAAAATCTGCTTGAACCCGAAAACACTGCCACCTTGGACCAGGGACATGACAAAGGCACGAAACCTTGACGCAACATCATCTCCCCCAACGCCACTCCCGTCACTGTAACCTTGAGAGACGACCTTACCAGAAAAGTAGCTCTCGGGAACTCCGACAACCTCAACCGAACCCACAACCTCTTCCTCGTCACCATCGACCCACTGATCGTTGCGGAATGAACCATCATCCTCACGCGCAATGGAGACTAATCTCGATGCTCTGCTAGACTTAGAGTTAAGCGAGGACCCCTTGGGTGAGGAAGACGAATGTTTTCGATTTCTTTGGTGGCTCAAGAATGAGGTGAATGCACTCAGAGTATCCCTCTCATAGAGAAGAAGCCAAGAAGTCAACACCGACAAAACCCAAGTTACAGCCCCTCGAACAGCGTCATCAGCAATAAATGAACCGATACCCAAATCCAACAGAATAACCAAGCTGCATAAGACCAGCGCGAACTTGACTGGGGGTGACCACCACTTGATACGGTGGAAAGGTAATGCAAGCAGAGAATAGGTGGAGGCGAGAAACAGAGCTACGCCCAAGCCTAACCGCATAGTAGCACTGCTGAAGCTCAACAAATCGTAGCTCAAAGCCCCAACTGCAAGCCCAACGAAAACTGAGATGGCATAGGGTGAAAGCGACCAGAACCCATGCAACATCCATCGCAAGAAGGAGAACATTGCTGAACGGGTAGACTGGAACAAAAGACCAATCACAATCACTATGGAGATAATCAATAAGAAAGCTATGAGAACCATAAAAAACTGGTTGAAAAGGTCCTCCAAAAGCATCCGACGCTCAGCCCTCCTCATTATGGCATGATCTTCAGCGCCATCATCAGCGAACCATGACTTATAAGACGAAAAACAGAGCAGAAGTCGCTCGCAGTCATTGTCCTTACCGTTATTCTGCTGGTGCGGGTGCTTCGTCTTCCTGATTTTCTTTTGTTATCCTTCTCAATCTAGGATAAGATAGGTATTGACACTTTGGCTCTCCTGTTCACGTGCAGATGGAGGGAACTTGCTTGCTTTGGGACTGGTTTTTGTAGGTTTGGGGGTGGGACGTTCATCGACTTAATTGCCGCTATGCTAACGGGTGCGACGGTTTTCAGAAAAACCATCACCATACCACGTCTATAGTCTGCTGGCTCACTAATCCTAACGGCGCAGGGCCAACTAACACATACTTGGGCAAAACTTGTTGCCAAGAAAGTCTCGCCACTCTCTAGCTCAACCTGGGTTCCTTGAGGGATATTTATTTCAACTATGCTCCCTCTTGCCACAGGGATCTTGGAAAAGTCGCCTTGAAGACCGCTCAGAGGTAGCTTCAAAACCCCGTTCATTCGGTTGTGTTCCAGCTCTACCCATATGGTGATTTTGTCACTTTCGAAAGCATTATGGAAACTGTTAATAGTTAGCCAAAGGTTGGCTGTGATGTTCTTGTTTGGATATTTGGGCTCGATTTCTCCGTAGAGCCTTGTTTCTCTTCGTATAAGTCTCCTCTTAATGAAATCTGCACTCTTTTCTAACGGCTTTATTTCGTAACCTACTAGGTTCTCCTTCAAGGTTTTGAACAAGTATTCCCATGCGCCTGGCAACCGTTCCCTCCTCCAAACATAGTTTTACGGCTGTTGTTTCTTCGTCAGCCTAGTTCTCTTTGAGGATCACTTCGATCTGAGCCAGCTTGTCAGTGAAGGGTGCTTGGTCTCCTCAATCCCCCTCGCCTTACTTGACGGCTTTTCTACATTTTAGTTTCCGCTGAATCTACGTCCCAGCGTTTGACAAAACCTCTCTTCTTGTTGAGCCAATAGAGAAACGCCATGTAACCAACTAAGTAGCCCACAGCCAAAACCCAGGCGATTACCAGTTTGACTTCCATGGCAAGAGGAAACGTGTTAACGAGCGTGGCTGACAAGCCAACAACAAGCGGAGTGCAGATAAACCCGACTGCGAGCAGGCCTAGCAATATTAACGATCCTCGAACATGAGTCTGCGCTGAAAGGAGTACACCAACAAACACCGTGGTCAAGATCAGAGTAATCACCGAGAAGAAATTTACCAAGATGTCATACTCGCTGCCGATAACATTAAACAATCTAAGAAGGTGCAACGACACGGAGACCGTGAATGCGCACACAGACGCCAAACCTAGGTTTCTAACTTTCATTATCTTCTACAACCTTCCTAATTATCCATTTGTTATTCGCCCCTAGATCTGTTTTTTTTTAAGAAAAGGGGGGCTTCATAACGTTCGTGTATAGGGTTTCTGTTTGATTAATGGTTTAAAGGCTCCAAGCGCGCGCAATATGATCAAAGTAATGAGTACGCATGTGGCGGCGACGATAAGAGTAATCATCCACTCCGCGAGCGAAGTAGTGAAGAACTCGTTCTCCAATAATCTAACCAAGATCTGGCCTAGGAACACACCTATTGTAATGCTTATGAAGAACGTCAAAAACTGGGTGAACTCGCTATGCTGAGTGGGTCCTAGACCCTTCGGCAATCATCAGTCCCCCCTCTATGCAGCGTGACTTACCTTAAGAGAATCGTATGATCCCTTATATCCATTGCCATAAAGCCTGCTACGCGGATATTCCCCAGCCGTAGAAGGCTTCCGTTCGCCGCGCACTAATGGCACACTAATTCTATCCAAAGATGATAAATCCTACCATGGGTTGTGCCTTAATTCCCTTAGTAACAAGCAGCAACCCACCTGAAGATAACGAAACTGATCGAGAGGTTTGCACTCAAGAAGTTTCGTGAAGGACGATGTTTTCGACAGCATTCTAATGTTTTCCATTGTTTCTCCTCCAAGCTTAGGGATCAACTCTTTGATGATCCTCCTAGCTAGCACTTGGGATCCGCGTGCTAGAAGAGACAAGTTCTCCTCCGCCAGAGGCAGCAACTCCGAACTGGCATCAGTACCCAGAAGCGGAACTGACCCCATCACTGGTTTCATCGTGCTTGCCATAAGGAAGAAAGCCACATTATAGTTATCTTCCGCCAGCCTACTAGCATGCTTCTCCTCATCACTAATACGAAGACTCCAAGCATGCAGCGCCCTCTGGCAGTCGACGTATCCGTTTTCAACCAGCAGTCGCGTGACCTCGAAATCCTTCACGCCCGTCGAGAGCAGGTAGAAAGCCATGTTGGCGACCCGCCTATCAAGATCCTTCATGACAATCAGTGTTTCCAGTATTTCTGGGGGTCTTATCAAGTAGAATTTGGGAGAACCATGCAGAACTGAGTGACCAGCCTCATGCCGTAGCTCGCCAAGGACCACAAATCTGTCCAGTTCCCTCATGGTCTTACTGCATACCACGATTGTGGGGCGTCCAGACCATGCATGATGCATGGATGAGAACCCTAACGCGGCAGGTACATACTCAAACCCGTGCTCAGCCGCAAACCGCTCCCCCTCCCTCTTCAGATATGCTTCCATGACGGGCCTATCTTCAAACAGAAGCAGTTCAACCTCATTACAAGGCAGTCGTACTCGTCGGTAGAACTGGCAGAGTGTTGAGGTAACCCAGTCCAAGAGACTCCTATCAATATTACCGAACCATTTCACACCTATCAACGGCGGAAAAATCTTGTTCTCTTTGACCAATGCGGCTTACCTTAGAATATCTAGCTGAAACACTTCGTAATTAGGGTAACGCGACTGCGCGCTACGCTTCAACTAGTCGTGCATTAAAACGACTTCCCCAGGGCCTAGCCAAATATCGCTATAAAACTCGAAGATGCGCCAACCGAAAAGCCGCCAGAGTTCTAAGAAACCCATTCTTCTAAAACCTTTCCCGCCAAAGAACCTTAGAGAAGCAGTATTTCTCCTCTGTACTGAAGCAAAAACAGCTTTTCCCCCAGCATGTTTCAAATACTCGAGGCCAGCATTCACGAGCGCAGTTGCAATTCCTCTTCGGCGAAATTGCGGGTGAACCGCAACCGACAGTATGCAACCGAACTTGTTCCGACCTACTTGAACGTCGATTAGTTTGACAAACCCAACTACTCCCGCTCCCAGCTTCTCGCTCACAAGCACTTGCCCCTCTTCTCGTATGCTACGGAGGGTGAAAAAACGCAGGAACCACGAAAAAGACATGTCTACGATTTCCTCAAGCCCACCCGCATCACTAGGAATCATTGGTCTCACTCTAAAGCCGGAGTTCACCATAGCCCTCATCGGCAAATCAATGGTCAAGGTGCTATAAATTGCTTGGCGCGCGCTAGAACTAGTTCATCTGAAACTGAATTGCGCTCAATTACGATAATGAAAAAAAAGAAGATGGGATTTGAGTTATGTCTTTGGCTTTCTTGGGAACATCAAAGCTGCGGCGAACACCTCGAGCAGCCCACCGAGAATAGCTATGACGATTATGATGAACTCAAAGCCTGAGATGAGAGCTCCAGCAAGAATCATTATAATGAATCCGATGATCATCAATGCAAAGCTTGAGATCAATTTCGTTTCATGTTGCTTTACGGCGTATCCCATCACTGCAAAGACTAGGATCAGGATGAAGAAAACAATTCCAATGATTCCAGTGAGCACATCCCCCACTAAGAAAGCAAGAACGGCGCCGAAAACTATCATAATTCCACCGATTAGCCCAAGAACAAATCCTCCTATTGGACTTATAGACGTTGACACCCGTTTTTCCCCTCACATGTTTTGGTCCAAGGATGTGGCGACGTGCTCGCCAAGCCTTGGCTTGTTGAGATAAGAGTGTCATCCCATATTTAAGGCTCGTTAGCTTCGATCCAGTGCAACATCTCTGGGGCTCGTAGAGTGCGGCACGTAAAGATGAGCTCTTATGCGAGGTCGATCGTTTTATCTTGTTATAGGTAATTGGTGAAGCTAAGTTCCATTACCGACTTCACAAAGGAACCTTTGGATTCGACAAGAAGGTATTTTAACACATACAGACTATACGGTTTGCTCCTAGTCGTGGTGCTTATCGCTATGCTGCTGCGGGTGCTTCCTCGTCTTCCAGATTCTCTTTGTTGTTCTTGTCGTTGTGCTGCAGCTGGTGTTTCTTCCCTCTTTCCTTGTTTCTTGTTTTTGGTTGAACTTTCAACTCCTGTATAAGAACTGATTCTGCTCTCTGTTTTTAGCCCTTCAATTTTCCCGATGATGATGGAGCACCTTCGATGACCAGAAGCTTGTTCTTCGAGGACTTTTACTGATATCGCCTTCTCCTCCCACAGCTGGTTGCGATAGGAGATCTTGATTATTGGTTCATTCTTGAGAACATCGAGACCAACTCGGATTGCGGATTTGATATATGAGGTTGAGAAGCTTGCTTTGGATGGAGGCTACTACTCGAATGTGCGAGCGAAGTTTGACCCTATGCTGGGCACGCACAAGATGCCCGAAGAGGATCGAGAGAAGGTTAGAGAGATAATTCACGAATTCGTTATGGAAGGAATCTTGACGTGGGGTTTGAATAAACATAACCCCTCGCCAGAATTCATAAAGGTAACACGTTACGGTGAAGGTTGCCTAAAGAGTGAAGAGATACTGCCCTATGACCCAGTTGGATATCTAAAGTCTCTTCGTGAGCAGATTCCGAACCTAGATGAAACGATCAAGAGACTATATGGATAGGTGGGCAGCAAAAATGGAAGTGCCAGCTCACGTCCATCTTGCAGGACACAAGCGTTCACCATTCTAAGTTAACACTGTCACACGTGCCCCATGCCCAGCAGCAGTGGGGCAATAGCTTGAAGAATCGCCGTTATGAGTGGTACCGTTGCTGCTGCTAGAAGTTTAAGGGCAGTCGGGAAGCTGAAGGACCATGCCCCCATGTTTTTCAAGTGATTCATGAGATTTAGTATTACCTGTGAGTCGTCGCCAACTTCACCCCTATTCTTCCACTTCGCTTCTTCTTTAAGGAACTCAGGATCAAATAAGCTGAGCAGAAAGGCCTCTGAGGTGCTCTCATATACAACGTTCAAGCTTAGTGAGACTCCTTCCTTGAAGGTAACTATCAGTTTATGTATAGTGAATTGTGGGATCACAAACAAGGCGAACACCGCTAGCATTATGATGATAGATATCGTAATGCCTCCGGCTCCGACTCGCCCAAGCTGCATTTCGACGACATCGATGTAGATCAGTGTTAACACCCAGATCAAACCGGCAATTATGATTTTCACGCACAAGCGATACATGAAGTCACCGATCTGCCTCACTGACCTGTGGAACTCGAAGAATTTCATAGTGTCTTTCAAATTTTCACGCCTCTCTTGGAGAGTCGGGTTTTTCCGCGTCAGAACTCTGTTCTCAATCTTCTCAGGGACCACGCCTCGGCCTCGGATGAAAAACACTGAGGCAACTATCCCGAATATTATCCACACGCCAGCTCCGAGAAGAAAGCCGAATACAGCATTCCATGCTTCAACAATCCACCAAGAGACCAAGGTGAAGCTGTTATTGTATGTGCCGAAAGCGCCCACAACGTATTGCGGATTCGTTGAATAGAGATAGTGCTGACCAGCCGTCATGCCTACGGCACCAATCACTCCGAAGAACCACTCGGCCGGGGAGAACACAGTTCTACGGACACGACGCCTGAACTCATTGCATTTTTCGGCTGAGAGAAACATGCCCATGACGCCTTGTGACGAATCAACTGGCTTCTTTTCAAATAGATCGAACATGGCCGAGAATTCGTTAATTGTGTTCTTCAGCAGATAGACCATGAAGATAAACACAAAGGGACGTGATAGCCAAATGGCGTCAGACACGATCGCTGACACTGGAACGTTGCCCAGGAGCAATGGAACTGTTATGCCCGTGACACATATTATCACAAAAGCAATCGACTGCTTATACTTATACCCAAGGCCAGTTTTCACGAGAATGGAATCGTAAGTAGGCCAAGATCTATCATCAGATCTATTTTCAGTCGAGGCCTTCACCATGCCCCCAACCGCCTCCTCCAGAAGTAAACCCATGCATTCGCCTGCAGGACAGGTTTTTATTGGAGGAGACTTATAAGCATTTTGCATGGTCTAGTAACCACCCTAATCCGGCAGGGTGTATCGCCAAATGTCGATCGGTAGCTTACTGAACAGGGCATATGGCTCGAAGCGACTCGGGGCAGGATTGGACAAGATTCATGAGTACTGCAGAGGAAAGGTAGCCGTCGCGATGAAGTACATCCAACCAGATGACAGCATACTCGATCTGGGGTGCGGAAATCCTAAAGACAATTTCACGACAGGCTTCTTTCTAGAGAAGTATCGCAATTATACCGGGGTCGACCTTGAACCTCCTCGCAGAGACAATCGATTCATCAAATCAGATCTAAGATCGTTCGACACGACGAAAAAATACGACGTAGTCTTGTGTTTGGATGCACTTGAGCACTTCCACCAACCCCTTGAGATAGCAAACAGGATCAAGAGATTTGCCCGAAGAAACGTGATAGTATCAACACCAACTATCTTTCACAACTCCTTCCGAGCGTTCCTCAACATCGCAAGGAGAGTATTCGGGCTAGAGTTAATGTCCGGTCATTATTGGGAGTTCTTCGAAGAAGAGATACTGCAGATGTTCAAAGACATGAAGCTGGAAGAGATCCGCTATTTTGACGCGCCGATCGTACTGATTTACCCCCTTCTCAGCAAACTGAAAATGATTAAGTGTGCAGTTTACGCTTTCGCTAAATGAACTAAAACACTCGTGCTAACGGTCGACGCAAACATGTTGCCTATGAGAAGAAAACACCAGTCACAATCACTATGGAGATAATCAATAAGAAAGCCCCGAGAACAAGATAGAACTGGTAGAAAAGATCCTCTAAAAGCATAAGGCGCTTAGCCCTCCTCACGACGAAGGGGTTATCTTCAGCGCCATCATCAGCAAACCATAACTTATAAGACGAAAAACCAGAACCACCATTGCGTTGAACTACAGAACCTTGACTTTTTCATTCTCCTTTGACTAAAAGTTAACCTTTCTCGAAGACTTATCAGTTCGTCCACTCCACAGACTTTGATCCCGAATGCTTCCTCGATTTCTTTGGCGAATTCACCAAAATCTCGGTCTTTGTGTATGAAACATGGTTCATCATATTCCTTTGTAGCCTCCAATGCTTCGGCCAGGATCCTTAGATCAGTTTCATCAGGGAGTAATCCCCTCCTACTCTTCTCATGAGAGATCTGTATCATCCTGTTCTTCATGTCTGGATTCTTTGCCAGATCTTGGTAAAACCTTTTGACTTTTCCGACTTCAGGATTCGGGACATTGACAGTCCGGACTTTTTGTCTCAGATCCGCTAGCCTCTTTTTGCATTTGTCCAAAAACGATTTTCTTTCTATCATGTGACCCTTTCCCAGTGCACTATCGAATTTCCTGTTTACTGCGTTCACTAGGGCTGGTAACGATTGGGAGACTACTTTGCTAGTCACAATTATATCTGACTTCAATTGCAGTAAGGTTCCAATGAAATCAGAGACAATCTGATTGTACTGAAAGGCGAGTGTTCTAGCTTTGCCCCTGAACTTGATCGTCCCTCTGACTGCGTATTCAACGCAGACTGAAGTCTCTAGTACGAATGCTTGGCGCTTGGTTCTTCGAATGCCTTTCTCAATCGTTCGAAATCCTCTCCACTCATCAATTCTGAAAAGTCTATCTCACTGAGTCGAGGGAGGATTTCTTTCTTGGCGCAATAGTCTTCTATGAAAAGGAATATCTCATGTATTGATGGGTCTGGGTATCTGCAAAGTTTCTTTTCCGCTTTGGCCAGGCAAATTCTTTCCTCTGCACAGAATTTACCCAGTTCGCTAAGTCGATCGATCAGTTCTCCACAAGCATTGACGATCACCGACTGTGTGACAGGATCTTGAAAACTATCCATCTTCTTAGTTGCCATGGAACAGTACTCGGAGAAGGCAAGTATGTCAATGATCGCTGGACACTCGGGGAAGTACACGCTCTCGTAGAATGCAATCATACTGTCAATATTCGAAAGGAGGACTCTTCTCTTTTCATTGATTTCCCTTTCCCTGTTCAAATAATATTTTTCATAGACGTGGGCTGTGATTTCATTGTGATCCATTTTGATATACTTATTGAGCACGTTCTGCATTCTATCTAATAGATGCTTGTTTATTTTGGGTCGAATATCTTGGAAGAGTTTTCTTCCAGATATAGTGGAGGAGAATTCCCAGTAAGCGTTATGAATTCCAATAACCTCTTTCTTACAGATTAGTTTCAGATTGTCCAGCGTAGAGGTATCAAGTTCGAGTTCTCTAGAGTATGGCCCGTAGAGGTATTTGTAGTAGGCATATCCACTTGGGATCTTTGCTTCGTTCTGGAGGAGGAAAACAATCTTCTGCAGTTTCAACTTTGTGACTATCTTATCCGCTTCATTCAAAATATATAGCGGAATCCAAGACCTTTCCGGGGGATTGGCGGCAAGATGTTCTACCGCTAATAATGGTTTCATACCACTCACATTGCCGCTATACGGAATGATCTCTGCATTAGATTGTAGCGTCCCCCGATATTTAAATGCTAACACTCTCAATCGGGAGATCTAAATACCGCATTTTCTTGAGAGTAGTAATGATAGAGGCGGGGAGAGGGAGACGAAGACGTCAAAAAACACTTTAGAACTATGAAAAACGCATAGCTGGATCGCAACCTATGGAATATTCAATATAAGGAGAACATTGCCGAGCGGGTAGACTGGAAGAAAACACCAGTCACAACCGCTATTAAGATAATCACTAGGAAAGCTACGAAAACAAGAAAGAACTGGTTGAAAAGATCCTCTAGAAGCATACGGCGCTCAGCCCTCCTCACGATGGCACGTTGTTCAGCGCCATGATCAGCATGCCATAACTTATAAGATGAAAAAGCGACGAATGGCTACTCGTGCTCGTGTAGCTAACCGTTATAGTAGTGCAGTTGGTTCAGTTGCTCCCTCATTTTCCTAGTTTTTGATGATCCTCGTCGTTATAGTGCATCTTCGTCTCTCTCGCCCTCTCTAGCCTTTGGTTACTAACTTTCCAATTTCTGCTGATCTCATTTCCTCTTTATGAAAAGACATCATAATCAAGTTTGAGTTGACTGTCTAAACCGATATACATATAAACGTATATATGGTAAGTGCCAACTAGTATTGTGGCGAAATACTGTGGGCAAAAGAAAATTAACAATCCCAATACGCGATGATATCGATAGGAGATTCAGAGAGGCTGTCTTTAGGAGAAAAGGCATGAAAAAGGGAAACATTGCAAATGCCGTAGAAGAAGCTATGATAATGTGGATCAGCAGCCCGAATTCTGGGAAGGGTGAAAAGGATAAATAAGTGCGTACACGTAAAGGCTTTTTACAATGGGATTGTTAGAAGGCTGGGGGATCGATCTTGGATAGTGAATTTGAGTATGTAATGTCGATCAGCGAAAAGCTAGAGGCCGGCAAGTGGATAGCCGTGGTTAATGAAGACGTTATTGTGGGAAACGACGCAAAGGAAGTATTCACCAAAGCAAAGAGCAAGTATCCCACAAAGGAGCCATTTATAATGAAAGTGCCAGACAACGCGACGGTGCTACTGTGAGAAGTGAGGCTTGCTTGCTCTCCAGAAAACGCGAAGGTACTATTGTATGCAGGTACCTCTCCTTTTACGATCAACGACTAAAGACTACATTCAGGCTTCCTTTGGTGCATATCAGGATCAAGCAAGGAAATGTTGCACTAAAAACAGACGCGCTCATTGATTCTGGAGCAACATCTACCTTTATCCCATTAGAGTTGGCCGAGGTTCTAACCATAGAACTTTCTAAAGAAAAACATGATTTTATTGGTGCTGGCGGGACTTTCTCTTCTTACGTTGCCAAAGTTGATCTGATAGAGGTGCTTAAGGGCGTCACTCCATTTTATGAATTCAAAGGGATATTGGTGACAATCCCTGCTGCCAAAGGCACTTTGCCTTACTGCGTTCTCGGTAGAGATAGCATATTCAGGAAGTATCATATCATCTTTAAAGAAAACGAAGAGTATACCGTTTTCAAGGTTCCCAAGAATCGATGATATGGGAGAAGGCAGAAAGCATCAATGTGGAAACACGGACCGCGATGAAGGAAATGAGGGCTTTGAAAGTCGCGTGATGATCAAAGATTCGATTGAAAAGGAGAAAAAACAAGTTGCATTGTTTCCAGCGAAGGTTTCGCACACACAGCTGAGAGATCTTCTTGCTTAGAGATGCGTGGATGTTCATGGTCTAGAAGCCCTAGTTCGTAATCCAGTGGCTACAGGGTATCTGCTGATGTTGTGCTCTGACATCACAATAATGCTTTTGACGGGTCCAGGCGTAGTCTCGGAGTTTTCTACGTACTTCACGAAGAAGAATGTTGGGCACAAGATCCGAGTCTATCATCCAGAGAAATTTTCGGGAGACCAGTCATTTATACGGATTGGTCCAATCGAACTCTTCAAGGGAGTATACCCGCATGTCTACACGTTCAAAGATGACGAAGAACTCAGGTTGAAGGTTAGCGAAATGGTAGATAAGTATTTGATTTATCTCTCAATATCAAGATTTTAGTCAAGGAAAATTGACTTAATCAGAATCTTTATATGTAGTATACAACCTATATGTGCTATATGTACTATATGTTGTATACCTCCGTATGGAGGTGAAGGAATATGACGAATGTAGAGGTTTCGAAGAAAAAAGAGTCAGATTTGCCTATTCTGCTCCTCAATGCGAGCAGAATCTGCAATCCTGTAACAGAAGTTTTGAAGAAGAAAGAAATGGATCCAAAGTTCAAGGCAGTGTCCAGCGAGTTTAGAAGATTTCTTATAGGCTTTCTTTACGTGTATGGCCCACTGTTCGAGTCAGACATTCGAGGAAATGTGAAAATTAATTCCAGCGCGCTTGCCTACCACCTAAAAATACTCGTTGAAGCAGGGTTCCTGCGGAACGAGTTTGTTGGCAGGGAAGGAAAGAAGTTTTCAAAGTACCATATCACAGAGGAAGGGGTTAAGTTCCTAGATTTCTTAGGGGCTAAGAAGGAATTGGAGAGGCTTACCCACAAGACCGCGCGCTAAAGGCTTGCTGCTCGTAGTCGTGGTGCTTATCGTTATGCTGCGGTTCCTGCGGGCGCTTCCTCATCTTAGTTTTCTTTGCGCTATTTTCTTGCCACTATTTCCCTTCTTCGTTTTGTTTCTGCTTGATATCGTGATGTAAGACGTTGCTTCGATTACGAGTAGAAGGTGGGAGACTATGTGATCGCGATTATCTGTGTTAGGTCAGTGAAAAGGTGATATTAAAAGTCATAGCCCACATATAGTACTATGTGGAGATCTGGAACCCCCAGGTGAGTGGAGGACCACGATTATTATGGAGGGCAAGTGGAAGAACAGGTTGATCTTTGGCGACTGCCAAAACATGGAAGAGCTGGATGATGACAGTGTCCATCTGGTTGTGACCTCGCCTCCTTACTTCAATGCTCCTTTTGATTATCCGGGGTTGTTTAAGAGTTATGATGAGTTTGTGGGGTTAGTGCGGAATGTTGCTAGGGAATTGAAGAGGGTGCTTGATGAGGGTAGGATTGCTGCTCTTGTCGTTGATGATACTCTGATTGAAGGGGAGAAGTATCCTGTTACCGCTGATGTGACGAAGGTGTTCATTGAGGCGGGCTTCAAGTATAGGGAGAAGATAGTTTGGGTTAAACCTGAGGGTTACATTCGCATCAGTAGGAGGAGTGGGGTTGTGTTGCAGCATCCGTACCCAATGTATTATTATCCGGATAACTTGCAGGAGTCGATCTTGGTTTTTCAAAAAGGTGCCTTCGATTATGGTAGAATCTCGAAGAAGGTTAAGGACGAATCGAAGATCGATGTGAGTACTTATCAGAAGGAGAAATGGTACCTCAGTGTCTGGAATATAACAAATGTGCTTCCGATCAATAACAGGCTTGAGAAGGGGATTGCTGCTTTTCCTGATGAGATCCCCCGCAGACTATTGAAACTCTTCTCCTACAAGAATGAGGTCGTGTTGGATCCATTCATGGGGTCGGGTACTACTTTGAAGGTGGCTCTTGAGCTGGAGAGGAAGTGTATTGGGTATGAGATTGACTTGGAGCTTCTAGATGTTGTCAAGGAGAAGTTGAAGGTTGGGCAGTCTGCCTTGCTTGGGGAGGATATGGATTTTGAGATTAAGATTAGGGATGATGCGAGGCATTTGAGAACTCAGCTTCAAGAGAAGGTGAACAACAAACGTAAGAGATGAATAGATGAGTAACTCTCATCAATCTTGAGTGCTCTAGCTTGTCAATCGCCCAGCCAAGATGGATATCTCATCCGTCCTATTTCTTCTTTCTTTCTTACGAAATTGTTGGTTGAATAGATGGCCCCTACAAAGTTCTGAACACTGAACGAGACTTCATGGAAGTAGCGCTTGTGGTTGCATGGGACTAGTTTACCTCTTGGTTTTCCCTTGATGGTGATTGGTTTTCCTTCTTCATCAATTCCTTGGATTGTTCTGGATGCTGTAGGAACTGTTGAGAATTTGATCATGAATTGAGGTCGCTTCTCGTCCATCTTGGCTACTCCAATTTTCATTCTTATTGGAATATCTTCATCTTTCTCTATCCTCAGTTTTACGTCAGGATTGGGTTTTGGGAGTCCGATCTTAGGGTACCTCTCAGCCTCACTTTCCAGATATTGTATGACGTTATCCCAGCAACCCATGCATATGCTATAAGAATGCGGCTCGATACCGCGCTTATTTGCATCAAAACTGACGAAGTAGGTGTCCTCGTGTCCCCCTCCTTTGGGGAGGCTCTCATGTGTCCAATATACCTGTTGAGATGATGGTATCCTTCCGAATCTTGACTGTAGGTCCTCTGCCATTCGTTTCAATTCATCTAGACTCAGGTAGTAGCCTGCCCAGTTCTTCCAATATGTCTGGCTTACTCCTCTGTATGACGCCTTTTCCAGATGATAACCTGCAGTATTCTCTTCGAACTTGGGCGAGACGATGATCAGTTCCTCTCCTCCTCTTGACGACGTATCCAACAGAAGTTTTGCGTATTCGCGTTTGATCTCGATTTTTCTTCCTAGTTCCTTCCAACCCATCTCAGAGATGCTTTTTCCATATCTGATTGGATCCAAGATGGCTGCTTTTAGTGCTATTCTGCTTGTGCGACCATCAAGGTACCCGCTAACATCCCCATACACTATTGGCAAAGGTGTTTCCAGAGGAACTCTGAATCCATGATTGATTAGCTCCTCCTGGATCTCTAGTGAGGCATTGAAATAAAGCTGGATCGAGTCTAACATGTATTCACCAATTCTGGCATTCATGTATCCCCACCCTAGATAGTCAAGGCTCGCAGGTGACTAATTAAAATATCTAGCGTTTCCCTGAACTCCAGAGTGACGGATTCTGTTATTCTTCTTCTAAGGTTGCGTTGAGGCTCATGCTCATGAGAACATTGAGGCTACTCGTAGTCGTGGTGCTTATCGTTATGCTGCTGCTGCGGGTGCTTCGTGTTCTTGATTTTCTTTGTTGTTCTTGTCGTTATAGTGCTGGTAATTCGGCGCGCGCTATTAGTCAAGAAGGCTTGCAATGTTTCAAAGTTTTTTGACGGAATTGTGTAAGAGTGTCCCAAAAATCCTATTGAGCAGATCAAGCGCGTTCAGAATTTCTGATTGGGGCGTGACAATCTCTGAAGTTGAGAGCGAAGAGGCATCTGCGACTAGCGCAAACATGTGGCGGATTGCTAAACCAGGCATGTTTAAGGTTTTCAAGGGCACAATTGGGATGAAGCTCGAAGATATCCTACCCATTGCCATGAAGTTGGCTAAGCAGATAAAAGGGAAGTAGGTCTGCCTCACATCGATGAGGCTCGAAGATTTCCTCTTTTTCTTTATGGTTCTTACTCCTTTCTTGTAGGCATTCTCCTTCTCGTGACGGCAACTCTTATATGTCAAACCTTGATTTTGACGAGGTTAGACTTGCGTTAGCAGGTCAGAGCACAGCAGGAGGAGACAGCGAGAATGAAAGTCATAACATACTACGAGCTAAACCCCGACGTGGACCCCTCGGCGATAGGAAACATCGCGGCGAAGTTCCTTTCCAAAGGCATGTATCCAGCAAAGGGCGTAAAGACCATCGCTTGGTACAATACAGTGGCAGACTACTGGGGTGTAGCGATCGACGAAGTCGAGAACGAAGAAGCATATCTAAACAACGTAAACCAATTTCGCATCGCCCTGCCTGGAATTTTCAAAGTCTTCAAAAGTTCACTAGTGATGGATGCCAAGGATGTCCTTCCAGCGATCGCCAAATTGGAGAAGCAGGTAAAAGGTAAGTAGGTTCGGGAACACGGGGAACAGACTCCAAAACTTCCTCCTTTTTTAGGTTGAATTCCTGATTTTTCTCTAGCCGTCTGCATTTTGATGCAAGCAAGTTTTATAGAGTTTCCTGCTTGCTTGATATGGTGATGTGGAGGGCGTTTTGGG
>Ga0315309_1000541_pt1 | contig 23001 bp, 21 predicted proteins | sample TDP4_MG_FD_203080 | JGI IMG/M metagenome (GOLD analysis project Ga0315309, IMG submission 203080) | Freshwater sediment microbial communities from Lake Towuti, South Sulawesi, Indonesia - TDP4 | ecosystem: Environmental > Aquatic > Freshwater > Lake > Sediment | place: Indonesia: South Sulawesi...
CGACCATCACCTTAACCTTGTTCTTCAACCCTTCCCGCTCAAGAGCTTTTATGATGTCCGCCATTTTGAGCATAGTGGTGGTCATCAAAGCGGACATCCCTATGATGTCTGGCTTGATTTCCTTTGCTTTCTCAACAAACTTTTCGACGGGGACATCAACACCAAGGTCGATTACTTCGAAACCTGCCACCATAAGCATGGTGCTTACGATGCTTTTTCCGATATCATGAATATCTCCTTCCACGGTGCCAATGATAACTTTGCCTAAAGCTTTTTTCGGAACCTTCGAGCTCTTGGATATAGCGGGCTCCAAGATCGCCGTAGCCTGTTTCATGGCCTCTGCCGCAATTGCAAGTTCTGTTAGGAAAGCCTCTCCGGCCGCGAATCGATCTCCAACAATCTTTACTCCTTTAGCAAGACCCGCCTCGATAGCTTCAACAGGATCCACGCCTGCCTCAAGGGATTCTTTAGCGGCTTTAACCGCGCCATCTACATCATAACTTACAACGGCGTTCATCAGCTTATTTAAAATTTCTTCTTTCATCCGCATCACCAATATCTTTAATTTTTCACAAATATCTACAAATGGCTTTAAATAGTTTTGCTTCTCACAGGGCGGTCGTGGAAACTCACATTTCGCCGCGAAAAGTCGCGATTAAACTTTTAGAGGAGAAGCTTCATCCTCAACTGCTAGTTGATAGTTTCAAAAAGCTACTAAAAAGTTGCTAAACTTTTGTTTGGAGAAATTGAAGCGAAAAGTTAATGAGTGGAGACTTAACGTGTATTTTGGGGTTTGCCGGCCATAGGGTGCGGGACCCACCTGATCTCATTCCGAACTCAGAAGTTAAACCGTGCTCCGTTTCCGGCTGTAGTGTGGTCTTCGGCCACGCGAACCTGGGAAAGCTGGCAGCCCCACCCAAAATCAATATGCGAATGTGGAGGAGAGTTACCTAAAACTTATAACTAAGCATTTGCTAGTTTTTCGAAAGGTGAGTTTGTGAACATAACAGCGGTGATGATGGCTCTCCAAAATCAATTATTACAGCTTCCTGGAGGCGACATCATATCACAGATTCTAACGATAGTTTTTTACGGCTTTTTCTTCGTTTTCTTATTTTATGGGCAGAGAATTCAAACGTATGCCATGCTTAGGGAAGTCGAAGGCTCGCTTTATAAACTGAAATATATAAAGGACGAAGGTCGAAAAACGGCAATTGAAACAATTAAGGAGATTGGAAAGGCGCAGACGGATCCAACGGCTAGAGTTGATAGATTCCTAGAGTATTTCACATATCCGCCTCAAAGCATGGACCCAGCAGGCATTGTTTGGAAGCTTGAACACATTCTCGACGTTAGGGATGTTCGTTTCAAGGATGAAGTTAAAATGATGGCTCCAGCCGCAGACGAAACTCAAATAAACAATTTGGAAAACACCCTTGAAGTGGCCTCGACGCTAAACTACATTTACAAGGTGATAAGACACTTTTATTTGCTTGGCAAGAAAACATTAAGTCTCTACGTTATAATGCAGATACAAATGATATTGCCACTTATTATGCGGGAAGCAGAAGCTTACACTAGCGCATTAAAAGCCTTCGCATACGGCCAACCAATAGGCGACGGGGCAGGCGCATTAGTAGCCGCAAAAATCATGCATGGACATGAAACAAGAAAAATACCTAAAGACAATGTTGTTGCATCTGTACCAATAGAAGGACGCACAGCGTATGTGATAAAAGCTGAAGGACCAGGAGGAAACGTAGGCAAAACCGGAGACGCCGTCAAGACAATTATAGACGAAAATGAAGGCAAGATTGCCACAATAATCATGATTGATGCTGCTATGAAACTCGAAGGCGAAGAGGTTGGCGAAGTTGCCGAGGGAGTCGGTGCAGCCATAGGCGGGCCTGGAGTCGACCAGTTTAAGATTGAAGAGTCCATTCTAAAATACCGCATTCCAATAAACGCCGTAGCAATAAAGGAGGACATTGGTGACAATGTTTCACCAATGCGTAAAGAAATTTTTGACGCCGTCGATAAGGCTATAGAAAGGGTAAAACAGGTTATTTTAGAAAGAACTAAGGAAGGCGATAAAGTGATAATTGTTGGAGTAGGCAATACCATTGGTATTGGGCAATAGGAGGAATCAAGGAGATGAGTAAGACGCCATCCAATACAACAACCAAAATTTCGTCATTCGTGTTAATGATAATATTTCTAGTCCTAGCATTATCACTAGCTGCCCTAATATCAGCCATCACCGTTTTTGGTTATGGCAACGAAGCTATTGCGGGATACCTATTGTTATTTGGGTTCTTAGGCGTAGCCTTATCCACTTATGTGCTGTTCCAAACAAGAAGGCGGATATTAGGTTTAAGAATTGAAACTCCGCCAATAACAACCACTGTTGAATGCAGGAAATGCGGCTTCAAGAGCGTCAGAGAGTTCCAACGTGGCGATTTTATCTTCAAGGAAACTGAACCATGCCAAAAATGTAATGAGAAGATGTTGATAACGGCGATTTACAGAGAAGTTAAAGAAAGAGGAAAGGAACGATTCCCCCATTAGGTTAAGACAACGCATCCATCTTTAACTATCAAAACCGTATGTTCCGCTTGAGCAACTGGTTTTCTGCTTACTTCGATGAATATGGGATAGCCTGCAAGAGCCTTAGAGGATAGTAGTTCTTGGAAGGCTTTGCGGTATTGCTCATTTGTCACTACACCTTGCAACCAACGTTCAGCAAAAGGCAGGGTTCTAAAGTTTTCCTCAATGTACTTTAAAAGTTGCTTGGCATATGGGTTTTTTAATGACTTGGACTTGAAAAAACGGAAAATCGTGAATTCTTCACCGTCTTCAACTCGGCCCACAGCGTTTGGCAGGGTCACGAAAGGCTCAATGGCGTAGACTTCGCCCAGCTTAATTTTTGAAAAAGATAATTGTGAGACGTTAGGTATGGAAGTGCCCGCGTGGACGAGATATCGCCCAACTTGATGCCCAGTTAAGTTTGAAATCGGTTTAAAACCGCGAGATTTTATGGTTTTTTCAATAATTGCTCCTAATTTTGACGTGGAAACTTCAGGACGGATGTTGTTTATGGCTGTTTTCAAGGCTTGTTCTGCTGCCTCCACCATGCTTTCGTATTCTGGGTTAAAGCATACGGTGATCGCCGTGTCAGTTACATAACCATTCACGTGAACACCAATGTCTACCTTAACTATGGATTTTCTGGGGATTCTTCTGTCGTCGTTTGGTGGAGACGTGTAATGCGCCGCTATCTCATTTATCGAGACGTTACAGGGAAATGCTGGTTTTCCGCCTTTTTCTCGTATAAGCTTCTCCACTTTTTCGCAGATTTCAATTATTAGCATATCTTCGCGAACAAAACGTTTTATTTCTTCACGTGTCTCACGGAGAATTTTTCCAGATAGCCGAAACTTTTCTAAGGCTTCCTCGTCATAATGGCTCATTAACGTCACACTTTATTTTCATTAACGCTAATGGTGTTATACGAAACAAGCACTGTATGCATTGGATGAAGAAGCCTATAGGCTGAAGGGGAATTAACATTAACTTTTCCAGACATTTTTAGGCCACACCTCAACGTTTTAAGTGGAATTTTTCTACGATATTTCTTGCTTTTTCCCGTTTCTTCTGGTGTTCGGCGAGGAATTTGTTAATTCTTTCCGTTAGGTCGGTTTTGCATTCACCGCATAATATTTCGCCAGCCTTGCACTGTCTTTCTCTTTCAGTGAGTTTTTTGTCATCATCTTCGAATAGGTAAAGGAAGTATTGGAAGATTGTGCATATATTTGGATCGGCGCCCATTTTCCTTTGCTCTGCTGCTGTTCCCTTACCGCCTGTGAAAGCGTTCCAAATTTTGCGTTTTACGGCCTCTGGCGGGTCTATGGTAAATATGGAGGTTTCAGGTTCTGAAGCGCTCATTTTTCCGCCTATCCCAAGACCTGGTAGGAAGCGGCAGTGGATTTGGGCTGGTTTGTAGTAGCCGAGTTTTGGGGCTATGTCGCGGGTAACTCGCCAATACGGATCTTGGTCTATGGCGGCTGGAATAAGGGCTGGAACATTTTCGCCCGTTAATTTTGCATGTATGAAGCATGGCGCTGCTTGGATGGCTGGCCAGAAAATCCAACCAATGTTCGTGTTCTCTTGGAATCCGAAGGTAGCCCTAGCCGTTGAATAGGTTATGCGTTTCGCAACTTCCAAGGCAATATCATAGAGTAAGTCTATGTCTTGCACATCAAAAATTATGAAGGTATTTTCAGGTTCAAAGCCTAAGGCAATTAGGTCTAAAGCATTTTCGTAAGCAAAATTTTCCGTGTCCTCAAGTTTAAGTTCGTCTTCAACCAGGAATTTTTCGTCATCGGTCATTTGGAAATAAAGCCTTGTTTCAAATTTTTCTTGCAAATGCTTCGTGAAAATCCATGGGACAAGATGTCCTATGTGCACAGGGCCTGAAGGACCCCTACCAGTATATAACACAAATTTTGCTCCTTTCTCGTACAGGTCTAAGACAACGTCTAAGTCACGATGCGAAAAGAAGAGTCTCCTTCGCAATTGAGGGTGAAACTCACCTGCAATTTTCGCTATTCGTTGCATCAACTCTTCCGTTAGGGGTTGAGTGCCAAACTCGTGTATTAAACGTTCATAGTCAACCTTACCCTTAACTTCCCAAGGGGTAACAACCATTTCGTTCTTCTCTTCATCAACCAAAGGCATGCCGCCTATGCATTAGCTCCTTATACAATTCATGAAAAACGTATTAAGTTTTTGTGTGAATAAAGGTTCAAGACAACCTCACAATGCCGCGCGGAATAAGCTATAAATACGATTTCTGCGTTTCTGATTGTTAACGGTGAAGTGATGCCTCGCCAATTTACCTAAAAGGACCAACGTTTTCTGAACAGAGGCTATCGAAGAATACGCATACTTTTATTAAAACCGGAACAACTACATTACCCAATTTAATTTGTTATATTCATGAAGGGAAGCGGCATGGTTGAGCTTAGAGAGCATGAGCGTAAAATGATTTTTGTCCTAGAAAGACTGGGCGGCACAGCTTCAGTGGAACAATTGATGAAAGAAAGCAGATTGTCTGATGCGGCAATAATGCGGGCGGCCCTTGCACTACAAGAGAAGGGTCTCATAAAAATCCATGAAGAAAAGCGAACTATGATTAGACTTAATAAGGAAGGAAAAATCCATGCCAAAAAAGGATTGCCAGAAAGACGTCTAATAAATGCCTTGAAAAAATTGAATGGAAGGGCCATCCTTGAAAAAACAGTGGAAGAAGCTGCCCTAGAAAGGCATTTCATACTAATAGCCCTGGGCTGGATTCAGAGAAAGAAATGGGCAACATTCAACGCTAAGGCGAACACTTTGCAAATTTCGGGAAAATTAGAAGAAGGTGATGACGAAAAACTGCTAAAGCTCTTGAGCGAAAAGGGACAAGCAACGTTTGAGGAATTAAGCCCTGAACTTCAAGAGGCCATCAAGTTCCTTAAAAGGAGAAAGCTTCTTGAGATTGAGGAAAAAGCAAAAAGAATTTTCGAAATAACAGACAAGGGGCGAATTGCACTTACAAAGGGAGAGAAAGCAGTTGAAGAGGTAACACAGCTTTCTCCGGAGCTCATCATAAGTGGTAAGTGGCGGAAAGTGAAACTTCAGAAATATAACATTGAGGCGCCGGTGGCAAGAACTTGGCCTGGCAAAAAGCATCCTTACTTACAGTTTCTCGACGAAGTGAAGAAGAAACTGGTTAATTTAGGCTTTAAGGAGATGGTGGGCACCTACGTTGAAACTTCATTCTTTAATTTTGATGCTCTTTACACACCTCAATGGCATCCTGCCCGCGAACCTTCAGGCGTATATTATGTGAAGTCACCAAAGTATGGAAGTCTGGACGCTTACAAGCATGTTGTGGCGAACGTTAAAAGGACGCATGAAAATGGATGGAAAACGGGCTCAAGCGGATGGAAATACAAATACTCTGTCAAAGAAGCTGGACGACTGATTCTTCGCTCTCACACAACATGCCTCAGCGCCAGAACACTCCTGAGCAGAGATTTGGAAATTCCGGGCATGTACTTCTCGATTGGCCGCTGTTATAGGCCAGAAGTGCTGGATAAGACACACTTGACAGAGTTCAATCAGGTAGAGGGCATTGTGGTTGATAAGGACTTAACTCTTCGAGATTTGCTCGGAGTTTTGAAGAAGTTCGCCATCGACATAGCAGGAGCCGACAAGGCCAAGTTTGTGCCTGACTACTTTCCCTTCACCGAGCCAAGCGTTGAACTTCGTGCATATAAGAAAGGCTATGGATGGATAGAGTTTGGGGGTTCTGGAATTTTCAGGCCAGAGGTAACCTTACCGTTGGGCATTGAGGTGCCCGTCTTGGCTTGGGGTTTGGGCATAGATCGGCTGTTCATGATGAAGGCAGGCATTAATGATATACGGCAGGTTTTCTCGTTGGATTTGGATTGGCTGAGGAGGCAGGAGGTGGTTTAGGAGTGCCTACTATTGACATTGAGTATGCTGAATTTGAGAAATTGCTAGGGCTGGAACTGCACAGGGACATGGAGAAGGTGAATGAGGTTTTGGAGTTTGTGAAGGGTGAGGTGAAACTTTTCGACGAGAAAGCGGACGTGATGAGTGTTGAAATTAAGGATACAAGTCGACCTGACGTCTGGAGCGTTGAAGGCTTGGCTCGGGCTTTACGTGGTTTCTTGGGCTTGGAGACTGGTTTGAGAGAATACAAGGTTGGCAAGCCAATAGTGGAGATTCACGTAGATAAACGACTCTGCAACATTCGTCCTTACATTGGCTGTTCAATAATCAAGGATGTTAAATTATCGGACGCGATAATTCGCGGTTTCATGCACATGCAGGACAAGCTGGATCAGACTTATGGAAGGAATAGGCAAAGAACATCTATAGGACTTTACAACTTCGATCTAATATCTTCGCCGCTGAGCTACACTGTTGCAAAGCCAACCGAAATAAGTTTTGTTCCGCTCGGTTTAGAGGAAAAGATGAATTTGAAGGAGATTCTGCAGCGACATCCGAAGGGTCTAGAGTACGGTCATATCGTAAGTAAGTATCTCGTTTATCCGATTCTATTGGATGCGAAGAAAAATGTGCTTTCATTTCCGCCCATAATCAACTCTAATGACTTGGGAAAGATAACAGAGCAGACGAGAAACGTTTTAGTCGAAGTTACGGGTACAATGCATGAAGCCGTGCTTAACACTGTGAAAATAGTCACGTTGTCCCTGATTGATCGTGGAGGAAAAGCTTACTCAGCCACCGTGCATTATCCAAAAGAGAAGCAGACGGATATGACGCCTAATTTCGAAGCTGAAAGCATGGAATTAAGCGTTGAATATGTGAATAAGGTTTTGGGCTTGCGTTTAACATCCAAGCAGATTGTTGAGCTGCTTCCGAAAGCAGGCTTTAGTGTTGAAAAAGCTGGTCGTGACAAATCAACAGTGCGGATTCCCTGTTACCGAGTTGATGTGATGCATCCTGTGGACTTGGTTGAAGACATTGCAATAGCGTATGGATATGATAACATTAAGCCATTGTGGCGAAAACTGCCAACAACAGGCAGCATGAGATCTGAGCAAGGCTTATTGGATGTTGCGAGAGAGCTTATGATTGGGCTGGGGTTCCAAGAAGTTTTAACGTACACGCTGACTAATCCTGAAAACTTGTTCACAAAACTGAACTGCAAGAAAGCGAGAATAGTGGAAATTGCCAATCCGAAGATCCAAACCTTAACATGCTTGAGAAACTGGCTTCTGCCCGGCCTCATGGAGTTTCTAGGAAACAACTTGTCAGTTGAGTGTCCACAGAAAATCTTCGAGTTAGATAAGGTTACACTTCTTGATGAAAAACGAGAGACAAGAACACGAGATGAGGAGCGGCTTGCTGCGGTTGTTTGCCATGCAAACGCCAGTTTCAGTGAAATAAAATCAGCATTAGACGCTTTCCTTACGAACTTTGGCTTGGAATGGCAGATTAAAGAAACAAAGCATCCAAGCTTCATTAACGGACGAGTTGGCACAGCAATTATTGAAGGAGGAAAAGTTGGAATAGTAGGCGAAATACATCCAAAAGTTTTAACTGCATGGAAACTTGAAAACCCCGTTGCAACCTTCGAACTAGACATGGAAAAGATAACCAAAATCAAAGGCACAAACCATTGACAGGAAATAAAAGGCGTTAGAACCATGAAGATTATCGTGGAAATATCAAATTCTGCAATGTATAAGGGGGTAAGCTATCCTCAGACAGACCCGTCTTACCGCTATCATTGACAGGTGGAGCGTAGGATAGTAACGTTTAATTTTTCAGAAACACTACTCTATTGTTTGGCGATGACATAAAGGAGCTTTCCAATCCCGCCGGTAAATCCATGCAGACGGACCCAACGGAAGAGGCAAGCTTTAGGCTTGTCTTGCTTGTGATGGCGGGTTTACCCAAGCATGGGACACGGTGGGCGCGGGCGCTATAATCCCACACCGAGAGAGCTTAACCTAGGGGAGCGTAACGCTCCACAGTGAAGTTAAGTGATAGGTTATGTGGGAAACAACCGCCCGCGAAACAACTTTTAAGTTTCACTTTCACATAGAATGTTAGAGATTAATAGACTCTGGCAGGATTAGATTTGGACATAGAAACAAAAATAGAACTAATCAAAAAAGCGCCAACAGAAGAAATCCTCGTAGAAGAAGAGTTGAGACAGCTACTGGAAACAAACGAGCATCCTGGACATTACCAAGGCTTCGAAATTTCTGGAATGCTCCACCTAGGAAATTTTATCATTTCTTGCTTCAAAATAAATGACTTCTTAAAAGCAGGAATTAGATGTCAAGCTTACCTTGCAGACTGGCACAGCTTCATCAATAACAAGTTTGGCGGCGACTGGGGCAAAATCCTGTCTGCGTCAAAATACTATGAGAAAGCGTTCAAATTCTTCTGCCCAGGGGTAAAAATTGTCGTAGGCTCTGAACTGTACCATAACAATGACGAATACTGGAGAAACTTCATTAAATTCTCAAAACATCTAACGCTTAGCAGAACTTTAAGATGCATGACAATAATGGGCAGAAGCGAAAACGAAAAACTAGACTTGTCGCAGTACTTCTATCCTTCCATGCAAGCAGTTGACATAAAAGAAATTGGGGCAGACATACCACACGGCGGCTTGGACCAGAGAAAAGCCCATGTCCTAGCTAGAGAAGTATTTCCAAAAATGGGTTGGGAAAAACCTGTTGCAGTTCACCATCACGTGCTAATGGGCATAGCGGAACCAATCAAACTTGAAACAAAAGATAAATTAGAACAAGTTATTGCAAGCAAAATGAGCAAGTCAAAACCATGGACTGCAATATTCATTCACGACACGGAGAAACAAATAAAAGAAAAATTAAGAAAAGCATGGTGCCCAGAGAAACTAGTAGAAATGAATCCAGTATTAGAAATAGTTAGATATGTAATATTCCACGAAAACAAGACATTCAAAATTGAACGACCAGCAAGATTCGGCGGCCCAGTTGAGTTTCAAAGCTACCAAGAACTGGAGAAAAGTTACGCGCATGGCGATTTACATCCGCAAGACCTCAAAAACGCGGTAGCAGAAGAACTGTCTAAAATCCTCGAGCCTATCCGAAGACATTTTGAAACCAATAGCGAAGCAAAAGAATGCCTAAATTCTATGAAAGAGGCTCAAATAACAAGGTAAATGCATTGTCAACGCATCTCAAAGAGAAAGAGGAAAAAATTCTGCGCGTTTTAGAATGCCTAACTGAAGAATCAAAAAAAGGAACACCTATAATTGTGGAAGGCAAGAATGACATTGAAGCTTTAAGGGCTTTAGGTGTTGAAGGAAAAATAATATCTGCAAAAACAGGTGGAAAATCCATTCTCGACGTTATTTCTGAAGTGGAAAAATGCACGGCGAAAGAAGTCATCATGCTGTTAGATTTTGACAGACGGGGAAAGGAATGGACAAAACGCTTAAAACAAAACCTAGAAAATGCAAAAACAAAAATTAACCTCACATTTTGGAGCAGACTATTAGAGCTTGTGGGCACAGAGGTAAAAGACATTGAAGGTTTAGCCACTTACATGGAAACCTTAAAGAGGAAGATTTGTAATTCATAAAAGTGATATAGAGTAAAGATAATAATTTCGTGAATTGAGAGCATGATTCTCTCATCACGTGATTAAAGCTTAACCATAACTAATAAATTGGAGGTGGACGCTTACGGGTTCATCACAAACGTTTACCATAAAGTATGTTATACACGCGAAATTCGAAATAGAAGGGGTAGTTGAAAAACCAGACGTTATAGGAGCGGTTTTCGGACAAACGGAAGGCCTCTTCGGACCGGAACTCGACCTGAGAGATTTGCAGAAATCCGGCAGAATCGGAAGAATAGAAATCGAGCTGCATTCGAAAAATGATAAAACAACAGGCGACATAACGATTCCAACAAGCTTAGACAGGGTCTCCACAGCACTAATCGCCGCAAGCATAGAGAGCATAAACAGGGTTGGACCATGCGCCGCAAAGGTAACCCTCGAAAAAATCGAGGATGTCCGAGAAGCCCGAAGAAAAGTGATAATTGACAGAGCCAAAGAAATCCTCCACAAATGGACAATTGAATCCATGCCCTCAGTGGATGAAGTCTTCAAAGAAGTTTCAGAAACACTCAAAATCGCAAAAGTCGAGAAGTACGGTTCAGAAGAATTATCCGCTGGACCAGAAGTAGACAGCTCAAAGGAAATAATTGTTGTTGAAGGAAGGGCAGACGTAATAAACTTGATGCGATGCGGTATGCTTAACGTAATAGCCTTAGAAGGAGCTAAGGTTCCAGAAACAATAAAGAGGCTTTCCAAAGAAAAAGAGGCCACGGCCTTTCTCGACGGGGACAGGGGTGGAGACTTAATCCTAAAGGAGCTTCAGCAAGTCACGACCGTAAAGTATGTTGCTAGGGCGCCGAGAGGAAAAGAAGTTGAAGAACTAAATTGTAAGGAAATATTTGAGGCGTTGGAAGCAAAAGCCCAAATTGAAGAGTTATTCAAGCCGAGAAGGGAGAAGCAAAAAATAGCGGTTCCAAATGAGATTGTTCAAATAATAAAAGGGTTAGAGGGCACTTTAGAAGCTGTTCTCCTAAACGAGAAGTTGGAGCAAGTTGAACGACTGCCGGTAAGCCAACTAGCCGAGAAACTCCAGCAAACAGATGGAGTGGATACGGTTGTCTTTGACGGCGTTATAACACAAAGAATTGTTGACGTGGCAAGCGAGAAAAACATAAAGAAAATCATTGCTTCACGCATATCAGAAGCCGTCAAACCACCGCTAAACGTTGAACTAACGACATTCTCAGACATCGAAGCATTATAGGAATAACTTTCGCAAAACCGCTTAATTTCGTATTCGACAATTCTTGCAAAAAGTTAAAAGATCAAAATATGCTATGATTTGAGCAAAGGGAAAAGCGCATGGCATCAAAGAAGCTTGGAGAAACAAAAGGACCGTTTGTTGTATGGATTATTCTTATCTTGTACGTTACCATACCTAAAATATTATTTACAGGCTCCTCAGGGAGAACGTTACCCCAAGATGTCACAATCTTTCTTGTCTTGAATTTATTGATCTCAATGGCAATAGATTGGGGGCCAATTATCGTTTTTCTCGTCATTTTTTTGGCTTTTTGGGAAAAGCGGCGATCCTTAATAGACATCTTTTCTAGCGTAGGGTTGAGAAGAAAAGGGTCTGTCAAGAGCTTGTTATGGAGCATTGCCTTATTCCCATTGATTATTATCGTCATCAGTCTGCTGATGATGATGCTTAGTTATTTCCTCGGTCCTACCCCATTACTGCCCAGTTCTGGTTCCAGCAGTGGCCAGATTCCACTTTGGTATCCTTATTATATGATAATGTATTCGTTCTTCCCCGTCGCAGTTGTCGAAGAGGCAATCGGAAGAGGATACATGCTCGACAGGCTTATGCCCCAACATCTTTCAAGCATCGTTAAAGCCTTGCCTGCAATACTTCTAAGTTCCCTAATGTTCACTCTTTATCATCTTTCACCGTACTTAATGGTATACTCATTTTCAGTCCCTTGGACTGTTGGTCTCTTAGTAGGCAATGTCTTCCCTTGGTCAGTTTTCTTAAGCATAGCTTATGTTCGAGCAGGAACCAGAAACATTCTTGGTCCTGTGCTTATCCATTTCCTGGCGGACGGTATACCCTTTGTTCTCATGTTGCTTGGGATAACTTGAAAATAAAAGCATATTTTTGATTACCTTCCGAAGAAGTCTGTGAGCCTTCTAGTTTCCTTTTCCTCCACCTTATAAGTCAACAACTGCTCCTCGGTTATGCCAAAACTTTCTAGGACTCTGGCTGCAGCTGGCACAACCTGCTTTGACACGTAATATTCTATGTCCACTTCGTCATAAGAAGCGAACATGTATGGTTTTATCCTTTCATAAAGGCGTCCTGTTCCAACCACCGCCACATAACCTATTTTGTCTCCTACCGCGAGTTTCCAACCCTTCTCCTTCAGCATTTTCGCAGCCTCAACATGGGAAGCCTTAACCTCATATTCCTCAACAGGCTTAGTCAATGTCTTCCAAATGATGAGGTCACGGTAGGGAACACGCCTCTGCCGCAGCTCATAAATGAATTGTTGCACGAATTTAGCAGCTTTTTTGGGGGATTGCTCCTTCAAAATGATTTCTAAAACCTCCTCCTGAACTTTTTTGGCTGCAACTGCCCAGTCTCCCCGCATAACCTCCAAGCCAACAATTTCAAGTTGCCCATCTGGCAAGAGTCCAGCATAGCGTTTTTTTGCTTCTGTGAAGAAGATTCGCACATAAACCTTGTCTGGCTTAATTTCTAATCCTAATTTTTCCCCGATTTCCTCAGAGATTTTTTCAATCCTTTCAGGTTCATGCCTTACGAATATGCTGTCTGTATCACCATAAACAACCTTTAATCCAGCTTTTTCAGCCATTTCAATTGCGTTGAGTATTGTATGCCTTCCCCAAGCCGTTGCTGCTTCTGCTACTGGTTTTATATACCATCTTGCCCCTATCCACCCAGCATAGCCGTAAGAAGCATTGGTTATCACCTTCACAGCCTTTTGGCGGGCGTCCAAAACGCGGTACTCAACGCTTTCCGGAGCAGTCGTCTTCATTTTTGAGCGAATTTCATCCCGCACTTTAATGAGGTAAGATAAAACTTCCTTGTAGAAGCCTGCGGGTTCCTTTCGGAATCTGTGCTTAACTTCTGGGGCTTCATAAACTCCGCATGGTGGTGTGGGTTCTTTCTGCGATACATAAGTGTCTGGGGATAGGTTGTAGGCTATCATAATGTTTGGATACATGCTCTTAAAGTCTAAAACAGCGATGTTCTCGTGAAGCCCTGGTTGCGGATTAAGCACGATAGCGCCTACGTACGGTCTGTAGGGCTGCTCAACCCTCTTGGGCACGAGTTCGCCGATTTTTTGGGCATGTTTTATTAGGAACCATTCAACTCTGAAGCCCACGGCTGCCGTTCCAACGTGGTCTAGTGGCAAGCTCACAAGGTTCGACAGTTGCATGGCGAAATCTAAAATGGCTTCAGCTATTCCCATAACGCAACGGGTGTTCTCCATAGAAAACGTTTTCAAGATTTCACGTTTGTCTTTGTCATCCCAATAATCCGCGAAATCCACATCCTCAATTAATGTGCGGTTTTCAATTTTCATCACACCCAAATAATCCGCCAGATTCTCCAGAGTCTTAATCTTAACTTCTGGAAATTCTTCTGCATAATCTAATAGGTCTATATTAGCTCTTCCAGTTATTGAAACGTGCCCATAAACGCTTGTGTGGGGTTCTGTTCTAGCTCTGTCAACATGCAATCTTAATCCAAGCTTCTTGCATCTTTCATTAAGGTATGGCCAGTCTTGCCTGTTTACGCCATAGCCCACAATAATGTCCGGGTCGAAGTTTCGAACATAGTTCATGAAGGCTTCTAGGACTGTCTTGTCTTTTTTGTTTTCATCCGCCAAGAACTGTTTTTCTTCGCCGAGACTTGTTGCGACTGAAATTATGATTATTGGGTTTCTGTCGGGTTTTGGTGAGCCTTCTCTGCTGTAGCATATTGTTGAAAAGCCCAAAATTCTCAGTTGTGGAACTTCAGCCTTTTCGAGAAGTTTTGGATATGATTTTGCCGAATAAACTTTATCGACCCGAACACCAATGGTGTTTGTTTCTTCAGCTACTTCTATTTCGTGCCACCCGCACGGAACAACATTATTGTCGATTAGGTAGCGCATAGAGTATCGAATATCATCTTCGAGGCAATCCTTTACGCCTTCGAGCTTTCGAAAAGCCTTCGCATACTTCGGTACCACATCTGGGTCTTTACAGTAAACCTCTATGGCTTTCACTGGCTTTCCAAAAAACTTTCGCTCAACAACCTCAAGCTTCGTTACAAACCGATACTCAGCCTTTCCAGCCTCAATTTCTTCAACAACTTTTGCCGAGTCCGCACCTTCCTCAACCACAGCGTAAAAGTAATCAAGAAAGTTTCTGTCAATAATTAGCAGTCTTTTTCCAGAGTCGTCAACGCCCCAAAGCCAAACTTCAGGCGTATTATTCTTAACCTCATAGTTCACGTCTAAAAGCCAAAACGTAACCTTCATGGCTTACAGCCTTCAACAAAGAATAGTGAAGAAAAGCCACTTTTAACACTTTTTAATAGGTAGAGATTGATTATTGAGTGTTAAAATGCGGTGGAAGAGGCCAAAGGGTTTTGAAAATCTTGGAAATGAATCTCAAGAAGGGCTTCGTTAAGGTTGTTCCTGAGTCGATGGATGACCTGTGGCATTTGTACAATGTCATCTACAGGAATGATGAGGTTTACGCTTACACTTCCCGCGAGATAAAGCCCGACGAAGGCGGATACGCAAGACCCAAACGAGGAGAACGCGTCTCAGTCTTCCTAGGCGTCAAAGTTGAACGCGTGACTTGGGTCAAGCTTCTGGGCAAGCTCCGCGTCCATGGCACCATCTGCGAAGCTCCAGAAATCGTTCCGACAGGCGCCCATCACACGCTAGCCATCGCCTTAAACACGTCAGTAACAATCGTGAAGAAAGAATGGGCTAAACACGAAATCGAGAGATTGGAAAGAGCCAGCAAGGCATCTGAAAAGCCCATAATAATCATCTCCATAGACGATGAAGGCTACGCCATAGCCACAACAGCCCAGTACGGCGTCGAAGTTAAAGCAGAAGAGAACATAAAGCTCCCAGGAAAGCTAGAAGCAGAAAAAAGGACCGGAGCCATAAAAGAATACTTCCAAAAGGCATTGAACAGTTTGCGTCAAATCTGGATTGAAATGCATAGTCCTATAGCAATCATCGGCGTGGGCTTTGTAAAAGGGGAATTTGCAAAATTTTTAGAAAATGAGGCGGGGGATGTTGCCAAATCAGTTATGGACGTAAAAAGCGTCAACAACGGCGGTGTAGCTGGAATTTATGAAGCGATGCGTTCAGGTGTATTGCTAAAAACCATGAAACAACAGCGAATTATCAAAGAAGCAGAAATCATGGAAGAAGTTTTGAAAAGGCTTGGGAAAGGTGAATCAAACGTTGCTTATGGACTGGAGGAGGTTGAAAAAGTGACGCGATTGGGCGCTGTTGAAAAGCTTGTTTTGGCGGATACGATGTTGCGTGAAGCTTCTGATGAGAAACGGCTGCATCTAGAAGATTTGATGAAGAGTGTGGAGAAGAAGGGCGGAAACATAATTGTTGTAAGCACGGAACACGAAGCCGGTGCAAAGCTCATAGCTTTGGGAGGAATAGCCGCCTTATTACGCTTTGGATTATACTAGCTTAAACAGTTTTTAACCGCCTGCGAACCGCCGGGTTCTGGTCCGCAAGCCTTTTCAAAGCCAACTCAAAAGTTTCTTCGCTTGAAAGTTCTTTTTCTATGAAAACCCCTGTTCTGCCAACTTCATCCCTTCTCAAAAGGGCGTGAACACGGTCTAAAACGGTTTCAGCAGATATCCCCAGCAGTTTGGCGACTTGCTCCTCACGTCCAACAATTGCGCTTTCCCTATGCCCCTCTTCTGTGGGTTCAATCAGCATTAACCGCTTGTCGACTCCACAAACGCGTAAGCCATCCCTCAAGTTTTCGAAGGCGGCTTCGCCGCCGAACTTGTAGAACTCCCTTTCCACTTTACGCATCTTCATTAAAGGAAAGGAAACACTTGTGTTCTCATCTATTTCGATATATGCTTTCATGGCGTAGGTTGGCGTAGCCTGCACAACTAGACGCCTATTAACCGTTATGCCAGCCTTTTCTAGGGCTGTTTCCACAATGAAGGACGACGCTTGATACGGTATGAAAACGTCTATGTCGCTTTTCTTGTTTACATCTCCTCTGGCGATGCTGCCATGCACTATGGATTCAAGGTGAAAAATTTCCAACATCTCCATTATTCGCATGGCTTTCTGTCTAAACTCTTTAAGCAAATTCCAGCGTTCAGCGTCATAAACAACTTCTCGAAACTCCGAACGCCTCTCAGGTTTTTTGGTCATCACATTGCCCCTTTCAAAAGACTATTGTACTTGGGTTTATTTTAGTAATTCCCGAAAACAGGTTAACGATGTGAGCTGTAAATGAGCACCGCCGCCGCCATGTGCACTGTTTGCAAGCGCAGAGAAGCCTTCTTCTTTAGGCCATATTCTGGAGAGAAAATGTGCAGAAAATGTTTCACCGAATCCATCGAGGCTAAGGTTAGGGCTACTATTGCTAAGTATCAAATGCTTGAGTTGAATGATAAGATAGCTGTGGCTGTTTCTGGGGGGAAGGACAGCGTCAGCCTCCTTCATATTTTGGCTAAAATAGAGCGTAATTATCCGAAAGCCTCACTTTTGGCAGTTACTGTTGATGAGGGAATTAAGGGCTATAGGGATGAAGCCCTAAAAATAGCGGCTGAAAACTGCAAAAAACTCGGCGTAGAACACTACGTAGTTTCTTTCAAAGAACTTTATGGCTACACGCTTGACGAAATTGTTAAGAGGCTAAAACAGAAAGGCGAAAGCGGACTGACGCCATGCGCTTACTGCGGTGTAATGCGAAGAAGAGCGTTAAACATAGCCGCTAGAAAAGTCAAAGCTGACAAGCTTGCAACAGCCCACACGCTAGACGACGAAACACAAACAATTCTTTTGAATATTTGTCACGGTGACGTTTTACGTATAGCAAGGGAAAAACCCGTCACGGACGAAGCGCATGCAAAACTTGTACAGAAAGTGAAACCTTTCTGCGAAATTCCGGAAAAAGAAACCGCCTTATACGCTTACATTAGAAAAATAAAGTTTCAAAGTATGCCATGCCCGTATGCTTCTGAAGCTCTAAGAAACGATGTTCGTTTAATGCTTAATAGAATGGAAGAAAAGCATGCGGGAATAAAATTCACAATTTTCAAATCAATAGAGAAAATTCGACCTGCATTAGAGGACATTGCCAAAAAAGAAGGATTAATGCAATGTAGCGAATGCGGGGAACCAACGTCTGAGAGAATATGTAGAACGTGCCATATGCTGAGACAGATGGGGCAACCTAACTGACCGATATTCTAATAAAGAAAGAATTTTAACAGAGAATGACATGGATGATTTGGTTGCGATTTTGGCTTCAGTCACTGTAGTAAGCCTGATATCCTTTGTTGGGGTAATCTTCATAGGTTTGAAAGAGAGTTTGCTAAGACGTATCATTATGGCTTTTGTTGGGTTTGCCTCAGGCACTCTCTTAGGCGGAGCATTCTTCGATTTATTGCCAGAAGCTGTAAAGATGATAAGTCCACCAATAACAATATTTTATTTTGTCATCCTAGGCATTATTAGCTTCTTTTCTATAGAAAAGTTTCTTTATTGGCGACATTGCCACGAAGAGGAATGCCAAGTTCACACGTTTGCATATGTCAATTTAGTTGGAGACGGGGTTCACAACTTCATTGATGGAATGATAATAGCCGCTACATTCGTGCTCAGCTTCGAATTAGGCTTTATTACTACGCTCGCTGTGATTTTCCATGAAATCCCCCAAGAAATAGGCGACTTCGGAGTTTTGATTTATGGTGGTTTCAGTAAAGGAAAAGCATTAACCTTCAACTTTATTTCGGCCTTGACCGCAATCTTGGGCGCAATAGTCACTTATTATGCGGTTTATCTTCGAAGCAACTATGCTTTGTTGGTTCCGTTTGCAGCCGGAGGTTTCATTTATATCGCGTCAACAGATCTTATGCCTGAACTTCACAAAAAATCTCATGCAGGCGAGTCAATTATTCAGCTTCTATCCATTCTATTTGGATTAGGATTAATGGCTTACCTTACAAGTCTCATAAGTGCTTAGCACTTTTAGTTTTTACGGCAGCATCGCGTTTTAATTTACGCAGAATTACTGATGCTTCATTGGCGTTTTGGGCTGAAGCAACCTTCTTAGCCTTGTCTAAGGCAACTTTAGAGCCGCAGTATGGACATGTTCTTGCTTTCTGTTCAGCCTTAGCCAGTAAAAACCCGCCGCATCTGCTACACACAACTATTAGGAAAACCATAAAGTCTTTTCACCTTCCGAAAACCTTTTCCACATTCGGCTAAATAACGCTTAATGCAAGAGGAGAATAAATGAGCGACGAAGAGAAGGCACAAGCAAAATCTCCATCTGATTTGCTGGAGTTGACGATACGATATTTTAAAAAAGAGGGCTACAAAGTAGAACGAGAAGCTACAACGCTTGAAGGTTTTAGTGGCATTTCAAGAAAGTTCGATCTGATACTTCGGAAGGGCCGTATGGCGCAGGGAGTTTGGATAAGGGACTGGAATAGAACCATAGGTATAAACGTTATAATAAACCTTGACAAGGCTTCCGAGGATGTTGGCCTATCGAACCCCATAATTATAGGTGAAAAGTTCAGTGACCATGCAAAGGCTTATTCAAACAGAAGAAAAATCACGTTATTAACGAAACGGCAAATAGCCCTAAGCCTAAGATAAACCATTAAATTCTTAGAAACTCCCCCAGCAAGCCTTCGCTCTCTAACTTGCCCAACCAGTCCACAACACCCACACGACATTTTTTATAGCCGCCTAGAATATCTAAAATTTCGCCGACAACCTCATCCACACTCTTGCCAGTAATATCTAACTCGCAGACTTTTCCCTCTCTATGAATGTTTAATGTGTCAACCAAGCAAACATCCAAAATCTCAGAAGCCAAATTCTCCCATAACTTGCGGCCGGAAAAACCACACTGCTCCATAAATTTCCGCAGTTCAACGGGGTCGCGTCTCAAAACAAAAACGTATGTTACAATTTTCTTGGGAACAACGCTAACAGCGTAATGTCCATCAATAACAATATCCTCTTTATCGCAGTTCTCAACGATTTCGCGGATTTTGCGCTGCATTCGAACTTCATCAACGATTATAGAGCCTCGCTCCTCGTCTTTACCAGAAACAAGATTTTCACGCATAGCCAATTCGGTTAAATTCACATAAAAAGCGTCGAGTTTTGAAGTGAGCAAGCGTGCAATCGAAGTTTTTCCAACGCAGGGTGTTCCCGTCACTAAAATAACATGCTGGCACATGCCTTAATCCTCTTTTAAACATCCATAAAAGACTATGCAATAAAAGTTTTCCAAAATTCTTATTGCTAACCGTTACACATCATACATTTTGGGCTGGCGAGTTGGTGAGTGGCTTTCGAGCTTCGCAGAAGAGGCTTGAGGAAACTCCGCCCACACGTAGAATTGCAACGCCCGCAAGGGCGTAAGGCGAGAGCCTTGGCTCCGGAACAGAAACGAAACGTCCATCCAGCAAGTGCCAATGATACATGCTGATTTGTTGAGGGTGCTGGGTGCGAAACGGTGAAACGGTCGTCCTGCAAGTGGAAAGGGCAAACAGACGCTGATGAGGAATCTACCTAAAGCGCGGGTAGCCCGCTTAGTCGAATGCCACACAAAACAGAAGGCGGGTTACAACCAACACGCCAGCCTAGCTTTACAGAATTTCTTTTGCTGCTTCTTTGTAGATTTCTAGGTCATGCCTCGTAAATAAAACAAACACCACTTTGTCGAGTTTATCCTCCCCCTCCAAAAACTCCTTTACCGTTGTCAAGGCTATTCGGCTTGCCTTCTCGATGGGATATCCATATGCGCCTGCGCTTATTGACGGAAATGCTATAGTTTCCAGTCCCTTGGAAACTGCTAATCTTAATGAGTTGCGGTAGGCTTCTGCCAAAAGCTCTGGTTCGTCGTGGGTTCCACCATGCCAAACAGGCCCAACTGTATGGATGACATATCTGGCCTTTAAATTGCCTCCAGAAGTAATGACCGCTTTTCCTGTTGGGAGGCCATCCGGCCATTCTGTAGCCCTTATATTTTTGCATTCTTCGAGGATTTTTGGTCCGCCTTTACGGTGGATTGCTCCGTCTACGCCTCCGCCTCCCATGAGGGTTGGGTTAGCCGCATTCACTATAGCCTCAGTATCCATATCGGTTATGTCCATTTGAACCAGACAAACTTTTGTTTTACTTACATGGAATTCGTTGCCAAACATCTGCTTAGCCCTTACTTCTTTAACGAATTTTGCCTCTTAAACTTTAAAATGCTTAAGCTTGAGTTTCACTATTGTATCAAAGCTTATCAACGCATAATCGCCTATCTAAATAGAGGTGAAAGGACGATGGATCTCGATAAACTGGAAGATTTCATTTTTGAAAAAATATCCAAGACACATTTACCTGGATTAAGCATAGCTATAGTAAAAGATGGAGAAGTAGCTTACAGTAGAGGCTTCGGTTTTAGAGATTTAGAGCACGGTTTTAGGGCTACTCCAGAGACCCTTTATGCAATAGGCTCTGTTACAAAGTCTTTCACAGCCCTCTCAATTATGCAGCTTGTGGAGGAAGGAAAGCTTAGCCTAGACGAGCAAGTCAGCAAGTATGTTCCTTTAGATCTTAAATCTGGTGAGGAGCCAGTAAGGGTATGGCATTTATTGTGTCACGCATCTGGCATACCAGCTTTGGCTTATGCTGAAGCCTTCATCGACTCTGTGACAGGTGCTGGTGAAAAATGGCTTCCAATAGCAAGTTATGAAGACATGTTCACATTTATGAGGGAAGCAAACCAGTGGACCTTAACAAAACCTGGCGAGAGATGGTTCTACCTAAACGAAGGCTACGTGATCTTGGGATACGTTATCGAAAAACTCTCCAATATGATGTATGAAGAATACGTGAAGAAGAAGATTCTTGAGCCTCTGCATATGAATAGGACCTTCTTTAAGAAAGAAGAGGTGGAAGCAGACGCGAATGTGGCTACGCCATACATAATCACCAAGGATGGAGAATGCAAAAAATCTGCATATCCTTATGGAATCAATGCGGATGGAGGTCTCGTCAGCAACGTTCTGGACTTAGCCCGCTACATAACCTTGTATCTTAACCGCGGGAGATACGGTGATGGCACTCTGCTATCGTCGGAATTTATAGAAGAAATGGAAAAGCCACGGGTGAAAGTGCCCCTCCAAGTTTTCGGCGGAGAAACCTACGGCTACGGTTTACGCATAACTCCCAACTTCTTAAGTAACAAGCTGGTGGGCCACGGCGGCTCCGTAGGTGTTTCCACAGCCTACATGGGATACATACCAGAAAAAAGAGTAGGCATTGCCCTTCTGGCAAACGGAAGCGGATATCCCCTATCCCAAACGGGCCTCTATGGACTAGCATTAATGCTTGGCGAAAACCCTGAAAACCTTCCCTTCATCAAGGTGGAGAAAACCTTTGACTTACTTACAGGGCTTTATGAGACCTATAAGGGCACAATGAAAGCCCAAGTCGCTAGCAAGGGTAGCATCCTTCAGCTAGAAATGAAGGATAAATACACAGAAACGGTAATACCGTTATTCCCTGAAGACATAGAAGACAAAGTAAAGAAATTCTGCACGTTTGAGGCTGGCGCAAAGCTTCCAGTGGAATTCATGGTTAGTGAAGATAAAGTAGACCTAATCTACGAAAGATATAGACTGAAAAAAGTTGGCAAATTGTAAGAAAGGACAAAATCATGAAACCTGAAGAAGACGCTGTGGGCCAAGCGATATGGGCTTGTTATAAAGGCATGAAGAGTTTTGAAGTTGTAGAAAGAGATGATGGATATTTTGATGTGAGTAGCCCTAAACTGTATTTCTCTGAATTTGAGGATTGGGGATTACATGAAAAGCGGGCGATGGATTATGCTAAAGGCAGAGTTTTAGATATTGGTTGCGGGGCAGGAAGACACGCGTTATATCTCCAGAAAAATGGTTTAGAAGTCCTTGCTATTGATAAATCGCCTCTCGCTATAAAAGTCTGTAAACTAAGAGGATTGAAAAAAGCCAAGGTTATGCTGGTTGAAGATATAAATTTCAAGCCAAACTCTTTTGACACAATTATTATGATGGGAAACAACTTTGGTTTATTTGGTAGTTTCAAAAAAGCAAGAAGGCTGCTTAAAATGCTCCATAGGATAACTTCTGAAAATGCTATTATAATAGCTGAAACTCGTGATCCTTACAACACCGACAACCCTGCACATCTAGAATACCACGAGTTTAACAAGAAAAGAGGCAGAATGGGTGGACAATTAAGAATCAGAATTAGATTCCGAAAATATGTTACCAAATTGTTCGATTTTTTGCTTGTATCCAAAGAAGAAATGGAGGAGATTCTTAGAGGAACAGGATGGAAAGTCAGTGAATTCATAGATTCCGGAAACTTGCTTTACATTGCCATCATTGAAAAAGCCAAAGGTTGCTAATCAACTTAGAGTAATGCTGAGACAATAAACCATACTCCAAACGCCACCAAAACTACGAAGCAAAAGCCGAATACTATGTTACGCACTTTTCTGGTCCAGAAACGCCTTGACTTAAAAACG
>Ga0315309_1000543_pt1 | contig 22994 bp, 28 predicted proteins | sample TDP4_MG_FD_203080 | JGI IMG/M metagenome (GOLD analysis project Ga0315309, IMG submission 203080) | Freshwater sediment microbial communities from Lake Towuti, South Sulawesi, Indonesia - TDP4 | ecosystem: Environmental > Aquatic > Freshwater > Lake > Sediment | place: Indonesia: South Sulawesi...
TCTCTTTGGTCTTTGACTTTCGTGGATGTGGCGAGAGCGGTGGGGAGTTTGATTATGGGTGGGGTGAGCAGCGGGATTTGAGGGCTGCTATAGATTACTTGACTTCGAAGAGAGAGGTTGTTTCTGACGCGGTTTTTGTTGTGGGTCACAGCCTCGGTGGAGCTGTGGCGTTGTATGTGGCTCAGACTGAGAAGAGGATTAAGGGAGTGGCTTTGTGGGCTACTCCGCACGACCATGCCTACAACGTGAAACAGTTCATCACCAGAACCAGAGGACGGCTCAGCTACTACCTCTTCTTGTTGATTTCGTATGTGGACGCGGTTGTGGACGTATCTCGCTTATTTAGTCTGCACGTCTATGGCATAACGTTGAGACCACGCGCCGTGCGCCAAAAACTGATGAGACTCAAGGAGAGCGAGGTAGTCAAGAAACTAGAAAACTTGTCTCTGCTGATAGTGAATGGAAGCCGCGACCCAATAGTCGAGTTGGAAGAAGCAAAAATAAATTTTGAGGCGGCTAAGAAACCAAAAGAGTTGGCGGTCATAGAGTCGGCGAACCACGCGTTTCAGGGCAAGGAGGAGGAAACAATAGAAAAAACCACAACATGGCTAAACAAAACTTCTGAGTGCATCCTTGATTCTTTGGTTTAAAAGATTTTTTCATGTTTGCATTAATTATCTAAGCGCAGAAAAGAAAGAATGCTGAATGTTAGCGCGTGCACAGCATATTAAATGGTTGAATGCAAGGATTTACGGTTGATCTTCTGGTTTCCTTTGTTGCTCCGCCAGATATCTTAGGGAGAAGGGTCTTACACTTGGCGCTTTTAAACTAACGAGCAATGTGGCATAGTCTTCCATGTCATCACCCCAGTACTCCTGAGTTTCTGAAGCAAAACGTGAATAGTCTGTGAAACTTTTGTGAAGAGATATCATTACCGCATTTTTTCCCATGCCTTCAGCCTTTGCAAAAAGTATGACGTTTGGATAATGCGCTACCCATTTCCTAACTTTTTCCTTATAGTCAGTTTTTACTTTGACTCTGAAGGAGGAGATTGCGAAAAACTCGTATCCAAGCTTTACGAAGTTTGGTATAATGGTAAACTCTTGTATTACCCCGTCTTTTACAAGCCTATTACGCATTCTGGTTACAGTTGGCTGCGATACCCCCAAAACTTTCGCTAACACTCTGTCACTCTTCCTTGAGTCTCTTAGCAATTCAGAAAGAAGTTTCATCGCGCGCTCGTTATTTATCAGGTTCATTGAAAACTCGCTTCAAACGATTCTGCTATATTCTTGACTGGGTGAATTATTTCACTTTCTCTACTCTTTCTGAATTAATTATTAAAGCACACACACATGAGTCTGAAAATCTGAAATGGGCAAGTAGCAGGACGAGTCTGCTGAAACTTGTTTATGCTTGGTATCCGTATTCAATGAATACAGACTAACCAGAGTATATGATAACTCTGGGCTTACTTCTTCTCTGTTTTGTCTCTTTTTTCTCCTATGATGTATTTGGCAGAAATCTGTGTCGCTTTTATCAGGACATAAATTGAGAATATTGATGTGATTGCTAACCCAACGAGTGAGAATAGAGTCCACGACTCTGGTGGAATAAGATTTCTCAGCAGTTCAACAAGAAAGGTTACCCATAGACTTCCCAGTATACCCAGGACTGCTCCGAACACCACACCCAGAATAAGGAATCCAAACTCTCTTACTTCTCTTCTTGGTAACCTCTTCAGAAATTCTTCCCCAGAAATATATTCATTCTTTTCCTCTTCTTTTCCTTCCGCCATAATCCTACCTCTATTTTCTTGATTAACTGTCATTTCATCTCAACTTGCATTAATAATTTAAGCACACAATTAATTATTAAAGCACACACACCGAAAGAGAGTTGGGCTATTAATAATTTAAGGAGAAAACTATTCTAGACAACCAATACAGAGACAAGGAGATAAAAGGCAGATGCGTGTTGCACACAATGTTTACGCCGTCTTGGATATGTTTCATCCCGTTTGCGGTGTGAACGCTGGCTTCATCGTAACCGAGAAGCGCATAGTCTATGTTGACTCTGGATTGACCATTTCCAGCGCCCAAACGATTCTAGGCTACTCTCGGGCAGTGGCTCCGAACAACAAGCCCAAGTACCTAATCCTCACAGACCATCACATCGACCACATCGCAGGCATGAAACCATTCAAACAAGCAGGAGCCAAAACAATAGGTCACACAAACCTAGACATTTACCTACGAGAATACCTGATACAGAACTGGAGAGAATTCATCGACGAATGTTATAATAGATGGTTTTCCGAACTTTATTCTAAGGACGAATCCTGGAGAAAACCTCTTTTTGGGGACATCGAACTCTCACCTCTAGACCAAGCAATAGACAAAGACACAACACTCAAAGTAGACAGCGAAGAAATCCACATCCTACACACGCCTGGACACTGGAAAGCCTGCCTCTCCGTCTACCTACCCTCCACTCAAACACTGTTCGCAGGAGACACCATATTCTCAGGCTTCGAACCAACAACAAGATTCGGCGACAAAAACCTCTGGCAACAATGGATAAACTCACTAGAAAAACTCAAAAAACTAAACATAAAAACAATCATCCCAGGACACGGCAGACCCTGCGACACAAAAGAAATCCACAGACACATCAAACACCTCAAACAACTAATAGCCAAAGCATAGTCTTGGTGCTGATTTTGCGCACTCCAGACAGAAGCCAACTCTCACTGCTCTCCAAATTCAGAGCCCACTTCAACCTCTGTTCAGCTCTTCTATTAGACCCCCCTAGGCTACGCTCACAAATTTTTTTCCTCAGATTTTCCACAGCCTATTTGGCGCCTAATAGAGGGGCTAGGCTAGCTGTGCGCACACACAAACGCAAACCACATCCTCACTCAACATACCCCTCCCCCTACGTATAGGTAGGTCTCACACGCGCACTCCAACAGTCCTGCAATCTAGTGCCCGTGCGCACAGAAGAATACCACAGAAGAGGCAAAACATCCAATCAACTACAGACAGATTTTTCTTTTTAATGGACAAAAACCATAAATCGCCTCACTCACAATGACACAACGAGGCTTAGTCATGAATCCGTATCACAGCGTCTTCAAGGACGAAGGCAAACTCGACATAAACTACGTGCCCTCACGCCTGCCACACAGGGAACCCGAACTCAACCTCCTAACCCAGTTTTTTCGTTTCGTAGTTGAAAGCCCAGGAAAAATGACCCAGCGCGTGCTCATCATCGGAAACATCGGAACAGGAAAAACCGTGCTCGCCCAGCACTTCGGACAAAACATAATCAAAGAAGCACAGCGTAGGCAAGTCAACTTACACTTTGTGCACGTGAACTGCCGCGAATGCAAGGGAAGCTTCTTCATGATTCTCCAAAGAGCCATCCTGAAGTTTTCGCCCAACTTTCCAAGACGCGGCTATTCCGCGCAAGAACTCTTACAAGCCTTTATGCAGTTTCTAGATGAACAAAACGCTTATCTGATTTTAGTCTTAGACGAGTCAGATGCGCTAGTTCGCAGCGAAGGCTCAGACCCACTCTACAGTCTAACCCGCGTCCAAGAAGAGCGCTATGGGCGTGCTCAAAGGCTGTCACTCATCGGGATTTTCCGTGATGCATCTTGTCTCGATGCATTAGACACGAGCACACGAAGCACCATGCAACGCAACGTCATACGCTTAGAAGAGTACTCAACCCTTCAACTTCGCGACATCCTCAACGCCAGAGCATCTTTGGCTTTCAGAGAAAACGCTGTTCCCACACAAACTGTTGACCTCATCGCCGAATCAGCAGCCATGGAAGGCGGCGACGCCCGCTACGCCATCGAGCTTTTGTGGCGTGCCGGAAAGTACGCGGACACAGCAGAATCCAGAGATGTTCTGCCAGAGCACGTTCGCAAGGCAGCCGCAAGCGTGTATCCGGTGGTGCGAAGAGACACGGTTTCGTCCCTTGGGCTGCATGAAAAGTTGTTTCTTCTGGGCTTGACGAGACGTTTCAAGCAAACGGGCGCGGCTCACCTCTCGATGGGTGAGGTTGAGGACGCTTATGCGATTGTTTGCGAGGAGTACGGAGAGAAACAACGTGGGCACACTCAACTGTGGAAGTATGTGCAGTTGCTCTCTGCCTCTGACATAATAAAAGCCGAACCTTCTGGTGTTGGACATCGAGGAAAAACCACAATTATCAGTCTGCCCAGAACTCCCGCCTCTGAGCTGGAGCAAGAACTGATGAAGTTATTAGACACTTGAATATAGAGTGGGTGTAGCGTTTTGTCCATGGAAGAAGTTTTTTCTTCAAGGGGAAGGGTGAAAATACTGAAGATTCTTGTGGAGATAGGGGAGCTCAACATTTCAGAGATTGCACGCCGCTCTGGCTTGAACTACGCGACCACCAATAAGCACTTGCGGGTTTTGGAAGAGTCAGAGCTGGTTAAACACAAAAATTTCGGCAGAATTCGCATTTTCCGCTTCAACGAGGAGAATCGACGGGCTAGAATGGTTAAGGAACTTGTAAATGGCTGGGGCGTAGGTAAATAAGTTTGAATTAGAATCTTGAATGGTGAATCTGAGCGTGACCGTGTTGGTTCTTGAAGAATTTAGTCACAGAGTTAGTGAGTTGGAAACCGTTCTGCAGAAGGTCGCAACAGGCATAGCCAGTGGTGCTCTCCTAGAACGTGTGCAACCTATGGATTTGTGGAACAAGTCAGAAGCCTCTGTCACGCTTCTTAAGATGTTGGCTGAGAATTGTAGAGAAACTATGACTCTGTTGAAGCCCGAGAAAGCCTCGGCTGTGGAGCAGCGTTTTAGGGCGTTGACTCAGCCGCTGAACGTTTTTAGAGACATACTCTTTCAAAAATCGAATGACCCTCTCGCCAACTCTCGACTCGCTTTTGAGCAGTTGCGGAAGGCTCTGATGGAGGGTTCCGACTTTCTCGTCTTAGCCAAGGAAATCAGGGGCAACCCGTCGCCCGCTATTCAGGAGATTTTGCGGTTGAGGGAGGAAAAGGAAGGAGTGGGGGATTTGACGAGTGCTGTTCCGATACCAGATGCGCAACACAGACAGGCTCATTTGCTGAGGCAGATAGAAGCTCTGAGGTTATGTGTGACCAGTATGGAAAAAGCCTTAAGCGAGTTGAAAGAGCGGTTGGTCAGCATTGAGGAGAGTCTCAGAATGGTGAGCGCTCCCTTAGAAACCGAAGCCTCTCGGAAAGACACTCAAAAGAAGCAGCTTTCTCTCTCACAGTTTTAGCTCAAGGAGGAAGATGAGCACGTCAATGGTTGATGTAACTTCAAAACCAGAGGTTTTCCGCGAAGCCACAGCGAGAGGCATCCTAAAACTCAAGCCAGAAACCGTACGCTTGATTAAGAAGGGCAAGGTAGAGAAAGGCGATACGTTCACTGTGGCGAAAATCGCTGGGATTCTGGCGGCTAAGAACACGAGTTCAATTGTTCCGCTGTGCCACCCCCTGCCTATAACTAACGTGGAGATCAACTTGAAATTCGTTGCGGATTCTGCGGTCGAGGTTGAAGCTACGGTGAGGGCGAGGGCGCAGACGGGTGTGGAGATGGAGGCTCTGGTGGCGGTTTCCACCGCTCTCTTAACCGTCTGGGACATGACGAAGCAGTATGAGAAGGATGAGCGTGGGCAGTATCCGAGCACATGCATTGAGGGTATCCACGTGGTGCGCAAGGTGAAGCGGCGCTGAGAGTGGTGAACTGATGAGTGAGACGACGCGCAGGCATAAGGAGAAGGCTCCTAAAAGTTTGGGGTTCACCATCATCATTTGCAGCACCTCTAGGTACCGAGACTTTAAGGCTGGAAAACGCGTGTTGGACGAGTCGGGCGACTTGATTGCTGAATCCTTAAAGAAGCATGGGCATAGAGTGTTTTCGCGTGTCACGGTTCCCGACGATAAGGACTTCATTAAGAGAAGCATTGAAGAGGCTTTGAAATCGAAGGATGTTGACGCAGTCATCACTTGCGGCGGAACCGGGATAAGCCCGACTGATGTCACTATTGAGACGGTTGAGCCTCTTTTGGAGAAGAAGCTTGAGGGTTTCGGCGAGATTTCTAGGTGGTTGGGTTACGGAGTGGTTGGTCCGGCTGCTGTTTTGACTCGGGCTCTGGCTGGTGTTGTGGGTGGTAAGGCTGTCTTTTGTGTTCCTGGTTCGCCTCAGGCTGTTGGTTTGTGTCTTGAAAAGCTTATATTGCCCGAGGCGGCGCATATTATTCTCCACGCCCGGGAGAAGTAGGGGCCGGAAGTGCTGTTTGACGGTTTTGGGCGTCCGACTGGGAATCTGAGGATTTCTCTCACTCAGCGCTGTAACTTGCGTTGTGTTTATTGTCACAGGGAGGGGCAGAGTCCGAAGTCGTTGTTGCCTGAGATGTCCACCGAAGAGGTTTTGCGGATTGCTGGTGTGGGTGTTTCTCTGGGCATGACCCGTATCAAGTTGACGGGTGGTGAGCCTCTTCTGCGCTCCGACATTGTTGAGGTTGTGAGGGGTTTGAGTGGGTTGAGGGGTTTGCGTGATCTTTCTATGACGACGAATGGAACGCGCTTGTCTGTTTTGGCTGAGCATTTGCGTGAGGCTGGTTTGATGCGGGTTAATGTGAATCTTCCCTCTCTGGATGAGAAGACTTATGACTTGTTGAATGGCGGTGACTTGCGTGAGGTTTTGGCTGGTGTTGAGGCTGCGGTCAGGGTTGGTTTTTATCCCGTTAAGTTGAACATGCTGGTTTTGAGGGGCGTGAATGAGCATGAGATTTCGCGTATGGTTGCTTTTGCTAGGCGTAGTGAGACGATTCTGCAGCTACTTGAGTTGGAACCGGTAAATGTGAGCGATGAGTATTACAAGCGATTTTTTTGCTCTCTGGATGCGGTGGAGAGAGATTTGAGGGCGAAGGCGTTGGAGGTTAGGACACGTGGTGACATGCAGAATAGGCGTGTGTATTTTTTGCCTGGTGTGAAGGTTGAGGTTGTTCGCCCTATCGAGAACACTGAGTTTTGTGCGTTTTGTGGGCGTTTGAGGTTGGCGAGTGATGGCAAGCTGAAGCCTTGTCTGATGCGCGATGATAATTTGGTTGATGTCTTGACTCCTCTAAGGAATGGTGCGAGTGATGAGGAGTTGAAGCAGTTGTTTGTTGAAGCGGTGAGGAGAAGAGAACCGTATTATAAAGCGGGTTGATGTTGGATTAGAAGCCTAAGAGTGTTTTTTTGTGTGTGCGCACGAGTGACCTAGCCCCTCTAATAGGCGCCAAATATGAAGGCTGAGAGAGACAGAGACGGGTATAGGCTCGTCTAGAGGGGGGTCTAATAGGCGAGTGGAACAGCGTTTGCAGTGGACGCTGAATTTGGAGAGCAGTGAGAGTTGGCTTCTCTTTGGGGTGCACAAAATTAGCACCAGAGACGCCACAGCTTGATATCATCCTTTTAGTTATGATGGTGGCGAGGTTGATGCCCAGTTTTGATAGTTCCAACCTATTATGTCACCGTCGACCAGAACGTGTTTGTTGGAGGCTTCAAGCGCTGATTTCCATTGAGAACTCGAATGATCCCAAATCCACCATATCCATCCTATATCTGGTGTGCCTTGCACTCCATTTATTGAATTGACTAACACGTACTCTCCCCACATGGTGTAATCGACCTCTGCGACGGCTGATGTTGCGTTGAACACGGTAGCTCCGATGGGTAAAAGTGTGGCGTTGTGCCATTCTTTGGTTCCGTTGCCATAGTTTATCAGAATGTTCACTCTCAAAATCAGGCTCTGCATCGCTCTGAGTGTGTCTTCAAGCTGTCTGTATTGCATGTGATAATATCCCGCGTAAGCTGTGGCCGTCACCGACCAGACTATCAATGCCAAGATTGCAAACACTAAGGTGCGTTTACTTGCCACCAATCGTTTTCAACTCCCCAAGTGCTTTGAAGGCTTTCATTAGTGGTGCAAAGGCAAATCCAAATAGTAGCGTGTTAGAGACGATGTGTACGAGTGAGAACACGACTCCATATATTAAAGCCAGGACAATGGGCACATTAGATATCAGGGCGACTCCAGTGTTGGTGATGATGTCGTAGATGAGGGTCAAGAAAGAACCGAGAACCGCCAACTCCAAAGCCGTCCTAGTTGCTGAGTCGGCGACGCCGTATCTTCTGAAGATTCCGCCCGCAACTCCAATTATGCTCATGCCAACTATTTGAAAAGGCAATATTAACCCTGCAAAACCCCAAGGTGAAAGAAAGCCGTTAACAAACATGACAAGAGTTCCGAACAAACCGCCAGCTACGCCTCCGAAGAGAACCCCAGCAAAGAATGTGGTCAACGACGTAGCCTCAATATTCGGAGGTCTGGGTGCGATTTGAATTCCCACGGTTGCGGCTGCGAGAGCACAGAAAAGCGCAAGTTGACGGGTTTGGAATCGCATGGTATTTGGTTGGATAATCCAACCATATAAGATTTTCGAAAACTTTGTGCAAGAAGGTGAGGTTTCACGGTGTTACTTGGTTGTATGATTATCGCTTAACTAGTGTTATGGATTTTGTCGGGCAAGCGGTAGTGCATAGTCCGCAGCCGAAGCATTTTGTTTGGTTGTAGGCGAGTTTGTCGTTGATGATTTGGCGAGCGTGGAACTGGCAGCGTTGAGCGCAGGTTCCGCAGTTTTGGCACGTTTCTGTGTTCTGTTGAGCGATGTACTGTGAGGCTACGACGTGGTCGGGTATGCCGAATCTGACGAGGGCGCTTAGGGAGTGGCAGCAGCAGGAGCAGCAGCTGCATATGAACTCTGGTTTTTCTTTGCCCTTGAAGGTGTATGCCAAGTGGACCAGGCCGGCTTCGTGTGAGCGTTTCAGAGCGTTTAGGGCTTGTTTGAGTGAGATTTGTTTGGCGCCGCGTCTGGCGGCGTCTTCGGCTTCGTAGTCTAGGCTTATACAGACATCTAAGGGTGCGTTGCATTTTTGCCATTTTACTCTGCAGCCGCAGTCTTGCAGTCCGATTACTTTCGCGTCTCGAAGGATGCTTTCTATGCTGGATAGGTCGAGGACTGTTTGTTGGCCTTGGATAGTTATGTTGACCGGAACTGTTACGGGTGTCATTTGGCCAACGTAGCCTTTGAGTAGTTCTTCTCGCGTCCAATCTTTGGGTTCTCGCAATTGTGTTGCCTCGGGTTGCTGGCTTGTTTGAGAAGAAGTGTGGAAAGTGGATAAGGTATTTAAGTGTTCTACGGTTTGGCGTGTTTGGTCGGGCGGGCAGGATTCGAACCTGCGACGCACCGGTTTCTGCTTTGCCGATGCCTATCTTCTGGTTGTGTGCTTGATAGGCTGGGTGACGTCAGCCGTGATGGCTGATGTCTACAGCGTCTCCGTCACCATGATGATGGTGACTCGGAAGCTCTACCAAGCTGAGCTACCGCCCGACCAAGTGTTATCAGTCGAAAAATGTTCATTTATGCGTTTCGTTTGGGAGAAGTATTGTCGTTGCCCCGTGCGTGTGTGAGACCTACCTATACGGGGGAGAGGAGTTCAGTTGATTTATCCGTGTATTAGTCTTGGTATGCATTTGGCGCAGACCCATTTGTCTTCGCCCTTGAACCTGATGGGAAAGAGGGCTGTTTCTCTGTCGGTCTTGCTGCAAGAATAGCATCTCGCCTCGCTTGACCCACTTTCGCTAGTTTTGCTCATTTTGCTCCCCACTTTTTCCTTGTAACACAAATTAGGTTAGTTTCATGTGTTAATCAGTTTATATATAGATAAGTGCGGTCAAATAAACTGTAAACTCAAAACATTAATACACGCCGACGAACCCAGAGACACGTGGGCCGGTAGTTCAGTTTGGTATGAACGCCTGATTCGCAATCAGGAGGTCGCGGGCTCAAATCCCGCCCGGTCCACCACTTACCCAGCTATAGAAATCTTGTGATCTCCGATAGATCGTTGCATTGGAAGTCCGGTTTAAAGTTTGGATCCTTAGCTTCGTGGGTGGTGTGTGATCCTTGACGAACGAGCAGGGTCTTGAGCCCAACTTCTCTGGCTCCTTCTAGATCACTGATTTCGTCAGACACAAAAACGCATTCACTTGGTTCAAGGTTAATCCTCCGAAGTGCTTCGAGATAAATACGTTTATCCGGTTTTCTCACCCCCAATTCGTATGACAAGGCGATACATTCAAAGAAGCTAGCTAAACCTAAGGCTCTTATGACTTCGGATAAGCCTATGGCGCAATTAGAGACCAGAGCTAGCTTGTACTTTTTTCGTAAAGCTGATAGAACCGGAATAGCTCCTCCACACAATCTAAACATTGAAATACAACGGCGATTTCTGAACTCTTCCAGATCCTCTATTAGTGCGGGTTCTCTGGGAAGTTGTAGGTCTTTAAGAAGCAACTCCCAAAACTCCAGAAAGTCCTTTGTTTCGCCTTTGCTGCTGTTAAAGTAGGCGTTGCCCAAGAGTGAATCTAGATCTTTCAAGTTCTTCTGGTATCCGTATCTTCTTAGGATTGACAGGAGCCCCTCGACGTATCCTCTGTGCGCCTCTTCGTCGGCGTAGACCAAAGTGTCTCCAAAATCGATGAGAACTCCTTTCAGGTCCACTCTTTCACTCCTCTGCGAGCACGAGACCTTCATTATGCGCATCCAACTCTTTTACAATTTTCGAGCCCAGCGGATTCGGTCCACAGACACTGTGTTTGTTTGTTGTGCGTGCGTGTGTGAGACTACCTACCTAGAGAGGGGGTCATGTTGAGTGAGGATGTGTTTTGCGTGTGTGTGCGCAGTGGGGTAGACCCCCCTCTAATATGATTCAAATATGCTCCAAATATGAGGGTTGAGAGAGGTTGAGACGGGTTAGCCTCGTCTAGGGGGGTCTGGAGCCCGTCTGTTTGGTGTTGAATGTGGGTGGGTGGGTGGGTGGGCGGTTTGAAGAGCAAAACGTATTTACATTGTCGGTGTGCACAGTTTGGAGTGGAAGCCTCCTAAGAAGCCTAAGAAAGAACGATTAAAACCAGTTGAACCATCCAAACGACTTGACACATGGATGAAGCGTTAAAGTCCCTGTTCATGATTAAGAAAGAGACGTGAAAACACAATGTCACAACACAACATACGCATCGAAACAGAACCAAAATGCCTTTCCCATTGGCAGCAGCCTTGGGCAAGAAGACACGCCCGAGTAACCCTCCTAATAAACTCCAACGATCAAATCATAATAGTCAGAGTCCCCTCAAACCCCTTCTGGTTTCTGCCTGGAGGCGGAACGCAACAAAGCGAGTCAATAGAAGACGCAGCCAAGAGAGAAGCCCTCGAAGAATTGGGCATAGAAATCAAAATCAACCGAGCAATAGCCACATACAACGTGACTTTAGCCTCTAATAAGACGGCACAGGAAATCAAAATCCCTCCCTTCATAGCACTGCACGCCACTCACGTCGGCGGAACACTCAAAGAGGAGTACGCCAAAAACCGAAAAATTGTTCTGATAAAAAAGGACGAGTGCGCAGATCTCCTAAGAGATTTTGAGATACCCAGAAAATACGAGTGCATGAGACCATACCTCTCTGTTTCAAAAGAGATCATTCGAGAACTCTTAATATCGCCAAAGCAAACCTTTCTTTGAAGGGACGAAGATCAACATGCCGCAAATCGAACTTGTATTTTTGGGAACGGGCGGAGGACGATTCGCCACAATAACCCAAACACGCAGAACAGGTGGAATCCGCATCTTATCCCAAAACTTGAATGTTCACCTCGACCCGGGACCAGGCGCCTTAGTCTACTCTCTGGAGGCTGGCTTAAACCCACAAAAAATCACTGGGATATTAGTGTCGCATAATCATCCAGACCATTACAACGACGCCGAAGTCCTAATAGAAGCCATGACTCGAGGGATGACCAAGAAGAGAGGGTTGCTGGCGGCGGCGCACAGCGTCTTGAAAGGCAACGAGTCTTGTGAACCCTCAATCTCTCAATACCACCAGAAAATGCCAGCGCAAGTCATAGACGCGAAACCAGAAGTCTCCTTCAACATCCACGGCACTAAAATAGTTGCCGCCCAAGCCAAACACACAGACCCGGACACCGTCGGCTTTCGGTTAGAAACCCCAGACGTGGGAGACATCGCCTACACCTCAGACACAGAATACTTCGAAGGCGTGGGCAAACCCTACAAAGACGTTCGACTCCTACTACTCTGCGTCATGCGACCATCAGGAAGCCCGTGGAAGGGACACATGACAACAGACGACGCCGTCCAGATCCTCGAAGAAGTCAAACCCGAAATGGCAGTGCTCACACACTTCGGAATGCAGATGATATTCAAGGGACCAGCAAGCGAAGCCAAAATCACACAACAGAAGACTGGAATACCGACAATAGCGGCTTCAGACAACATGCACATAAGCGTTGGCGAGAAAATTCAGGTGCAGACCCATAGGAAAAGCCAGCCAGGCTTGAACGAGTTCATCAAGGAAGCTCAAGGTTAAATTACCACCTTTGTTTATTTCTTAACCTTAATCATACCATTCGAGGACAGCCAAATGAAGACGCTGCCAAAGGAGTGCAACATCCTAAAAATCGAGGAAAAGTGGCAGAAAAAATGGGAAGAGATGGGCATCTACCGCTTCGACTGGAACGACAAAAAGCGCCCTACGTACACGATAGACACTCCGCCGCCCTATCCCTCTGGCGACTTCCACATGGGAAACGCCCTCAACCACACCTACTTCGACATCGTAGCCCGCTTCAAACGCATGCAAGGCTACAACGTTCATTTCCCTCAAGGATTCGACTGCCACGGACTCCCCACAGAAGTAGAAACTGAAGAATACTACAACATCAAAAAAACAGACCTAACGCCAGAAGAATTCACAAAGCTCTGCAACCAATTCGTGGACAAATACATCGAAATCATGCGCAGAGCCATAAAACGCCTCGGCTGTAGCATAGACTGGACAACAGAATACCAAACCCGCAACCCCGACTACTGGCGCAAAACCCAGCTCTCCTTCATAATCCTCTACGAAAGAGGCTACTTATACCAAGGAACTCACCCAGTCAACTGGTGCCCTCGCTGCGAAACAGCCATAGCCGACGCAGAGGTAGAACACCAACCAAAGCAAGGTCAACTTCACACCATAAAATTCCTGTTAGAAAACGGCAACCATCTCAAAATCGCAACAACAAGACCAGAACTTTTATCCTCCTGTGTCGCAGTGGCAGTCCATCCGGATGATAACCGCTATAAACAATACGTTGGGAAAGAAGTTAGGGTCCCAACCACAGCCCGAAAAGTCAAAATCATCACAGATGAACTCGTAGACCCCAAATTCGGGACAGGCATAGTCATGATATGCACCTACGGCGACAAAGCAGACGTAAGAAGCGTAAAAACACGCAAACTCCCAATCATAATGTCCATCAACGAAAAAGGAAGAATGACCGATAACGCTGGGAAATACGCCGGCCTAACCACGCAAGAAGCAAAAAAAGCCGTGGTGGAAGACCTGAGAAAACAGGGGTTGCTAGAAAAAAGTGAGACAATTCAACAAGAGGTCGGTCAATGCTGGAGATGCCACACACCCATAGAAATCTTAGAAAGAAAACAATGGTTCATGAAAACTCGCCAACTCACTCCTATAGTGGAAAAGACCGCAAACGGGATCAAGTGGTACCCAGACTACATGAAAGCCCGCCTGATAGACTGGGCTCGCTCGCTAGAATGGGACTGGGTCATCAGCCGTCAGAGAGTCTTCGCAACTCCAATCCCCATCTGGTACTGCAAGAAATGCAACGAAATCATCCTTGCTCAGAAAGACTGGCTTCCAATAGACCCCCGAAAAGAAAACCCTAAAACCGAGAGATGCCCAAAATGCGGTCACAATAAATTCGTTCCCGAACCCAACGTCCTCGACACATGGTTCGACTCATCCATCTCATGCGCCGTCCATGCAGGTTGGCCAGACCGCAACGACTGGCAACGCCTCTTTCCAGCAGACGTACACCCCTCAGGCACCGACATAATACGCACTTGGGCTTACTACCTCATGGTTCGCCACTTAGCCCTCTTCAACCAGACACCCTACAAGAGTTGCTTAATCAACGGCATGGTTCTCGGAACCGACGGAAGAATGATGCACAAATCGCTCGGCAACTACGTAGCCACCCCAGAAGTCTTCAACAAGTACGGCGCTGACGCCCCAAGGCAGTGGGCTGCTTGTGGGGGAGCCACTGGCTCAGACATACCATTTCGCTGGGCAGACGTGGAATACGGATGGCGATTCCTCATAAAGCTCTGGAACGCCGCCCGCTTCACAAGCCAACACTTAGAAGACTACAGACCAAAGAAAAACGTGAAAACCGAACTGATTGACAGGTGGCTGTTGAGTAAGCTGGGGAAGGCAACTGAGAAGGCAACGGCGGCGCTGGAAGAGTGCCAGTTCAACGTGGCAATAGAGGCTGTTAGAGACTTCACTTGGCACGTTCTCTGCGACCTCTACATCGAAGCCGTGAAGCACAGACTCTACAAGCCCCAAACATACGGCAAAAGAAAGAGAACAGCGGCTCAACACACACTGTATTGGGCGATTTACAGAACCCTCCAACTACTCGCACCCTTCACCCCCCACGTGACCGAGGAAATATACCAAGTCATGTACGCAGAGGACATAAAGAACGCCAGCATCCACATCTCATCTTGGCCCACCATCGAGAAGAAACGAATCGACGAAGAAGCAGAGAAATACGGAGACCTAGCCATGGCTGTGATAGAAACGATAAGAAGAGACAAGGCTGAAAGGAAGATGCCCCTAAACGCACCTATCAAGAAACTGACAATCTACGCAGGAACCGAAAAATCCGCCCACATTCTGAAACAAGCAATCAAAGATATCGAGGGAACGTGTAAAGCAGAAAAGTCGAAGATTCTGCCAAAGAAGGGTGAAGGCAGAGAAGTGCAAGGTTACCCAAGCGTTCAATTCGTTGCCGAGTACTAGTTGGCTGACTTGAACCTGAGAATTGCGGCTATGCCGCCGAATGAATTCTTGAGCATCTGTCCCTCTTCCGTCTCCGTCGATATGACTTCCACCTCGGCTCCTGCTTTCTCGGCTAGCTCTGCAAAGTCCTCGATGAGGTCGTTGGTTTCCGAGACCGTGAGCGTTGTTGAAGCGCACTCTGGGCATTGTTTTCCGACTAGGCTCTGTTCGTAGCTCAGAAGCGCCTGTTCCTTCATGGTTTCTTGCCTCTGATAGTCGCAGTTTGTGCACTTCACCGTGACTCGGATGGTACTGAGTCCCTCTGAGAGGAGGAGGGTTTTCACGGCGCCTCCTTGTAGGCTCTTTTTGACCTCTTCTTCGCCGTATGTGGCTAAGCCCGTGTCGTGTCCAATCTGATAGAGGAAGTCTTGTACTGCACGCTTTTCTTCCACGTAGCGGACGCGTTTTAGGATTTCTGGGGCGCGTTCAACCACTTCTTTTATTCCCTGTTCACTGACGTAGGCTGTGTCCACTGTGTCGATGATTTTGTTCTTGAGCGTGTAGTTGAGGTGATCTCCCTTCTCGAATTCGTATTTGGTTGGGCCTGGTCCGCCCATGATTATGCCCTTGAGGTTTTGTATTGGTAGGAATATGTCGTTTGCGTGCTCGCCTATTCTCTTGTAGTAGGCGGTGAGGTGGGCTTCTCTGAGTCTCTCGAATCTTCGGGCTGACTGCCCGCCTGCGTGGTGTTTTCCTGGCACGCCCGACGTGAACTCGCGGATTATCTGTAGGCGGCTCCCTTCGAGTGTGGCGAATGTTGCGGCGCTTGAGTCTATGACCATTATTCCGTATGTTTCTTTCTCTTTGAGTAGTTCTTGTAGGTGCTCGATGTGGAATCTGTTGTCGCATCGGTAGAGGTATATGGGGATTGGCTCTGGTGGCTCTATGACGTAGGTTTCGAGGCGTTCGCTTCCTGGACCGTCTTGTGGAATGGCTCCGCAGAATATGACCAGTCCGTTTTCGGGTATTTTTTGGAAGAGTTTGAGGCGTTGTTGTGCTCTAGTGATGGCGTCTTGGACGTTTTTGCGTGTTGTGTCCGATTTTATGTTTGAGGCTGTTCCGTATTCTTGTTTGAGCATGGCTACGACTTCGCTGATTTGGCGTCCCGGCGGAACGTAGAGTGAGACGAGTTCGGTTCCTCTTCCCTCTTTCTTGGCGAGCGTGTCCAGTGATTTTTTGAGTCTGAATCTTTCCAGTGATGTTCTTTTTGTGGTTGTGCTCACTGCTTTTTCCCATGTTGGGTGTTTTGGCTGTAAGAGCCTTCACGTGACGGGCATAGATAAGAGTTGTCGTTTTGGGGTGAGGCTGACAATTGGTTTTATTATGGTGAAGAGTTTGAAATAGGTGTTGTGAGGTGTCTGGGGTGAGGTTGGTGATTCGCGTAGGCGGTTCGGTTGTGGCTTCTCCGTTTGATCCGAAGTTGATGAACGAGTACGTGAAGTTGCTTGAGAGATTGAGGGCGGAGGGGCATGTGGTTGCGGCTGTTGTTGGCGGCGGCTCCTTATCCCGTGATTTGATTGAGGTTGCGAGGGCGATGGGTCTGAGCGAGGCGGCTCAGGACGAGGTTGCCATCTCTGTTTCGAGGTTGATGGCTCAGCTTTTTGTGTTGAGGCTGGGAAGGCTGGGTAGTTTGAATGTACCGACCTCGGTGGAGGAGGCTGCTGAACTGTTGGAGAAGGGTAAGGTTGTGGTTATGGGTGGTCTGAAGCCTGGCATGACCACGGATGCCGTGGCTGCTCTGTTGGCTGAGCGTGTGAGGGCGGATCTGTTGGTGAAAGCCACGAACGTGGACGGAATCTTCACGAAAGACCCAAAGAAGTATGCGGATGCTGAGAAAATTGATACTCTGAGTTTTGATGATTTGTTTGGGTTTTTTGAGAAGGAGCAGCACGAGGCTGGGATTCATCAGGTTCTTGATCCAGAGGCTGTTCGTTTGTTGCAGAGGGGGAGGATTAGGACCGTGGTTGTGAACGGGTTTAAGCCTGAGAATGTTTTGTTGGCGGTTAAGGGTGAGAGGGTTGGAACACTGATTAGTTAATGTTTTGTGTATGTGTGTGCGCACAGCGTGCCTAGCCCCTCTATTAGGCGCCAAATAGGCAGGGAGAGACAGAGAGACGGGCATAGCCTCGTCCAGAGGGGGACTATTTTACGTTAGAATGTTATCGATATTGGAAAAAGATAATAGAAACCAAGGCGAGTTAGACAGAATGACTCTGCCATAGGTGCAGGGGTGGCAGAGCATGGTCAAACCCGCACTGTGCAAGAAAAAGGGGCTCGATGCGCGGGACTCAAGATCCCGTCCCGTAGGGGTTCGTGAGTTCAAATCTCACCCCCTGCACCATCTTCATTGGCCTAGGATCTTAGGACTTCAAATGAGCGATTTCTTGAAAAATAGAACGGATCGGACCGATACCAAAAGGGGTCAAATCCTTTTAGATCAGGTTCCTCGCTCCTCAGATTTTCTCCTGTATGTTGAATATAGCGTGTTCACCAACAAGTTTGATCATCACCTTCTCAGCTTGGCTCCTGAATTTCGGATCTTTCACAACAATATATGCGAACGTCTCTGCTGTTGGAGGTCGGAACCAATACATTTGCTGATACTCCTTCATACGTCTCGTCAGATCTTCAGTTCCTCCGATTCTCACAGGTCTGTGCAACGAATCATAGAACACGTATATGCATGGAATTTTTCCTTCGCTGACATTCTCTTCCCATTTGTCTATTGGAAAAGGTCCAAGATATTCGAAATCTCCAACGTCTCTGGCTTCCTCAACATCCTTGCTCAAGCTACTGGGCAATTTTCCTAAAGCCTTTTCCAATCCTTTGAGAGTATTTTCTTGAGGGCTTCTCGTTGTGCCATTTTCAATGAAATAGATTGTGAGAGGGCTGATACCGGCTTTTTCTGCGAGCTGCTCCCGTGTTAGTTTATGTTCTTCTCTTTGCTTAACTAACCATTCACCTAGACCAACGTCTAGGGATTTCTCGAGATCTGCTTCCAGAACTGCAGAGAGTTTCTCGAGCATATCATGACTGGGATGAAAAGCCCCAGTTTCCCACAGAGAAACAACAGGCTGGCTAACACCCAGCTTTTCCGCGAGTTGTTTTTGACTGAGATGCATCTTGTTTCTATGAGTCTTAATCCATAAAGCAACTTTTGACTTCAATTCGACACCAACTTGGGTATTTTCCCGAGCAAATATCTGTTTTTGTTCTTAATTATTTTATCGTTGTGTCGCTTTTTGTCATTTTATCCATTAAACTTACTTAACCAACAAAGAATAACCTTGTTTTCTATATGCTACTTGGACTTAAGATCCTTTCCCGTAAGGGTTCGAAGGTTCGAATCCTGCCCGCTGCACCATAAACATTTAGTTACATGCTGGAACCCTAACTGTTAGAAAGACAGATTCAAACACTAAGTGAGAAGAGCAGAAAAAGGTGGTATTGTGCGAGCTAAGTTGTATATCTATCCTTACCGCATAACCGAACGCAAGCCTCATCCGATTCTCTGGAGTTTCGACACAGAAGCGCTCAACGAAATCGCGAAAAACTTCAAGAACAAATCAGTGTTCAGCGTCGAAATAGAGAAAAAGACACTTATCTTAAAGTTAATTGAAGAGCCCACTCTCTCCACGTCTTAACTACCAAATGTGACATAACCGCAAACATCACACACGAGTTTAACGTCGTTTATGCCCTTCTTTGTCGTAGACGGTTTAATCTCCGATTTCCAGTTTGTGGCACAACATCTCGGACAGACAAGCACACAGTAGTTTATGCATGCCAATCCTAACCCGCTCCACCATTCATTCGGTTTGTTTGATTTTGGAAAAAGACGCCTTTATTGGCAGTTCCACTTCTCTCACTTTCTTCATTCTCTTCGTGGCGTTGAGGATGGCGAACCCTAACACGTTTCCCTTCATATCAACTCGAAGGAAAACGTCATCTCCTACGTCTCTGAAGAACCCCTTCCGAGGCTTGCCTAACTCCACCTCAAGCAGGTCGCCTTCAGGGTCAAACCAGACTCTCAACGACTCTTTTTCCAAATTAAGCCACCTTTCTTCACCGTATTATCGGTGTTGCACAAAGTTAAAGAGTATTCTCAGACCTTATGAATACGTGGTGAATCTGTGGCGAAAGTCAGAGACCATGTCAAGAGCGCTGAAGAATTCTATGCGCTTGGCACCAAAGAATATGAAGAAGGGCGTCGAAAAGGTGATTTAACACGCATGAGAGAGGGCTGCGAGAAAATATTTCATGCCTATGTTGAAGCCACAGCTGCTCTTGTTCAAAAACGAGGTTTTCCAGAGCCTGATTCGCATGGAGAACGCTGGGAAATCTTGGACAAACTTGGACGAAGAAAATTGGTGGAAATCGGCGACTCGGCCTTCCTCTATCTTCATCAATACGGCTATTACGGAGGAAAGATGCGTCCCGAAGTTGAAAAGACCATGAAAGACGTGAAAGAAGCCATAGACTACGTGCGCAAAGAGGTAGCACACGAATCCTAACAATAAAGACACGAGCTTTTCAGGGGACCGCAGGTTCGAATTCTGCCCACTGCACCTTTAGTAAACCATTTATCAAGATTTGCATTAAAACGAGTCTGGAAGTGAGCACATGAAGACCTATCTCACGATTTGGTTTAGCAGCGAGGGAGCCGAGCCCTCAACCGTGGCGCAGAAGCTTCAGTCAATGGGCTTCAAGCCGATGAGGGGACACTACGACCACGTTTACGACTGGAAGAGAGAGGTAACCCTAGACGAAGTGCTGCAATTATGCAACAACGTCCACGAGACTCTGAAGGGGATGAAGGTTCTATACAAGATAGAAACCATTTAGCCGAATGGTGAAAACTCTGTGCAAGCCTACATCCTCATCACAACTCAGCCTGGCAAGCCCTGGGACGTTGCCGAAGCGACGCTGAAGATCGAAGGCGTGAAGATGGCTCACGCGGTTACGGGTCCCTTCGATGTAGTAGCCTACGTGGAGTTTGTCAAAATGGAAAACCTCGGCGCCCTCATAGAGAGGATTCACTCAATCGACGGAGTTATACGAACCCAAACAGCCATAGCCATGCCCGCGAGACTCAGAACATAACAACACGCCAGTAAACACGCCTCCAACAGTGTCGCGTAAATTCGTATTCTGAATTCATAATATATTTAAAAAATACGAGTCACTTTAACACGAGGACATCCGAGATGCAGAAAACTCAGGAACCAATCGAGATAGTTTTTCCGAAGCATTATTTGCAGAAGCTCGAGGCGTACCGCAAGCGCTTCTTCGGAACAGAATTAAAGAGAAAGAGAGGCAGAAAGACGCCTACCACAAACCACTGTAAACAAGCGATCAATCTAGCCAACAAAGTGTACTGCGGCATATTAAAGGAGTCAGTTGACAACGTGGTGTGCAAGTGCTGCCCCTGCTACGACGACGAGCCGCTGGAATACAGCCTCTTCAGGAGAGGTTAAGGCAAGATGCGATGTCCAAACAAGGACTGCAAGGGCAGAATCGGCGAGTTCTCAGAGGCTAACTTCAAATACTGCACAGACTGTGGAACCGTGGTTTATAGGAGAAAGAAGTAGGCGCCGATAGCTCAGAGGTTCTTCTGCAAGACGTGGTCTCTCCCCCACCCATAGTCTATCTCACCCACTTTGGAATAGCCTATCTTCTGATAGAACGCAACCGCCCAACGGGCTTCAACCATGACCCGCAGTCTCAGACGTTTCAAGCCTACCCCCTTCGCTTTGTATTCCAGCTTTCGCATTAAGGCGGTCGCCACTCCTCGGCGCTGAAACTCGGGCAAAACATAGAGCCTGTAGACTGTTCCAGCTTTTGAGTTGGACCTCTCTAGGGCTGCGGTTCCGATTATGTTTCCTCGGGTTTCGTAGACGAAGAAGAGCCACCTTCGAAGGTCGCTGGTCAACTGTTCACGTGTGACGAATGGGTCTCTGAAGTGTTCTGGTGGGATAATGTCCATGTAGAGAGCCCTGTTCGTTGTGTTGATGACACTGAGGATTCGGTCGACGTCGCTCTCTTCTGCCAGTCGAACTCTTGCGCTCAAAAGTTTTCTCCCGCCCCTCTCTGAGCGTTACGTGAAACGTGGAGGTATAAGAAACTATCAGCAACAACAGATCAGCCTAACAATCAATTTTACTTCTAGAAATATTACCAATTCGGAATATCTCCATCTGCAGTCATATTAAATTTGCATCGTTTTTTTGGGAAAACAAAACGTTATATCGCTACCAACCCCAAACTCTACAGTCTGGTGAGTGTTTTGTCAGAAAAAATCGCTAGAAGCGTGGTTAAAGACTGCTTGTGCATCTGTGAGGAGGACACGGTGTTCATAAGCACTTGGCAACACACCATAGACCTAGCCAATCAGATAGCGCTCGAATGCCACAAAGTCGGCGCTAAGACGCTCACAAACCTGGACACAGACGACGTCTTCTACGGCTCAATGCTCCATGAACCACTAGAAAGTCTGAGAAAGCCCAACAGAGCCCTCATGGGACTGTGGGACCACACAACCGCAAGCATTTACATAGACGGTCCAGAAGACCCCTTGAGGATGAGGAAGATTCCAGCCGAGAGGTGGGCTGCCATGTCTGAGGGAGGCAAACCCTTCATGGACACAGTGCTAAAGAAGAGAAGGCGTTCGATTTATGTCACGCTGGGTCTTGTGACACCGCAGAGAGCCAAAACCTACGGGTTCAAGTATCCAGCGTGGAAGAGGGCTGTGACGGAAGCCACAACTGTCAGCTACAAGTCCTTAACATTGTTTGGGAGAAAGGTTAAGGCGGCTCTGGAAAAGGCGAAGGAGGTCCACATAACTGGTAAAGGAGTCAAGCTGAGCTTCCAGCTGGAAGACCGCCCCGTCCACGTGTTCGACGGCGTTGTGGATGAGGATGACATGAAAGTTGGAGCCTACGATGCCACCTTGCCCGCAGGCAGCGTCTCTGTGGCTCCAGTCGAAACCAGCGCTGAAGGCACGGTTCAGTTTGACCTTCCCATAGCCACCGTTGGCAAGCTGGTTCAAGGTCTGAAGTGGAGCTTCAAGAACGGAAAATTAACCGAGTATGAGGCGAAGAAAAACATTGAGGCTACGAAGAGCTGGTGGGAGAAGGCGCACGGAGACAAGGACAGAATTAGCAGCCTAACGTTGGGCATCAATCCCGAGGCTAAGTTCGGCTTCCTCAGCAACACCAACACTATTGTGCAAGGGGCTGTAACAATAGGTATCGGAGACAACCGTTTCATAGGTGGAAAGAACAACAGCGACTACGGTTTCGAGGGAACCCTCAGCAAGGCAACAGTCAAGTTAGACAAGAAGACTGTCATCAAGAGAGGAAGATACACGCTCTAACTTGCCTACAAGATTTCGAAGATATCCACTATTTTTTCTTCCTTGACCTTTTTGATTTCCGTTGAATTTAGAGGTAGATGTCAAGCAGCTTTCGCTTAGCCAATATGGTTACAACAAAAGCGCTGATGACGAATTCTGGAATCAGATAGGATGCGTTGTAAGCTGCAGAGTAAAGCACTGGATGCCAGCCTGGCCACGCATATGTGTAGAAAAACACGATGCCTGAGATGAAATGGAAGACAAATCGCCCAGCAATGCCCACACCCACTCCTATTAGGGGTTGTTTTCTGAATGCCCCAGCTAAACCCAATGCTCCAAAAGCCAAGGGGTAATCAAGCAGAATTTCAATTGGATGCCTTATGAAGTAGCTCCCAGGGAGCGCCAAGTCGACTAAGCCGAAGACAATTCCTGCCTCAAGCCCCCAGCGCAAGCCTCTACGCAAAGCGAACCATAGTATGGGTACCAAGCTGGCTGCGGTTATTGAGCCTCCTTCCGGAAGATGGAAGAATGGCAGGTATAATCGACTTAAATAGTGGAGTGCTGCTGCGACTGCAACAAAAACC
>Ga0315309_1000544_pt1 | contig 22972 bp, 18 predicted proteins | sample TDP4_MG_FD_203080 | JGI IMG/M metagenome (GOLD analysis project Ga0315309, IMG submission 203080) | Freshwater sediment microbial communities from Lake Towuti, South Sulawesi, Indonesia - TDP4 | ecosystem: Environmental > Aquatic > Freshwater > Lake > Sediment | place: Indonesia: South Sulawesi...
AAGAGCCGGATGACGCGAAAGCATGCCCTGAGCCTGTCGAAGGGTGTCACGTCCGGTTCGGGAGTGGCGGCGGGGTGGGCGACCGCCCCGCCGACCATAACTGGGTGACCCTGGGAAGGAACTATACCTTGACCGCTAAACCGCTTGACGCCATACCAATAAAAGGGATAAAAACCCCACCGAAGCCACCCAACATGATTGGATGATGAGCCGGCTGCGACTTGCCTGGGAAAGCATTGTCCGGGCTGACAAACAGAACGACTACATTTGTGACGTCTCTTGTCGGTAATCGGGCCCCAGAAAACTGTGGCTTCCCTGGCAATTGAAGCGCTCATGAGAAAGTCTGACCATTAGTCCAGTTGACCGAAGAGCAGGATATAGCCGTTGATGTCTTTGATAGCGAATTGCTTGAAGGGTATATCGGTCAATTCGACAATCACTTGCACTTTATCTTTGATACTCTCGTAATACTCGACGACATCTTCCATCTCGATAAAGATGTCGAATGAACCGCCCAGTTTCACCCATTGTATCTCAGGGATCACCTGTCCCAGACTTTTTCTTGACTCAAACATTAGGTAGTCATTGTTGCACTTGAACTGAACCCATTGCGGAATGGGTACATCATTGGGATAAACCGCGTCCAATTCGAGGCCGAGAGTTTTGGTGTAATACTCAATCGTGCTTGGAATGTCTTCGGTCACAAGTTCGGCTGTCAAACGTCTGAATTTCATCATGATGCTCCTGGTGATTAATGATTCATAACATAGCTGTGTGTTAGGCGAGAACCCAACTTGTTATTATACGGAATTTTTCCGCATAACTATCCAGATTGAGGTGTTATACGGAATCTTTCCGTATAATCTCCAAACTGCCCCACTTGCTCACACACTGTCGCGTTGCGAGCCACGCGCCCCTGTATCATAGGGGACACGCCGAGTGCCACACCGCAAAGGGCGCAGCCCAAGGGTGGTTTCTCGTGATGTAGGCTCCCCTCTCAGCCGTGCCATTGCCCCGGACAGGCTCACGCCCTCTGCGCAGGGTTGCGGCTCCTGGGAAAGCCATTGTATAGCTGCCAATCACCGACTTGTCGCTTGTTAAAATTATATCACACTATCTGCTTCCAATCAAGGGAGGCAATGGAAGAACGTCCTAAGAAACTGCTCGATCAGGCCTGTACTGTCATGTGGATGAGAGCAACCTGCAAAAGGCGGTCAGGGAACAGCTACGACATCCGCACGGTGCAAGAACTCCTCGGCCACAAGGCCTGTCCTGAGCCTGCCGAAGGAACGTGAAGACAACGATGATCTATACCCGCGTCCTCAATCGAGGCGGCCTGGCCGTCCGCAGCCCACTGGACAATTAGGAAGCCCGCTGCCAGAGGTCTCAAGTAACTGCCTCAACAGGCCCTCACCCCTCAGTCCCTTCAGGCCCCTCTCCCCCCATTAAAGTAAGACTTCCGAAGCTTTGGAGACTTCGGAAGTCTTGTGGTGATCCTACTCCGGCACGTAGCGCAAGATCGGTTCGCGGGCGGCCTTGACCTCGTCCAGGCGGCCCACAGGGGTGGTGTGGGGGGCGTTGTGCAAGAGCTCTGGATCTTTCACTGCCTCGTCAGCGATCTGGATCAAGGCGTTGGCAAAGGCGTCCAGAGTCTCTTTGCTCTCTGTCTCCGTGGGCTCGATCATCAGCGCTTCCGGCACGATCAGCGGGAAGTAGTTGGTCGGCGGGTGGAAGCGGTAATCCATGAGCCGCTTGGAGATGTCCAGGGCATGGACATCAGGTGCTCCGCCGATCCGGGCCATGGCCACGAACTCGTGCATGCAGATGCGGTCGTGGGATATCGGGTAGAGCCCCTTCAGCCTGGCCCGCAGGTAGTTGGCGTTGAGCACCGCGTCCTGGCTCACCTGTTTCAACCCCTCAGCGCCCAACATGCGGATGTAGGTATAGGCCTTGACCAAGACCCCAAAGTTGCCGTAGAAAGACTTCATGCGGCCGATGCTTTTCTCCGGCATGACCAGGTGGTAGCAGGGCTCCTCGTGCTCGCACCCGCAGTCGCACTGGCCGTCCTTGACCACGATGGGTCCTGGCAGGTAAGGGGCCAGCTTCTCATTGGCTCCTACCGGACCAGCACCCGGCCCGCCGCCGCCGTGGGGCGTGGAGAAGGTCTTGTGCAGGTTGTAGTGCATCACGTCAAAGCCTAGATCTACCTGCTTGCAGATGCCCATGATGGCGTTAAAGTTGGCCCCGTCGCCATAGACCAGGCCGCCGCAGTCGTGCACCAACTGGCAGACCTCCATCAAGTGCTCGTCGAAAAGGCCCAGGGTGTTGGGGTTGGTCAGCATCAGCCCGGCCACTCTCTCATCACAGTGGGCCTTCAGGTCTTCCAGGTCCACGTTGCCCTGTTCGTCGGATTTGATCTCGACCATGGTGTAACCGCTCATGGTAGTCGAGGCCGGGTTGGTGCCGTGGGCCGAATCGGGGATGAGGATCACATCCCGCCCTGTGTCGCCCCGCTCCTGGTGATAGGCCCGCACCATCAGGATGCCGGTGAACTCGCCGTGGGCTCCGGCAGCAGGTTGCAGGCTCACCCCGGCAAAGCCGCCCAGCTCCTTCAGGAATTCCTGCAACTCGTACATCAGTTGCAGGTTGCCCTGTACGCTGCAATGGTTCTGATAGGGATGGGTGCGGGCAAAGCCGGGCAGTCTGGCCGCTTCTTCGTTAACCTTGGGATTATACTTCATCGTACAGGAGCCCAGGGGATAAAAGCCGATATCCACCCCCCAGTTGAGCTGGGAGAGCCGCATGTAGTGGCGCACCAGGTCCACTTCGCTCACCTCGGGCAGGGGCAAGTCATCGCGCAGATACTCCTCAGGAAGCGCCGCCCGGGGTACGTCCAGCTCGGGCAGCAAGACACCGCAACGACCAGGGGAACTTAATTCATATATCAATGGTTCAGTCATATTTTACTCCTTCTCATACGTTGCAAGCAGCACTACAGTAGTTTTGCAGATTTTACAACCAGGCATATAAAAGGGTGTAAATCAGCCGAATGTGCGTCATTGCGAGGAGCGCAGCGACGAAGCAATCTCAGAATCTTGGGCGAGATTGCTTCGCTTCGCTCGCAATGACACCTATGTGAAAAGTGCAAAACTACCGCGGCACTACTATGCCGCAGACTTTTGGCTACAATTCGCTGACCCTAGGCCGGATCATGCCCGGAGACATCGTCAATTCAACGCTCGTAGTAGCGACTTTAGTCGCACATACGCCAGGACGACTGAAGTCGTCACTACGAAACCGTGATCTACTGAATCTGCTTACGATACCGTCTCCCACAAGGCTTTCACCAGGCGGTCCATCTCCTCTTGGGTGTTCGTCTCCGTGACGCAGAGGAGCATGTATTTCTCCATGCCGGGGTAGTCACGGCCCAGGTCGTACCCGCCGATGATGCACCAGTCCTCCAGCAGGTGCCTGTTGAGCTTTGCCACAGGCATGGGGCAACGCACCACAAACTCCTTGAAGAAGGGCCTCACCCCCATGACGTCAAAGCCCTCCAGGGCTCCGATCTGCCGGGCCGCGTAGTGGGCCTTGTGGTAGCACAACTCGGCCACGGTGCGCAGGCCGCACCGGCCCATGGCCGCCAGGTAGACCCCGGCCGCCAGAGCGACCAGAGCCTCATTGGTGCAGATGTTGGAGGTGGCCCTCTCACGGCGGATATGCTGTTCGCGGGTTGCCAGGGTCATCACAAAACCACGCTGCCCCCTGGTGTCCACGGTCTGGCCGATGAGACGGCCGGCCATCTTGCGCACGTACTCCTGCTTGCAGGCGAAATAGCCCAGGTAAGGCCCGCCAAAGCTAGGGTGGTTGCCCAGGGCCTGGCCCTCGCCGACCACGATGTCGGCCCCGTACTCGCCGGGGGGCTTGAAAAGCCCCAGCGAGATGGGGTCAGCACTGACTATGAAAAGGGCTCCGGTTTCGTGGATGGCGTCAGCCAGCGATTGCAGGGCCGCTGGACTCTCCAGTTGGCCCAAGAAATCGGGGTTCTGGACGATAACACAGGCCGTGTCGTCGTCAATCAGAGCTTTCAGCCTCTCCAGGCCGGCCCCGGCTGGCTCTAAAAGAAGCGAGGTGGGCGGCATCCCCTCACCGTATGGAACTTTATCGCTGACGATGGTCAGGCCCATGCCCTGGGTGTAGGTGCGCACCGTGGCCCGATATTCGGGGTGGACAGTGGGGGCGATGACCACTTTCTTGCGCTTCCCACGGCCCACGGCCAGGGCCATAATGACCGCCTCAGCCATGGATGTAGCGCCATCGTAGTGGGAAGCGTTGGCCACTTCCATGCCCGTCAGAGCACAGACCATGCTCTGGTACTCAAAGATGGTCTGCAAGGTGCCCTGGCTCACCTCGGGTTGATAGGGAGTGTAGGCGGTGTAGAACTCTGAGCGGCCCGTTATGTGTCCCACCACACTGGGCACGAAATGGTCGTAGGCTCCTGCGCCCAGGAAACAAGCATAATGGTTGAGGTCGGCGTTCCGCTCGCTCATGGCCTGCAGTTCCGCCAGAATCTCCATCTCTGAGAGGGGCTTGGGCAGCTTGACCTCCGGATAGCGCACCGCCTCCGGCACGTCCACGAAAAGCTCTTCGACGCTCTCCACCCCAATCTCGGCCAGCATGGCCTGCCGGTCAGCATCGCTATGGGGTACGTAGGACATCGGCTAACCTCCTCCCGTTTCTACTTCGGCCACGAACTTTTCGTAGACCTCGGCGTCCATCAGGTCCTCCAGTTCCGATAGGTCGCTGGCGGTAAACCTGGCGAACCAGGCTGTCCCAAAGGGGTCCTCGTTGACCAACTGCGGAGCGTCCTCCAGCTCCTCGTTGACCTCGATGATCTCGCCACCAATGGGCATGTAGACATCGGCGGCCGCTTTGACCGATTCCACGGTGGCAAAGACCTCGCCCTTCTCAAAGACGTCGCCGACCTCGGGCAATTCCACGTAGACGACATCGGAGAGCTGCTCCTGGGCATAGTCGGTGATGCCCACCGTAGCCTCGTCCCCGTCAACGCGTACCCACTCGTGGCTCTCCGCGTAACGGCAATTCTTGTCAATCTTCATCGTTCTACCTTCCTTTCTGTTTTTATGTTTGGTGCCCCAAAGGGCGTTCTACTGCTTATCTGACGGCGCTAAAATCAAAGGGGGGACGCCAAGTAGCAACTACCCAGCGTTCCCCCTGTCTCTGTACCTGAGAGATTCCTCCTCAGCCACTGATGATGCGGCAAGTGAGATTTGCCCCGTCGGTGTCTGTCGTAGACTCTCCAGGGGTGTCAAGACATGCGGTCCTTTTACCTGAGAGTTTCACCAGCCAGTCAGGCCCTCCGGCTGGCTTGCCCCTTCGGTGCCCCCGTCTCACAAGGGAGATCTCTCCCGCATGTCTCATGACACAACGACCTGCGAGTTGGTTCAACTCGATTATATAACAAGCCGCCCCAGTTGTCAATAGCTAATGACACAGCACTCCCGGCCCCGCCTGATGGCCAAGCCCAACTCCTCGGCTAGGCGCACCGCCTCCCTGGCCGGGTTGACGATGACGTTGACGCCGGCTCGCACAGCCAGTGGATCCAGCTCGGTCCGGTAGCGCCCCCGAGGTCTCATGCAGCCCAGATAGAGGGGTTTGTCTGGAAAGCGCAGACGGGCTTCGACCAGTATGTCCACCACTTCCCCGATTTCAGGCGGTTGACGGTCAGCATAGCGGGTGCCAGCGGTGGGGATGAATACAATCAACACCAGCCCCTCGACTCCCAAATCCCCCAGGATTTCCAAAGCTCGAACCTCGTGACCGAGCTCTCCACCCCACAGGCCAATGGTGATGTGAGGCAAGACCCTGGCATACCGCCTGAGCAGTTGATAGCTTTGCACGTAATCCTCGACGGTCAACTCCAGGCCATAGACCTCACGGATGGTCTCGTCGTCGCCCACAAAATCAAAAGAAATGACATCAACATAGGGAGCGATGGCCCTGATCTCGTCCTCTCCTATCAAGCCCACGTGCCAATTCATGACCCGGCCCCGGCGGATGGCCTTTATCTTATCCAGGTGAGCAGTGACGGGTACCCGGCCCAAAGTATCGCAGCCGCCGGAGATGAGGCAACTGGTAGCTCCGTCCACCTTAGCCTGCCAGATAGGTTGCATCCCTCGCAGGTAATGTCCCCCACAATGGGCGCAGTCCAGGGCGCACTGCACACCGGTCAGGCTGATGACCGCTGTGTCCACCGGGTTATCGAACTCGATCTCCATAGGAAAGTGGGCCAACCTGACCTGCCAGGCCCTTTCCAATAGCTTGTCCTGAGCAAAGGGCTTGTATATCATAATAGAAAGTATAACAGATAACCCATCCTTTGACAAACTAACTCCGCCACTATTGCGGCATAGGCGGCACTGTTGTGCAGGTCAACACGCTCTTGCCTTTTCTTCTATCTTCGGCTATAATCAATATTATAGAGATGTTCAGGAGTAGCGAAACTTGTTTCGCGTTTGGCTGGCGCAGAACAAGGCTCCGGTGAGCTCAGCCGAACCGTTCTGCTACTCCGCCGGCAGGCCAAGTTCACCGAGATTGTGTTTGAGGTATGGCGATGATAAGTCTTCTATTCCACAGACCCTATACCTATTATAGCGGATTGTAGAGCACAGCGTGACCGCCGAGTCATGCTGCCCTGCAATCCGCTTGCCCACCGACCCACAAAAACCTGTGGGTCTTGTCTTATTGACTACTGGACGCTTTTCATGGAGAAACCAGGTTTTTCCCTGTCTAAGCAAGCCAGATTGTTGCTTTTGGGGTCTCCTGGGGCACGAAAAGGTGTCCCATCAACCCCAAAACCTGGTTTCTGAAGCATCCTCATAACTTGACAGACTTTAGGAGCAAAGCTACAGATGAAATCCATAGATGAACAAATGGCCATTCTGATGCAAGGGGTCGAGTTCGGCGACGAGCAAATCAAAGAGACCATGGAGGCCGAACTGCGGGAGCGGTTGGCCGAGGGACGGCCCTTGCGAGTATACTGTGGCTACGACCCGACGGCACCCGACATCCATCTGGGTCACACCGTCACCATGCGCAAACTACGCCATTTCCAAGAATTGGGCCACGAGGTGACCTTTCTCATCGGCAACTTTACCGGCCTCATCGGCGACCCCAGCGATAGAGATAGCGTTCGCAGACAGCAGACGGCCGAGGAAGTAATGGAAAAGGCCAAAACCTACACGGATCAGGCTTTCAAGATCCTGGACCGGCAGAAAACCCTCATCCGCTACAACGCAGACTGGCTGGCCAAGCTGACCTTCGAGGATGTGCTCAAGCTGGCCTCCCATTTCACCGTGCAGCAGTTCCTGGCCCGCGACCTGTTCGCCCAACGTTACGGGCGAGGCGATCCCATCTGGGTGCACGAGTTCATGTACGCCCTGATGCAAGGTTACGATGCCGTGGCTATGAACACCGACGTGCAAGTCGGCGGCACCGACCAACTGTTCAATCTGATGGCTGGCCGCAAACTGCAGGAAGCCTTCGGTCAGAAGCCCCAAATCGCTCTCACCACGCCCATCCTGGTAGGCACCGACGGCCACTTGCGCATGTCCAAGACCACTGGCAATTACATTGGCATCAACGAGCCCCCTGAGGAGATGTATGGCAAAGTGATGAGCATCCCTGACCATGCCCTGCTCAACTACTACACCCTGGTCACCCGCTTCAGCCCGGACGAGGTGGCAGCCGTGGAGCGTGGCCTGGCCGATGGCAGCCTGCATCCCATGGAGGCCAAAATGCAACTGACGCGGGAGATCATATCCATCTTCCACAGCGATGAGGCAGCAGCCAGGGCTGAGGCCCATTTCAAAAAAGTTTTCCAGGAGCAGGAACTGCCCAGAGAGATGCCTACCCATCGTCCCAGCGCCTCGGAGCTGAACATCGTTGACCTGCTGGTGGCCGCCGACTTGACCAAATCCAAGAGCGAAGCCCGGCGGCTCATCGGACAAGGGGGCGTGAAACTGGATGGCGAGAAAGTGGGCAGCGTCGAGTTAATGGTGTCCGTCAGGGACGGCATGATCCTGCAGGTAGGCAAGCGCAGGTTCGTGAGGCTCATCCGGGATGAGTGATTTGACCGTGTCACATTTCCGTGTCATTGCGAAGAGCAAAGCGACGAAGCAATCCCAGGAGACAGCGCATAAGAGATTGCTTCGCTTTGCTCGCAATGACAGAAGGGCTTATCAATGATGGGAAGCTTACCATCTCATGGGATATTGTCAAGGTAACGCAAGAAGAGGAGCAAATCACCAATGAAAAAAGGCAAACGGTTGTGGATCGTGTTGGGGGTAGTGGTCGTCCTGGCTATAGGGGCATGTGCTGGAACAGCGGTCCTGGTGTCGTTGACCACAGGTGGAAGGCTGGAGATGGGCGAAGCGGTGGCCATCGTGCGGGTGGAAGGGGTCATTCTCTCTGGCTCCCCGCCGGTCAGCCCCTTCGACGGCGGTGGCGGAGCCTACTCCGATCAGATCGTCGAGCACCTGGAACAAGCCCAGAAAGACTCGTCGGTCAAAGCCATCGTCCTGCGCGTCAATAGCCCCGGCGGGAGCGTGGTGGCCTCGGACGAGATCTACCAGCAAATACTGAAAATGGAAAAGCCCATCGTCGTCTCTATGGGGGAACTGGCCGCCTCCGGCGGCTACTACATCTCCGCTCCGGCCGACCTGATCGTGGCCAACCCGGCCACCCTGACAGGCAGCATCGGGGTCATCACTGAGGTGCCCAACCTGGAGGAACTGCTGGAAAAGATCGGAGTGGAAGTGGTGGTCATCAAGAGCGGCCTCCACAAGGACGAGGGCAGCCCCTTCCGCGAGATGACCGAGGAGGAGAAGGCCATCTGGCAGGCCATCATTGACGAGGCTTACGGCCAGTTTGTGACCATCGTGGCTGAAGGGAGGGACCTGCCGGAAGAGAAGGTCAGGGAGATAGCTGACGGCCGGGTCTACACGGGCAAGCAGGCCATGGAACTGGGTCTGGTAGATGAATTGGGCAACCTGCCTGAGGCCATTGACCGGGCCGCTGAACTAGGAGGCATTAAGGGCAAACCCCGACTGGTGGAGTATCACCGTCCCCCGACTCTGTTCGAGACCTTTTTCGGTTCTCTGGTCAGCCCCTTCCAACCCTTCGACCTGGCGAGGCTGCTCGACCTGGAAGGCCGGCCCTCCCTGCAATATCTGTACGTCGAACCGTAGGGCGATTCAGCCTGACCGCTGGCGCAATGTCAGGTGTAACCGTCCACTCCATCGGGGCATGGCAACACTGGCCGGAGCGAGCGCTGATTGAGTAGTGACTTGGGCTGAGTAGAAGCAGGATACACCCAGAATCGTCTGGTGTCAACTGCTATTCGTGTTGGTAAAGTGCACCTTCAGTATACAAGCGTAGCGTATCGAAGCCAGCGTATCGAAATCAAGCGAGTGGAGCCGTATGCTCAATCCGCTTGGTTTCGATACATCGCTGCGCTCCTACTCGACCGGCGCTGGGCTCACTCCCTCTGAACAGTTACTGTCAGGTGTGTCCATAATCTGTTGTTTTGACAAAACAGCCCCTTTCGCTTATCATTGAGGATGACCACCCATCGTCATGGAAGCAGATTATGAGCCTACAGATAAATAGCTGGCGAGACAGCCGCGCCTTCCTCATTGACTTGGACGGCGTGCTGTACGACGACAATCAGCCTATCCCTGGCGCGGCCGAGGCCATCGCCCACCTGCAGAAGAAGGGTTATCCCTTCCGTTTCGCCACCAATACCACCATGCGCTGCCGGGCCTCGCTACAGCGCAAGCTGGCGGGCTTGGGCTTTGAGGTGAGTGAGAATGAGATTTTCAGCGCCCCCGTGGCGGCGGCCAGGTACTTGCGCGAACAGGGGCAGCCCCGGGTGTTCCTTCTCTTGAAAAAGGACGCCCACCGCGACTTCGCCGGGCTGGAGATCACCGACCAGCAGCCTGACTTTGTGGTCGTGGGCGACATGGGCGATGAGGTCAATGCTGCCCTGCTGAACAAAGCCTTCCGCCTGCTCCTGGGCGGAGCAGAGCTCATCGCCCTCCAGAAGAACCGCTACTGGAAGACAGCCGAGGGGTTGACCCTGGATGCCGGACCCTTCGTGGTGGCCCTGGAGTATGCCACGGGCCAGCAGGCCACGGTCATCGGCAAGCCTTCGCCGGGCTTTTTCCAGTTGGCGGTGGACGACCTGGGGGTGGCACCGGCTCAGGTGGCCATGATCGGCGACGACATCGAGGTGGACATAGGCGGGGCGCAACGGGCGGGGCTAAAAGGTATCCTGGTCAGAACAGGCAAGTTTCGAGAAGCGGATCTGCAATCTGGGATCGAGCCAGATGGGGTAATAGATTCCATTGCCGATCTGGTTGAGTACGTCTAATCGCTTATTACACAAGCAAAAAAGGAGAGTGTCATGCCTATCAAAAAATCGGATAAGATCTGGTTCAATGGTGAGTTTGTCCCCTGGGACGAGGCCCAAATCCACGTGATGAGCCATGCCCTCCACTATGGCTCCAGTGTCTTCGAGGGTATCCGCGCCTACAATACGGCCAGCGGGACGGCGGTGTGGCTGCTCGATGGACACGTGAAACGCCTTTTTGACTCGGCTAAAATCTACCGCATGGAAATCCCCTATTCCTTCGATGAGGTGAAAGAGGCCATTCTGGAGACCATTCGCGTCAACAAACACAAGTCCTGCTACATCCGTCCCATCGCCTTCCGGGGCTATGGCGAGATCGGAGTGGACCCGCGTGGTTGTCCGGTAGACGTGGTCATTGCCACCATCGAGTGGGGGCGCTACCTGGGTCAGGAGGCCATCGAGCAGGGGGTGGATGTGTGTGTCTCCTCCTGGCGGCGCATGGCCCCCGACACTTTCCCAGCCCTGGCCAAGTCTGGCGCCAACTATGCCAACTCCCTGCTCATAAAGCTGGATGCGGTGGAGAACGGCTACGTGGAAGGCATTGCCCTGGACGTGGCCGGCTACGTCAGCGAGGGCAGCGGCGAGAATCTGTTCATCGTGCGGGATGGTGCCCTCATCACCCCGCCGCTGAGCTTCTCCGTGCTGGGCGGTCTGACCCGGGGCGCGGTCATCACCCTGGCCAAAGACCTGGGCCTCCCCGCCCAGGAGCAGGCCATTCCTCGTGAACTTCTTTACATCGCTGACGAGGTCTTTTTCACCGGCACCGCAGCCGAGATCACGCCCATCCGCTCCATTGACAGGGTGACCATCGGTGCCGGCCGACGGGGCCCCATCACCGAGCGGCTCCAGGTCGAGTTCTTTGGCATCACCGAGGGAGAGATCCCCGACCGCCACGGCTGGCTGACGCCCGTGTAGCCACTTATCGCTTTTGCGAAGTCACCTGAGCATCCTGAGTAGCTGCGAAACGCAGTGAAGCAGCGTATCGAAGGGTGCGGCTTATTCCAGGACCTTGCTATTGTCACAACCCGCACCCTTCGATACGGCCTCCACTTCGCCCTTCGTTGCACTTAGACGAAGTTCCGGCCTACTCAGGATGCTAGTCTTTACAATCGAGGATTGTCCTATGAAAAAGTGGACGACATTGCGATTCGTAGAGGCTACAGCCGTTTTCCTCTTCACCCTCCAGGCCATCCGGGTTCTCTTCTCTGTGCTCTTTGGTGTCATTTACGACGTGGTGATCAGCGGCCCGATGACACCCGTGGTGGTCATCATCCACTTGCTGCTGCTGTTGGCTTTCCTGTCACCTCTCTTCGCCTCCCGCCGCATAGCCAGACTCCGCTGGGCTCTGCTCATCCCATCCCTTCTGGTCTTCTTGAGCCGGATTCCCCTCACCCTGAACGATCCCCAGGCGCGTCTGTACAGCTCCCTACTCATTGTCGCCGCTTCCGGCTTTTACGCCGCTACCCTTCTTCGGCAAAGCCCCCTCACCTTTCCTCAGGCTCTGATCGCAGCCCTGGCCGTGGATCAGTTCTTCCGCGCCCTGGGCAACACCTTTGACATCACCCTGCGCGACGGCTGGCTGCCCTATCAGGTGATTCTGTCGGTCGCCCTGGCCGGGCTTTCGTGGCGATTGTTTTCTCTTGCTCGCAGGAAGGTGGAGGAGGTCCCAACTCAGGGGCCAGGACTTTTGGGCGGGCTGGCTATCGGAGCTTTCCTGTTCCTGGAATTGTCTTTGCTCTCTTTCCCCAACGCCGTGGCCCGCTGGAGCAGGGGAAACTACGCTGCGCTGGCTCCCGCCCTGCTCCTCGTCACCCTCCTTCCCCTTCTGCCCGGTGCCGAGAGATGGCAAAGGCGCTGGCAGGAGATGCAGAGTACAGCCCCCTGGGTCTGGGGGATAGTCCTCCTCACCTGCGCCTCTCTTGCGGTCGGCTGTGTGTTCAGTGGGATTGTGGCCAGCGTTGCCCTGCTACTCTCACAACTCCTGGTGCTGCTGGCTCTGCCCGGCGCTCTGACTGGCGGCAGGGACCGCATCAGCCTGGGGCTGGCCGTGGGCAACCTTTTCTTCCTGCTGCTCAACTTTGCCTATGCTTTTGCCTTCACCTACGCCTACACCCTGGCCTTCTTCCGGGGAACTGGTCTGCCCATCGTTTTGGTGGGCGCTCTGGCAGCGACGCTGCCGGCCGTGGTAAGACGGCTGCCGCCTTCAGCATGGGAATTGCCATTACTTCGACTACGCTCAGTACAGGCACGAGGGGTGAGGTGGCCAGCCATGCAGTGGGCCGTGGCTGCGCTCCTGGTGATCGTCTGCGCCGTTTTTGCCTGGCCCCCCGCACCACAGATGAAAGAGGTGGGGCCGAACGTCCGCGTCGGCACCTACAACATCCATTATGGCTATCACACCGATTGGAAGTTCTACCTGGAGGAGATGGCCAGGACCATTGAGGAGAGCGGGGCTGACATCGTGGCCCTGCAAGAGGTTGACACGGGGCGGATCACCTCTTATGGGGTTGATGACGCTCTCTGGTTGGCCCGTCGGCTGAGGATGGGCGTGGTCTACCAGCCCACGGTGGAACACCTGACTGGCATCGCTCTCCTCTACCGCTTCCCGTTGCAGCGAGCGGAGGGACAGCTCCTGACCAGCCGCCTGGAGCAAACGGCCATCGTACACGCCCGGGTCAGGGTTGGGGATGAGCCCCTTGACGCCTACGGCATCTGGCTGGGGCTGGAGCCGGAGGAGCGGGCCGCTCAACTGACGGACGCCCTGGAGTTCATGGCCAGAGAAGGGCCAGCAATCTTTGGCGGCGATTTCAACTCCACACCCGATTCCCCGGTCTATCGCCGCCTGCTGGAAGCGGGATTTAGCGATCCTTTCGCCATTGGTGGGTTTGAACCCGCGCCCACCTCACCCTCCGAGTCGCCGCAAGAGCGCATTGACTACGTCTGGATCCGGGGCCTCAGCGCCGTGGATGCCCAGGTCCTGGATTCCACCGCTTCAGACCATCGCATGGTGGTGATTGAAGCGAGATGGTAAACAGGTACTTCAAAACTAATCTCCCCACCATATAGGGAAGCAATTGTGCTCCTTTCCCTCTAATTGAACCATCCATCTTCCCCGCTCGTCCTGCCAGACTGGATATATGGCCAGTTCATCTCGGTGTGCCTCCAGCAGCCTTTGAGCGCGGCTGTATGAAATGTGGAAAGATTGCCAAGGTCTCTCGTCATTATTCTGCTGCTCATAGGACGCAGCCCAACAGGCTAGGGTTGCACCGACTTCTGCTTTCTGGGTGGAGGGCAAAATGGCGTGCAGTTGTATCAGGGTGGGGATGGCATCGTCGGAGAGCCTTGCCAGGTAAGCAGTGTCCAGTTCGGCTCCGGCCAGAGCGCGGGCCACGTTCTGCCGAGCAATAAAACTATCCACATTGAGCAGATTAAGTGAGAGGCCAAAGCCCGGTGCCGAAAGCAGAGCAGCCAGCGCAAAGGCGCGCAGGCGGCGGGTCAGCTCTAGTCCCAGCAGGCCCAGTAGCAGGAGCGCCAGCCACACCATGAAGACGTGCGTGTATATGCGCAGGCGGGTGAAGCCGTAGGCATCTTCGTAGAGCAGCAACCGTTGGTAGGCCGAGACCAGGATCACCACAACCAGAACCACCAGCCCCGCGCCAAGGGCCGAGAACAGCGCGCGCTCGCGTGACACGTTGCGGCGCGTGACGGTGCTCAGGCCCAGGAACAGCATCTGGCTGAAGAAGGCCACCACTACCAGTTCGCCAAATCCCCGCCGTGCATACTCGGCGTAGGTGAACCCTTCAGCAGTGATGTTCGCCTGCCCACCGAAGAAGTAGCGGAACTGGATACCCACAAAGACCGCAAAGAGCAAATCTACACTGCCCAGGATGATGGCAGCCTCGGTTACACCAAGGAAAGGCGTCAGCCAGGGCTTCTCCAGACCGATCAGACGTTCATCCTGGCTGGCGGTCAGGGCGTGGAGGTAGATACCTGCCAGCAAATAGGCCAGCACCAGGATGTACATGGCACGGAAGGTGTACTCCAGCAGGTTAACTTGCAGGAAGGAGAGGAAATCTTCCAGGCGGCGAGCGAAGACCGGGTCTGCCGAGGCCAGTAGGGCAGCAAACACGGCCACGATGGGCAAGGCCAGCAGGGCCCCGCGCAGAAAAGGGACTAAGCGACGCAGTGGAGATAGCCGGCCATCGGTCTCCTTATTGCGCTGGGTTCCCCGCAGAAAGAGCAATGGACGAATCAGCGCGTTGGTGCTCAGGCGAACTAGGCCCTGGGCGTAGTCGCTCAGGCTGTAGGCCAGCCAGTGGCCTCCCCTAAAGGTATGGGCCAGCATAGCCATTAGCACGAGGGTGAGCAGGTAGTTCACAAAGGTGGTGAAAGGTTCTGCACGAACAAAGGTCATTACAGCGAAGAACCCCAGGGGCAGCAGTAACCAGAGGCTGCAGAGGGCTGGCCAGATTCTCTCCCGCCACGCCAGGAAGAACCCTCCACCCAAGCAGAGTGCCATAAAGATGGCAAATGAGATGCCGGGTGCCTTCTCCCAGAAGAGAAAATCGAAGGCCCAGGCCACAAACAGCGCTGTCAGCCAGAGGCGGGTCGAATGTACAGTCATAGCAAACCTTCTCGCTTCCCAGCTACTAGATCGCCTCCGCCGTCAGTACCCCCAGGAGTCCTACCACGACGCCCAGGTGGAGCAAAAGGTTGCTGTCACCCAGAAAAGCCAGGCCGGGAATGTACTGCACGATGAAATTGAGGATCACCAGGAGGATGCCGATAAGAATGGGAAGGCCCTTCACCCTCTCAAGGAAATCTGCCAAATTTTGCATAAGTACCAGCACCTCCTTTGTTGCGACCGGGCATCGTTGCCTAGATTATAGTTCATGCCTGCCTAGCTGTCAATCCAATATAAAGCGCCACGCTCCGAAGCGACATAGTTTGCCTGGATTGGTTTAGAAGAGAGGAGGACACCCCCTACACCCCCGCGGCCTGACGGCGCGATCAAACCAGGTAATGGCGGAAAGCCTCCAGATACCTGGCTGGCAACCGCCCGGCCAGGACCGTACCCTCCTTGCCGTGCTCTTCTCTCTCTACCGTGCCCTGTCGGTGGAAAAGGGAGACCAGGCCACTCTCGTGGTAGGGAATACAGACGGTAACGTACACCAACTCCTGGTTCAGCACCGTTTCCACGCGGCCCAGAAGCTCCGTGAGCCCCAACCTTTCCCTGGCCGAGATAGCCAGGCTGTTGGGGAATTCGGCTACCATTTCCTGTATCAGAGGCGGGTTCCCCAGTTTGTCAATCTTGTTGAGGGCCACCACCACGGGCTTGTCCGTAGCTTCAATCTCAGCCAGGGTCTCCTCCACAGCCCGGCTCTGCTCCAGGGCGTTTGGATGCGTTATATCCACCACGTGCAGAAGCAGATCGGCTTCGGTAATTTCTTCCAAAGTAGCTCTGAAGGCCGCCACCAGGGTTGTGGGAAGCTTCTGAATGAAGCCCACCGTGTCGGTGAAGAGGGCTTCCCGGCCCTCCGGCAGGGTCACCCGCCGCGTGGTAGGGTCGAGGGTGGCGAAGAGCTTGTCCTCGACCAGCACATTGGCGTCGGAGATGGCATTGAGCAGGGTTGATTTTCCAGCGTTGGTGTAGCCGACGAGGGCCACCACCGGGATGGCAGCCTTCCGGCGACGGCGGCGATAGCCACGGCGGTGGGTGCGCACCTGCTCCAGCTCCCGCTTCAGGCGGGCGATGCGCCGGCTGATCTCCCGCCGGTCGGTTTCGAGCTGGGTCTCGCCTGGTCCGCGCAACCCCACCCCGGTCGTTCCGCCGCGACCGGAGGCCCCGCCTGCCTGACGGGCCAGGTGGGTCCACTGGCGCGTCAGGCGGGGAAGCCGGTACTCGTACTGGGCCAGTTCCACCTGGAGGGCTCCTTCGCGGGTGTGGGCGTGGCGGGCAAAAATGTCCAGAATGAGAGCCGTGCGGTCCAGGACCTTGACATCCTCACCCAGGGCCTCCTCCAGGTTGCGTTGCTGGCGAGGCGAAAGCTCGTCGTCGAGGATGAGAACGTTGTAGCCTATCTCGTCTCGATACTCGACCAGTTCCTCCACTTTGCCCTTGCCGATGAGGGTAGCCGGGTTAATGGATTCCAGGCGCTGATAAGTCTGGCCCACTACCTCGACGTCGGCTGTGCGGGCCAGTTGGGCCAGTTCTGCCAGGGAATCCTCCACTGGCCAGCGGCCATCCGACGAGGGAGAGCTCCGGCTTTTCATTTCTATGCCCACTAAGAAGCCCCGCTCAACGGGAGCTTCTGTGGGTATGGTCACGTTAGCGATAGGTGCCTCCTTCTTCCAGTTCCCCTCCCTAGCAGGGAGGAGTTAGGGGGGGTCGAAGCCGCGCTGAGAGTTACGGTGTCTTCGAGTCCACTCGGCTCTTACGTTGCAAATTCCACCCCTCCCAGCCTCCCCCTATCAGGGAGGGGAGCTTAATCTGTTGGGGTGGGTGATGAAGTAAGTGCGCTTAGGTGACGTTCCGTACCGTACCATTATAACATCAAATTGAGGAATAACGCAAGGAGAAAAGAATTGTGAATTGACAATTGAAGACAATAGCAGTAATATTACCCAAAAGGCAGTGGTGGAATTCTGGTGCCCAGGACCGGGGTTTTTGAAGTGGAAATAGCCACGCGTTGGCAGGGGCGAATGAGGAGAGCGAGTATGAAAAAGCTGAAGGTAGACATGGCCGAACTGGAGGCGGCTTTCGAGGATGCTTCGTGGGAGATGAATTACTACCTCGATCTGGAGACCGGTGAGGTGATCACGGTCACAGACGAGATGCGCTTGTACTGGGAAGAGCCTCCGGACTACCCTTTGCCGGACTGGCAACAGGAATGGGTTGAGATGGCCAAGCGGGTCGAAGATGGCTATGGCAGCCGCTACGTCAGTGTGCCACAGGGCGACTCTCGCCAAGGATACCAGGACATGGAGCGTTTCATCAGCACTGTCCAAGATGACTGCTTGCGCGAGCAACTGTGGCGGGCCATTGAAGGCCGTGGTGCCTTTCGATATTTCAAAGATGTGCTGGCCGACCATCCCAGGGAGCGGGAACGCTGGTTCGATTTTAAAAATGAGCAGGTGCGGTGGCGCGTGTTGAACTGGCTGGAATCCATCGGCATCGAGCCGACTATTGAGCCCGAATCAGAAAGTGAGGAAGAAACACCTCCGGCGCCCCCGCCCGTCCGGGAAAGGTTCATCGCCGAGTTGTTGGCCTTTGTGCGTGGGGCCAGCCGGCTGCCAGGCGTCACGCGCATCGCCCTTCTCGGTTCCCTGACCACCGATGAGCCTGAACCTGAAGATGGCGATGTCCTGGTCACCGTAACCAATGAGGCCGACCTGGCCCCTCTGGCAAAACTGGCCCGCCAGCTTCGTGGCCACCTGCAGCAGATCAACTGGGGTGCCGACGTCTTCCTGGCCGATCCGGCTGGCAACTACCTGGGGCGTACCTGTCCCTGGAAACGCTGCGCCCCCGGCATTCGCCTGAGATGCGATGCCCTGCACTGCGGCCGGCGTCCCTACCTGCACGATGATCTAAACGCTATTCGCCTCGATAAAGCCCTGATCGCCCGGCCACCCATCACGCTCTGGCCCCACATCATTGCCCGGGTGCCGGTACCGGAAGACGTAGAGCACGGATTGCTGGCCCCCCTCGAAGGAAGCTCGCTCTCCGAGCGCAGAACGGACCACGACGAATGGGGGAACTACCAGGAGCTCTCAAACGAAGTAGATGCAGCGATCGAAGACCTCACCCTGCTCTTGCTCTACCTGACCTCATGGGAAGAGCAGGTCGTCCCCAGCCGGCCCCCCATTCATCGCGCCTGGAAAGGCTTTCGCTTTGAGGTATTGGACACCCTGGAGGAAAAGGGGCTCCTCAGCCAGAGCCGGCGGGCTAAATCAGTGGTACTGACCGAGGAAGGCGTCCGTAAGAGCCGGGAACTACAAGCCAAGTACTTCGGCACCTGGGTAGAGGAAAGAGATTGATGGGGAGTAAGCGTTCACGGGGTAACTATGAAGCATCCTGAGTAGGCCGAAACTGAAGGCGACTGAACCCTTACTCTGCTCTTTCGACCGAAAGCGATATCCGCAAATCATGGCTGAGGGAATCACGCCTTCTCTTGCAGAGCCAGGTAGACCTTCTCCGCCGTCAGGGGCAGACTGGTGATGCGCACCCCCAGGGCATCGTAGACAGCGTTGGCGATGGCCGGGGCAGTGGGTACCATGGTATGTTCACCCACGCCGCGAGCGCCCCACGGCCCGTCGTCCTGGGGCACCTCCACGATGTGCCCTTTGATCTCAGCCGGGGCATCCACCGCGGTGGCAATCTTGTAGTCGGTCAGGCTGGCATTGGTCGGTTGGCCCTTCTCCAGCTTGAGCTCTTCAAAGAGGGCTGTGCTCATCCCCTGCACCGCTCCCCCCTCGATCTGGGTCAACACCAGGTCTGGGTTGATGGCCTTGCCCACGTCATAAGCCGCGCACACCTTGAGTACCTCGACCTCGCCGGTCTCGGTGTTCACCTCCACCTCGACAGCCTGAGCCCCCGTGGTCCAGTGCACCACCGCCCGCTCCCCCTGGCCTGTCTCCGCGTCCAGCCCCGAAACGTAGGTGGGCATGAAGGAACCTTCGCCGAGGATGGGGCCACCCCGCCAGGAGCCGTCAGGCATCTGCAAGCCAGTGACGGCAAAGTCTTTCAGTTCGATCTCCCGCTCTGACTTGAAGGAAATGACCTTGCCATCCATGATGGTCAGGTCCTCCGGTGATTCATCCCAGACCTCGGCCACCAGATCCAGGATGCGTCCTCGCACCACCCCGGCCGCCTGGACGACGGCGTTGCCCGTGGACCAGGTGATGCGGCTGGCCACCGTCTGCCACTCGTAAGGGCTATAGTCGGTGTCTACCAGGTTGACGCGGATGGTATCCATGGGTACGCCCAGGGTCTCAGCAGCCATTTGGGCCGCGACGGTCAGCGCGCCCTGACCCAGATCCACCGCGCCGATGCTCACGCTCACCGTCCCATCCTCGTTGAGCTTAACCGTGGCCGAGGAGCCAGGGTTTGGCGGCATGGCCGGGGCCTTCCACATCCCAGCGAAGCCGAGCCCCCGGCGCCTGTGAGGGGCCGAGGGCGGCCGCTTCTTGCCCCAGCCAATGGCTCTGGCCGCCTTTCTGATGCAATCGGAAAAGCCAGTGGGGTGCATGGGGCTGCCTGTGGGGATAAGTGTGCCTTCGCGGATGGCGTTCTTCAGGCGGAACTCGACGGGGTCCATGCCAATGCGCCTGGCCACCACATCTATGTGCTGCTCCAGGCAGAAGTGCATTTCGGGCATGCCGAAGCCACGCATAGGGCCACCCACCGGATGGTTAGTGTAGACAGCATAGGAATCCGTCTTGAGATTGGGTACCTCGTAGGGGCCGCTGGAGGAATAGCCCGCCGCCCGGACCACGTTAACGCCGTATTCGGTGTAGCCGCCAGCGTCCCAGTAGAACTTGTTCTCCTGGGCTAGGATCTTGCCCTCTTTGGTCACGCCCATCTTGATGTGGGCCACCAGTCCCTGGCGCACAAAGCTGGTGTAGAACTCCTCCTGGCGGGTCAGGCGCAGTTTGACCGGGTGGCCTTTGGCCTTCATGGCCAGTGGTATCACGCAGGCCTCCATGCTTACTCCGGCCTTGGAGCCGAAGCCACCGCCTACGTAAGGGGTGATGACCCGCAACCGGTCCAATGGCAGGCCAAAGGCCTTGGCGATAAGGGCCCGCTGGGCGAAGGGCGATTGCGAGGACGACCAGAGGGTGATTTTGCCGCTGGCATCCTGCTGGGTGGCCACCACGTGGGTCTCGATGGCCACGTGCTGGACGTGGGGCACGCGGTAGGTGCCCTCGACGATGACATCCGACTGGGCGAAACCTGCTTCCACATCCCCCTTGCGCAGCTTGAAATGATTGGAGATATTGGTGCCTGGCTCGGGCAGGATGAAAGGCGCGCACTCGTATTTGCCCAGGTCGGGGTGGATGAGGGGCGCATCGGGCTTCAGCGCCTCCTCGGGGTCGAAGAGGCCCGGTAGCTCTTGGTATTCTACCTCGATCAACTCCACAGCCTGCTCGGCAATCTCTTCGCTGACGGCAGCCACCGCTGCCACCGGGTCGCCTACGAAGCGCACCCGGTCCACGGCGTACACCGTCCGATCCAGCAGGTACAGCCCAACGTAATGCTCAGGATAATCTCGCCCGGTGACCACCACCTTCACCCCGGGCAGGGCCTCCGCTCTGTGGGTATCCATGCTGACGATCCTGGCGTGGGGATAGGGGCTGCGTTTCAGCTTGGCGTACAGCAGCCCTGGCCCGAACTGGATGTCGTCCACGAACTTGGCCGCACCAGTCACTTTGTCCAGCGCGTCAAGGCGGGGGACGTTGGTACCTACGACCTTTAGTTCTTCGGACATGATTCCCTCCTCAGTTATCTCTCAACCTGTGCCCGCAGGCTCTCGTAGCGGGTGACAATCTCCGGGCGCTCCAATGCCTGGGCAAACTGCTCCAGCCAGCCGATGATATAGTCCTGATCCAATTTTGCCCCTTGCCGCAACAATATCCCTTCGATGTCTGACCAGTCTTTGGCACGCTCCGAAATGACTTTGTAGATGATGAGATCCTCGGCGGTGCACACTGGTACCTTCACGCCCTCGATGTCGGTCAGCACCGCTCGGCCAATGGCCTGCTCTTCGTAGGGCAGCATGGCCAGGGAGAGGTCGGCCGAGACATCGTCCGTGACCTGAATCGGCACCACATAGGTCCGCCTGGCAAACTCGACCGGATTAGGCCGGAGAAACTGGAAACCTGTGCTCACCAGTTCCACAAACTCGGCGATGCTGCGCTCGCCCAAGAGCAACACCAGGTCCGTGTCGGTGGTGGCTCGTGGTCTGCCCCGCACCGAGTTGGCCACGCCCCCGATTATCATGTATCGAATAGCGTGCTTTTCCAGAAAGTCCTTCAGAATAGCAATGGCTTCAACCAAGGGGTTCACAGCCAAGCCTCTCCGCAATCCGCTTGAACTTGGCGCGCATGTCCACGCGATGGGCTATGTTTTCCTCACGAAATACCTCACTCACATCTGGCGCCAGGCAGCGTGCCAGACGACACAAGTCCACGAATTGCCGCACGCTTTGCTCCACAGTCAGACGCGATAGTTTCTCTCTGTCTTTTTGTAGCTCCCACTCGTTAAACTCGGCCCACCCCCGCAATCTCTCCTGCACCAACTTGTTGTCCATTCCCTGCTCCTTACCCCCGTTATTCGCCATTCGCTATTCGCTATTTGCCAGGTGCCCGGCCTCCTCGTAGCGCTGGAACAACTGTCCCCAGGGCGTCTCCCTACGCCACCGCTCATAGACGTGGCGTTCCTTCAGTGGCCAGTGGATGTAGTCGTGATTGATCTCGGAGGCCAGGATGGGGATGATCACCAGTGGGGTGCGGAAGACAAGCTTCTGAAACACCCTGGTCGGGCCGTACCACCCCAGCCAGGCCAGGAACCGATGGAAGGACTGCCCCACCTCAAAGCCCCAGTTCTCGCCCGACACGTCGTCACCCACCAGCTCGATCTCTCTGGCGTCGCCCACGCCCAGGCCGCGCTCGTGGGCTAGGCGGATATAGTCAATGGTCAGGGGGTCAAAGCCCATCAGTTTGGCAGACACAGCGTCAATGGCCACCTGGTCGGCCGAGGCCAGGATGACGTTCTTGACCTCTGGTTTCATGGTGCGCGGGCCGGGGCCGTTGCCGGCGGTGGTGCCGTCCATCACGGCAAAGATGCCTGGGTGGATCTCCTTTTGAATCGCCAACAGGTCTACCAGTGTTTCGTGGATCCAGGTGTGGGTGTAATGGCGGTGGGTGCTGAGCAGTCCACCGAAGGCGTTCTTCATGGCCCCGGTGGTTACTGTGTAGATGTGACTCTTAACCGTCGGCAGATGAACAATGTTCTTGCCGAAGAAGTAGTCGGGGATGCGGATGCCCTTGGGATAGATGCGGTCCAGCACCAGCATCTTGGCTTGGGGCTCGTAGGACACCCAGGTCATATCCCCGTACTTAAAGTTGTAGAGAACAGGGATATCGTAGTGGCGGAAGATGGGCACGTAGTGGTTCAGGTCTTCGCCCTTGAAGGTGTTGATGACCACCGTCTTGTTCTGGACACAAGACAGATCGGTGTAGCCAGCCTTGCGCAGGGCCAAGATGGTGCCCTCCAGTTGCCAGGGGGTGGTGTTGGCGCTGGGCATGGGGTAATGCCAGGAGATGTTATCTTTGAGAATGGTGGTCGCTTTCGGATTGAGGGCCTGGCGCACCTCGGCCAGCTCCAGCAACCGTTCGTAGTCTTGCAACACCGTCTCCGGCTGCGTGCGCAGCACGGCGACTTTAGCGCGAGTGGTCATGTATTCCTCCCATTGAACATATAGA
>Ga0315309_1000545_pt1 | contig 22971 bp, 20 predicted proteins | sample TDP4_MG_FD_203080 | JGI IMG/M metagenome (GOLD analysis project Ga0315309, IMG submission 203080) | Freshwater sediment microbial communities from Lake Towuti, South Sulawesi, Indonesia - TDP4 | ecosystem: Environmental > Aquatic > Freshwater > Lake > Sediment | place: Indonesia: South Sulawesi...
CACGATATTGTTGAAGGCGTGGGTGGATGTCATCGCCTCCCCGGAGGGCGAGGTCGCGCTCAATCGGACGGGCAACCCGGGTATGACAGTTGGGGGCACTGGGGACGTGCTCGCCGGCATTGTGGGGACCTTCTTGGCGCAGGGGGCTGAGCCATTCAAGGCCGCGGTAGCCGGGGCTTGGGCTTGCGGACGCGCTGGAGATCTCTGCCTCCGGGAGAAGGGTTATTGGTTCTTGGCATCAGATTTGCTCGAGAAGCTGCCGGAGGTCTTCAAGGATGTCATGAGGAGGAGATAAAATGGCGAAATTCGAGGTCGCTGGACGCAGACTCTTCGGCGTCAAGATATGCATGAGATGTAACGCAAGAAATCCTTGGAAAGCGCTTAGGTGTCGGAAGTGCGGGTACTCAGGGTTGCGCCCGAAGGCGAAGGAGCCCCGAGGATAACCTGCTCCACGGATAAGATCTGAGATGATCAGGTGAAGGTCGAAAAATATCTCCTGCGCATCATTGCCCGCGATGGAGCAGCCCACCTGACGCTCATAGACCCGGCTAAACAAAGCCCTAAAATTGCGGGTGAAATTGCCTCGGATGCCGCAGAGGCTGGCAGCGATGGGATAATGGTCGGGGGTTCGACCCGAGCGGGTGGCGAGCTTCTCGATCGAACCGTCCTCGCCGTTAAGGGCGGTTCCGATCTGCCTGTGATTTTATTTCCGGCGGGTGAGGCGGGCATCAGCAAGCACGCGGATGCGATATTTTTCATGAGCATGCTCAACTCACGCGATCCTTACTTCATATCCGGCGCTCAAAGGCTAGGTGCGCCCCTCGTGAGGAAGTACAAACTCGAAGCTCTCCCCATGGCGTATCTGGTCGTGGAGCCTGGCGGCGAGGCCGGGCGCGTCGGGAAGGCGGAGCTCATCCCCCGGGATAAATCAGAACTTGCAGCCGCATATGCGCTCGCCGCAAAATATCTGGGCATGAGGTTCGTCTATCTCGAGGCAGGTTCAGGGGCGGAGATGTCTGTGCCAGTTGAGATGGTCAAAGCCGTGAAAAGGACGATCGATGGGACACTCATCGTGGGAGGAGGGATAGGGACGCCAGGAGCCGCCTCGGAAAGGGTCAGAGCAGGTGCAGATATCATAGTGACAGGAACGCTTGTCGAAAGACCCGTCGATCGAGTCGCGAGGATCAGGGGAATAGTCAGGGCGATCAGAGCATGCGGCGGTGCTTGGCGCAGGAGATGCAAGCGTAGGCCTTGAAACCAGCAGTAAAAACGCGGCGGCGGTCAATGCCAGGGATCTTCGGGTCGACCCTGAATCCCTTATGCACGACCACTGCCTTTATCCTAGGCGTCAGGCGCCCGCAGTAAACGCAGGATACGGGCTGGCTCCGTCCTCCGGCCTTGAAATGACCCCATTTTTTGCCCATTTTACCACCTTTGAGACGACGAGTTACCCTAACCCATCTTCTGTTTTCAGGCAGCATTTGGCTGAGCGAGCTATACCAACTCAAGTAGACATTAGTGGTTTAGCAGATATTAATATGGTTCTCGATGACTTCCATAAGTTCTGTAGGGTCGATCTTCAAATTAAATCATGGACGGCTTATCTAAATAGAAAATCGTCTAAGGAAGTAGAGCTACATAGAATGATTGGAGAATTGGATGGTGAAAATGGAGGAGGCTACAAAGAAAGCGATCGTATCAAATTAACATAGGTATATATAGATGTATATAATCTACTTAACTACTGGAGGGTTCGATTGAAGGTAAATTCTTGGTCCTCACTTTTTGCCTCCTTATAGGCCTTCAAGATTTTTTACGACCCTCCAGTGTACTTTAAATAAATCCCAAAATTATCGGCCTATCTACATAATTACATAAATCGTTTTCGCATAACGGTTCTATTAAGCCCAGTGCCGGCGAGTTAGTTGTAACCTGTCTTCTGTTTTCAGGCAGCATTTAGCTTAGCGGGCTACCACCCGCCTCCAGCAGGCTTTCATCGGCGGTCATTTGCCCTTGCATCTCGCGGATTGGCCGTTTCATCCTGTTCGGCTCGACCTCGACGTTTCCGAGTCATAGCGCAAGCCGATAGGTTCCGTTTCTGTGCCATTGTCTGGCCTCGCGGCCAAGCCCTTTCGGGCCCGCGAGCCTGATTGATGGACAGAGTTTCCTCAGGCTTTCGCCCGACGGCCGCCCACCAACTCGCCGGCATAGTGATATTAGGCTCACCACCATTAAAAACGTTTATATCGCCGCAATTATGGGGATCTGGACAATCAGCGCCTTTTGAACGTTTTAGCGCCGAAACTGCCTCCCGTACGGCGTTTTCAGAAATTCGAGAAATGTTCAAGCCCAGCCGTTTTGCTTCTTCAAAGAGTTTCTCGTCGACGCGGATACTAGTTATTTTCGTCTTGCCCATTTGATTTACCTCCGTATAATTGTATTACAAATGTTATATTTAAGGACTCGGTAAGGTGAGGGTTCTCTCCTATCCACACCATCCCCTGGGGGTCACCTTTTACTCCCTATTTTTTGATTAATTGAAATGCATACTGCCCTGACTCCAAGGGCACGATTATCAGCTCCCCGCGGTTCCGCATGTCGTCCATGACCGCCGAGAGCCTTGGAAGTTCATCATCGGAGAAATACTCGGGAAGTTGAGAAGGTTTAAAGGGATTGGCCCCGAATGCCTCGAAAAGGCGGCGTTTGAGATCGGAAACGGTGGGTGCTTCTTGGCAAGTTTCGGCAGTTACCGAGTTACCGTTTTTTGAGGTTTTTTTATTAGCAGAAAAACACCCTCCCTTATTTTCCTCTAATAAGTAATCGTCGGTAATCGGTAACACGGTAACATTTCTTGATTCGTGGCCCCCAGTTAGGCGAATCCCCGCCCAGACCTTGACAGTTTTATCCTTAACACGCTGGGTGCGCCCGGCAACCTTCACCAGCATTGGTAGCCTATGCCCCACCGCGGACTTCCCGACCGCCTCGATCTCGTGCTCATCGCAAAATTCCTGATAAGCCGCGTAAAAGTCCTCTTTAGTAATGTAACAATTCGGGTCACGCTTCACATGCTCGGCCACAAAGGCGCGTAAGCTGTCGGTTCTGAGGGTCCATTCCTCCTCAATCTGCGTCCTCGTTTTCGTTGGGGTGAACCCGCCATTTTCCAACAGCCGCTTGAGCCCTTCGAGCGCCCAGTTCAGGAAGCCGGATAGTTCCTCGGATGTCGTAAGTTTCTTTAGGATGTGCGGGTCGGTCTTGGGGTCGCCCTCTGAGAACCTGTTTGGGAACTCAACGATGATCCACCGCCGCCAGAAAGCCTCGGTCAAATCCGCCGTCTGAGGTAAGGCGTTGGCCGAGTAGATCAACTTGGCGTAGCTCACGAAAGTGAACGGGTCCCGGTGTTTCCTCTCCGCGTAAATAGTGTCCCCGCCTGTCAGCATCTTAAACATCCCCGTCTGAGCTAGCGGGGTGGGTGGAAGGTCGGCGTGGATGTTGGCAAGTTTTCCGAACAACTCCGCGGCGGCAAAACGGTTATACACCAAACTTTGAAGCGGAGGCGTGGCAACGTTGTCCTTGCCTAGCAGAGCCTCGATCAGCCCGAGAAGCGTGGACTTTCCATTTGCGCCGTCCCCAAGACACATGAGCGCCCTCGCGAAAGCATACTTGCGGTAGAGGCAATAACCGACGAACTCCTGAATCACGGGGATGTCCTCGGGGTGCAAAATTTCCGATAAAAATTTCAGGATGCTGGGACATTTTGCGTTCGGGTCGTATTTTACCTGCAGCTTGTTGGTGAAGATGACATCTGGGGTATGCGGCTTGAGTTCGCAGGTCCTGAGATCCAAAATGCCGTTCTCAAGGTTTATCAGTTCGAGCGGCGGGCTGAATTTTTCGGGGTCTGTAAAGGTGGTGTCGCGGATGTGTGAGACTACCTCGTTTACGCGGTGGTCAGTAGCGTCATCGCCAAGCAGTTCCCTTACCTCAGCGCGGATGACCTCTTCACCGTCTGGATAATACACTCCGTTTTTATAGACCCATATCTCGTGGCTCTGCTTGTGCGTGGCGAAGCGAAACTTGGCTTGGATCATCCCCGCAATCTCCGCCGGGATAAACTCCTTGTCCTTGGCGGTCTTGAGCGCCCGCTTGATGAGTCCCTTTTCCTGTGCCTTCTCCAGCACGCGCTTGAACGCGGGTCCACGCAAGGCGCCCGGTTTCGCTTCCCCGCACTCGATGATGCCCTCTTTCACGGCCAGCAGGGAGAGCGGGCCGCCACCTGACGAGTGCCGGAAACAGTGCCAAACGTTCAGGATGGGATTAATCCAGAAATTGCGACCGGTTTCTGATCCGTGGACGGGGTGGGGACCGTAAAACTCGTTGCCTTGCGCCCGCATTCCGTTTAAGGAGTGAACGGAAAGGATAGAGATCTCGGACTCTCTTTCTTGTGCTTCCCACGCGGTTGTACTAATGTCCGGGACCAAAAACTCCGCAAGCGCCTCTCGGAGCTGCTCCTCGGTGATCTCCGCGCAGGGCACGTTTTTCACGATCTCGTAAATCCCGCCGTTCGGGTGAATGCAGCTAGGACCCACTACTTGTTTTCCCCGGCCCTGTACATCTCCAACGTTCCTACCGCCCCTGTCGCGAAGTCGGATGGGACCTTCAATCGAGGTGATAAAGTAGTAGTGCCTCCCTAGGTGCCCCGGAGTTTGAATTGTGAAAGTTTCTGGCAGATATTTTTCCACCGCTTCTTGGACTTCTGGCGTGTCGCCGTCAATGATAATGTGGTTCTCATCTCCCACCACGCCGTAGTTTCCACCCTGCTCGACCCATTTTAACAGTTCTGAATCGTCCCACGCATAGGTGCGGTTGGGCCAGTCCGGCTCCACGGGCACCTTGTCACGAGGCTTGAGCTTGATGAGGCGCCAGTCCTTAAGTTGTTGTGGGATTTTCATGCGGGCATCTCCTCCCTGCTGAGTTTGTTAGCAATGCGCCCGGCCCATATCTCGCTGAACATCTTATCCATCAGGTCTGGAGGGCAAACGCTGACAAGCCATTTGAACGTGTCGGCCCGCATTGTGCTTTTGTTGATGTTGCATCGATGGCATACAATTTCTAAGTTATCGATGGCGTTTGTTCCGCCGAGGAAAAGCGAGGTTTTGTGATCTATCGAGAAACTATGCGAGTAAGGAGGCGTTGAATCTTTAATCAACATTTTTTGGTCACAGTAGGAGCACTTGAAACATTCTTTGTATTTTTTTAGGAGTTTTTCCCAAAGGGCGTTTTTATCTGGTGGAGCTACACGATGTTTCAACGATGCCTTGCACAAGTTCTTCCATCTTCTTTCGAAGGCTTTCCGAAGTGTTTCCTCCGAAGCGCTAGAATCGATGTTCATCGGGCCGTTGCTTATCGCCTGCGCGGGAGGGAATTCCCTCAAAGTTTCCGCAAACCACTTGGAAACCTGCTTCTCCACATCCGGTTTTAAGTCTATCGAAATGCAGTTGAGCAAAAGCCTGCCCAGAGCCGATCCATGCAGAGCACATTCTAGTTGGGTATAATCGAGATCTTCGCGTGAACCGACTTCGATTTGCCTGTCCTTGAACTCGGTTATTTTACGCCACATTTTGATGATTTCTCGGTTATGTGGGAGGTCGGGAGCCTCGATGATCAAGCAATCCCCGCCTAGCTGTACCTGCAGTCCTTTCTGATCGAGAATGCTATGCGGGACGACTCTTCCGCCCTTCATCGCTTTTAGCGGAATCTTTACCGGTTCTAGCATGATGCTCACATTCCCCACCCGTAACTTGTATCGTCTCATGGGCTCATCGTCACCCTTAATAGGCAAACCCCAAGCAAATCGGAAAGGTTTAGGGGGATTGAGACCAAGGTTTTTTGATAATCATGGGCTCAGCCCCTTGGTATACAACGCAGGCAAAAGTGGCCGAATACCTTCTGTCAAGGTCGAAATATGGGGGAGTATCCCTCCGTGAACTTGAGATGTTTCTTAAAATGCATCGTCCCAAGACCTTACGGACCATTCATCACTTCGAGAGGCTTGGGCTCGTTAGAACGTACTTGAAAGGCAGAAGAAGGCATGTCGACGTGAACCGTGAAAAATTACAATCATATCATAGGCGACTTATTCGTAAAGTCACGTATCGACAAGAAAAGAAAGAAGCCATAGCCGATTTTGGACGAAAGATAAGTAAGAAGGAGTTCAAGGAGTGGCAGGAAAAGTGGGCGGGAATGGTCCCTAATCTGGCCATGCTCCTCAGCGAAATTAAGGAACGAAAGCCAGACTCTGATTTGGAGACAGAAAAATACCTCGGGCTTGACGCTTGCAGGGACGAACTCCGAACAACATACAAAATCTTTGAACATATCGACTCTCACGAAAAATCAAAAGAACTATTTAGAAGATGGGTCAAGGAACTTGAGAGGATAGCCATTAGAAACAGGGAAAGCATTGAAGCCGCGATTTTGACTAACTTAAGAAATTTGCGTACTAAAAAAACAAACACTCAAACTAGGCGCCTCGCTGCAACCTATTTAACGACCGCTCCAATGGCACGAAAAGTCCTCCTTTCGATCGCGCTCGTTGGAAAACAACATCGGGAGATAAGGGAAGATTGTTAAGACTGCTCGGTTGTTCTGAGGAGCGATTTCAATTTTTTGCCTCAAGCCATTTTCCCTACCCCTTTGGGAAGGGGGGTGGGGGCATAGCATAGGGAGATAAGTACAAGTGAGGTTTCACAACAAAAATCAAAGAGGAGAATTTGATGAACTACCGGGAATTGTTCGAGGCAACAAAACTATTTACGAAAGACGAAGTAGCCTATGACTCCGCTTGGGTTAAGGCAAAGGAAATTGATTGGAAAAATTTGCATAATTTATCTGTGGAAGAAGTTAAAGAAAAGGTGATACGTTTCCTAAATAGGTGGAAATGCAGGTTGCCTTGTACAGACGATTTGGGCAATCGCATTAAAAACACGTATAGACAACTCATATCGCACTTGGGCGTTCTTAAGGATGAAACGCTTGAAGATATAGACTTCGGCGAAATCAAGTCATTTGGAAATGAAAAGTTGGAGAATAAGGAGATCATCTGCCACGTTTTTGATAAAATCTCCGAAATGGGGGCATATGGATATAGGCCCGTGCCAGCATCGAAACTTCTCCATATGGTTAATCAAAAGTTGTTTGTTATGTGGGATAATAACATAGGCAGGAGATATGTGCCGAAACTTGATGGATACAATTATGCTTGCAGGTTTCTGCCGCGGATGCAGCAGGAGGCAAACGAAGCGATTGATACATTTATAAAAGATCGGGGCCTTGATAGAAGCGACGCCATCAAAGAGATAGAAAATCGTTGTGGTAGACCCTTGGCTAAACTGGTAGATGAATACAACTACATCAAATATACTCGTCGAATTTCTTGAGGATGCCGTGATCGCCGCCATACCCGGCCAGAGCGCGAGGGTGCTTGAGAAGCGGGTCAACACCTTACTTTTTCAAGAAGATGGTTAAGACCGTCTTAGCGCGGCAAAATAGGTGCTTAATGTAAAAGGAGATTTGAAGGGGACGCTCGCGGCGCCCCTCCAGAAACTCACGTCCTATATCTTCTCCAGTACACCGCAACCGTTACGGCGGCGATTGCGATTAATACGGCAAGGATGATCCAAGGAGCCAGCAATGCGAGTTTATCCGCCGGGAATGCGATGCCTCCGACAGGTGGAGTCGGTCCAGCGATGATGAATATCGATAGCGTCGTGGTGGAGCCGTATATCATGTTGTTCACCGTGTCGACCCAGGTAGTAATAGGCTTCCATTTCTTGCCGATCAATTGCCAAAGCGTAAGGTCGTTCTCCTGCGACCCAGGGGGGATCTGGGTCGGATCGTAGCTTATGGATATGATGATGTTTCCAGAGTATGCGGCGGTCGTGGTTATGTCGTAGTAGATGGGCCGGCCGGAGATCCCGACTATTTTATAACCAGTCGGCGGGGCCTGGCCAGCGGTGCTCGTGGTCACGGTTGTGGTGCCCCCGGTGGTAACATTATCGAAGGCCACGCTGACGCCCGGCACCGGGGTTACTTGAACATTTTCTCCTGTCGGGGTGAAGCAGCCAAGCACCGCTAAAGAGCTAATAGAGTATAGCGTAACTGTCGTTTTCCCAGTTGCCGCCTGGTATGCTGCCCCGATTTCGCTCGTGGGATTAACGTCAACGACGGGCCAGTAATTCAAATTATTCCAGTTGTTTACATCATCATATACAGAGTCATCCTGGAAGTATATGCCCATATCCAAGGCGCTCAAAATCTTGTTCTGCACCTTGTAGTAATTGTACCACGCAAAGTCGCTTCCTTCCATGATGAGCAGACCTTTTCCACCTTCGACGAAGTTCTTGATGGCTTGGACATCCGCATCGGGCAATAGGGCTGGATCGCCACCTGTCCCGGGTGCTCCGAGCTGGAGCTGAGGTATAACTAGGATGTCATAGGGCTCAAGCAGGTCGGAGGTGATTGGGGTGACGCCTGTATCGTCCACTGTATATCCTTTAGCCCTTAATTCGTCAATTAACCATGAGCACCTACCCGCATCATTATAGACGTTATATCCCACTCCATATTTGCCGTACCAAAGCACCTTTGTCGCACCCAGAACCATCCATTGGAAAGCCTTGTCGAGCAGGACATCATATTCGCCGACCCTCCATCTTAAAGTAGGATAGGTTATCCCTCCATTGCCTGTGCGGGCAGTGCCAGCAGCCACGACTGCGCCTGAGCCAGCTCTCTTCGCAGCCATTATAGGCGGCAAGTCGCCTACCGTGTACCATACCCAGGGCTCGTCTCCGTAAATGTTTAGGTTATAAGCGGTATCCTTGCCGCGAATGATGGTCTCGAATCCACCCTCTGGGCTCGCAAACGCTTGGATCGATAGTGCAGATATAAGCATCAAACAAGCCAAGATTGAAACTACAAACTTTGAACTCATTTTTTAACCTCCTTGATTGCATTCCTCCTCGGCAATCCCCCGTCGTGGGGTTCATTCTTTGGTATTTGTTTCATCGCGCCCTCCTCGGCGCTCTGGAGGCCGGCATAATTGAATAAAGGAAATGCTTGAAAATACAACAAAATGGACCTAAAAAATTCGGTCGCACTTTTAACCTCCTTTTTATTGTTGACATGTTTAACTATTTAACACTTTTTATGGGGATAAATGTCAAAGTAACCTTGAACAGCGGTCCAACCCATGAAAATCCTTATTCGACCCTAATGGTGAAGTTTCTCACTTCGACTATGTTAGGATAGAAAACCAGTTCGGCGGGGTAGTGGGGGTCTGGGCCTATCTCCTCCCTAGTTTTCATCACCGCATCCCATATCGTCTTTTTCTCAACTATCAGACCATTGAGTAAGTGCAATGTGGCGTTGTCGACGTAATCAATCGTGACCACATCGTTCCACCCTATGTAGACCAAGGCCCCTCTCTCGATAAGGGCCTCGGCCATCGGGGTGTAGACCAGCCCATCGCACCCCATCATTATGATAACCGCATTCTCGAACCTGCCCTCCATGCTCGATTTTATGAACTCGGGCGTTATGGCGAAGTATACTGGCATGTTCTCCATGACGACGGGCGTAAAGGAAACTATCGCTGGCGTGACCTCATCCCTCAGTTGCTCGAGGATGTATTTCGTGGTGCTGTAGGGCTCCGAAGTGAAGAAAGCCACGTTTTTTGTTATCTTGTTCTCCTTGAGCATGAGGCCGGAATGGACGCGCATGATTATCAATTTATAGCCAAGCGATGGGAGCCTCCTGTAGAGGTCGACCGTTACCTCATTTCCCCCGTAGTAGTCCACTTCGAAGCCGGCATTTGTCAGGATATCGGTGGACGATTGGACGAAGTTTTGGTTCGGAAGGTAGAGGCTGAGTTGGTCGAGTATCGCAGCCCTTGGTGTACCAAACTGGCCTTGGGGTAAATTCTGACCACCCGATGGCCGTAGAAGGAAGTAGAGGAAAAGAAGGAGGAAAACGATAGTAGCGATTTCAAGTGTCGACCTCTTTTTGGACCTTGAAACTTTTGAAACCTCCTCGCCCACCATAGCCTCTCCCTGTTGAAATTAGGGAGTAAAACAATTAAAAATGTCGTGCTCTCCTAAACTCGGTACGTATAGTCTTAACCTCGGCAATTGCAATAGTTTTTACCCTCGCGCCCAAAATCACTTGCGGCAATCCGCGGCCGGTCCGGTTCAGCCTCCAAATCTGGCTGCTCCGTCCCGCGGGCCTCGCGCCGCCGGCTGAAGTGGCGACTCCCTTTCGTCATTTCCAGCCTCCCAAGCGGCGCGAAAAGGCTTTAAGCCAACACGCCGAATCCACCGGGGGGAGGCTGTAGGTGAAGGCTGAAAGTTTGAGAGGCGTTTTGTTGCCAAAACTAGTCGCGATATCCATTGCGGTACTGCCGTTAATGACTTTAGCGTTTGTGGGATCTTCGTCCGGCACCCATGATGCAACCGTTTCCATGATACCCGTCAACAGCAAGGCTGGGGAAAATATTGGGTACACGCTGACTGCCACAAACACATCGGGCGATAATATCGACAATGCCACCCTTGAGATCCCGTTGGACGAGGGGGGAAACGCGCGATACCGTGTCGCAACCCCCGTTCCAGCGCCAGAAAACTGGACATCTGAGTTGCCTGACAACGACGGTTTTGGCTATGCAAGAAAAATTAGGTGGTGGACAGATAACGCCTGGGCACACATCGCCGCTGGGGAATCAGAGAATTTCACCTTCACGACAACCACCCCGCTTTATGATGGGGTCTACACTTGGACGTGCAAGACAGAAGATATCAATGGTTATGTGGACAGCAACTCAATCACGACGAGGGTCGATAATATGCCACCAGGTTCCCCAACACTCGTATGGCCCGACAATGACGAAAACATCAACGATAACACTCCGAACTTTGACTGGAACCCTGTAACCGATCCATCGACGCCCGTGACCTACGATTTAACTGTGACATATGATCAAAATTTTGAGTGGTGGGGCGCAAATTGGATGAAGCGCAGACCTATAACGATCAGCGGCTCGCACCCTGAGAACTATCAAATCAAAATCGTCATCCCATATGATAATAACATGCGGAGCGACTACGGCGACCTGCGCTTTCTCGAGAACAAGGCGGCCGGAGTGTTATCGTACTGGATCGAAAACTACACCGCTGACAATGTGACCGTGTGGGTAAGGCGGCTAGAAAACGCCGACAACACAATTTATGTTTATTATTCAAATCCAAGCGCGACGAGTGCGGAAAACGCAGATGCAACTTTCTTACTTTACGACGATTTTCTAGGAACGAGTGTCGATACCAACAAGTGGGATGTAGTCACTTCAGGAACGGGAGAGGTATCCGTTTCTGGTTCAGAATTAAAACTGAAGGTGAATGCTGATGCAGACGACGCGAAGATTGAGGCGAAGAGTGCTTACACTTTTGGGCCCTACAACATACTTTGGGAGGCCAGAATTAGGTCCGAGGAAGGAAATGGAGGAGGATATGCCGGTCTACACGATACAAACCAATGTGCAAAATGGTATTATAGATGGGGGCCCTACACATTTTACGCATCAGAAAACCCGTTAGGGTTTTCCTCTTATAATGTCGGTTTTCCAGGAACTAACTATAGAATATGGAAATTCTGGATGATATCATCTTCTTCAATTAGATTCTGGATGGATGAAAGTAGCTGGGATAAAACAGATTATATCCCCACAGTGGGAATGAAACCTTGGATAGAGGCTCAATGGCCTGCGGGATGGTCTGCATCAGCTTGGAGTTCTTACACCGACTGGATACGCGTCCGCAAATATATCGACCCTGAGCCAACTTGCACGGTAGGCGAGGAGGATGTAATAAACCAGACTGGGATAACGGAAGATAACTATCAAATCACGACAGGACTGGTTGATGGCATATGGTATTGGAAAGTTCGCGCACGGGATAATGCTGGCAACATCGGCCCTTGGTCATCTCCTAGACATTTCAGGGTTGATATTACTCCTCCACTTCCTCCAACGCTCGTATGGCCAACCGATGGCGAGAACATCAACGATAACACCCCTAACCTCGACTGGAACCCTGTAACCGATCCGTCGACGCCCGTGACCTACGATTTAAAAGACGCAAGTTGGTGGGACATCGATTGGACGAAACGCCGCCCGATAACGATTTCCGGCTCGCATCCCGAGAACTATCAGTTAAAAATTGTTATTCCTTATGACAGCGATATGCGGTCAGATTATGGTGATCTTCGCTTCCTTGAAAACGAAAATGCTGGGGAATTAAGCTATTGGTTAGAGGATAAAGCAGCAGATAACTGCACGGCCTGGGTGCGAAGACTGGAAAACACGGACAACACATTTTACGTTTACTATAGCAACCCTAATGTCACGACGACAAGTGATATTAGTTCAACGTTCATTTACGGAATAGATTGGACGGCGCAGACACCGCTCCCCCCAAACTGGACTCTCGTAAATGCCACTGTTTCGTTTTCAACTACTGATGGTCTTATTGCCACTATGGGAGCGGTGAATAGTTGGAATAAAGGATTGTATTTAAACGACAGGACTTTCGCCGCCCCATTCTCCGTTAAAACTGTGTGGATGATAACAGGTTACGGTTATGGATGGGCGGCTGGTCTAACAACTGCCCCCACAAACACAAATGTCTTTGGCGGTAATGGAAACTTATTTAATTGTAGGCAGGCAGATTCTCCTTCAAGATGGGGGATAGAACCGGTTGCAAATGGAACTGTGAGCACGGGAAGTTATGGGGGCACTTCAGCCTTAAACACGCTCTATAACGTGGAGGCAATCTACAAAACTGGAAATGCCCAAGAGCTTATCTACGATAGCACTTTAGCGGTTACGAGAGCTGATACCACCCAATTCGCAGTATACCTCTCCTATGGAGGTTGGAACGCTGATGCTGTTTTTAAGATAAAACAAACAGCAGTGAGGAAATACGTTAGCCCAGAGCCGACGACAACCGTCGGGCCAGAAAATGTCTCCAAGACAAGGATAACGGATGATAACTATCAAATCATCATAGAGCTCGCCGAGGGCGTATGGTGTTGGAAGGTCCGAGCGGTGGACAACGTTGGCAACATTGGACCTTGGTCCTCACTATGGTCATTTAGGGTTGATATCACACCGCCTAGCATCCCAAACTTATTGGCTCCAGCTGATAATACAAAGACCTACGATAACACACCAACCTTCAGGTGGACTGCTATAACAACCGAGAATAGCTTGCCAATTACCTACGATCTGCAGGTCGACAACGATAACAATTTCCTTTCGCCAGAGATAAATGTCACAGGCTTATTCGATAATACATACACGCCACCCTTCGAGCTTGCGAACGGGAACTATTTCTGGCGTGCCCGCGCCCGTGACAACGCTGGCAATGTGTGTCCTTGGTCACAACCTTGGTCACTGCTTATCAATTCCACCCCACACGATGCGACTGTCGCTCTCATACCGATCAACAGTAAACCTGGAATTTCCATCGATTATACGCTAACCGTAACGGACAATGCAACAGGTGACAATATAGACAATGTTACACTAAAGGTCCCCTTGGACGAAAACGGCAACGCTCTCTATCGCGTGGTTGGTTTAATTCCGGCGCCTACGGGATGGACATCGGTGGTGCCTGAGATCGACAATCTTGGCTATGCGAGGAAAATCAGATGGTGGACGGATAACACTTGGGCCCACATCGCCGCTGGGGAATCGAGGAATTTCACCTTCACGGCAACCACTCCGCTTTATGACGGGGTCTACACTTGGATGTGCGGGACAAAAGATGTAATTAATTACGTGGACAACGATAATTTCACAACAAGGGTCGATAATTGGACTTTGGGAGTGTTGATCAGAGCTGGACCGAACGCTTTCGATAACACTATACCTGCCAATCCTCCGAAATACGTCTCCTATGACATGGGCAGCAACCCACCCTTAGCGGCTGCTCAGGGGGTGGGCAGCGGGGCGGTATTCGCAGCGGGTTTGACGGCCGACTTAGACAACGTCAGATGGGACAATCCATCGAACCCGTATGGTAGCACCCTTGATGAGCTGCTAGACAGCGTGTTTCAGTGGATGGTGCCCGGAGCAGACAACGTGCTTTGGTTCTCCGGCTTTGGAACATTCATGGGGACTAGGGTATTAACCATAAAGGGAGCTTTAGCTGCGAAGGGATACTCGATAGTGGTGGACAATCTTGGTAACGACATTACGACCGCCAAGCTAGCTCCTTATGACATACTGGTCATGCCAGGCATGCAGCTGGGCGCTAGATGGTCAGGTGGAGACCCTAGTTTACTGCCTGATAACAACGTCGCTGCGATAGACAGCTGGGTGAGGGCCGGTGGCGGACTCGCGATATTCAACAATATGGACTTCTCGGGCTACAACTTTTACAGATTGCACAACAAGATCCTGAAGAAGCTGGGCTTCAACTGGAGGTTCCAGTGCGACAGCGTGTACGACAACGTGGACAACTGGGGCGGAGCTGCATACTACCTAAAGGCAAAGGTGGAGGATAATGGCCCAGGTTCCGTCTACAGGCTGGTCACGGGCTATGAGAACATAGGGGTATACAGCCCAACTTCGCTCGTCCTGACACCCACCTGGAGCGTGGACGTGTCGATCTCTCCAGGTGCCCAGAGCGGGATTCCGCTGATTACCCTGACCTACACCGTAACCGTGACGAACACCGGCACCGCTTGGGACAACTACATTCTGACCGTCGACAACACTCAAACTTGGCCCATAACCTTCGACACAAGCAGGCTTTACGTCCCAGCTGGTGAGAACCGAGCGAGGACGCTCAGCGTTAGCATACCCGACAACACGCCATTCTGCATATTTGACTACATAACAGTCACAGCAACCTCGACTGAGTCGCTGGACCCAACGATAAAAGACAACGCCACATGCGGAGCTCACTGTACTGACGGATTCGAAGTCGAGGTAGTATCGATCACGCCTGAGTCTCAGGATGGTGGAATATACACAACCGTTGCAGCCAGCGTCGTAGTAAGGAACAGAGGGCCATTCTTCCCAGACAACTTAAACCTGAGCGTTAGCGACGCCTTGGGCTGGGGACTATCTCTCGACAATACCAGGTTCGTGGATGTCCCGCCCGGCGAGAGCAGGACTACCACGCTTAGGGTCACCGTACCCGGCACTGCATTACCCCTGCAAACCGATGAAATAACCGTAAGGGTGACATCGGAAGCAGACCCCATGAGGTTCGACGAGAACAAATGCTGGGTAACTGCCACCGCTTGGACGGGGACGGCGTCGTTCACATTTGAATACCGCGGGATCGATGGCACCATATACAAGCTCAACCTGTACAAGGACAACCTCTGGGTCTATCAGGGCTCGAAGCTCGTGGTGAAGTTCTACAAGTACGACAATTCCACCCCCGATGGCGAAAACGTCATCCATGAGAACTTCTCTCTGCCGTGGCATGTAGTTCCGGAGAACGAGAACGTCTATCGTCCCCCAGGCTTCCCCTGTGGCATCAAGATAGCCAGGTTCGTCCTGACCGACAATACAGGAAATGTGCTCGGCCCAGAGATAGCGAGCTTCTGGATGGGCAAGCCGGAATTATTTGCAAGGTACGTTGAAATAAAGAGACAATATGTGATAATTCCGCCCGAAAATATCGTGTTGAGATCAAGAATGTTCTCGGAGCTCACGTGCATAAAGAAGCAGTATCCCCAGACCTACTAAACTACAAAATTACGCTGACAGCAAGGGAAAACGCGGGCTCCAAAGGGGCGCCGCGAGCGTCCTCTTTAATGTTTTTCCTTTCCTTCGAGCCATACACCGCCTCTGAAGCGATGACTCCTCTCGTTTCTCCAGCCTCCTGAGCGGCGCGCAAAGGCTTTATTTAAGTCGTTTGGTGGAGGTTGCTGCCGCCTTGCGAGCATCTTAAGACCGACAAATTCAAAGTCAAATTGGGGACACGTATGACTGTAGATTGGGTACTGGTTATGGCTGTCGGCACATGGGCGATGGTTCTTGTAATGGCAATCGCGAACTGGCGCATAATCCGCCAAAACCGATCATTAGTTGTGGCGGCGGGGGAACAAATGAACCAGAGCATCCTTCAAACAGAACTTATGCGCTTACAATTCCAATCAATGATGAAGGCAATAGAGCGACCCAAAATAATCGAACTTGCGAAATATATTCTCAACCCTTTTATAAGCCAACTGGACACAGTAACAGAATCTTTTAAGAGGTCGAAAATTGGCTTCCCACGGAGATTAACCGTTTGGGAAGATGAGGGGCTAATCGACGATCTCGAAAGGAGGCGCCCAGGCATCAAATTGATGGTCGAAGAACACAACAAGGATTCCGAGATTTTGAATGCAAAGATCAACGATTTAAAAAGGACGATAAACACTCCCGAGTTCAGAGAAAAATGTTTCGATTTGATAGGAAAATACAACCTGCCCAAGAAGCGATTGCTTGAAGATCCAAGTTCATACATGGAACAATTAACTTATTTCGTGATTCAAGACAGAAAGGATTTTGACGATATTTCGGGGCAACTTGCGGACTTTTGGAGGACCTACGGGAGCGAACTCCTTAAGATGAGGGAAAAAGAAGGCATCCAGAACGCGATAAAAGAAATAGAGGATTTATGTGATAGGTATATAGGAAGGCACAGGTGCTTCGAGAAGAACTGGTACAACTGAGAGAGAAGTGGGTAGCCGAGTTTGATCTATTGAGAGAGAAAATAAAATCTGGGACATAGAAGAATGTAAGTGGGAAAAATACGAAAGTCCTCAATCACTTAAGATAAAAAAATTAGGCGCCCCGCTTGCGTTTACGGGGGCCGCCACTACGAGTGTTTAGCGCTGATGAAAATCTCACACTTTTAAATGCCCAGTTTGATTTAATTATGGGGGCTGGGGCTGAATGCCGAAAAGGAGAAAGCATAAAGCGTGGCGGAAAATAAAAATGCGTAAAGAGGGCACATGTTTCTATTGTGGCAAAATTTACGGGACTTTACCTTACAGATGTAAGTTTTGCGGGAACCTATTCTGTAGTGATCACCATTTGCCCGAAAATCATGATTGTGAAGGACTAAAAGAACATAAAAGAATAACACAGGAGAGGTTTAGGGAAAAGGCGATGGGGGGGATTAAAGAAATTCGTAGAAGACCTTGGGGCGAAAAGCCTCGTTTTGAACCTTCTTATCCTTCAGAAAGGACTTACACAGGGCCCACACCGGTTAAAACCCCACTAAGGAAAAGGTTTAGGGTAAGAATACCTAGGTTCGCGAGAACTCCACTTTTTATTCTCGGGCCTATCCTCATCATTCTCTTAATAGAATTTTTATTCGTGAAAAACCTCTTTTATCCAACCATCTACATTTTGGTGGGGGGAGTGGCGGGCTGGTTGGTTTACATACTTTTCATTAAAGCCTCACGAATTAGGGCCGGCTCCGACCTACGGATATTCGGATTAAAAATTCTATCTGCACTTGTTGGCCTCGCTGGCGCGCTTTTAGCGGGATTTTGGATGGTATTCATTATTTATCAGCCAATATTCTTTCAACAGATCTCCTTAGACGATCCTAAATTCATATGCGCGAGTGTATTCATCTTAGTATTTGGGTTCGGATTACTGCTTCTAGGGGCTTTTCTTTACTTTAGGTTTATGCGAAAAGCGGGAATCATTATCTTCCCGCGATAGTTTCTTCGATTTTTGTCATGCTCTTATGATGTCTTTTTTTGGGATGCTATCAATCTTAATATCAAAATCCGAATAAGCAGATGGTGGATAATTGGCACAAAAGAAAAAACAAACGCGTAAAGGCAAGACCATTCCCAAGAGTTTTGAGGAATTTAGAAAACTGGATAGATACGATATTGCATTATTCAGCATTTCCTCAATTGTGGGATTGGTATTCACCATAATAATTTTGGTCCTTGGTGAAATCGGCGCGCTGATTTTCCTTCCAACGTTAATCGTCGGTTGGTTTATGCCGTTTTATGTGTGGTATAAAGGTGGAGCACTTTCAAAATCATTAATTCAACGCGTTAGAGGGATGGCATACTTTTTTACAAGCATAGTGCTTTATGCTCTAGTCGCTATTATAACGGCGTCCGGATTTTTCGAGGCAACATTATCTCCAAATAAAATTGTAGAGCAAATTATTATCGTATTCGTAATCAGTTTTTTATCATTGTTCGCAATATACATGATAAACATAAAATTATTATTGAAAAAAATTTATGGATGTGAAATTTCTCCCAGAGATAATAAAATAATCTATAAAACAACAAGTTCCGCAATAGTTAATGCGATATTCCTCTTAGCCTCGTTTACATTTTTGTATTTGGGATATCATCTGTTACCTTATTTTACTGGATACGGAATCGCATCTTTGTTATGGGGAGTTTGTTTATTAATTTCTGGCATCATAAATTTAATCTCAACTGAGCGTGACATAAGAAAAATTGTTGGGGAACGTATCAAAGCGTGAGAATTGGCCACACGTAGCACTTGAAAAAACCTCATTTACACATTAGATAAGATTAAGTTAAGATTGGAGAGTCAAGATAATGAATCTAAGTCGACTGAAAGAAACAGACCTTTTCGGGAGGTTCTTCTTGGGAGCACCGGGCAGCAGTAAATTCGATGGCTACTACCGTTCCATCGATGCGATACGCTCCCTCGTTGCAAGCAACGAGTGGTTTCAAAGCGTGACCGGCTACTACATCAACGTTGCGGGAGACTTCAACGCAGTAAGACTGTCCTATTTTACTTCCTCTCCCGACCAAACAAAAGCGGTGGTTAATCGCTTTGTGGCAGAACATGGGCTCGAAAATACTCAAAACCCAGAGGCTGCTCACCCTGATAAAGTCTCAGCGCAATATGGTGGTGAAGAACTACGTTTCCGGCGATTCCTATCAACCTATACTTTGATCGGTCTTGAAATAATGAAAGCAGATCTTTTGAACGCGCGGTGTTTGTTTGCGACATTCCGCTGGCAAGTCATGAGGTCTAGGAGTCCTTACAAGCCTCACTTTCTGAGCACATTTGAAACCCAGAGCCCCACATACAACTCGCTTTCGCCAGAAGAAAAGGATCAGTTTTGGCTTGATTTGGCTCATTGGCCGAATCCTCCACAAGTGGATTGGGCACACTTCTTTGTGAATATGGTTCTTGGTTGTGATTGGATTCCTCCACAAACATGGGAAACGTTTCTTAAACCTCAGCCAGCGTTGGACATCAAGAAAATTAATGAATTAGTGAGAGATCAAGGCTTTCAAATTCCAGATGGATGGCATCCAACGAGGAGACTATAAGGCCGGATGTAAATATTGTGGAGGCGTGTGAAGGTTAATGGGGATAAACGCAAGCCCCCGCAAATCGAGAAATTGAGGGTTCTGAAACGGCTGGCGCCACCCATAAATCGTCACAAGTTGTCACAATCCATCCACTTGTCCCCCACCCTACCTAGGGGGCTCACCTTTTGCACCTTTTTCACCACCTATGTGGGCGGAGGTGTGCACCTTTTTACATGACCATTACGCCCTCCAAGTTGTTTAAAATAAAATGAGGGTTGTTATCTGACAAGCCCTCCCTCCTCCCCCCGTATACGTCATGCAAAAGGTGAAGAAGGTGAGGTGGAAGATCAAGCGAGTGAGACCTAAACTTTTTGAATCCTCATTTTCGCATCAGAGCGTATTAAAATTAAAGAGAGTAATGACTATTCAGTTTAGGACATGTGCGTATTTTTTGCAAAAACTGAAAATAACCTCGCCCTCTTTTAGATTAACGCGCGAAGCAATAGGTAGCCCAAGATAATGACAATTGCTCCGAAAACAGTAAGTACTGTGAGAGCCTTCATTACAGGAATACCCGGAGGCGGGTACCTTGTTTTTGCCCTCTTGTCGATCTCTTCCATTCTCGGATAAAAGAAATGATTAAGAAAAAGATGATTAATAAACGCCCCTATTCCTGCCGCCATAATTAAACTCCCAATTAAAAAATAGCCCCCAAAAACCCATCTCATCCCCTCGGTTGGTGACTCAATGTATCGATAAGGATATAGCAGCGCATACCATACCGACACAAAAATTGAAAACATGAAGAAAAGGTTCCAACCACTTAATCTATCTTTAACGGATCCTCTCAATATCCCGTAAATCCCCTGAAGTAAAGGAAACAAAAATACGAAGGAAAGAAGGAAATAGAGGATTGATGGTTCAAAACGGATTAAAACTTCTGGATGTGTTGCAACATATGTAGTTATAAATAACGCAATTGGTACCAAAATCATAAAAACCGTGTCAAAAGACGATAAGATTTGATGCTCACGCACATGTCTGATCTCCATGAAGAGTTTTTTTATCCACTTTTTATCTTTCCTCATTTTTCTCGCCCCGATGCTCATTTCTACCGCCGGCTTTAAAATCCCCTTTCGCCACTCCGGATGACATTGGTATAATGCCTTGCCAGACATGCTTCTCAGCGCGCGACCGTAGAAAGCATATTTTACATTCCCTCAATAAGTTCCTCAAATTCGTCCATCAAATTTTCCCAATTAGAGGTGTTTAAACAGTCGGCTTTTAGCGCAACCTCTGCCCAACTAAGCGTGGCCTCTCTAATAGGTTGCGGGAACGGATTGATCCGTTTTTCCATCAACTGTAGCAATGAATTAGATTTCGCCCGTTTGGCGACCACTAGACCAATCCCGAGATCCGCTATTAATGTAGAGGATTTTACGCGTGCAGAACGTTCTTGAATTTCATTTCGAGTCAATTCCTGCTTATACTCTATTTCTATTCTTTTCACTTCTTCCGAAATCAATCCAATCTTTTCGGCAAAACTCTCTAACGCCGCATCAGCAATCGATATCCTACTAAATTCCCTTTTTAGAAAGTCTGTTCTGGAGTTAAAAGGAGGCCTATACTTAAGTTCATCCAAGACCTGATGCAGATCCTTTCCGCAAAACCTTTTAAACTCGTGCATATGTTTAACGTGCAAAAATTCATGCACTGTTGTTAACACTGGTTTTTGGCCCATAAATTCGTCAGTAATTATTGTAACACGTTTTTTGTTTGGACAATAACAAGATCGTGGTAGGTTTCTCAGATCTCTCTCGGCGATTACCCACAAGTCTTTTATCCCGGAAACCCAGTTTACGTTGTCAATTCTTTCAAATGGGTAAAAAGCCTCATCGATAACCCTTTGTAAATTCCCATCAACGCCCGATAGACAATATACATTAATGTTTCTATACTGAACGGCTTGAACAATTTTTGTCGCGCAATCTATGCACTTACCTCCGACTTTATTCAAGCCATCCCGAAAGATGATTTCCGATTCGCGGGAGCATTGGATGCATTTCATTGAACCAACCCCATCTTGAGATTTCATCAATTTAGGATAAAAATAAAACCCGCCCCTGCTCGCGTATCGGGGCGGTTAAACTCTTACGAAAGCACTCGCAAGTTCGCGTTGTCATATATCCGCTTCAACCGCTCCGGACTGAAATCGGTGTAGTGCCTCGCCAAGACCGACCTTGGAACTCTACCGCAGAATGCATCGACGTATCTATCCGCAACGCCCAACTCGCCCATCTCGCAACAGAACCAGTCCCTCAACACCCTCGGCGTTATGTGTAACCCGGTCTTTTCCTTTACCAAGTCCCTCATCCTGCCAACGCTTGTGCTGGAGAAAGGAAAGAGCCTGCCGTCATTTGACCGATGCTTTTCGAGATATTTCTTGAGGTATCTCTCGGCCTCTTCGTTGTAGAAGGTCAGATACGCATGCTTGGTCCTGCCTCCGTCAGCGTTGGGTGTGATCATACGCTTATCGAAATCGATGTCCTCCATCCTCAAGGTTGTTAACTCGTTAGTCCGCAGACCCGATGTGGTATATAGCAGGTAGATAGCCCTTTGCTTATTCGTCCTCAACGCGTTGAATCCTGCCCTTATCTCCTCCTTTGACGGTATCCTTTTCGGGTGGTATCCCTTCGGCGGCATCCTGAACGACCCCATCAAGTCAGGCCTGCCCATGAAATCCCTGAAGAACCTTCTCATCGCCTTGACCACGTTGCGGTAGGTAGATGGCTCATGTTCGCTGAAGTTGGACAGGAACCTCCTGATGTCCTCGACTTTCACATCGGCCAAGTCCTCGTTCAAAAAGTTGAGGAACATTCGAGCATACATGGCGAGAGATTTTATCGTGCCCTCTTTTAACTGAAGGTCAACCCTGCAGAACTCCTTGAACTTATCAAGGATGTCAGAACTTTCAATTTCCTCAGGCTTTCGCCCGACGGCCGCCCACTGACTCGCCGGCATATAGATTTTAACACCAGTACCTTAAGAACATTGGGGAAACATCGGTGGTCGAATGAAGGTGTTCATAGCTGGGCCACTCTTCTCGCAGGCTGAGCGGGAATTCAACCTCAAGGTCGACAAATATCTGCGCGAGCGCGGGTTCAAGACCTTCCTCCCCCAACGCGATGTGGGTAAGTTGGACGAACTCATCGCTAAACGTGGTAAACGAGCATATCGCATGATTTACGAGCAGGACCTGCAGGGGCTCGAACAGGCCGATGTCGTCGCTGCGATCTTGGATGGCCCCGACGTCGATAGCGGGACGGCATTCGAGATAGGTTATGCTTGTGCGAAGGGCAAGCCAGTCATCGGTCTGAAGACGGACATGCGGGTTTTCGCCAAGGACGAGGAGCTCAACAATATGATTATGCAGGGGATAAGAGCCCTTGCGAGGAATCTGGGAGAGCTCGTGGCCGAGTTAAAGAAGTTCTGATTGCGGCGGTCCGATGCAGGAAGAGGTGAAGCGTAGGCCTAATGAATTCGTGATAAGACTTGCCCCAGGGAGGTACGCTTATCTGAAATATA
>Ga0315309_1000547_pt1 | contig 22954 bp, 9 predicted proteins | sample TDP4_MG_FD_203080 | JGI IMG/M metagenome (GOLD analysis project Ga0315309, IMG submission 203080) | Freshwater sediment microbial communities from Lake Towuti, South Sulawesi, Indonesia - TDP4 | ecosystem: Environmental > Aquatic > Freshwater > Lake > Sediment | place: Indonesia: South Sulawesi...
CGTCGGGGTGTATGTCGAGGCGCTGACGAGAATGTCGATCTCAGGCGAGGTGAAGTTCGAATCGTTGTCAACCTGCAGGCGGTACTCTACAGCATCCGCTACATCCGACCAATCGAAAGTCGGGGTGTTGTCGTTTGTGATGGTGCCATCTGATGGCGAGATGAGGGATGGGGTACCGGGCGGCACGGTATCTATCGCAAATGTCCAGGTAGTGGACCAGCCGCCGACATTGTTTGCGCCGTCCACCGCTTTGACTCGCCATGAGTAGTTCTCATCCGCAAGCGCGGATGGCGTATAGGTGCTCTCGATAAGGCCTGAAACATTGACCTCCGGCGAGGAGAAGTTGGGATCATTATCCACTTGGATCGCATAGGTGACGCCGGATGGGTCAGTCACCGCAGTCCAACTAAAGGTCGGGGTGTTGTCATTCGTCAGCGCGCCGTTTGCGGGTGACAAAAGAGATGGCGCCGACGGCGCGGTTATGTCAACCCTGAATGATCTAAAGCTTGACCATGCGCTCGTGTTCCCAGCGTTATCCCTTGCGTTGGCTCGCCAGTACCATACCCCCTCGGCGAGCTCTGGAGTCGTGTAGGTACTCGTCGCGAGGCCCGTGACGTTGACCCTTGGAGATGAGAAGTCCGAGTCATTGTCAACTTGCACGCCATAGGTCACGGGCGCGCTCGGGTCTGTGACATCCGACCAATCAAGCGCAGGGATGTTGTCGTTTATGTTCTCACCGGCGGCAGGCCATATGAGAGATGGCGCCGACGGCGCAACGGTGTCTATTAGGAGCGTCCAGGAGGGCGAGAAACTGGACCAGTTATTCGCCGCGTCCCTAGCGGCCGCACACCATGAGTAGTTCTCATCTGCCAGCGCTGCAGCCGGGGTGTATGTCGAGACACTGACGAGGATGTCGATCTCGGGCGAGGAGAAGTTCGAATCGTTGTCGACCTGCAGGCGGTACTCTACAGCATCGATTACATCGGACCAATCGAAAGTCGGAGTGTTGTCGTTGGTTATTGTGCCATCCGTGGGTGAGACGAGGGCTGGGATGTTAGGCGGTACGGTATCTATCACCAACGTCCAGGTGGTTGACCAGTTGCCTACGTTGTTTGCGCTGTCAACTGCTCGGACGTGCCACGAATAGTTATTATCTGCGAGCTCGGATGGAGTGTAGGTATTCTCAACTAAGCCCGAGACATCTACTTTAGGCGAGGTGAAATCGGGGTCATTGTCCACTTGGATCGTGTAGGTAACGCCGGATGGGTCCGTCACCGCGGTCCACCTAAAGGTCGGGGTGTTATCGTTAGTCAGCGAGCTATCAGATGGTTCCAACGGGCTTGGGGTAGCTGGCGCCACGGTGTCGATGAAAAGGGTCCAGACGGTTGACCAATCCCCTAAGTTGCCAGCTCCATCGACTGCTTGAACATGCCACGAATAGTTCTCATCCGCGAGGGCGATGGTTGGCGTATACGCGTTATCCGCCAGACCTGAAACGTTTATTTCAGGTGAAGTGAAGCTTGGATCATTATCAACATGGAGTATGTAGGTCACCCCTGAGGCATCCGTTAACTCGGTCCACCTGAAGGTTGGGGCATTATCGTTCGTCGTCGTGCCATCTTCAGGCGATATCAAAATAGGTGCGGCCGGTGCAATCGTATCTATGAGCACGGTCCAAACGCTTGACCAATTGCCGACATTTCCTGCATTGTCAACCGCTCTAACTCGCCATGAGTAGTTTTCATCGGCAAGCGCTGAAGGTGTATAAATGTTTTCAGTGAGGCCTGATACATTAACATCTGGCGATGTGAAGTCCGAATCGTTGTCGACTTGAAGCGTATACGTGACGCCTGAGGGGTCGCTGACCGCGGACCACTTGAACGTTGGAGTGTTGTCGTTAGTTACCGATCCATCTGCGGGTGATACAAGAGTTGGGATGTTAGGCGGTACGGTATCTATCACGAACGTCCAGGTGGTTGACCAGTTGCCTACGTTGTTTGCGCCGTCCACCGCTCGGACGTGCCATGAGTAGTTCTCATCCGCAAGCGCGGATGGTGTATAGGTGCTCTCGGTGAGGCCTGAAACATTGACCTCCGGCGAGGAGAAGTCGGGATCATTATCCACCTGGATCGTATAGGTGACGCCGGATGGGTCAGTCACGGCAGTCCACCTAAAGGTCGGGGTGTTGTCGTTCGTCAGCGCGCCGTCCGCGGGTGACAAAAGCGATGGCGCAGTCGGCGCAACGGTGTCTATTAGGAGCGTCCAGGCGGGCGAGAAACTTGACCAGTTGTTTGCTGCGTCCCTAGTAGCCGCGCGCCATGAGTAGTTCTCATCCGCAAGCGCCGCAGTCGGGGTGTATGTCGAGGCGCTGACGAGAATGTCGATCTCAGGCGAGGTGAAGTTCGAATCGTTGTCAACCTGCAGGCGGTACTCTACAGCATCCGCTACATCCGACCAATCGAAGGTCGGGGTGTTGTCGTTGGTGACCGTCCCGTCGGACGGTGAGATGAGCGTAGGGGCAGCCGGGGGCGCCGTGTCGATCACGAATGTCCAAACGCTCGACCAGGAGCTCCAGTTGTTTGCCGAGTCCCTAGCTTGGACTCGCCATGAGTAGTTCTCATCCGCAAGAGCTAACGTCGGGGTGTATGTCGAGGCGCTGACGAGAACGTTGATCTCGGGCGAGGAGAAGTTCGAGTCGTTGTCAACCTGCAGACGGTACTCGACAGCATCCGCTACATCCGACCAATCGAAAGTCGGAGTGTTGTCGTTGGTGATAGTGCCATCCGCTGGCGAGGAGAGGGATGGGGTGCCGGGCGGCACGGTATCTATCGCAAATGTCCAAGTAGTGGACCAGCCGCCCACATTGTTCGCGCCGTCCACCGCTCGGACTTGCCATGAGTAGTTCTCATCCGCTAGCACGGATGGTGTATAGGTGCTCTCGGTGAGGCCTGAAACATTGGCCTCAGGCGAGGAGAAGTCGGGATCATTATCCACCTGGATCGTATAGGTGACGCCGGATGGGTCAGTCACCGTAGTCCAACTAAAGGTCGGGGTGTTGTCGTTCGTCAGCGCGCCGTCCGCGGGTGACAAAAGCGATGGCGCAGTCGGCGCAAAGGTGTCGATCAGGAGCGTCCAGGCGGGCGAGAAACTTGACCAGTTGTTTGCCGTATCTCGAGCTCGTACGCGCCATGAGTAGTTCTCATCCGCAAGAGCTGCAATCGGGGTGTATGTCGAGGCGCTGATGAGCACGTCGATCTCGGGCGAGGAGAAGTTCGAGTCGTTGTCGACCTGCAGGCGGTGCTCTACAGCATCCGCTACATCGGACCAATCGAAGGTCGGGGTGTTGTCGTTCGTTATCGTGCCATCTGATGGCGAGATGAGGGATGGGGTACCGGGCGGCGTGGTATCGATGAGTAGCGTCCATACAGAGGACCAACCTCCTTCGTTCCCTGCGCCGTCGACCGCTCGAACTCGCCAGGAGTAGTTTTCATCGGGGAGCGCGGATGGTGTATATGCATTCCCGATGAGGCCCGAGACATTTACCTCGGGCGAGGTGAAGTCAGCGTCGTTGTCAACCTGAATCGTATACGTGACGCCCGAGGGGTCGCTGACCGCGGACCATTCGAAAGTCGGGGTGTTGTCGTTCGTTATCGTGCCATCAGCTGGAGACTGAAGGGCTGGGGTGCCGGGTGGCACCGTATCTATTACGAATGTCCATATGGTCGACCAATCGCTCAAGTTGTTAGCAACGTCACGAGCCCTTACCTTCCACGAGTAGTTCTCATCTGCTAGCTCGGCCGACGGCGTGTAAGCGGATACGGAAACTGTCACCTGGATCTCAGGCGAGGAGAAGTCAGCGTCATTGTCGACGAGGAGGTCGTAGCTCCAGGCCCCCGCCACGTCCGACCAATCGAAGGTCGGAGTGTTGTCGTTTGTGATGGTGCCATCTGATGGCGATGAGAGGAATGGGGTGCCGGGCGGCGTGGTATCGATGAGTAGCGTCCATACGGAGGACCAGCCTCCCTCGTTCCCTGCGCCGTCGACCGCTCGAACTCGCCAGGAGTAGTTCTCATCGGCGAGCGCGGACGGTGTATACGCATTCTCGATGAGGCCCGAGACATTTACCTCGGGCGAGGTGAAGTCAGCGTCGTTGTCAACCTGAAGCGTATACGTGATGCCCGAGGGATCGCTGACCGCGGACCATTCGAAGGTCGGGGTGCTGTCGTTTGTTACCGTGCCATCAGCTGGAGACTGAAGGGCTGGGGTGCCGGGCGGCACGGTATCTATCACAAATGTCCAAGTAGTGGACCAGCCGCCCACATTGTTCGCGCCGTCCACCGCTCGGACTTGCCATGAGTAGTTCTCATCCGCTAGCACGGATGGCGTATAGGTGCTCTCAGTGAGGCCTGAAACATTGACCTCCGGTGAGGAGAAGTCGGGATCATTATCCACCTGGATCGTATAGGTGACGCTCGAGGGATCCATCATCGCGGTCCACATGAACGTCGGGGTGTTGTCGTTAGTCAGCGCGCCATCGGATGGCTCTAACAGGCTTGGGGCAGCTGGCGCCACGGTGTCGATGAGAAGGGTCCAGACGGTTGACCAATCCCCTAAGTTGCCAGCTCCATCCACCGCTCGAACATGCCACGAATAGTTCTCATCAGCTAGGTCTGGAGGAGTGTAAGTGTTCTCAGTGAGGCCCGATAGATTAACTTCTGGCGATGTGAAGTCCGAGTCGTTGTCAATTTGAAGCGTATATGTGACGCGCGAGGGGTCGCTAACTGCGGACCATTCGAACGTCAGGGTGTTATCGTTTGTTATCGTGCCATCCGCTGGTGATGCAAGAGTTGGGATGCCAGGCGGCATGGTATCGATGAGGAGCGTCCATACTGAGGACCAGCCTCCCTCATTCCCTGCATTGTCAACGGCTCTAACTCGCCATGAGTAGTTTTCATCGGCAAGCGCTGAAGGTGTATAAATATTCTCTGTAAGGCCAGAGACGTTCACCTCAGGCGAGTTGAAGTCGGGATCGTTATCCACTTGAATCGTGTAGGTGACGCCAGAGGCGTCGGTTACTTCGATCCACCTAAAGGTCGGGGTATTATCATTGATCTCAGCTCCGTCCAGAGGCTCCAACGGAGTTGGTGCAACGGGTGGTGTAACATCGACCGTGAATAACCGCTGGGAGTTATCGCCAATGTTGCCAGCATTATCAACTGCACGGACGCGCCATTGCCAAACCCCCTCAGCCAGCTCGGTTAAAACTTGGTAGTTGTCGTCCGTGATGCCCGTCGCGCTAACGATTGGAGATGAGAAGTCAAAATCATTATCGACCCAAATATCGTAGGTCACGGGTAGGCTGTTCTCGCTTACCGCGTTCCAGTCGAGGTTCGGGGTATTTTCGTTAATATTTTCCTCATCAGCTGGCCATATTAAAGTTGGTGCGGCGGGCGGCACAGTGTCGATAAGCAAGGTCCAAATGCTCGACCAATCGCCGATATTTCCTGCTCCATCAACCGCTCGGACTCGCCACGAGTAGTTCTCATCAGGGAGCGCGGAGGGGGTGTATGAGTTCTCGGTGAGGCCTGAAACATTGACCTCAGGTGAGGTGAAGTCCTCATCATTGTCGACTTGAATCGTGTAGGTTACACCGCTTGGGTCACTTATTGAATTCCATGTGAACGTCGGGGTGTTGTCGTTCGTTATCGTCCCGTCGGACGGTGCGACAAGTGTTGGCACGCCAGGCGGCACGGTGTCTATTGTAAAGGTCCATACTGTCGACTCATTCTCGCCCGCTGCACCGATCGCGATCACCTTCCATGAGTAGTTCTCATCCGCAAGCGCTGCCGTCGGGGTGTATGTCGAGACGCTGACGAGGATGTCGATCTCAGGCGAGGTGAAGTTCGAGTCGTTGTCGACCTGCAGGCGGTACTCGACAGCATCCGCTACATCCGACCAATCGAAAGTCGGGGTGTTGTCATTGGTAATCGTCCCATCGGACGGCGAGATGAGCGTCGGTGCCCCAAGCGGTACGGTCCAGCTAGGCTTGAACTCGACCCAGTCGACCCTGAGGTTGAACCACGTGCTCGTGGTCTTAACCCCAGATATCTTGAGCTTCCAGTTGCCAGAGGCGTCGCGGAAATGGGTCGGGTTGGTCGTTATCGTCTGGGTTCGGGTCTCGTCGGTGTTCGCTGCGCCAGAAGTGTAGCTTATGTACCCATCCTCGCCGGGCAAGGCGTACCGCCCGAGGTTGTAGTTGTAGAGCTGGAGGGTCACACTGACGCTGTCGATCGTCCAAGAGCTATCGACCGTCCAAGTGAGGTTGTCCCAAGTTTCGGTGTTCGAGATGCCCGTGAACTCAACCTTGCTCGTAAATTCGCTCGGAAGCATTATATCAGCGATTCTTGTTTGGTTTGTTAGAGCCAAGCTGCTATCGTCTATTCTAAGATAAGCATTAAGTCCCGATGAGGCAGTTGTTACATTGACGTAATAGTCTATCTCAAGGTAATCTGTTTGGGCTTGGACTGTGTATGCCGCCCAGTCGTATGTCGCAGAAAGAGTTGATTGGGTTGACGTAAGATTCGAAGATGCTGCCACGTTTGTCGCTATTGTCGAGCGCACTATCCCGTCTGACCGACGAACCAAAATATTAATATCCATATTACCGACTGGGGCGGTTGCGGGTTTAATCGCCACTACAGATACCGCCCAAGCAGCAGACGCAGATAGTGTCCAAGACATTGATTTGGTGCCAGTCCCAACAGGTCCATTATCACTACCGTGTCCCCTATTTCTGGACGTGGTGGTTCCCCCAGTTGTCACGTTGTCCCATCTATTATTTTGGGGATCTGTTGAAACAGAAGTCGTTCCACTTATTGCAACGTGACCGACCAACCAAGAATTTGCGGTGTTTACTGTTATACTTTGGGATGGTGAGTTTGATGTCCCAGTCCCCCCAGCGTTATTATCAAGTGGTGAGGTCTGGTTAACGCCCGTATAAGTGACAGAACCGCCAACAGCCTTTGAAGTCCCTGATAGGTTCACAGTTACTGTTGCAGTTCCTGAATTAGGTGCAATCAGATACCATAATTCACTTGCGATGGTGCTTTGGTTCTCCCTCCTTATGCGTGTTAAACTTTGACTTCCATAGGTGATACTTGAGACAGAAACAGTTCCTGTCCTGATCGAGACTCCAACAATCATAATCCTGTCCGAGCCAGAACCGGTCGTGTGACTCCATGTGATAGATGTTGCGCCGCCGCCATTATTCCCAGATGAGGCAGCATCGAAAGCTATACTTGGGTCTGCATCTTTCCACGCCCTGTAATAAACCGTCCATGTGCTTGCGGGTATTGAAGAAATTCCCGTGAGCTGATAAACGGATTTTCCGAAGAGTATTTGTCCTGTTGATGCCATAGATGCTGTCAAAGTTGTGCCCGTATTGTCTGCACTTACTTGTTTCAGAAGATAATAATTCGTTCCAGCTATGGTTGTTGTTTCTTGATGCGAATACAATGTTTGCCCAGAATGAGCGCTATCATAACTTCTGAATGTCATATAGGAAGTATTGTCGTTGCTTACCAAGTCCTCAACCGCCCCGCTGACGTATGTTGTATTATCTACGAGGTTGTAGGCGGATGGGTTAAACGACTGCGAGGCGGCGCTCACGGGGGGCGAATATATGGCCAAAAGCACGCTCGCCGCCATCATCGCGACTAGAACAAGCGCGAATATTTTAGCCCCCTTGCGCCCTAACTCACCCATTACAAGCTGCCTCGCCTCCGTCGGCAGTAAAGCCGTAAAACTCTTACGAGCTGTCTCAAAAGGGTTAAAAATCATCCTTAACCTCCACGAACCCTAAAATTTGGTAGTTGCGAAATAATGCAACCCGGCCACCATAAAGAAGCTCCTTTCACTGCCCCAATTGGCCTCATCAACTTTGGTTTTTCGACCAAAGGCGAGATTAGATTCTCGGTCCTCAATCATTGCCTCCTTTGGGTTTTAACCCCTATAATTATATAATTAAGATTGATATAATACTGTCGATTTACCATAAGGTAAGCACAAATTATGGTGAATAGAACTACTTCATTTCTAAGGCGCTTTAGCGTACTGTTTTTTCAAGTCTCCGTACTCCTTGAAGAGGGCCGGTTTGTCCGACCCAGGTTTGGAATACTCCGTCTTAATCTTACCGTACCTCGCAAATAGCACACTTTTGGTCGCAGTGAAGCTCGCTATGGTCGAGATCTCGTTCGCCGTGTTATCGGTGGTCAGGACGAGCCTAACGATCTCAACGGGCACCAGACCTGAGGGATGCGGGACGTTCTCATTTTCTGAAATGGTTATCGGCGGCACAAAGTTATCGATGACGCTCTCCGCTTGGTAGGTACTGTCGTACTTGTAGAATTTTACGGCGAGCTTCGAACCTTGGGCTAGATATAAATTCTTCTCTAGGCGGACCACGTAAAGATTTTCCAGCCCGAATACAGACCATCCCGTCCATGGGAAGGGGAAAGGACTCATGAGGGGGTACCGGTCCTGATTGCTGCCACCGGGAATGTAGTAGGGCGTGTCACCGATCCCATCGCTCCCTGGTATATTCTGGTTGTCTCCCCGGTAGTTGTCCGCGCCAGTATAATCGCTCCAGTAGTTGCCCCCAGACGGGTAGCCGTTGTCCCAAAAATTGGAGCATGAATCCTGTGCCTGAGTTAAGATATTCGCGAAGTAGTTGTGATAGATGTGATTGTTGTTGGACGAGTAGGTGATAGATGTGATTTCGATGCCGTTGGGGTTGTTCCTTACGGTGTTGTTGATCAGTGTGTTGTTGGACGAATAGTGGTCTAGTTGGATGCCGTAGTATGAGTTGTTCTCGCATGTGTTGTTGAACAGGTTGTTGTAGGGCGAGTAGTATAGGTAGATGCCATCGCCGTTTTTCAAGCATCTGTTGTTTATCAGGTTATCGTATGACGAGTAGGATAGGCAGATGCCGTCGGGGTTGTTCTCGCATGTGTTGTTGATCAAGTTATGGTAGGGGGAGACCTCTAGGTAGATGCCACCGTTGGAGTTATTCTTGCAGATGTTGTTGATCAGTGTGTTGTTGGACGGGCAGTAGAATATGCAGATGCCGAAGTAGTTGTTCTCACATGTGTTGTTTTCCAACCTTCCATTTATCACGTTGTCTAATTTAATCCCGTAAAATTCCCGGGCTCTCCCATCGTGCACGTAGCAGTTCCTGATGACGAAGTACGCGGTTGTATTACTTATCTCGATCCCATTGTCGTTCTCCGCGCTTATGTCCCAGTTCTCTATGATGTAAGGGTCATCAGCCGTGCCCGAACCGCCGCCGTTCACGGGATCTGGTTTTGTAAACTTAGCATTGCCTACGATGAAGATCGGATTATGTGAAGTCAAGGCAGCGTGCACCGGGCTTGAGGGTATGAGTGTTGCCAGCGCTATGATCGAAGCCATCATCAGGGCCGACAACAAGGCTCCTTTAAAACGCCCGATCTTCACTTTTTAGCCTCTTTTTACTCCATTTTGATTTGGCTGGCCGGCATAAAGCCCTTTGCGCGCCGCTTGGAAGTTCAATCCCGTTTCACACACCCGCAAAATGCGTGCTTAATTGGGCCACGAACTAGTTAGGGGAAAAAAATAGGGGCGTTCGCGGCGCCCCTTTGGAACTTTTGTATACCCTGCTGCCTACTAACTTGGCGCTTTAACGTACTGTTTCTTTATGTCTCCGTACTCCTTGAATAGGGCTGGTTTGTCCGCCCCGGGCTTGACGTATTCACTCTTGATCGCGGTGTACCTCCCAAATAGCATACTTTTGGTCACAGTGAGACTTACCATTGTTGAAATTACATTGTCCATCTCGTCGGTCAGGAAAAGCGTGACATTCTCCACGCCTTCCTTACCAAGTGGATGCGGGATATTCTCTAGTAAAAGCACATGGGCGGGCGTTGTGCTGCTCCAGACGACGTTCTCACCTTGAAAGTCGTTGAAATATGTGTAAAATCTGAGGATAAGTTTTGCGCCTCCGTCAAGGTCAAGGTTCAGGTCAAGGCATATCGTATATAAAGTAATAAGTTTGATTTCCGCCTTCTCTGCTCTCTTTCGATGTGCTATGCAGCTCGCGTTGTCTCTCACCGTGTTATCTCCCTGCGAGATTGCGGTGACGATAATGTTGTCATTCTCGCATGGTCTTGCGGCACTTGGCACAATGACACTCAGCGTCGTTTCTTTACTTCCCCTGGGCAGGACACCCTCGAACCGATAATTGTCGAGCGTCGGGCCCCAGTTCTCGTTATCGCTCACAGTTAGGTCATAATTATCCTCGGTGTTGCCCGTGTTCACAATGGTGACGGTATAGGTGAGGATTACGGTGGGTATATCACTTCGGTAGCTGGGCGAGATCGATACATCGACTCCCCTCACAACCTTGACGTGCGCAAGGCAGCTCTTGTTGTCGAACACCGCCACATTTTCCTTCGATGTCGCTTTGACCCATATGTTGTCCCATCTGCACCCATTCTCGGTCACAGGTATGTTGACGGTCAGCTTCGTCGTCCGGTTCTCACCATTCGGGACCAAAAGCCAGTTGTTATCGAGGGTCAGCGTCCAGCCGGAGTTATCCCCCTTCGTGAGCTGGAAGTTCTCTTGGACGTTACCGAGATTTATGACCCGAACGTCGTACTCGAGCGTGCCCCCATTCTCGTTCTCCTGGCTAGGCGGCGTGATCACCACCTGAACTCCCCTTATGATTTTGACGTGAGCTATGCAGCTGTCGTTGTCGATCACCGCTGCGTTTTCGGTCGAGGTCGCAATTACTAGAATGTTGTCGTTAGTGCAGGGTAGAGCGTTCTCTGGTATGGTGACGGTCAATTTTGTAATCCTGTTCTCAAATGGTGGTATTGCCAAGGATGTGTTTTCGAGGCTGAGGGGCCAACCGATATTATCACTATTCTCAAGCGTATAGGTGTCCGCGATGTTGCCAGTGTTCCTGACAATTATATCATAGATGAGGTTTTCACCCGGTAGGTTCTCCCGGTAACTCGGCGAGATCGACACCTCAACACCCCTTACGATAGCTGCGTGAGCGATGCAGCTGTCGTTATCACTTTTCGTGCTGTCCCCTTGAGAGGTCGCCTTGACCCATATGTTGTCCTTGGTGCAACCGGTCACATTCCCCGGTATGCGAACGCGCAGCATGGTGGTCCTGTTTTCACCCTGTGGGATATTCTCGAACCGATAATTGTCGAGCCATATGTTATCTCCCCAGCCAGCGTTGTCTCCCTTTGTTAGGTTGTAATTGTCGTTGCCCATGTTTCCGGTGTTTTTGACGGTGACGATGTAGTTGAGCGTTACACCGGGTAAGCCGCTATTCTCACTTGGCGAGATTGATACCTCGACGCCCCTACCGAGCACCCGTATCGTGATCGGTACTTCGGTGCCAGCTATGTCTTTAATGCTGGACTCTGCAACGCTGACGGCTGCGAGCCCTCCCGGGCCGAGGATCGGGTGGTTATCCCTGGGGGCGTGAGGGACATTGCCAACGCCAGCCGCCTTCATCCATATATCTACGGTGAAATTATCGTCGTACGGGCTGGAGTAACTGCTGCTGTCTAAACCGAGCATCCACATCGTGTGCGCGCCAGAAGGAGTTGAATCAAGTGTCACATCCGTCCCTATGTTTTCACCGTTGTCCCAGTAGGCTCGGGCGCTGATGTAGGTCAGGTTCTCGGACGGCTTATTCTCATAATTGTACCATACAAGCGTAACTAGGAACATGCCGTCGACGCCTGGTTCGTTATAATAGAGCCTGTACCTGAGGAGGAAGTTCTCACCCGAATTGACATTGATGATGGTCCCATGAGGATGGGAGATGCATCCGCCCGAGTAGACTGGCATGGCGACAAGGATCATCGAAGATACGATGGCGAGGGCGAGCAAAAGGATAACTAAACCGGATCTAAAATCTTTACTCACCATACCTCCTCCGAATCCAGTAAAAATCAACGGTCAAACCTTATAAAGCTGTCATAGCTGTCGTTCTGCAGGTCCGTAAAAATTCAACAGACGCACAAAATAAAAATCGGGGCGCTCGCGGCGCCCCTTCGGAGCTCGCGTTTTGCCTTGCTACCGAACAGCTTCATTTCTAAGGCGCTTTAGCATACTGTTTCTTTATGTCTGAGTACTCCTTGAATAGAGCTGGTTTGTCCGCCCCGGTTTTACTGTATTCCGTCTTGATTTTACCGTACCTTCCGAATAGTACACTCTTGGTCGCCGTGAAGCTCGCTATGGTGGAGATCTCGTTCGCCGTGTCATCGGTGGTCAGGACGAGCCTAACGATCTCAACGGGCAGACCTGATGGATGCGGGATGTTCTCAATGTTTTCAATGTGTTTTGGCGGCGCAAAGTTCTCGATGACATTCTCCGCCTGATAGGTACTGTCGTACTTGTAGAACTTGACTACGAGCTTTGAACCATTCTCTGGCCAAAGATTCATGTCCAGGCCGACCTTGTAAAGATTTTCCAGCTTGAACCCGGCCTTGGGTGAAAACACATGGGCTACGCAGGTGCCGGTGTCCCTCACCATGTTATTCGCCCTCGAGGTTGCAACGACCATTATGCTATCTTCCGTGCACGGCGTCGCATTTTCCGGTATGGTCACGTTTAATATGGTCTGTCTGTTTTCGGCCGCTGGGACCTCAAGCAGATTATTTAAAAGCGTTGGGCCCCAGCCCGTGTTATCGCTAACCGTTAAGTCGTAGTTGTCATTTTCAGTTCCGGGGTTCGTGACCGTGACGGTGTAAGTCAGAACTGTTTTAGCTGGAACATCCTGATAGGACGGTGAGATCTCAATACCAACGTCCCTGAAAGGGAATGAGCTCATGATTGGGTAGCGGTCCCGATTGGTATCGCCAGAAATGTAGTAGGGCGTGTCGCCTATCCCGTCGCCCCCTGGTATGTCCTGATTTGCACCGTGATTTTCGTCCTCGCCTGTGTAGTCGCTCCAGTAGTTCCCTCCCGAAGGGTAGCCGTTGTCCCAGTAATTGGAGCCGTAATCATAGGCTTGGATGGCGTTGTTTATGAAGTTGTTGTGGTAGATGCGGTTGTTGTTCGAGTATCTTACGTAGATGCCGTAGCCGTTGCTCTTGAAAGTGTTGTTAACTAGGGTATTGTTCTCCGAGTAGAGGTGGCTGATGCCGTCCCGGACGTTGTTCTTACAGATGTTGTTTGAGACGAGGTTGTTGTCCGAATAGTAGAGATCGATGCCGTCGTAAGAATTGTTCCTCGCGATGTTGTTTGAGACGAGGTTGTTGTCCGAGTTCTCTAAGTAGATGCCATAGACGCTTTCCTTCGTAACGTTGTTGGAGATAGTGTTGTTCAAGGAGTTCTCGAGGTGGATACCGATTTCTTCTTTTTTCTCGCATATGTTATTGTCGATGAGGTTGTTGTTCGAGATGTATAGGAAGATGCCGAGGATGGAATTGTTCTCGCAGGTATTGTTTGAGATCGTGTTGTTCGAGGAGTAGCTGAGAGAGATGCCGATGATGTTGTTCTCACAGGTGTTGTAGTTCAAGGTCGTGTTGTTCGAGAAGTTATAGAGGTGGATGCCTTCGTAATAGTTGTTCCTTGCTAGGTTGTTTGAGACGAGGTTGTTGTCCGAAGATTCGAGGCAGATGCCGACCTGGTTATTCTCCGTGATCGTGTTGTCTATCACACCCTTTGTCACATTGTAGAAGTAGATCCCTACGTAGTTTGATCCACCGTCGTGCACGTAGCAGTTCCTGATGATGAAGTAAGCGGTAGTATTCCTTATTTCGATACAGGGGGCGTTCCCCGCGCTTATGTCCCAGTTCTGTATGATATATGGGTCGTTTTCCGTGCCAGAGCCTGAGGTCACGCCGTTCGCTGACGTGAACTGGCTGTTGTCGTTGATGTAAATTGGGGCATGTGAAGTCAAAGCAGCGTGTACTGGGCTGGGAGATAGAAGTGGCATTGCCAGCCCTATAATCGAAGCGATTACTATGGTCGACAGTAAGACTCCTTTAAAGCTTCCAGTCCTCACTTTTAGCCTCCTTTGTCCATTTTGATTTGGCAGGACAACTATAAAGCCTTTACACACTGCCTAGGAGCTGGAACGACAAAGGGATGAGACCTTAGATGGTCCTAGCTGGCGGCGCGCGGCCCGCTGGAACACCAAACTTTGGAAGCAAGTGAAGCCGCAGAGTTAAATCGGTTTGGGGCCGAAAAAACAAAAAGGGGTGCTCGCGGCGCCCCTTTGGAACTTTTGTACCTTACTGCCGACTGACTTCATTTTTAAGGCGCTTTAGGATACTGTTTTTTCAAGTCTCCGTACTCCTTGAATAGGGCCGGTTTGTCCGCCCCGGGCTTAGGATATTCCTTCTTGATATCACCGTACCTCTTAAATAATACACTCTTGGTCGCCGTGAAGCTCCCTATGGTTGGGGGGATCTCGTTCTCCGTGTCGTCAGTAGTCAGCACAAGCCTAACAATCTCGACAGGCTTGTCCGGGGGGTACAGAACGTTCTCGTTCTCAGGGACCACCTGCCATGGCGGGGTGAAGACGTGGATGACGCTCTCATCCTGATAAACGCTTGCATAGGTGTAGAACTTCACGACGAGCTTAGAGCCCTGGTAGAGCCAAAGGTTATCCTTGTACAGGTTGAGCTTGTACAGATTTTCAAAATTGAACGTCGCCGTCCCCATCCAGACCGTTGCGCGTGCTATGCAGCTATCGTTATCTTTTACATCAACATTTTCCATCGAGGTGGCGGTGACGAAGATGTTGTCATCAGTGCCCGGAACCGTGTTCTCTTGGATGTTGACCCTCAAGGTCGTGGTCCTGTTCTGGCCGGGTGCGACGTTATCAAATCGATTATTATCGAGTGTCGGACTCCAGTTCTCGTTGTCGCTAACGGTCAAGGCATAGTTGTCCACAACGTTGCCCGCATTAGTGATGGTGACGGTGTATGTTAAATTTTCATCGGGCAAGCCATTCTGGTAGCTAGGCGAGATCGAAACGTCAACACTCCGTACGACCATCACGTGGGCTAGACAGCTCTTGTTGTCCCATACATTTTCGTTATCCTTCGAGGTGGCCTTGACCGTTATGTTGTCCCAGGTACAACCCGTCGCGCTCGTTGGTATGGTGACTGCCAGCTTCGTCGCCCTGTTCTCGTTCTCGGGCACTAAGAGCCAAGTGTTATCGAGGGCCAGCGTCCAGCCGGAGTTATCCCCCTTCTCAAGCTGGAAGTTCTCTTGGACGTCGCCAGTATTGTTGACCGTGACCGTGTACGCGAGCGTGCCACCGTTCACGTTCTCCTGGCTGGATGGCGAGATCGACACTTGAACCCCCCTCACGATAGTCGCTTGCGCAACTGTAAAATGCAGGGCCTGTGACCAAAGCCCGACATCTGTGGAGTTATCGCCCGTCCTAACATGCCAGTACCATCCTCCGTTCGTCAGAGAGGTCACCGGGGTGTAGGAGTTAGTTGTGAGACCTTTTACGGTGCGCACGTTGATTGTGAAGTTATTGTCCGAGGCCAGCTGGAAGTCGTAAGAGCTCGTGCCGCTGACGGAGGTCCAGGTGAAAGTCGGCGTGTTATCAGTGGTGCTCGAACCATCCGAGGGTGAGGTCAAAGTCGGGGCTTGGATGGTGAGCCCAGCCTGAATCATCGCCGTATACCAGATGTTTGCCGTGAACTGAACTGCTGACCTCAACCTATTCTCGGTCATGCTCCTTATCCAGTCGTTCCAGGTATTGTCGTTATCCAAAAAGTCGGTTAGATTATTGTCGCCTGGGTTGGCCCCCTCCCTAGTGTAGGAGAAGCTTTTTGCGAGCGATGCTAGGGCTGCAGCTAAGATGTTGTCGAGCTCCTGGGGGACGTAGTTGTCTGGAATTGATATCTCGCCAATATGAGCGTTCAATGCAGTCGTCTCGTAAGCGCCGTGATTACCACCAGGGTTATAATTCCACGTCGAGTGAAGGGGTTGTGTGGAATCACCGGTGAAATGGCATATAGCTCCCATAAGTTGCGCAGAATTATCCCAATTATCATCCATCAAATTCCTAACTAAATTTTCAAATATATTTTCAACTGCCCAAGGCAACTCGCCACCCGAGTATACCAACGGATCGTAACTATAGCCATCCAAATAATGCCAGTCGCTTAACCCGAATTTTCCTTGATCTGGGTAGAGAACCCAGGTATAAAGGGTGTTATGGTAACTAGAGAAGAATGAATTATCGGAAAAAACACATTCAGCATTATTTTCAATTAATTGATGACCGGTCCACCCCCAAGAATGCGCGCTGGGAACCTGCGCGTAGATGCAAATAGAGATAGTTAGTAACAAACACACTGAAATAGAAACTTTGGACTTTAAACTCATTTTTTGACCCCAGTTATCACTCAAAGCCTCCCTTTGGTACCTCATGTGTTGGATTTACCGAATATACCATAAAAATCTTTGCACGCCGCCCAGGAGACGAACTCGACCTTTAACCCACCACCCTAGGTACGAGGTCGCGATCAAGGGCTAAAGTGGGCGGAAAAAAGCCTTGGAGGGGCGCTCGCGGCGCCCTTTTGAAGCTAGCTTTTGCCTGCTGCGAACGATAAGTTAGGAAGGCGCTTTAGCGTACTGTTTCTTTACGGCTCCGTACTCATTAAATAGGGCCGGTTTGTCCGCCCCGGGCTTGATGTATTCACTCTTGATTTCAAGGTACCTTCCAAATAGCACGCCTTTGTTCGCCGTGAAGCCCGCTATGGTTGAGATCACTTCCTCTGTATTATCGGTGGTCAGCGCAAGCGTAACGATCTCGACGGGCAGACTTGAGGGATGCAGGACATTCTCTAATAAGACCACGTGTGCGGGCGTCGCGTTCTCCCAGATGACATATTCCCCCTGATTATCGCCCATATAGGTGTAGAACTTGACGACGAGCTTCGAACCATTCTCGAGGTAGACATCCAAGTCTAAGCCGGCCTTGTAAAGGGTGACGAGGCTGAACTTTGCCCCGGGCTCTTCGATGAATAGCTTTCGCACTGGCGACCACTCGCTGATATTGCCAGCGTTGTCAAAGGCTCGAACTCGCCATGAGTAGTTCTCGTAGGGCAACCCGACCGTTGGCGTATATGCATTATCCCTAAGGCCCGATGCGTCAACCTCGGGCGACGAGAAGTCGTTGTCGTTGTCCACCTGCAGCCCATAGGTGACGGGCATGCTATTATCGACTAGAGCAGCCCATCTGAAGGTTGGGGAGTTGTCCGTCGTTGCTGCCCCATCGGCTGGCTCCAAGGGGGTTGGGGTCGGTGGCCGAGTTATGTCGACCCTAAAGGAGCTTTGTGAATTATCGCCAACATTGCCAGCATTATCCTTAGCCTGCACCCGCCAGAACCACATCCCTTCGCTGAGGGCAGGGGTGACCTCCCACTGATCCAGCAATATCCACTCCGAATAACGATCGACTGACGAGAAGTTGGAGTCATTGTCCATGTACACGCGGTAGAGGACTGGCGTGGAGTTATCGCGCACAGCTAGCCAATCAAGGAAGGGCGTGTTGTCGTTTATGTTTTCGCCATCGGCCGGCCATACAAGCACTGGTGTAGGGGGAGGTGTATAGTCTATGCCTCCCGTGACAACTAGTGCGAAGGGCTGGGCATTCGTCCCCGCTTCTCCCTCCGGCACATTATCTCCTATCACCTCCACAACATACGTCCCAGTCGGAAACTTGTTGTTATCGGGCAAAAGCAGGACCGTCTCCTCGACGTTGCGGTGGTCAGGTGCCCCACCAGTGGTCGAGTACCCTGGATTGTAGCTGGTGAAAACGTTGCCCCAGTATTCGTTGCCATTCGGATCGATGACCTTGAGATTCAAGTCATTGACGAGCTCTACGGAGGCGGCGGGGAAGCCAGGATAGTCCGTCCACGCCAACGTGAACTCCAATGGTTGAGTATTATCATCCACCACGATTCGATACGTAGACGTTTGACCCGTGACCACGCCCTGCTTATTGTCGACGGCCCACATTTTCTTGATATCACCTTTGAAATACAATGAATTATTCAGGTTGACCCTTCCCCAGCCTTGATCGCCGTTGGGATATGCATTTGAGTTTTGATATGCGCCGCTGCCGCTTATCTCTGCGGCGCCGTTTATCAAGGTCGCTCGGATTAAAGCGGAGGATGGCTCAAACGAGTTGATCGGATTTTTCTCTCCACCAGGATACCAACCCTCAGAATAGTACTGCAAGATTAATGCTACTGCGCCGGCGGCGGTGGGCGTCGCCATGCTCGTCCCAGACTTCAGAGTGTAGAGATTATCCCCGCTGTAATTGGCTGACCATATGCTCACGCCGGGTGCCACGACGGTAGGCTTTATCCTATTGTCGTCGGCTAGGCCTCTGCTGCTCCAAGAAATTATACTGTCCGCGCTCGCCCCATTCAACGTTGCCCCAACGCTGATTGCATTCTTTGCCTGCGCTTCAAATGTCAGCTTATTTGGATTAGGCCCTTCGTTGCCCATTGCAAAAAGAACCTGGAAGTTTTTGTGTCGCCACATAAAATTATCAATCATTTGAGCCTCTGTATCGTACCACGAGTCATATTCGGATGTAAGGCCCCCCCAGCTGTTGGAGTGAATCATTGAGCCAACGTCGTATGCCGGCTGGAAAAGGTTGTTGTAATCATTTGGAGGATAGATGTATCTTTCAGGATCATTATAGTTATCGATATCCTGCATCACTATCCGTGCGGTGAATGCTTGCCCATCATGCTTGCCGGAGATATCAGGCGCGCTATCGTATGCGCCCCACGTGCCCGCATCTCCCGCCACGGTGCCAGCGACGTGGGTGCCATGTCCAGATTCATCCCCTATAACACCACCCGCACCAACGGGGACATAATAAGCATAGACCTTTCGGTGCTCTGGTCCGACTGCCTCGCTTAGGTCAACAAACATTTCGTGGCTTAGACGCAAGCCAGTGTCCGCGATCGTTACTATCTGATTTTCTCCCTGAATGCCGTTATCGTGAACCGGAGTAAAGCCACTCAGCCCAGATTGAATTACCCATCGCGCGGTATCGTTGAATGCGATGCGTGGAGCCCAAGGCTCGATCCAGATGACATCTTTCATTGCGGCTAGCCCAGAAATCTCAGATGCCCTTACCCGCGCCTTTATCATTCCACCTGCTGCATCCTCCACGCTGAAAATTTCACCGCTAATGTCGTTAATCTTTGTCACTACCGAGCTCATTCCTTGTACTCCTGATGTCAGGATGTTGATAGTGGTGAGTTCCGCCGCTTCCTTTCCAAGAAGATCTGGATAGATCTTGTACGCGGGCTGATAGATACCCACCCACCTAACAAATGGGAGAGATTGAATTCTTGTTTTTACAGATGGGTCCATCTGCACTAGAAATGCGTAATCCGGGATGTACCAGGAGAGTTTGCCCCCGACGCCCCTAATCTGTTCCTTCCACTCAGGCCTAACCGGGCCGCTGAACTGCACGATATAGCAACCAGTTTCGCCCCCTGGGTACGATGATATCCTCAGGTCTGGCGGGAACCCAGGCTCCCCCCTCAACGGGTCGAAAGTTGCTGCCTTTAGCCGTATAAAAAGCGAAGGGGATAGGGGGGCGGGGTTTTCTATCCCCACCGCAGAAACCGACCCCAACACACATGCGACTAAAAGTAAAAGGGCTACCGTGACGATTAAAGGTCCTAGCCTCCCCAGGGAAATCCCATTATTGAGTAGTTTTAATAATCTAAAAATTTGTCGGTTTTTCAATTTGAATCGGCTTCTGATGGGTTTAAAGTAAAAATAACCAAAAATTACCGCGCCGGATGACCCCGAGAGACGCGATAAAAAGTAGGCAGCCACACCTCATGGTGCACACTTATTGAGTTCCACGATTAAGTGAGCCTTCAACAAACGGAGTTTATGGGTTTAAATTCTGAAAAGTAAGGAATAGTGGCGATGACTTGTGGTTCACGCTCACAACGCCAGAACTCGAGCTCAGACTGGGGTTTGAGGATCTACGCAATGTCAGAATTCACGAGGAGATAATCCCCGAGTTGCTCGAGAAACTGGCGGGTGCGATAAAGTCGGATGGCATGGCCAAGCATCCTGTCATCGTCGATTCCAATACGCTGGTGGTGCTCGACGGCATGCATCGCGTGGCAGCGCTCGAGCGCCTCGGTTGCAAGTACCTACCGGCTTGCCTCATCGACTATAGGAGCCCGAGCGTCAAGGTTAGATGTTGGTACCGTGCGGTCCTCGGCGACATGAACCAAGACAAACTCAGGGCAATTCTAAAGTCGCTCGGGCTCAGGCTTGTCGCGAAGTCGCGGCGGGAGGCGATGGGCGCGCTAGGCCGTCGTGAGGCCCTGGCAGCCATCTTGACGGGAAAAACTTGTTATTTAGTGAAGGACACCGGGGGGGATGTCGGAGAGATCTACAGTTGGATCAAACGACTGGAAGGGACCTTCAGGGTAAATGGGTTGGGCGTGAGCTATGAGACCGAAAGTGATGCCGAGGAAAAGGTCAGGTCGGGCGGGGCGAGTGCAGCTCTGATTACCCCGAGGGTGAAGAAGGAGGAGGTGATAGAAGCAGCCCTCTCAGGCCGCGTCCTCGCGCACAAGACCACCAGACATATCGTGGCGGCTAGGCCGATGGGCGTAGACGCTCCGCTCGAGTGGTTGAGGGGTGAAAGGCCGCTCGAGGAAGTCAACCGCATGCTGATCGAGCACCTCTCCAAGCGGAAGGTGAAGCGCTTGCCCAGGGGTAGCCTGTTCGAGGGGCGGAGGTACGAGGAGGAACTCCTAGTTTTCCAATAACTTGCTCATCTTGATTTTTTTAGGGCGCCGAGTAAAAGCGCAGCCGCAGCGAACGAGAGCGTTGCACCGTAGGCAAAGGCTACCTGAACGCCTATGCTCTGCCATAGGATACCGACGATGAAGCTGGCTGGGAACGCAGCTATACCAGAGACGGTGTCAAAGGTGCCCATGGCTGTGCCTCGAAGTTCTGGGACGACGAGGTCTGAGACATAGGCCTTTTGAACCCCTTCTATTATCCCCCTGAAGAGCCCATAGGTCGCGAATAGAAGTATCGCGTGCCAAGGGCTGCTTGCCAGTGCGAAGCCCACGCAGGTGATGCCGAAAATGCTGTAGCCCAGAGCTATCACCGGTCGCCTTCCCACGCGATCCGAGAGCATTCCGGCTGGCAAGGAGGCAAGTGCGTAGATGAGGTGATGGAACCCGTAAAGCAGTATAGTGTAGCTCGGGGCGACGCCTAAGTCCTTCGCCCTGAGGATGAGAAATGCCCAGCTGAAGTTCCCAAGCGTGAAAAGGGCAACTATCGCAAGGTAAAGCCTATACTCCGGGCTGAGTCCAACCCTCAGGGAAATTTTGGCACCTTTTCTACCCGCAAAAACTTCACGGACGAAGAGCAATAGCACGACAACGGCAATTGCGGCAGGGATGGTCGCCACGAGGAACACCTTTCTGTAGCCGAGCAAAGGTAAGAGCAGGAATGCGATAGCAGGTCCAAGAACTGCACCCAGCGTGTCCAGCATTCGATGGAGTCCAAAGGCTTTACCCCTCACGCTCGGGATGCTTGAGTCGGCGATGATGGCATCCCGGGGCGCGGTCCTCAGCCCCTTCCCGACCCTGTCAGCGAATCGAACTCCTAAGGCTTGAGGCCAAGAAGTGGAGAGGGCCAACATCGGTTTCACTACGGTGGAAAGTCCGTAGCCGGAAACCACGAACGGTTTTCGCCTTCTTAATTTGTCCGACCACCAGCCAGATATCACTTTTAGCAGGCTGGCCGCACTTTCCGCTATCCCTTCCATGAGCCCTAGGGCGGCGGCACTCGCGCCGAGAACCTCGACGGTGAATAGGGGGAAGAGCGGGAATATCATCTCGGTGCTCACGTCCGTCAGGAAGCTGGCGATGCCGAGTACGACGATGTTGAACCCCAGACCGAAAAGTAACCCGCGCCTCTTCAATTTCCAACCTCACAACTTTTGATAGAGCAATCGTAAATAGCTCACCAAGTAGAATAAAAAGGAGGTGAAGGAATGCCCTGGGTCACCATCGAGATGTGGGAGGGCCGGACGGTCGAGCAGAAGCGCGAACTCGTGAGGGCTGTAACCTCTGCCGTGGCGAAAGCTGTAGGCTGCCCTAAGGAAGCTGTCGAGATCATCATCCGCGACGTGCCGAAGATCAACTGGGCAACTGGCGGGAAGCTGGCCTCGGACAAATTTCCGGAAAAATAGCTTCCGTTGGTAAATCTAGGCGCCCACGAATATCGGCCGCATCGAGAGCAACTTCGGTAGCGCGGGCGGTCTGAACGGCATGCCATTTGTCTTTCGCTTGATCTCAGCGGTCAGCCCTTTTACAGTCAAGGGCTTAAGTCTCTTCAGTCCACGAACTCTGGCAGGGAGCTTCTTAGCCTTCAGCTCCTTGTCGCCTACGACGATGACGTATGGCACCCATTCGCGCTCTGCATCGCGCACGCGCTTGGCGATGGTTTCGCTCCTATCGTCCACATCAGCCCTGATCTGGCCTTTCTCGAGCACATCGGCCAACCTAAGGCAGTACTTGAGATGTTGTTCTCCAACGGGCACCAGCCTCACTTGAGTGGGTGAAAGCCAGAGAGGCAGGCTAGGCGTCGCCCCGGATTTGAGCTGTTTGGCCGCTTCCTCGAGCATCGCGTACATCCAGCGCTCGATCGACCCCATCGACGAGTGCAAAATGATGCAGCCCCGCTTCTCCCCCTTTTCATCTATGTAGAAGATGCCGTAGCGCTCTGAGTCCTCGATATCGAGCTGCACCGTGGCGAGCTGGGCGTTTCCCCCGACGGAGTCGACCTCCTGGAATTCGTGTTTCATTATCCAGTAGTGCTTCCGCTCGGGCAGAAGTTCGAT